>Ga0209342_10001804_pt1 | contig 23670 bp, 27 predicted proteins | sample RifCSP16_2_FD_184023 | JGI IMG/M metagenome (GOLD analysis project Ga0209342, IMG submission 184023) | Soil microbial communities from Rifle, Colorado - Rifle CSP2_sed 16_2 (SPAdes) (version 2) | ecosystem: Environmental > Terrestrial > Deep subsurface > Rock core/Sediment | place: Rifle... | reverse complement strand
TATCTGGTGAAGCATCGCTACTTTGGAAAGCCGGAAATAGACATTCGGAGCGAGCAAGGGTACGAGATAGGCAGACCGTCGCTGCTGTATCTGAGGGCGAACGAGGCTGATGGTAAGTTGCATATCCATGTCGGGGGAAAGTCTGTGACCGTGGCAAAGGGAGAGTTGGTCTGATATGCGTAAATATCAATTCAAAAAGATAGACGCTTTCGCATCAGGTTTTTCCACCGGCAACCCCGCCGGCGCCGTATATCTGGATTCTCCGGATGAGATCACGCCCGAAGAGATGCAGCAAATCGCCCGGGAATTGAAGGGCTTTGTAAGCGAAGTCGGGTATGTATGGCGCATCGACGGGACCACCTTCGGGCTCAGATACTATTCTTCCGAGCGCGAGGTGGAATTCTGCGGTCACGCGACGATAGCGATTATGTACGAGCTCATAAGGAACGATCAGGAATTAATGCAGAACGATCTGATCCATATCGTAACCAACAAAGGAAAGCTCGCGGTCAAGAACAGAATAAGAACTGATGACGCCGTCTTCATCACCGCTCCGGCGCCTGTCTTTTCATCGAGGGAAGTCGCACGAGACCATGTAGCCTCTGCTTTACACATCAGTGAGAGTAAAATGAGCAACGACTATCCGGTATCGGTCGTGAACGCGGGTCTGGAAACGTTGATTGTGCCGCTGCGGAGGTTGAAAACCGTTTTGTCTCTCACCCCCTCTCTTGAGGAGCTGAAAGACTTCTGCGTCAGGCATAGTGTGGACATCATCACCGTATTCAGTGATGAAACGGCGGACAGCGGGAATCGATTCCGAACACGGGTTTTCGCACCGACCTTCGGCTATCTGGAGGACCCGGCAACAGGATCAGGCAATTCAGCCCTGGGCTATTATTTGATCAAAAACGGGAGATGGGACGGCATGCCGATCACGCTTGAGCAGAACGGAAGCAGGGACAATCCGAACATCGTGAGGCTGATCACAAAGCCTGATGAAAACGGCAATACCCGGGTGCTATTCGGAGGCAATGCGATAGTGAGAATCCAAGGAGACTATATTTTAACATAGACCGAATCGAAAGACAAAATATTATATAAAGGAGACTTGCAAAATGCCGGTAATACGAGTAGACATTGGAAAGCATGGATTGAACGTTGAGCACAAGAAGCAGCTTATCGAGAAGCTTACTGACGCGGCCGTAGAGATTACGCGCATTCCCAAACAGGCTTATATCGTGATCATCAATGAGTACGACGACTCGAATATCGGCGTGGGCGGCGTTACGCTTGATAAAGTCAGAAAGGCGTAGCCTTTGGGAGGATCTGAAGCGAAAATGAAAGGCTATCGGATAGATTTTACTTTGCTCGATTGGGTGTTACCGATGCTCGGAGTTCGTCAGAAGATGGGCGTCGGTGAGGGGAAAAAGCTGCGTCTTGTTGAATAGTCCAGGGAAATGCCCGCGCACTGGTGTAAGAACGGCCACCTTGGCTGCATCATTGATGGCCGCCTCGAGATTGAGTTTCAGGACGGGATCCGGATCTTCGAGCAGGGCGACGGGGTCTTCATTCCCGAGGGAGAAGAACACAGGCACAAGGCAAGGGCTCTGACGGTAATCGTGAGGGCCGTATTTGTTGAAGATATTTAACCGCCAGTCGAACCCTGCGTGATTCTAAAGCGGAACTGGGGGCATAGTGCGAAGACAGAAAGGACCTTTATGGGCGATCAACAGCAGCAAATGAAAACAATGCTGAAAGAGACCTTTGATGCCGTGGCCGAAGGATATGACGGCAAGGCGCTTCGCTTCTTTCCTGAAAGCGCCAAAAACATGGCTGCGCTACTCAGGCTGCGCGGTGACGAGCAGGTGCTCGATGTCGCCTGCGGTACTGGTCACGCATCACTCGCGATAGCGCGAACACTGCCCTCGGGCCGCGTGACTGCCGTGGATCTGTCCCCGGGCATGCTCGACCAGGCGCGGAAAAAGGCCGCGGCGACCGGTATTCGAAATGTCGAGTTTATCGAACGGGACATGCAGAACCTCGGGTTCTCAGCCGGGGTATTTGACGCGGCTGTCTGTGCCTTCGGTATCTTTTTTGTCGAGGACATGGATGCACAGCTCTCTCATATAGTCACGGCGATCAAACCCGGCGGCAAGATCATGATCACGAGTTTTCTCGAAAACTACTTTCATCCGCTCAAAGACCTCATGGTCAAGCGCCTTGAAGCATATGGTGTGCAAATGCCCCCGCAGACCTGGAAGCGCATCGCGAATGAAGCCGGCTGCAGGCAGCTCTTTGAAAAGGCCGGACTCAAAAACATCGGCGTCGAGCAGAAGAACGTCGGCTATTACCTGGAGAGCGCGGAGGAGTGGTGGGACATCGTCTGGAACGCGGGGTACCGCAGGATGGTGGCCCGGCTTTCCGCCTGGGACCAGGAGCAGTTCAAACAGGAACACCTTGCGGAGATCGCCGCTCTCAGGACGGACAAAGGCATCTGGCTCGACGTCGGTGTGCTGTATACGGTCGGAACGAAAGGCCAGACTAAGGAATTGACATGAGCAAAAATGAAATCGAAATATGCACGGGTAAGTCCCGGCTCGATCTTGCCATGATACATGACTTTCTTGCAAACCAGTCCTATTGGGCAGCAGGCATTTCCGTCAAAGTGGTGAAAAAATCCACCGAAAACACGCTCTGCTTCGGCGTATATCATCAAGGCAAGCAGGTGGGATTCGCTCGGGTGGTCACGGATTACGCAACTATTGCATACGTAGGCGATGTCTTTATCATCGGGGCAAGGGTCTGGGAAAACGGCTCATCAAAACCATCATTGACCATCCTGAGCTAAAAGGCTTGCGCTTGTGGTTCCCCGGCACCAGGGACGCCCATGAACTATACGGGAAATACGGTTTCAAAAAAGTGGTGGATACGCCGGCCATGGAAAGATTCATGACGATCCTGAATCCGGATGCATACACCGGCCATTATCAGAAGAGTAAGGAGGAGACGTGAAACATATTCCGATACCAACCGTAATCCGGGCTGCGGGAAATCCGCCCAAGCAAATCGAGGAGTTTATCGGGAGAGTAAACTCAGGGACTTTGGAGGTCAGCATAGCGAGGATGATCAGCCCAATGGGGTGGTCAGAGCCCGGACAGACCCCCGGCTTTAGCGAGTATACGGTGGTCCTCCAGGGAACGCTCAAGGTCAAGCTGAAGGACAAGGAACTGGATGTTGCTGCGGGGCAGGCGATTATCTTAGTGGCCGGCGAATGGGTGCAGTACAGCACGCCCTATGCCGGAGGCGCTGAATATATCGCGGTCTGTCTACCGGCCTTCTCGCCGGAGATTGTTCATCGGGAGGCATCATGACAAAGAAAAAACTTTTTGACAACACGGCAGATAAAAGATTGGCGGCTGTCTGCGGGCTTTTTTGTCCTGCATGCCGCGCATTTATCGGCACCAAAGAAGATCCCGAGGGACTTAAAGTTATGGCCCTGCGTTTTCAGCGATCCCTTGAGGAAATGCAGTGTAATGGGTGCCGGTCGGAGAAGCGCTGCTTTTACTGCAAGAGCAAATGCATAATGGCCAAGTGCGCGGCGTTAAAGGGAGTGGACTTCTGCGGCGAATGCGCGGAATACCCCTGCAGCGATCTGAAAGCGTTTCAGGCCGAAATGCCGCATCGGATCGAGTTGTGGGAATCGCAGGCACGGATCAAGGAAGTCGGATATGAGAAATGGTATGGGGAGATGATCGACCATTATTCATGCCCAAAATGTCGAACTATAAATTCCGCCTACGACCTGAAGTGCCGCAAGTGCGGCGAAGAGCCGAGCTCCGGCTACGTAGCCAAGCACAAGAAGGAGATCGAGCAGTTTCTGGCAAACCGATGATCCTAAAAAGAGCATTTAACCGCAGAGATCGCAGAGAACGCAGAGGAAAATCAAAACGATAGGTAATAAAATGGGATCACCCAAATGGTGAGGACTTCTTCAGCTCTACGGTTTGTTTTTCTTTGCGTTCCTTGTAGTTAAAAAAACTCCCATTTTTAGGATGATTCAAGCTGTCAGGGTAATGGGGGAGCATGTATGATCCGCCGATGCAACGAAAGCGATTTTGACATCCTCTACTCCATCATCAACGACGCGGCCCAGGCGTACAGGGGTGTCATCCCTGCTGACCGGTATCACGAACCGTATATGTCCCGTGAATATCTCCAGCATGAAATGCACGCGGGGGTCGTCTTCCGGGGATATGAGATGGAGGGGAAGCTTGTCGGTGTGATGGGCATTCAGGACGTCCTTGACGTAACGCTCATCAGGCATGCCTATGTGCAGACGGCGTTTCGCAATCACGGCATCGGCGGGAAACTCATCGCCCACCTCAAGACACTGACTGCCCAACCGACGCTCGTCGGCACCTGGGGCACGGCGGTCTGGGCAATCCGGTTCTACGAGAAATACGGCTTCCGGCTGGTCACCCACGATGAGAAAGAAAGACTCCTCCGCACGTACTGGTCCATTCCCGAGCGCCAAACCGAGACGTCGGTGGTGCTGGCGGATGTGAGATGGTTTGAAAGCCGGAGATCGTGATCTTATTCGACTGAAGCACTCTCTTGTAATGCGTCACAAATCTCTTAACTTTGCTGTCATTCTGAGCGAAGCGAAGAATATCGTCTTTCCAAATACTTGAGACCCTTCACTTCGTTCAGGGTGACGGTGCTTAAGTAAAGAAGTGTTAGACGCACTACACTAGATTATTGCTCATCCGCCCTTCATCCCCTCTTTTTTGTTCTGACGGCATTTCCAAAAACCCCTTGACAAAATTTTTCCGCCGGGTACAATATCAGCACAATCTGACAAATCAGAATAAGCGGTAATTACGGAGGGAGCGGGAATATGGCAAAAAAAAGCGTTTCGGCGGTTTCCCCGGCTGATCTCGGCTGCTGCCAGGTCGAGTCCGTCGTGACTATTGACGGCAGAGGACAGCTCGTTCTTCCCAAGGAAACGCGGGAAAAGGCAGGCATCAAGGCTGGGGACAAACTCGCCGTGGTGAGCTGGAAGAAAGACGGCGAGGTTTGCTGCGTCGCCCTGATCAGAGCCGAGGGGCTTGCGGAGATGGTGAAAGGGTTCCTCGGGCCGGTGCTGAAGGAGATTGTTTAAGCTCAGCACGAGCTTTTTGGTTTGAGGTGAGGAGGTTTTCATGCAGATGCAAACGCTGAAATTCATCAAAAAGACCGCGCCCCCGTGGTCAAACGGGACCGTATCGACTCCAAACGGCCCTGTCTACAAGGTCTCGACCGACTGGACCCGTCCCGATTACTGGGGCATGATTAAGAGCCGGGCAGGCGCGTTCCGCATGAACTATGCCGTAGAGCCGGGCCTCTATGCCGTCGGCGAACCGACGAAGGATTCCGACGTCCTTGTCACCGCCAATTACAAGCTGAGCTTTGATACCTTGCGGCGCGAACTCAAGGGGTTGAACGCCTGGGTCCTCGTGCTCGACACAAAAAGCATCAACGTATGGTGCGCGGCAGGTAAAGGGACATTCGGCACCGATGAGCTCATAAAGCGGATCTCTGATACGCGTCTTGACACCGTGGTCAGCCACCGGCGGATCATTCTTCCCCAACTGGGAGCGATCGGCGTGAACGCGAGCATCGTGCAAAAGCAAACGGGCTTCAGGGTCTCCTTCGGTCCTGTGCGCGCGCAGGATATTCCCGCGTATATCGGGGCAAAATACAAAAAAACGCCGGGGATATCCAGGATCAGGTTTACGATTCTCGACCGGTTGGTCCTGACTCCGCTGGAGATCAACCCTGCCATGAAGAAGTTCCCCTGGTTTGCCGCGGTCGTCCTATTCCTGTTCGGGCTTCAACCCTCAGGCATTTTGTTCGCTCATGCCTGGCATGGCGGCCTGCTTTTTCTCGTGATGGGCTTGCTCGCGGTCTTTGCGGGCGCATTTCTGACGCCTGCTCTGTTGCCGTTCATCCCCTTCCGTTCCTTTGCGATCAAAGGCTGGATCGTGGGAATGCTCATGGTCTTCCTTTTTACGCAGGTCTTCAACGCGATCGTCCTGCATGATACTATCCTGTTGATCGTTGCGTTTCTGCTTTTTCCCGCCATGAGCTCCTACCTCGCGCTCCAGTTCACGGGGGCAACAACCTTTACCGGCATATCGGGCGTCAAAAAGGAGCTGAAGATAGGTCTTCCGATCTATATCGGCACAGCAAGCATCTCGCTGGTTCTTATGATCGTGTTTAAGCTGAAAGAGTGGGGTGTGGTATGAAATATCTTGCGAATGTAACGACTCTGCAATACGCATCGGACAAATGCACAGGCTGCGGCAGGTGCGTTGAGGTCTGTCCGCAGGGAGTTTTCGTGATGCGCGACAAGCGGGCGGCTATCACGGACAGGGACCTCTGCATGGAATGCGGGGCCTGCGCCATGAACTGCGAATTCGGGGCCATCTCGGTGAACTCCGGTGTCGGCTGCGCCACGGCGATCATCAACAGTATGCTGACCGGTGGAGAACCTACCTGCGGCTGCGGCGATGCCGGAGGAAGCTCGTGCTGCAGTTAGCAGATACCCTATTTCACGAAGGGAGGCGGTGCGCCGGTGGTGATCGTGCTCTGCGCGGACCCTGCCCAGTCGGGTGTACTCTGGGGCCAGACCTACTATCTCACGGACGCGGGCATTGCGGCGCAGAACCTGATGCTCGCGGCGCGCGCCCAGGACCTGGGAAGCGTGTTCGTCGGGATCTATGAAGAAGAAAAGCTCAAGGGCCTCCTGGGCATCCCGCCGAACATCCGCGTCGTAGGTTTGTTCCCTCTCGGATATCCGGCCGATGAAAAGAAAGAGGGCCCGGCCAGGAAACCGCTTCAGGATATTTGCTTTGAGGAGCACTGGGAAGGAAAATGACCGCGGCGGACACCCTCGAGGTTTTTGTGGACGGGACCGTCATTGAGGTCGCAAAGGGCGTTGTCTCGTAAAGAAAGACCCTCGGAGCGCGTAAAGAAAAAGGGCGCCTGTTTCAGGCGCCCTCTCTGCAGATACCCGTTATTTTTTTTGGGCAACGCCGATCTTGTATAAAATATACCCTCCTATGAGCAGCAGAAAAATCTTCATTTCATAGTTGATATATACATACTTGGCGCCTCTCTTCACATGCGTTATCCCGTAACGGAGATCGTCCGAGGTAAGGCCTAACACCAAGCTCAGGATAACCGCAACGACTCCGATCAGCGCCATGATCCGTCCGTTCTTATTTGCCGCGGCGATCTTCCGTCCGACCGGCCCGAGATAGCGTATCATGTAGCGCTCTACCACATTGCCTATAGCTGCCGCGCCCTTTGCCACTTCCCTCATCTGTACCTTGGTTTCGTCACCCATGTCAGACCCTCCTTCTTATTTGGAAGTTTTGCCAATAATTACCGGTGGCTGCCAAACAGCCTCATCCGCATAAAGTAATACTCTATAATATAGCAGAAGAAAAGGGTTTATGCACGGATAAGAAAGCGAGGCAGCTCTTTACGGGCTGCGGCAAGGCGCAGGAGAAAACGTTCTTCCAATGAAGCCGCAGGGCCGGAATGCCGCGCAACAGGCGTCGCATCCGGCTGGTACACCAGCATATGGAAGGCTATGGACGTGACAGGCCGGTCGGGAAACCGCCATTTTTCCATCGCGGACACGAACTCTATCCACGCATCGGCCATCTCGATATAGATTTGCGTATTTTGGTCCTTCAGATACTCCGCAACGTTCCGGGAGGGAGCGTGAACAAGGCCCGCGCACCTGTTGCGCACGGGCAGCACAATATGAGAACGGCCGTTATGAAAGACTCTGCCGAGCGGAAAGAGCCTGCATGCGAGCGGTCTGGCATCATAGATACGGCAGCCGTGCTCTGTCCTGAAGTGGCAGGCAGGATCGCGCGGCAGCATGATGAGCGGAAAACCGCCCGCGCGGCCGGACTCCACGATATCCAGCAGATCTTCGTAGCCCAGGTCGGCGGCAACGCAGATCCGGGATATCTCGTAGGGGTTCAGTACGATCTGCGGTCCGTTCGCGCAGCAGTTAGCGTCACAGCCGTCCGGGCCGCACGAAAGCTCAACAACATCGGATCCCGAGAGCGGCGGCGTATCGGTGCCCGCAATTTTGATGGATGAGGAAGGATATTTAGACATTACTATTTACAGCCGGGCTGATGTAAACGAACACATTGAAATACGGATGACAGCTAAAAAACCGGATAAGCATATTTTATGGTCTCGTATGAAGTCCCCAGTGCCGTCATTGCGAGGAGCGGAGCGAAGCGGCAATCTCGTTTTTTCAGACAGTTATAAACTACGAGATTGCTTCGCTGCGCTCGCAAAGACGGCTTTTAGACTTTTTTACGAACCAATCATATTTTACTTCGTCTTGTCTTGCTTATACCGTATCCGCATTTTCCACAGCCGTCGTCTCTATCTCTTCGTGACCAGCCTTCCGCCGGCCTTCTCGTGCCACACGACCAGCAGGGGGCTCGCCACGAATATGGACGAGTAGGTGCCCACGATAATGCCCATGAGAAGCGCCAGGGAGAAATCATGAAGCACTTCCCCGCCGAGCAGGACAAGCGGGATGAGCACGATCACCACCGTAAGCGAGGTGATAATGGTCCGTGAGAGCACTTCGTTTACGCTGGTGTTGACCAGAAGAGGCAACGGCTCGCGCTTGCCGCGCTTGAGATTCTCCCTGATCCGGTCAAAGACCACCACCGTGTCGGTGAGGGAATACCCCGCAAGGGTGAGCAGCGCGGTGATAATGAGGAGGTTGATCTCCTTGTGAAGAACATAGAAGATGCCGAGCACGGCCAGCACGTCATGCATGGTGGCGATGGCTGCCGCCACGCCGAACTTGAACTCAAACCGGATCGCGATATAGATAATGATGGCGACGATCGAGATCAGCAACGCCCAGAACGTGGCCACCTGCAGGTCTTTCCCGATGGTCGGGCCGATCTCGGTGGTGCTGTCCACCTCAAACGGTCTGTTGGGGAAGGCCTGTTTGAACATGGCCACCACCTTATCCGCGATGCCCTCATGTTCCCGAAGCCGGATCAGGATCTTGTTTCCGTCGGCAAACTCCTGGAGCGTCGCGCCCAGGATGCCGTTCTTCTCAAGCGTGGCGCGCGCCTCGTCTATGGGCAGACGGTCCTTGAAGCTGAGCTGCACCGTGGTGCCGCCCACAAAGTCGATGCCGAGGTTTGCCTTGCCCCTCCCGATCTGCACAAGGGCAAGAAGCCCGAGCAGAATGAGCAGGGCCGAGACGGTGAACGAAATGTTCTTCTTGCCCATAAAATCGATAGTGGTCTTATGCAGGATTTGAAACATCGTATTCCTCCGAAAAAGAACCGGTTTATAGCTGATAGCTCATAGCTGATTGGAGTTGCCAGGAGCTAAGAGCTGCATTATATGCTCAGCTTCTCCAGTTTCCACTTACTGTTGATGATATCGAAGATCACCTTGGTCCCGACGAGCGCGGAATAGAGATTGATCATAATGCCGAGACTGAGCGTAACGGCGAATCCCTTAATAGGCCCGGTACCGAACAGAAACAGCGCCCCCGCGGTTATAAGAGTCGTCACGTGAGAATCCAGGATCGTGAGGAACGCCTTGTCATATCCCGCGTCCACCGACGGACGCGGCGCCTTGCCCGTGCGGATCTCTTCCCTGATGCGCTCGAACATAAGCACGTTCGAATCCACGCCCATGCCGATCGTCAGGATGATGCCGGCGATGCCGGGCAGGGTAAGCGTGGCGTTGAGGAGCGCCATCGCGCCGAGAAGCAGCACCAGGTTGAGCACAATGGCATAGTCCGCGATGACGCCCGAGAGACGGTAATAAAAGACCATGAATATGATGACAAAAAGGCCGCCGATAAGGGCCGCGCGTACGCCCTTGTTGATGGAATCCTGGCCGAGCGACGGGCCGACCGTCACGTTCTGGATGACCTTCATGGGCGCGGGCAGGGACTCGCGAAGCACGAAAGCGAGCTTTGCCGCGGACTCATGTGTAAAAAAGGGGCTGGTTATCTGGGCGCGGCCCCCCGATATCCTGTCCTGAATGGTCGGAGCGGACTGGACCACGCCGTCAAGCACGATGGCAAGCTGTTGCCCCACATGCTCTCCGGTGATACGATCAAATGTTCTCGCTCCTTCCTCATCGAATCTCATGTCGACATCGGGTCTGCCCCTGTCGTCGATACCCACCCTTGCCTCTTTGAGCCGGTCGCCGGTCAGGAGCGTTTGCTTGTACAAAAGTAACGGCTTTTGGGATATTTTACCGGACTCAGTCACGATTTCTTCGTAAAGTATCTCCATGCCCGCCGGAATTTTTCCGGACAGCGCTTTTTGGATATCCGTCTGAGGCGCTACCAGCTTGAACTCAAGCCGACCGGCCGTCTTCATGAAGGAAATGGCCTCCTGCGGATTTTTGATGTCCGGAAGCTGAATCACCAGCTGGTCCCTTCCTTGCCGGTACACGTTCGGCTCTTTAACGCCGAATTTATTGATCCTCCGCTCGGTCCGTTCCTTTGCCTGCTGCACGGCATTTTCTTTCAATCCATACGCATTCGACTGCTTGATGCTGTACACCAGCGCGCCCTTGCTCCGGGACGTTGGATCGAGAATGATGTAGTTCTTCTTCACGAAATCAGCCACCCTGTCCTCCAGCGGCTCGGCGAACTTCGCGGTCACATCCTGGCCTGTTCTCATGAACGTAACCGCCAGTCCCTGCGTCGTTGCCGTATTTTGCAGGTCCGCGGCGATATTGTCCGCAAACGCTTCCACGGCCTTTTCCGCCTCGACCTGCATCACCAGATAGCTGCCGCCGCGCAGGTCGAGCCCGAGCGCTATCTTGGGCACGCTCTGTTTCCACCACTCCGGCAGGCTTGTCTGAAGCGGCGTGGACGGCAGGAACAGGAACAGCGCGATTACGACAGAGAGGAGTATGAGTCCCAATCTCCAGCGGATACTCTTTTTCATAATGAATAGCCTCCTTAAAGCCAATATATTGCAAAATGCAAAAGTTAAATTGTAAATTGCAAAATCATTAAAAACTGTTCCCTGACTTTACAATTTGTATTTTCCAATTTGCAATAAATATTTAATCCTTGTCTTCTTCCCCGGTCAGCACAGCGGCTATCGAACCGCGGGTTATTTTCACCTTCGTGCCCTCGGCGATCTTGACGCTCAGGGTATTGGGATTGACCCCCTCCACAATGCCGTAAATGCCGCCGCCGGTAATGATCTTGTCGCCCTTCTTCAGATCATCCACCATCTTCTTATGTTCCTTCATTTTCTTCTGCTGAGGCCGGATGAGAAGGAAGTAGAAGATCGCGAAGATGGCAACCATCATAATGAGGCCCGCGCTGCCTCCGCCTGCCCCCTGTCCCGCGTCTCCCGGCGCTCCCATTGCATATGCTGTTTCGATGAACATGATTCGCTCCTCCCTTGATGGTTTCTCGAAATTAAAAAATCTTACCACGGAGACACTGAGACACGGAGAAAATCCATTTGGCATTTGTTAAAAAAAAGCTTCTTTCTCTCTGTGCCCTCTTTGGCTCTGTGGCTAAACGTTTATTGATTCTCTCTTGGCCAAAACCTCTTTCTTAAATTCCGTGAACCTTCCCTGCTCGATGCTCGACCTGATGCCCCTCATCAGGCTCAGGTAGAAAAAGAGGTTGTGGATCGTGCCGAGCCTGAGCGCGAGTATTTCGCCCGCGTTATACAGGTGTTTCAGATATGCCCGCGAGAAGTTCCTGCACGTGTAACATCCGCATTCAGGATCGATGGGCAGTTTGTCTTTTTCGTACTGCGCGTTCCTGATCACCACCTTGCCGAACGAGGTGAAGAAGGTGCCGTTCCGGCCGTTCCGGGTAGGCATCACGCAGTCGAACATATCAATGCCCCGTTGCACTCCCTCCAGCAGGTCCTCGGGAGTACCCACGCCCATAAGGTACCGCGGTTTGTCCCCCGGCAAGGCCGGCACGGACGCCTCGATCATCTCGTACATCACCGGCTTGGTCTCGCCCACCGACAGGCCGCCGATGGCGTAGCCATCGAACCCGATGTCGACAAGGGCATCTGCAGACCGCTTCCGCAGATCCGAATACATCCCACCCTGGACAATGCCGAAGAGCGCCTGGCCCGTATTTTTTTTTGCCGCGGCGCAGCGCCTGGCCCACCGCAGGGTCCGCTCGAGCGACTCCTGCGCGTAATCGCGGGTCGCCGGATACGGTATGCACTCGTCGAAGGCCATGATGATGTCCGCGCCGAGCGCCTCTTGAATTTCTATCGCAACCTCGGGCGTGATAAAGTGCTTTGCCCCGCCGTCGACGTGCGACTGGAACGTCACGCCCTCTTCAGTGATCTTCCGGAGCTCAGCCAGGCTGAAGACCTGAAACCCTCCGCTGTCCGTCAGGATCGGCCGGTCCCAGTTCATAAATCCGTGGAGCCCGCCGAACTCACGGATCAGTTCATGCCCCGGCCGCAGGAACAGATGATACGTGTTCGAGAGGATGATCTCCGCGCCGAGGCCCGCGAGGTCTTCGGGCGAGAGCGTCTTCACGGTCGCCTGCGTGCCGACCGGCATGAACACCGGCGTCGTGACCTCGCCGTGGGAAGTGGTGATCTTCCCGAGCCGGCCCGCGGTGGCCATGTCTTTTTTGATCAAAGAAAAGTTGAACACGATATATCGCAGGAGTCAGAAGCCAGAAGTCAGGAGTCAGAATGTTGACCCTGGATAATCCTTTTTTTTCTCCTGTCTACTGACTCGTGGCTCCTGTCTGCTGCTTTTTTACATCCTTTCCGGCGCCGCCACGCCGAGTATCCCGAGGGCGCTCTGGACCACCGTCTTCACCTGCTTCATGAGAAAGAGTCGCGCTTCTGTGAGCGCGATGCGGCCGGCGTCATCCGAGATGATCCGGTGCTTGAAATAATAGTTGTGCAGCAGCCCGGCGAGGTCCTGGAGATAGTACGTGAGCCGGTGGGGCTCGTATGCCAGCGCCGCTTCCTCGATGACCTCGGGGTACTGCGCGAGTTTCTTGATGATGGCCTGTTCTTCCGCAAGATCAAGGAGCGACACGTTCACGGCATCGCGCTCCGGTATCCGGATGTTCCTTCCCTCGGCCTCTCGGAACAGGCTGGCGATCCGCGCGTGCGCGTACTGGACATAGTAAACCGGGTTTTCCCGGGACTGTTCTTTCGCCACATCAAGGTCGAAATCCAGATGGCTGTCTGAGCGGCGCGTGAGGAAAATGTACCGCGCCGCGTCGCTCCCTACTTCCTGGACCACGTCCCTGAGCGTGACGAACTCTCCGGCCCGCTTCGACATGGGCACGGGCTGGCCGTGACGAAGCAGCGTCACAAGCTGCACGAGCAGGATGTGGAGCGAATCCTTCGGATGTCCAAAGGCCTGAATGACGGCCTGCACGCGCTGGATGTAGCCGTGGTGGTCGGCGCCCCAGATGTTCACGAGCGTTTTGAACCCGCGGCCGAGCTTGTTCCGGTGGTACGCGATGTCCGTTGCCAGGTAGGTGTACTCGCCATCCTGCTTAACGATCACCCGATCCTTGTCATCTTCGAACGCAGTGGACTTGAGCCAGAGAGCGCCGTCCTTTTCATAGGCGAAACCACGCTCTTTCAGCTCTTCAATAGATTTCTGAACAGTTCCATCGGTCAGCAGGCTTTTTTCGCTGAACCAGGTGTCGAACCGAACGCCGAAGGAATCAAGGTCCGCCCTGATTTCTTTGAGCATCAGGTCCTTACTGGCCTCGGCAACTTCTTCCTCACATTTTTTGCCGAGAAATGCCAAGCTCATTGATGTTGTTACTGTCGCAGCCCCTTCATCAGGTATAGCGCCAGCTTCAACTGTGGCAGGACCTAATATCGCTTTTATTGACGCTGAGCTTGATATTTCATTAATATAAGAACCATGATAACCATCCTCGGGGAATGGTACATCATACCCTTGTGTCTGAAGATACCGGCTGCAGACCGAGTTCGCCAGGAGCCGGACCTGCCGGCCTGCATCGTTGATGTAGAACTCCCGCTTGACGTCGTATCCCGTCGCGGCGAGCAGATTCGCGAGGGCGTCGCCCACAGCCGCGCCTCTGCCGTGGCCAACGTGAAGCGGGCCCGTGGGGTTCGCGCTCACAAACTCCACAAGCACCTTCTCGCCCTTGCCGATATCGGTCAGGCCGTAGCGGGCGCCTTCGGCATGTATATCAAAGAGCGTTTTGTGCCACCGGTCCCGCTTTAAAATAAAATTGATGAAACCGGGGCCGGCGATCTCGATCTTTTCGATGAGCCCGTCCCGGTCGTCGACATTGCGTACGATGATCTCGGCGACAACGCGCGGGGGCAAAGACTCTGCTTTCGCCAGGGTCAATGCGAGGGTGGTTGCCAGGTCCCCGTGGCTTTTTTCTCTCGGGGCATCGAGGATGATCGCCGGTTTTATATCGAGTTTTAACTCTCCCTTGTTCTTGGCCTGGGTGAGGGCTCGCAACAGGATGTCGGTCAGGGTTTGTTTCATTGATTCTCTATGGATATTAAAACCTTACACGGGTGTTACAAGGGTGAAAGTATATCGCATCTCTCAAAAATGTCAACAAAATAATCCCTGAGACCTTTCCCAAAATGTATTATTGCATAGCGCGCGGACCGTGAGCGATAGATGCGCTTTGGCGTGCCCTGCAGGACAAGCTCCGTGTAACTACTTGAGGGACAAGCATAATCGTGTCGTATTGTTGTGCGATATCCGGTACGCGTGCGCGGCAAAGCGAACGGACTGCGTGCACGCTCCAGGTTCGGAACCGTCTCCACTTTACGTTTCACGTATATCCCCGTGTTTTTCAGTCCATGTTCATGACGGAATAAATTTTGGGGAACGTCCTCAATAATCCCTTTACTTGATAAGTTCACTGTGGTATGTTTTAAAAAGAAAAAGGAGCAGGCATGTGGGTCCAAATGTATGTAAATACCATCCTGTTCGACAGTAGAAACAGCAGCTATATTGTCGTCCTGAGAGATGAATCCGGCAAGAAGATCCTGCCCATTTGGATCGGGGCCGCCGAGGGCAACTCCATAGCCCTTGCCATGAGCAACGTAAAACCCGCCCGGCCTCTCACCCATGACCTTATCACCGGCATCTTCGACCGCCTCGAGGTCGAGGTCTCCCGTGTGGTCGTCAGCGACCTGATCGAGAGCACCTTCTACGCCTCGCTCTATCTGCTCCACAATAACAAGGAATTTCATATCGATTCCAGGCCGAGCGACGCCATCGCGGTCGCCATACGCACCGGAGCGCCGGTATTTGTGGAAGAAGAGGTGCTCGCGAAGCAGGATTCCTCCACGATCGACAGCTGGATGAAGAACCTGGGCGAAGGCGGGAGCAGCGGCGGCGGCGGGCCGGAATATAATGCGTAATCCCGGCGCAGCCGGATTACAAATTTCCAAATTTCAAGCACCAAATTCCAAATAAATTCCAAGCACCAGGCTTCAAATCGCAAACGTTTTGAAAATTGAGGTTTGGATATTATTTGGGATTTGTTATTTGATATTTGGAATTTTTTTACAACCCCCACCTCGGCGAGAGATCGTTCTCCAGGCCCAGGCTGTCCATCACCCTCCCGACGATAAAATCAACCATATCCTGGATGTTCTTCGGATGATGATAGAACGCCGGCATGGCCGGTATGATGTGACACCCGAGCTCGGCCAGGGTGAGCATGTTCCTGAGATGGACCGCGGAGAGTGGCGTTTCGCGCGGGACGATGATCAGTTTCCGCTTCTCTTTCAGCATCACGTCCGCGGCGCGTTCGATGAGGTTCGAGGCAAAACCGTTTGCAATGGACGCGAGCGTCTTCATGGTGCAGGGTATCACGATCATAGCGTCCACCTTCGATGACCCGCTCGCTATCGGCGCGTACAGGTTCTCCTCTTCAAAATAACGGAACTGTTCTTTTTCAACGTGCAGCGTGCGTTCGAAAGTGTTCTGGATGTCGGTTTCGGAACCCTTGAGCATCAACCCCGTCTCATCGTGCAGGATCGAGATCCCTTCCCGGGACATGCAGAGGGACACCGTATGCCCCCCCTTGACCAGTTCCTGCAGAAGCTTCAGCCCGTACGGCGCGCCTGAGGCTCCGGTGATCGCTATCGTGTATATTGACATTATCTGCTCCTTTCGCTGAACACACGGCCGTCTCGTTTCATGAGGATACCGTGCTATTCAAACGGTCTGTATTGCACGCTCACGATCGTGAACACCGCTTTGTCCTTCGGCCTCTTGACAACAACCTCATCACCCTCGGTCTTCTTCATCAACGCCAGGGCCATGGGCGCGTCCATGCTGATGAGGCCTTTGGAATGATCGGATTCATCGGGACCCACGATGCGATACTCGAATATCATCCCCTCCTCATCCTCGAGCCGCACCCAGGCCCCGAAAAACACCATCGTCTCATCATCAGGCTTGCTGCCCACGACGACGATGTCCTCCAGGCGCTGCTTGAGAAAATGGATGCGGGCGTCGATCTCCCGCAGCTGTTTCTTGCGGTAGATATATTCCGCGTTCTCCGAGCGGTCGCCCTCGGCCGCGGCCGCGGCGAGCGCCGCGGTCACCTCCGGCCGCCTGGTCCTCCAGAGATGCTCAAATTCATCGGTCAGCCGTTTCTTGCCTTCCGGAGTAATGTATTTTGAGCCTGTTTTTTGCGGCGGCCGGTATCTGCTCATAGCGAAAGAATAATACGACAGGATATCACTAAAAGCAAGAAACAACTGCAGAGCTCCGGCTTTCAAGCAATGATGGAACCTACCAGGCCACTGAAAAAGTCTTTTAGCTGTCTTTGCGAGCGAAGCGAAGCAATCTCGGTTTTAAAGAAATCCATAAATTCGGGATTGCCACGTCGCAAAAAACGCTCCTCGCAATGACATTTTGAGAGTTTTTCAGCAACCTGTTACCGCGCACTTTTGATCATCACCCTGGTTTCTTTTTCCGCCTTGAACCTCTTGCCGTTGTCCGTCACTCTCTCGAAACCAACGATGTCCCCCCTCCTCATATTTTCAAATGGTTCATTCAAGGCGGTTCTGTCCTTATCGAGCCTGACGAACAGCCGTCTCTCTCCCTTCCCGCAGATATAGAACTCGATCTTTCCCTTCGAGACCAGCGGCTCGCTCACCACGCGAAACGAATGCTCACCGTAGATGTCCGTCAGAGACAGGCCGTCTTTCCGCAGAACAATATAAGAGAACTTGAGAGAGTCTTTCCGCAGCCCGATACGGCTGTCGATCTCTTTTACGATCTCCGGCGGGTCCCAGGGAACGTCCTCATGACACCAGTCCTTCGGGTTCGCGAGAGCAGGACATTTCCCGTTGCCAAAACAGGGAGAATAGATGGAAAAACCCTCCTGCAGGAGGCCGTCCCCGACCATGAGCAATTCCCTCGACGTCTCACGAAGCGCCGGCTCGATGATGACACAACTCCCGTCAGGCGTGAGCAGACGGTGCAGAATATTTTTCAGGAACAGGGTCCGCTTCGCGACCCGGTCTGCATCGCCGTGAAACAGCTCGTTCAGCACGTTCGAAAGCACGATGATGTCATACTGGTCGCCGGAAAGGCGATCCATCGCTTTTTCGACCCCCGATCTTATCGTCCGCAACGAAGCATTGATGCCGGTTCTGTCCCGCCATGATCGAAACAGGTTTTCAGCGTCCTTAAGGTTCTCTCCCACCTGGTCCACGGCCGTGAATTGAAGCAGCGGCCTTTTCCCCTGCTGCGAGAAAAAATCCAGCGCGCCGAGCGTGGCCGTGCCGGGGCCGGAGCCGATGTCAAGGATACTGAGGCGTTCCTTTGACAGGATAGTTTTGTGATGGAGGGACAGTTCTCTGAGCGGGAGATGGATCTTTGCCAGATTAGAAGGAATAAAATAGAGAAAATAGGCCTGCCGGAGCTTCCTGTCCTTTAGATACGCATCGGGCAGGTCCTCCCGTTCTCTAGTGAGCAGCGACGATAGCCGCGCGACGTCCGCTGCCAGGGCTTTCAGCTCATCCGGGGATAATTTTTTTGTTCCGATCATTGCTTTATACCTGTGTTTCTATCCGATCTGATTAACCTGTTTTTCTTGATGCCCCCTCATCATATATTCGTCGGGGATTCAAGACAAGGGAAAAAATATAAAAAATAACGCGGAATAAGCCGCACTCTTTCTGAACATACCATGCCCGCAATCTCCCGTCCCCGGATATACCGGATATTTTGGAACCCTAACGACTGTCGGCTGTACAGAATAAGACCCTGCTGGGCGCCTTTTTAGCCGGACAGCAGTGAAATATGCTATGATTTCTGTATGGTTAAGATGCGCTGCCATAAGGTATGCGTATGCCTTATATCGTTCCTGATGACGATCGCCGCCTGTTTCTCCACAGGATGGGCCGCTGATACCCCCCGTGCGGAACAAAAATATGTGTTCGGCGTTGTTCCGCAGTTCGAGCAGCGCAAGCTCTTTGCGATATGGAAACCGATCATCGACGACCTGGAGCGGAGAACAGGGCTTTCCTTCGATTTGGTCACGACGCTCAAGATCCAGGATTTTGAGAAGGAGTTCATTCAAGGAAACTTCGACTTCGCCTACATGAATCCGTACCATATTTTAAAGGCGGTCCCCGCACAGGGATATATCCCGCTCGTGCGCGACAAGGCGCCTTTGCGGGGGGTGCTCGTGGTCCGAAAAGACGGGCCCATCCGTACCGTAGCCGAGTTGAGCGGCAAGGTGGTGGCCTTTCCCTCCCCCAACGCCCTCGGCGCTGCGCTTCTGATGCGCGCGGACCTCGAGCGACTATACCACATCAAGGTGACGCCGCTCTACGTGAAGACGCACAGTTCCGTGTACCTTCATGTCGTGAAAGACCTGACAGCGGCCGGCGGAGGAGTGCAAAAATCTCTGCAGGAACAAAGCCCGGATATTCGGGATGCGCTTCGGGTCCTGTATACCACGCGGCCTCTGCCGTCCCACCCCGTCGCGGCGCACCCGCGGGTGCCAAAGGAACAGCGGGAAAAGGTGCGGCGCGCCCTGCTCGCTATGGGGGCTGATCCGGAGGGGAATGAGCTCTTGTCCAGAATACCGATGAAAGAGATCACCGCTGCCTCCATGGATGATTACAAGGAAATGCAGGAGTGGGGGCTCGACGCCTACTGGGACCCGTTCTGGAAAGAGGACTGACATCCATGAGCCTCAGGATCAAAGTGCTGCTCCCCCTCGCCGTGTTCAGCATCCTTCTTTTTTCCTACCTGTATGGATACTGGATACCGCGATCCATCAGCTCCAATGAAGCGTACTTTGAGAAATCAGCGGAAAATCATCTGGAGAGCGTGATAGAGGGGTTGATCCCGCTCATGCTCGGGCACCAGCTGGACACTGTCTATGAAAACCTGGATTCCCTCAAGAACAGGAACAAAGATTGGCTCAGTATAAAGCTGTCAAGCCCCGCAGGCAAGATCATCTACCCCATCCGTCCATTACCCCTTCCCCCCGACATCCGGACCAGCCAAATCCACACCGTGGAACGGCCCATCAACTATCTCGACATGAATCTCGGCACGCTGATCGTGGTGATGGATTTCACCCCGCGTCTCGTTGATATGAGAAAGCGGCACCAGGAACTCACCACAACCCTGCTCGCCGTTATGATCGCTTTTATCGTGACCATCGGCCTCATGCTGGAGTGGGTCGTTGGGAGGCCTGTCAAGCGCCTTGCTCATGCGTCCCGAAAACTTGCCGACGGGGTATTCGATGTTGCTCTTCGCAAAGTGGGAAACGATGAGGTGGGGACGCTCGTGGACAGTTTTGCCTCCATGCGTGATGCGATACAGGGCTACCAGGCCGAACTGCTCAGCCGGCAAAAGCTGCTGGTCAAATTATTCACTGCCGTGGAGCAGAGTCCGGTTTCCATTATCATTACCGACGCCAGGGGCAATATCGAATTCGTCAATCCGAAATTCACCCAGATAACCGGCTACACGTTTGAGGAGGCTCTCGGGAAAAATCCGAGGATCCTGAAGTCCGGGGAAACCCGACATGAGGAATACAAAAAGTTGTGGGAGACCATTACCGCGGGGAATGTATGGCACGGAGTGTTCCATAACAGGAAGAAAAATGGCGGGCTGTTCTGGGAAGCTGCCGCCATTTCGCCGATCCAGAACGAGCAGGGAACCATTACGAACTACCTGGCGATCAAAGAGGATATCACGGAACGTAAAAAGCTCGAGGAGCAGCTCCGTCACGCGCAAAAAATGGAGGCCGTGGGACAGCTTGCCGGCGGGATCGCCCATGACTTCAACAACATCCTCACCGCGATCATCGGCTATGGGAACATCGCCCTCGTCAAAATTCCTGAAGGCGACCCCCTGCGGTCGTACCTCGGCCAGATGCTCGCCGCAGCAGAGCGGGCCGCCGCTCTCACGAAGAGCCTCCTCGCTTTCAGCAGGAAACAGATCATCAATCCCCAGCCCGTGAGCGTGAACGTCATCATCGAGCGGGTGGAAAAACTTCTCCATAGGAGCATCGGAGAGGACATCGAACTCAAGACCTTACTGACCAGGAAAGACACCACGGTGCTGGCCGATTCCGGGCAGATCGAGCAAATCCTCATCAACCTCGCTATGAACGCGCGGGATGCCATGCCCAATGGCGGCAACCTTATCATCGAGACGGGACAGGCGGAGATCGACGACCAATACATCAAGAGTCACGGCTACGGAAAATGCGGGATGTACGTCCTCATCTCCATTACGGACTCCGGCGAGGGCATGGATGAAAAGACGAGGGAGCGGATATTCGAGCCTTTTTTCACGACCAAGGAAGTGGGCAAGGGCACGGGGTTGGGGTTATCAATGGTATACGGCAACATTAAACAGCATAACGGGTTTATCAACGTGTATAGCGAGCCGGGACGCGGGACGACCTTCACGATCTATCTGCCCCTTCTCAAAGCCGAGGCGCGACCTGCGGCTGTCGGGGAACCCGCACCCCCGCCGAAAGGCGGCACGGAAACAATCCTGCTCGCCGAGGACGATACCGCGTTGAGGGATATGGCCAAAGGAGTGCTCGAGGAGTCCGGATATACCGTCATCGAAGCTGTGGACGGCCAGGACGCTGTTGAAAAATTCAACATGCTCAAAGACCGCATTCAACTGCTTATCCTTGACGTGATCATGCCGAAGAAGAACGGCAGGGAAGTGCTTGAAGAAGCAAAAAAGACCAACCCCGGGATCAAAGCGCTCTTTACCAGCGGCTATCCCGCCGATATCATTCAAAAGAAGGGAATCCTCGAAGCAGGCATCAACTTTATTATAAAACCCCATCCCCCGCAGGACCTTCTCCGAAAAGTCCGGGAAGTGCTGGACGGGTAATAATATTGAAGCTCCCTCCAGCCTACACGCTGCGGGGAATGCGCTCACTCCAGAATTGAATGAATGTCACACCAGCGCATCGAGCAGCGTAAACACGAACACGGTAACGCTGATGTAGCCGTTCATGTTAAAGAACGCCACGTTCAGCATCGAAAGGTCCTCTTCCCTCACGAGAGAATGCTCGTAGAGAATGAGGCCAAGGGCGGCAAAAATACCGACAAAAAAGAAAAAGCCGAGGGGAAGCAGGAAAGGGAGCGAGAAGAGCGCGGTGATCGTCACGGCATGTGAGACACGGGAGATCCAGAGCGAGTACCGCACTCCGAACCTCCTGGGGACCGAGTGAAGTCCCGCCTCTTTGTCGAAAGCGATGTCCTGAAGGGAATAGAGAATATCGAAGCCCACGAGCCAGAACAACACCGCCGCGCCGAGCACAAGCGCCGGTGCATCGAGCTCTCCGGTGATCGCTATCCATGCGCCGATGGGGGCGAGGGACAGTGCGAGGCCGAGAAACGCGTGCGACAGGAAGGTAAATCGCTTGGTATACGAATAGAAGAAAACGATCGCGAGCGCGATAGGCGAGAGATAAAAAGAAAGCGGGTTCAACATGAGCGCCGCGAACATGAACAGCATCGACGAAACGGCGGTAAAGACAAGCACCTGCCTGGGCGTGATAAGTCCCAGGGGAAGCGCCCGTTCCTTGGTCCTCGGGTTCGCCGCATCGAACTTATGGTCCGCCCATCGGTTGAACCCCATGGCCGCGGAACGCCCGCCGACCATGGCGACCGTGATCCAGACAACATCATGCCATGATGGCAGACCGCGCGCGGCGAGGATGGCGCTCATGAACGCGAATGGCAGCGCGAAGATGGTGTGCTCGAATTTTATCATCTCGAGGATGATCTTGGTTTTTTTTATCATCGTACTCCCGATTCATTAAAAAGAAAACCCAAAACTTCAGGAGAAAGGGAGAACAGGGGAAAACGGAGAACAACGAAATTCATTCAGACGTTCTCTCCTTTTCTCCACCCTTCCCCCTGTCCCCTCATTTTTTCTTTTTCATCCACTCCTCGATCTTTTTCTTGATATCCGGCATGGCCTTCTGCGTCGCCTCGATGCCTGCCAGCATGCAGCGTTTTTTCTGGGTAAAGTCGAGCATACCCACGTCCCCGACGGCCGGGGTAATGAGAATATCCGCGTTCTTTTTCTTGACCTTGACGTTCTCGTCGAACATGATGTTCACGGCCTGGAGCATGACGTCGAACATGTTCGTAATATTGAAATTCGTGACGTTCTCGCTGATGTCCACGGCGATCACGATGTCCGCCCCCTTCTCCCGCGCCACGTCGATGGGAATATTATCCACCACACCGCCGTCCACAAGGTTCTTGCCCTGATGCTCCACGGGCTGGAACACGCCGGGAATGGCGCTGCTCGCGCGTACCGCCTTGGCGATCGGGCCGCGATCGAGCACCACGCGGGTCCCGCGGTTCAGATCGGTCGCGACCGCGGCATAGGGCAGTTTCAGGTTCTCAATATTGGCCACGGGTATCTTGCTCTTGATGAAACCTTCCAGTTTGTCTCCCTTCACCGGCCCCATGCCCATGACCGCCGAGACAAGGGCGTAGTCGAAGAGGTGCTCCTTCTCGAGCGTGAAGGCCGTCCACTCAAGCTCGAAACTGTTCATGTCGTGGGCGTAGATCGCGCCGATGAGACTCCCGACGCTCGTGCCGACCACAAGGTCGATCGGGATCTTTTCCTGTTCGAGCGCCCGTATCACCCCCACATGCGCGAATCCCCGTGCCGCTCCGCCTCCGAGCACCAGCGCGATCTTCGGCCTGTTCGGGTCCTGCATGAGCTGGGAAAACCCGGGGCCGCCTGTTGTTTGGCACGAGGTTAGAAGGAGAATGGTCGAGAGAATGACAAATGATTTTATGTATTTCATGAGTCACCGCCTTTCAATATCATACATGATAAATCTCGCGCAAACTAAACCTGTGGTTTCTGTCTCCTGTCTCCTGTCTACTATTTACTGTTTACTGTCTCTTCCATCATCTTGACCACTTCCCCACGCAGTTCCTTGACGATCTCATCGTAATCCCTGTTGCCGGGATAGATCGGCTTGCCGAAAGAGACCCGGACCGCTACGGGCCTCGGAAACGTTTTGTCCGGCGGAAGCATTTCGAACGTCCCGTGGATCGCCGTTGGAACGATCGGCACATTTAGTTC
>Ga0209342_10001803_pt1 | contig 23679 bp, 26 predicted proteins | sample RifCSP16_2_FD_184023 | JGI IMG/M metagenome (GOLD analysis project Ga0209342, IMG submission 184023) | Soil microbial communities from Rifle, Colorado - Rifle CSP2_sed 16_2 (SPAdes) (version 2) | ecosystem: Environmental > Terrestrial > Deep subsurface > Rock core/Sediment | place: Rifle... | reverse complement strand
GCAGGTATGTATTTGATGAAGTGGATGTTTCAACCCTGATCGACCATCCCAAAGGAAAAGGGATTCCTGTACCTTACGTTGTCAGGAATGCTCATTTGAAGTCAGTACGTCAGATCACAGATGAGCTCAGGCAGGCAAAAATGGATGACCTTCCGATGGGGTTCAGGGAGAAATTGGCGCCGATCGCATCCAATCTGCCTGGATTTTTTACTGCCTGGTTCTTTAAAATAATCCGGCAGGTTCCTGAATGGATGAGAATCATCGATGGAACTGCCCAGGTCTCCTCTGTTGGCATGTTTGGGGACAGCCTCCTCTGGGCTTTTGGATTGTTGTACATGCACACGATTGGCCTTTGGGTGGGGACCATTAAACCAAAGCCGATGCAGTTCGAAGGCAAAATAGCTCTGCGGGATTGTCTCCATATCGGACTCAGTGTTGATCATGATATCATCGATGGCGCTCCCGGCACTCGCTTTACCAAGTCCTTGGTAGGTTATCTCGAACGTGGGGATCTATTTGAACCTTCCTGAGGAAAAATTGTACAGATGTTAGAGTTTTGAAAGATTGAAGTTCCAGCTATTGTACTGAATATCACTCCTTGCTATAATCCAGGTATAGCAAGGAGTATTATTATGGTTGAAAAAACAGATTCCAAACAAAAACCCTTTGAAGGGAAGATACCCGAAGAGACCCGCAGGCATTTCAAGACTGCCCGCCAGGAATTCCGCAAGAGCATGGAAGGAATCCTTCCACCCGGATTCAAGGAGCATCGCGACAATGCCAGGCGGGAAATGATGCTGGCTTTCCGCAGCATGATCGATGCCTCGTTGGAGCGCATGGATAAAGAAAGCAAGTAACCAGTGCTTTATAAAACCCGCCCGGTGATTTTCAACGGGCGGGTTTTTGATTAAACCTTGCGACAATTGTCCCTTTAGGGAAGGTTCAAAAACTTCGCAAGGTTGTTTAAATTCTAAGGATGCAGTTTATGGATGAAAACGTCGTGAGTTTCCCCTGCTCCCCAGCAGGATCCAGAGCAGGATCAATCCCGATGCTGATAGGGAAATGGTAGCCAGCATTTCCTCGCCTGATACGAGAAGAACGATCCCACCCATGAACAATGCCAGGAAAAAGATACTGCCCGATAATCGGTTGACCGACTTCTCCAGGCTGCGGAATCTCCTCTCGATGGACGGTGTTTGTACGATCAATTCTCCATGCTCAAGCATGTCCAGCACCCTGTTGGTCCGCCCTGGCAGGGCAAGCAGCACCTTCAATTGATCGACCAATTCTCCTAGCCATTGCTGCCAGTTCGCTCCACCTTCCTTGGCGATCAGGGTGGATGCATATGGAGTGAGCTGTTCCCACAGGTTGAATTCATTGCTTAACCCGCTGCACATCCCGGAAAGAATGGCGATGGTTCTTACCAGCAGCAGAAGGTTCTGTGGTAATTGGAAAGGCATGTCAAACAGCAGGTCCCGGAACTGGTCTGCAAAGCGGAACATTTCTGCGTGGTCGATCTCTCGTAGCTCGCTCATCGATTTCCCCCAGAACATGCCGAATACCTGGCTGGTAGCCCGTTCCATCAGGTGTATATCAGCTGATGGCAGCAGCAGATCCAGGGTCTGGTACGAGCGGATCAGTCTTGGCGCATCCTGTGTACCGACGCTGATCAGCATTTCCCTCAACCCCGTTCGCAAAACATCCGGCACGCTTCCAACCATACCGAAGTCCACGAAAGTCAGCTTCCAATCCCTTTTTCCATCCTCGTTCTTTGCCTCAAGGGGTGTGATGAACAGGTTTCCGGGATGGGGATCGGCATGGAAGAATCCATCTTCGAAGATCTGTTTTAAATACACGTCCAATAGTTCCGTAGCCACCAATGACCTGTCAATTCCGGCTTCTGTGATCGCCTCGTAATCCGTGATCTTGATCGCCAGAACATCCTCCAGCGTCAGCACCCGTTTGGTGGTATGCTTCCAGACCACGCGTGGTACATGCACCCGGGGAACATCCTTGAAGTTTTCAGCAAAGGTCTCGGCATTCTTTCCTTCTGCTAGGTAATTCACTTCAGCCCGGATCGTTTCTGCAAATTCTTTCAGCAGGGAAGGAACATCAGCTCTCTTCGCAATGGGTTCGTATTTCATCAACCAATTCCCAACTCGGGCTAACACCGAAAGATCGACTTCGATCAGCTGGTCGATTCCTGGGCGCTGTACCTTGACAACTACATCGCAAAATCCTCCCTCTCCGATCTCCTTGCACAGTTTTGCCTGGTGCACCTGTCCCAGCGAAGCTGCTGCCAGGGGAGTTTCCTTGAAATCCTCGAATATCACCTCCAGTGCTGCCCCCAGGTCTTCCTCCGCCAGTTTTCGGATATCCTCGAAGCTCTCGGGTGGCACTTCATCCTGCAGTCCGGACAATGCATCGGTGATCTCGGGCGGCAGAACATCCAGGCGGGAAGATAGGAACTGCCCGACCTTGATCATCACACCACCCATCACGATCGCCATGGCTCGAAATTGCACTGCCAGGTTGGTTAAACGGTTCGAGCGGGTCTTTCTCGCAAGCTTGCGGAATCCGATTCGTACCAGGATCACATCCCAGAAAATAAAACCCAGCGTGATCCTTGCAAAGAACCAGATCAGGGTTCGATATCGTTTGCGTAGTTGTGATTTCTTCATCAGCCCTCCTGCAACATGATTGTATCATCAGCGGTTAATTCCATCACAAGTGATGAGATTGACCTGCAAGAAAAGAGCTCGGTCATGAAACGCGCATCGTTGCATTAATATACTAGAAAAGTTGAGCAGCTATTCTCAAAGTGTATATATAACGAACAATGAGTTTTTTATAAAAGAATGAAGACTTGGATAGGAATGGCTTGGTTCTGGAAGGGGAAATAAAGGGTTAAACCATCCAATTACAGGTTCATCTGGTTGGCCAGCACCACGCTGCCGGCCAGGTAGCGCAGCAGCACCGGCAGGTTCTCCCCCGAAAGGCTCGAGATCTCCAGGTTGGTGCATTTTCCCCGCCACGATGGCCGCGTGATCAGGATCTCCTTGCGCAGGTATTCCAGCCCATTCCTGACCTCCTCGATCGTCACCTCTGAATTGGTTTTCAGGTCAAGGTGTGTCCCCAGCAAAATAAAGTGAGTGTTGTCATTCATTAACGAACCAACACCATCCACCCAGTAAGCCAGGTCCTGGAAACTTTCGTAGTTGGCAACATCATAGGTGAACAGCACCACGTCCAGCCTGCGGATCATCATCTTGTAGATCTCGATCACCTTCTCGAAGGATCGCCCGGTCTGGTCGCCTTCCACTTCCTTCTGCCCAGGTGGCACCAGGAACTGCAGCGTGACTGTGTAGGTGGCCTTTCCAAAAGTTTGCCTGGTCGTGATGTATTCAAATTCCAGGTTGTTGGTCTTGCGGATATCCTTGATGATCTCCCCGTTATGTTTCCTGCCCCTGCTGATCACATCTAACACGCGCGAGACACTGGTCTTGCCCACTGCGCCATTGCCAACCGGCATGATGAAACCGGTTAAACTTTGTGTCATCGGAGCTGTCATACAGGTCTGGAAGGTCCGTGTGAGCGGTATTCGAACTTGCTGTCATGCCGCACCGGGATCTCCCGAACCTCCTTTCCGCAGTAATGCCGTACGAAGAAACGGTAGTTCACTCCCCCCATTGCATTTTCCACGATGATCCCCCGTTCCAGTCTTGGGTGCGAACGCACAATGTCGGCGATCGTATAATCCACCTGCTTTTTGCAGATATCGCAGGTAACCGAGTATTTTGGCTTGATCATGCTGTAAATCTGCCTGACCGGGATCTTTAAATGATCCGACAGCATGTGGATGGCTTTCGAATCACTCACCCCGACCCCGAAAATACTGGCGAACAGGTTTCGGTTGAGGAAAGCCAGCAGCAAGACAAAGACCGCCCCGAAGAAAAAGATGGCGGTCACCAGCCCTTCCAGAGTCACCCCTGGCAGCAGGTTGATGTTAAGGAATCGCAGCGCCGTGAAAACATACCCCAGGAAAAAGAAGGCGATCAGGAAAACGATCAGGATCCATGGACGTGCCATGTTGTACTTGGCCAGGATCCGGATGATATTGATGGAAAAGGTTAACCCGACCGTCAGGATGATCGCTCCGATGGTGACTATGATCGCATTCTGGAATAACATGGCTATCCTCCGATAAGCAGGATTTTATATTAAAGAATGGATGTTCGCAAGGGAGGATGGGTATTCCGAAAAAAGAAAACAGGTTGAATGATATATAAATAATTTCCATCAGGTTTACTTGTAGTCAAAGGTTCCCTCTCGTTGTTTGAAATTTTGGAAATCAATAAGGTGAGCGATATTTTTACACCTTACAAATTAATTACAAAATACACAATTTCAGCTGAAAAGAGTCTAAAATGGATACATCATTTATTGTTTATTGTGAGGTTTTTTTCTTATGGTAAGAAACACTCGTAAACCCGAACAAGGGCAGGGCTTGGTGGAGTACGCCTTGATCCTTGTTTTGGTTTCCCTGGTTGTGATGGCTGTGTTATTGTTCCTCGGTCCAACCATCGGCAATATATTCAGCGAGATCATGGATCCGCTGGGTTATGTATCTGCTGCTGCTCCCGAGCCTTCTCCTACCCCGCTGCCGGGTTTCGTAACCAAACCTGCAGCTGTTCAGGATTACTGCAGCTCTAACGGCATTCCTGGAGGGACCATCGTGAACGTTTATCATTCTCTCACTGTTCCCACGGTCTATTACATTGCTGGAATTCATGGTATGGGTGATTTGACTCCCCCAGGTTTTGCCACAGGTCATGAGCACTTGCTTTGTCCTTATTAACAGATAATAATTCATTTGGTTATTTATACCGGGAGGTCTCATGAATGGAGACCTCCTTATTCTTTGTAAAATTGCAGATGTTTCAGGTTCCCTGGCACAAATCTTAAATAAGAAATAATTCGGAGTTGGAATAATATCCAAAACCATTTAAATGCTATACTATTTCAATAGTTTGAAACTTCAATTACTTCGTAAGGATAAGGGAATATAACCATGAGAAATATCCTCATCTTCATATTGGGAATCGCCATCCTTTTCTCGATTGGATATTACGTCACCAAAGGCACCTGTGATGCCAAGACTGCTGACATCGGTTATGCACATCGCTTTTCGATCCTGGGTGGCTGCCAGGTCGAGACCGAACCCGGTCATTGGGTTCCCCTCGAGAATTACTACTTCCCCCAGCAGTAGGGAATGGTATAGTCCGTCATCATGGAATATTACGAATTTAAAGTACTCTTTTTATCACCAACAGAGTCACATCATCCTGGAAAGAATCGTTCTCACAAAACGCAATGGCAGTTTGGATCAGCTTCGATGTCATGGTTTGAGCTGATTGATCTTTGATGGTGCCCATGGATTTTATTATTTGCCTTGTTCCAAAGGTTTCTCCCCGCTGATTCTGCGATTCGATAATGCCGTCTGTAAGTATGATCAGTGTATCCCCCGGGTTAAGGGAGGTTTTGAAATTTCTATAATTTGGTGTTTTAAAAATGCCAAGGGCTGGACCACCCAATTTAATTTTCTCTGTTTCACCACCAGCGCGCAGGTAAAAAATTGGATGATGCCCGCAGTTGGTATGGATGAATGATCCATCCCTTGGGTCCAGAATTCCATAAATGGCAGTTACAAAATCTCCGTCGCCGGAAAAATCAGGCAGCAATGTATTGATTCGAAGACATGTTTGGGCTGGATCCGAATTAGTCATTGCTTGAGTGCGAAGCAATGCCCGGAAAGCGGACATGACCAGGGCTGCCGGAACTCCGTGCCCGGAAACATCCGCTAGGGCAATACCCAGCCTTCCATCTTTAAGTGGAATATAATCAAAGTAATCTCCCCCGATCTCGTCTGCCGGAATATAGATACCGCTGATGTCATAACCGTCTATCTTGGGTGATTCATCCGGAATCAGGCGGGTTTGGATGGCACTGGCGGTTTTCAACTGCTCATCCATATGCTGTTTTTCAAGAAGGTTACTGTGCAGCATGGCTTTTTCAATGGAAATGGCGGCTGCATCAGCAAAGAACTGCAGGATCTCAAGCTCATTTTCACCAAATGCGTTCAGGTGATCGCTTTCCACGTTGAACCCACCGATGGGTTGGCCATCCAGGATGATCGGAACGGCTAATTCTGATTGGGTCGATCCCCGGCCAATGATATAACGATCATCCTTGCTGACATCCGGAACGATTGCTTCTTTTCCGGTGCGGATGACAAAACCAGTGATACCTTCACCCAGCATCAACATCCGGTCAGACTCCTCGGGGTGGGGGTCGAAACCTCTTCGGGCTATTCCTGCGATCAGAACATGCGTTGGTAGTTTTTGCGGAATGATTTTTCCGATATTAAGGATAAAGATCCCTGCTGCATCGTAGTCGATGGTGGTTTGGAGAGTATCCAGTAGAAGATCAAGGATCTCATCCAGGTCGAGAGTGTTGCGTACCTTCTGGGAGATCTGAAGCAGAAGCTCGTACTTGGTCTGGTTGGTCAAGGCAACTTTTAAGGACATTTCCTTATTAAGTATACAATTATTAACGCCAAATTCATAATAATTTCACCCAATTTTATAAATTGGTTTTTAATAAATCTATTGCTAAGTTGTGCTCTACCTGGAATGTTGAGCGGAGGATGAAGTAATTATCCGAATAGATCCTTCTCGATTTCTTGTGGTTAAAGTATTGAGCACGGTGTGAGTGTATCGATTAAAAATAACAAAGATGGGGATTGCGCAGCATCCCGCCTGCTTTTTGCGGGACTTCGAATCGTCCCGCGTATTTTGCGTGAAACCCTAAACCAGGAATTGATGAGATTACTTTGTGTTCTCTCAAAAACCTGCACTCATATGTGGAGTTTAAGAGTGAATTTCAGCATTTTTGAAAGGATTAAGGTTCAGAAAACTTGAAACCAAGTAAGCACAAATCTATAAGCACAAGTTATAAATACTAATCCAAAAATATCACATAAGAATTTTGATATCTTTCGATCAAGATAAATCTTTTATTTTGCGGTAGAATTTATATAATCATAGTTGTAACCTTTTATTGATATATACCTACAGGCTGTTCCTACTATGACCGTTGGCATGAGAGCAAGCAGGGAAAAACAAATAAAAGATAAAAACTGGTTATATCGCAGTATTTTTGATTCTGTCACGGACGGAATCATTCTTGTCGATCTGGAAACTGGCAGCATACTGGATGCAAATCTGGCAGCTTGTTCGATGCATGGCTATACACCGGAAGAGTTCATCGGTCTCCTCCCAAAAGACATCATTCATCCTGACAGCATGGATATTTTTAGCAAATACCTGACCGAATTTCGATCAGGTGGCATACTGGATACACAAGCTCTGCACATGTACCAGGATGGTTCAACATTTAACATTGAATGGCGCGGAACTGGGTTTTCCTATGAAGACAAGCCCTGCTTGTTGGGTGTCCTGCGGGATGTAAGCCAACGCATACAGGCGGAGGGTCAACTAAAACGACACATCGAAATCCGCACACGTGAGCAAGCCACCCTGCTGGATATCTCGCACACATTGGCTTCAACGCTGGAGCTTGACCCCGGGCTGATCCTGGACCAATTGTGGGAGATCATCGAATACACACACGCCGGTCTTTTTGCGTTGAGCGATTCGACGCTGACTGCCCTGGCGGTACGAGATAGTACCAGCTCCAATACGGGCTCTGGATTTCCAGGTAGCGGAGATTTCACGAATGGTCTGGTCGATGATCGCGTTTCCAAGCATGGATTGACAGGTTCCAATCAAAACCATCCTTTCAAGGTTCACCTTGATGGACCAGAAACACTGGCAGCCTTGTTCAATGGTCACCAGCCGATCCGCATTCCCGATGTTCGCAGTAAAAATCCGTCAGCTGTATTCCTGCGTTCGCTCCTGGTCGGGGAAGCCGCCTTCCTTTTGGAAGGAATATCCTCCTGGATGTGGGTACCCTTGGCAGTCAAAGGCAATATCATCGGCGGCTTGGGCGTAGCCCATTTCCAAAAAAACTATTTCACTACCCACCACGCCAACCTGGCTCTCTCCATGGCAGATCAGGTTGCCATCACCATGGTCAATGCTGAATTATACGAACAAGCAAGGACTCTGGCAGCCATGCAGGAACGCCAGCGATTGGCGCGCAATTTACACGATGCTGTCAACCAATCCCTATTCTCAGCCGGTTTGATCGCTGAAGTCCTGCCGCGTCTTTGGCAACGTGACCAGGCTCAGGCTCAGGAGTCCCTGGAGGACTTGCGCCGCCTGACACGCGGCGCACTGGCTGAGATGCGTGAACTACTGGCTGAACTGCGCCCTTCAGTCCTGACCGATAGCAGCCTGGATGACCTGCTGCGCCAGTTGGCCAATGCCTTCACAGGCCGGACGAATATCACGGTCAGTATAAATAGTGCCAGTAACCTTACCCTGCCCTCGGAGATCCAGGTGGTTTTTTATCGTATCTGCCAGGAAGCGCTCAACAATATTGCCAAACATGCCGGAGCCAGCCATGTGCAGATTGATCTGCAGTTTGAAGCCGGCAGAAAACAGGACGGCGAAGATGCTGAGTCTCTTGCTCCTTCCTTGATATCGATTTCTCCAGGTTCAGGTGCAATCAAACCGGTAAAATTGATCATTAGCGATGATGGTCTCGGTTTCGATCCGGTTGTGAACTCGACGCCGGGTCACTATGGGCTGACCATGATGCGGGAAAGAGCTGAATCCATTGATGGTCAACTGACATTTGTCAGCCGACCAGGTCATGGCACTCAGGTAACGTTGACCTGGCCAAATCCCTTAAAAAAGGAGGTCATGTGAGTACTTCTTCATCATCTCCCATTCGTGTCGTACTTGTCGATGATCATACGATGGTACGGCGGGGTCTGGCCACCTTCTTGAAAGTCTACGATGATCTCGAGCTGGCTGGTGAAGCTGGTGATGGGCAGACCGCTATTCAATTGTGTGCCCAGGTCCAGCCGGATGTTGTCTTAATGGACATGGTCATGCCGGATATGGATGGCGCCACCGTAACCCGCCTTATACGCCAGCAATTCAATTCGATCCAGGTTTTAGCCTTGACGAGCTTTAAGGAAGAGATCCTTGTCCAAAGTGCGTTGCAGGCTGGAGCAATAGGGTATCTGTTAAAAGACGTATCGGCTGACGATCTTGCCCAGGCCATCCGGGCTGCACACGCCGGACGTTCCACCCTTTCTCCCGAAGCAGCCCAGGCGCTGGTTCATGTCACAAACCAACCACCACCTGGTTATGATCTGACTGAGCGTGAGCTGGTTGTGCTGACCTTGTTGGTCGAGGGTCTCACCAACTCCCAGATCGCCAGTAGACTGGTGGTCAGTCCATCCACCATCAAGTCTCATGTCAGTAATATCCTTTCCAAGTTGGGGGTCGCCAGCCGCACTGAAGCTGTCACCCTGGCGTTGCGCAACCACATCCTCCCCTGATCACATCCGGCTTCAACACCTCCCCCAAGTGGCGGAGAAGGACTCCCCCCACCCGATGGATGCTCGGACATACACTTTTCTATATAATTAATGGAAAGGTGCAAACTGCCCGCCCGGCTAGTTCATAGCCTTTAAACCGCCTGGTGTGATCCTGCAGGCAGGCATGTTTAACGCACTCAATCCCGCCCTGAACCCGGGCATCCTGATATCAAAAGTTATTAATAAAGGAGATTCAAAATGAGACTTAGTGCTCCGAAAGTTGTTACCTGGTGGATCGCAGTTATTCTTGGTATTCTGGCGCTTTTGGGCAGCCAGGGGATCATCGCTGGCTTGAGCCAATATGCGTTCTGGCTTGCCATGTCCGGTCTTGCTTTACTTGTGTTGGCAACACTGGTAAAAGACCTCTAACACCAAAGGTGGCAGAAACCGGGATTGAGAAACGATTCGCTCAACCCGGGATCCCTGTTTTCTTTCCGGATCACACGGTTTGCATTATTAAGTAAACCGTGTTGGTCCTTTTTCCCGATATCCATTATTCAAGGTTGGAAACCAGATTATGGTTGTTCCTTAGGTTTCCATAGAATACTCGTCCTGCAGACTGGAAGCTTCCATTAAATAAACCACAGGTTACCATGACCCTTTTTGATGACATTCTTTCACAATTCCCGGCAGATGTTCAAGACTCTATCCTTAAGATCTGGGACGCTTTGGGTCCCACGGAAAAGGAAGGCTTGCGGTCTGTGTTGGTAGGTTTTCCAACCGACACAAAATTGGTAAAAATGCTGGTCAAAATGTCCACAACGCAGGTCAGGCAGGCTATAGGACACAAAAACCGGGTGGTCATCGCAGGTCCGACCAATGTAGGGAAATCCACTCTTTATAATCTGTTGGTTCAAAACAAAAGTGACCTGGCGCTGGTGAGTCCACTGCCGGGGACCACGAAAGGAAACCAGCAGGCAGATGCAGCCTTGTTCATGGTGGTTGATACCCCCGGTGCGGATGCAGTCGGTCATTCGGGCGAACAGGAAAAATCTCTGGCAATGTCCGCTTCTGCCCAGGCAGACTTCCTGATCCTGGTTTTCGACGCCATCCAGGGTATCAAAAAGACCGAGCAGGATTTATTTAACGAGTTATCAGCGCTCAAAAAACCCTTCGTGGTGGTGCTGAACAAGATCGACCTGGTACCTGCCAGGGATCTGGCGGCTGTCATTTCTAATGCTGCCCGGAACCTGGGTTTGAAACCCGAACAGGTCATCCCGTTTGCTGCTATAAACGGTAGGAACCTTTCAAGGTTGCTGCTGGCAGTGGCAGCCACCGAACCGGGGATGGTTGCTGCCTTGGGGCAGGCATTGCCGGAATACCGCTGGCAGCTTGCCTGGCAAAGCATCATCCGTTCTGCTTCCATTTCTGCTATCATTGCCCTGGTGCCGCTGCCAGTCATCGATTTCATCCCGCTGGTGGTAACGCAGTCGATCATGGTGGTCAACATTGCCCGCATTTACAGCTACAAGATCACTCCAAAGCGTGCCAAAGAACTGGTGGCAACTTTTGGTCTTGGTTTCCTTGGTCGCACGCTCTTCCAGGAGCTGAGTAAGTTTGGCGGGCTCCCGGGATGGTTATTGAGTGCAGCCATCGCCTCATCTACAACCGTTGTCATGGGTTATGCAGCTGTGCGCTGGTTCGAAAAAGGCGAGAAGCTCTCCTCCGAAACTATTAAGAAACTCACCGGGAATATGACCACTTCTTTATTGGAATCCTTGAAAAATCTCGGAAAACGCAAACCTTCCAGGAAAGGGTTGCGCGAACAGATTACCCGCTCTCTGGAAAGCTCCCCTTTGTCCGACAGTCGAACAGAGTTTGAAGAGGAGGTGGAGTAAAAAAAACCAGTAAGATTTTTTTCAAGCTGATCTCTCCCCCATGTGACGGAGATTAACACTCCCCGGTCGATGGATGCAGCCAGTGGTTGTTTGTTGTAGAATGGAATTGAAGGATGGCTGTGGGTCATAAAGCCAGGCTTTGTGCTGCTTTGGTACTATTTCCATTCGTGGAAGGAGAAGATAATGAAACCAGAAATAACGGATATCTCTTATAGTACGTCGCTCACGTTTGAGCTTGTTACCCAATATGGTTTCCTGACATTGGGTGCGCCTATATTTCCTTCGCTGCGGAAAGAATCGATCTATCAAACCGACATGAACGCCAAAAGTGTATTGCTATTCTTTCAGTACAAATTGAGCGAACATATTATTGGTACTAAAGCTTCACTGCGGGATGATTGGGGAGTTCCCTATTACCGTTTCCTCATCCACCCGAAAAACAAGAACCAAAGACTCGAATTATTACTACATCTTGAGGAATTGAATCACCCGGTTTATTATGTCGCGCCTGAGTTCCATACCAAAAGCGGATTATACGAGTCCCTTATGCAAAAGACTGTATTGGATAATTCCACATTTTGGTCGCCAAGACAGATTGGACCCCTGGTGCGATCGGAAAGAAACATGCTTTCATATAAAAAAGACTCACTTTTTGGCATATTGGAACCAGAGAAACGAAAAGTAAGCGGAGCGATCAAAGGCATTGGATTACTCAGCGAGATTAAGTTAAAATTTGAAACGAACAAGGAAGTGAATGACAACAAGAGGCTGGTCAATTTAGGTGACCAAATGCTGGAAAATTATCTCAAAGTTTTCCATTCTTTCAAGGAGAAAAGATTAACAAGCAGTATTTGGAAGAACCGAGATCTTATTGATGCTCGAGATTACTTGAGTTTAATATCCATATTGCTGTACGACTGTTACGTTTATATCGTCGCGATGGAAAAACCGGTTTGGGATTAACCATGAAACTTAGATGAAAAGGAACAACCTGTGGAACGAATTACTTTAGATCAGATCAAGGAATTAGCACAGCAAAAGGCAGACCCATGTATTTCAATTTTCTTGCCTACACATCGTGCTGGACTGGAAACACAGCAGGACGCCATCCGCTTCAGGAATCTTCTTCGAAACGCGGAAAAGCAACTTCTTAATAGCGGGATGAAACCGCGTGAGGCGAGCGCATTAGTCCAACCAGCACAGAAACTGTCAGCTGATTCTTTTTTTTGGAACCATCAGCAAGATGGGCTGGCTGTATTTATAGCAGCAGATGATTTCCATTACTACCTCCTTCCATTACCAGTCGATGAACTGCTTATCATCTCGCATACATATTATGTCAAGCCTATCCTGCCGCTCTTCACAAAAAACGGTCATTATTTCATTTTGGCAATCAGCCAGAATGAGGTTCGACTATTTGAAGGAACTCGCTACGGTGTTGGTCAAATTGCCCTGCCTGATGGAATAACCGAAAATATGAAGGAAACCCTCAGACTCGATGAATCACAAGAAAATTTGCAGATGCACTCCGATGGTGGAGGCGGTACATTCCACGGGCAGGGAGCCGGCGATGAGGAACAAAAGATTTGGATCGAGCAATATCTCAACCTGGTGGATACAAGTCTCAAAGAAATCTTACGTGAACAAAACGCACCGCTTGTTTTGGCGGGTGTAGACTACTTGTTACCGATATTCCGCAAGGTTAGTGATTATAAGAATATCATGGAGGAAGGGATCACAGGAAACCCAGATCGTTTACGTCCTGAAGAATTACAGGAAAAAGCATGGCAAATTGTGGAAACATATTTTCAAAAAGAAACGAAAGAGATTTTGGAGGAATTTCAAAAACTCGCTGATACAAATATAGCGACAGATGACATCGAGAGAATTGTCACTGCCGCCTTCAACGGACGAGTGGAAAAACTCATCTTATCTATCGAGAATCAAATCTGGGGATCATTTGATCCGATTGATGGAAAAGTGATTCTCAGCATTAATGGTCAGAGTAAAACAAATAACCTCGCCCTTCTCGATTTCACAGCGCTGAATACTCTCAAAAATGGTGGGGTAGTCTGCGCTCTTTCCCAGGATGAAATGCCAACGGAATCGCCTGTCGCTGCTGTTTTCCGTTATTAGATTTGATTTTCGATTTGCAGCAGCAAAACCATAAGGAGACAAAAGAATGGACAAAGCAAATTTCACAATTGAGTTTAATAACGAAATTGATGAGATCAAGAAAAGCGAAAACGAATATTACACCCTTGCAGTGGATCGGATTAACAAACTGGCTGTGGGGCACAACGACATTTCAGGCGCTGCTGTAAATTTTAAGCAGCCAGCCAAAGAACATCAGACATCGTATATTTATGAAGTGACCATTGTTGTCTATATGGGATCAGATCATATCGCCGCGACTGAAAAAGGTGAGCACCTTCAATCCACACTGGATGGAGCCATGAAAGCTGTTGAAAGGCAAGTTCATGAACGCCGCAAACAACAAAGGAACTATTAAACATCCTGATCGAATACATGGGCGCTGAAGGAATATAATCTCTATGGCTAAAAGACAAATACCCGTCCCATCACCCTCCTCCCCAAAAAAGGAAGACCTGCAACCAGCAAAAGAGGTACGACCATGATCAAACCTATTTCCTGGCAATTTACATGCAAAACATGCGGCGGGCATCAATTGACCGTTGCCCGCGTTTGGACCATTTTAGCCGGACCGGAGAGTGAAACCTGGCAGGAATGGGGACCACTCAAGTCCGATCATACCTGGCGCTTTAAGTTCAAGGAAAAGATCGAGAATGAGAAAATCAATGACACCAGGCGATGGGACTTCACTGAGTATACAAAGGATAACTCTTCGTCCAGACCAGAAGAGTATGAAATTTTTGAACCGGAGGAAAACCCGGGAAATGACAAGTTTTATGTGAATTGCTCAAATTGCGATCGCGAGATCGAATTTGGCTGGTCACAACCCAATCGTCGTGGAGGCATTTTTCCTGTCGAATGTTCCGACTTTAATCCTGATGGAATCTGGCCGGAGCCAAGATATTTGGATTCCTGGCAGAAGAGGGGTTGGCTTAATAAGTGAGAGAATATGTCTGAAAATATACATAAAATTGAGATACATGGGTGTATCGTATGTTCTAGAACATTCAACGTACTTGTTGTGTATTCCCCGGATAGCAAGTTGATGGATTGCACCTTGACCAGCCCGGACGGTCACATCGTAGCGGATGAACATCAACCACTTGTCGCCTGTGATACCCACACCAAGGAGGAAATTGAGGTTGCTCATAAAAGATGGCTGTCAATGGACTTTAATTAATATGAGCAATCGGGGGAAAAAGATCTTCTATAAGAAGAACAAATTCACTGTCTGATCTCTCCCCCATATGGCGGAGATTAACACTCCCCGGTTGATGGATGCAACTGGGAAGTGTTTTTTATATGATTAAGTCACGGTGTAATTCCACGTGAGGATCTCCTGACTGGGATCCTGCCTTTTAAAACAATCGGGGAAAACACTGGAAAGGCATACCATAGATGGTAAAAGGTACAACCACTGAGGCGGAAAAGTTAGTCGAACAAGCCTTGAAGGATTCAGAACTGCGCTATCGACGCCTGTTCGAAGCAGCCCAGGATGGGATATTGATCCTGGACGCCCGCACAGGAATGATCGATGATGTTAATCCATTTCTTGTAAATATGCTTGGCTATTCACACGCCGAGTTAATAAAAAAGAAACTCTGGGAAGTGGGTGCTTTTACGGATATGGCTGCCAGCCGGGATGCCTTTGAGGTTCTGCAGGAGAATGAATACATCCGTTATGAAGACTTGCCGCTCAAAAGAAAAGACGGTCAGCTAATACAGGTGGAATTCGTCAGCAATGTTTACCTGGTGGGCGGCAGGAAGGTGATCCAATGCAATATCCGCAATATTACCGAGCACAAGCGCATCGTAGCCGCATTGCAGGAAAATGAAAAAACCTATCATTACTTGATCAATCAGAGCAAGGACGGTTTTTTTGTGATTGACTCTTCAGGTAAATTATTGATGGTTAATCAAGCCATATGTGATTCGCTGGAGTATAGCAATGAAGAACTCCTCAGCATGCACATCTGGGATATTATCCCTGAACTATATATGGATCAATACGAGGTCAGATTAAAAAAAATACTTGCAGGGATGAGTTTGGCAGAAAATGCCGAATACATTGTGCACGGGAAAAGTGGAAAGCCACATTATGTAGAGATTATCTCAGCTCCGCATTACAGTGGAAAAGAAATCATTGGTTTTCAAGGAATTGCACACGACATTACCGCACGTAAGCAGACAGAAGAAATATTAAAGAAAAAAGAATACATCCTCTCGCAATCCCAGCGTATTGCCCATATCGGAAGCTGGAGCTGGGATTTGACGGGTCCAATCGAATGGACAGCGGAGACCTATCGCATCTACGGTCTTTCGCAGGAAAATTTCACACCATCGATTGAGTCGCTTTTAACTCTCATTCATCCTGAAGATCGCTCTGCGATGCAGCGCTGGCTGAATGCCTGCAGGGAGGGACAATCTCCCGGTAATTTAGTTTATCGTGCGATCCTGCCCGACGGTTCCATCCGCTTCATCATCGGTAGCGGTGATTTGATATATGATGACGAGAAAAAACCTGTCCACATGGCTGGCACGGTGCAGGATATTACCGCACTCAAGAACACAGAGCAGAAACTCATCGATCTTGCGAAATTCCCTTCTGAAAGCCCATATCCTGTGCTGCGATTGGATAGGAATTGCATCATAATATATGCCAATACTTCAAGTGATGCGCTCCTGGATATGTGGGGATGTGCGGTGGGTGATTCTGCTCCTCATTTTTGGTGTGGTCTGATTGATCAAGTGCTTGTGAACATGGAAAGCAAAGCCATTGATGTTGAGTGTAACGAAAAGATCTACTCGATGATCGTCGCTCCCGTAGCAGAATCAGATTATGTGAATATCTACGGGTACGATATTACGGATCGAATAAAATCAGAAACTGCGCTTCAGTTGAGTGAATCCAAGTTCAGATCATACGTTGAAAATGCCCCCCTCGGATTGCTCATCGCTGATCAATCTGGATGCTATGTGGAAGGTAATAAAGCTGCGCACGAAATGTTGGGATACACGATGTCAGAACTCCTGCATTTGTCAATTCCAGATATTTTAGCGCCGCAATCACTGGAAGCAGGTTTGAAGCAATTTCAGAAAGTGGCAAAAGATGGTTTTGCAATTGATGAATTGATGGTCCGCCACAAGGATGGCTCGCAGTTCTGGACATCGGTCCTGGCAGTGAAACTGAGTGATGACCGTTTTATGGCTTATAGCCAGGACATCACCGAACGCAAGCAGGCGGAAGAAAGAATACAGAAGCAACTCGCACATCTCACCGCTATGAGTGCTATCGATCGAACTGTCGCCTCCAGCTTTGACCTGAATTTCACCCTTTCAGAAATTCTGAACAAATTACAAGCCGAGCTTGGGATAGATGCTGCTGATATTCTGATCTTTGATTCCAGTTCACAAATGCTGGAATTTGGCGTCGAGATCGGCTTCCGTACCGAAGCTGTTCGAAAGGCGAAAGTACGGTTGGGCGAGAGATATGCCGGACAAGCCGCCCTCGGGCGTCATTTGGTACAGATTCCTGATCTAAAAGATGAATCAGGTAACTTTCTCCTGACGGATCTTTTAAAAGGCGAGGATTTTGTCTGCTATTTCAGCGTTCCTTTAATTGCCAGGGGGCAGGTTGAGGGAGTACTGGAAGTTTTCAACCGCACCCCACTTGAGCCCGATACAGAATGGATGGATTTTCTCAATAACCTGGCTAGGCAGGCGGCTATTGCAATCGAAAATTCTTCGTTGTTTGAGAGCCTGCAACGATCCAATTCGGAGCTCAGCCTGGCTTATGATGCCACGATCGAAGGTTGGTCACATGCCCTCGACTTGCGTGACAAAGAAACCGAAGGTCACACATTGAGAGTCACGGATATGACCATGGCATTGGCACGCGATCTTGGCCTTCGTGAGGATGAATTGATACATGTCCGCTGGGGAGCGCTTTTGCATGATATCGGCAAGATGGGTGTTCCGGATAGGATTCTGCTCAAACCCGGCCCTTTGACAGCCGAAGAGTGGCTGGTGATGAAACAACATCCAGTCTTTGCCTACGAATTGCTCTCTCCCATCAGATACCTTCGTCAGGCACTGGATATTCCCTATTGCCATCATGAGAAATGGGATGGCAGCGGGTATCCACGCGGACTCGTAGGTACGCAGATTCCATTGATTGCGCGAATTTTTGCAGTGGCAGATGTTATGGATGCCATAACATCAGATCGCCCATACCAACCTGCCCAAACAAAGGAAGCAGCACTCGAATATATCCGAACATCATCGGGAACACACTTTGATCCACAGGTGGTGGATGTATTTATGAAACACATCAACCAGTTTTGATTTATCCCCCAAGTGACGGAGAAAAACACTCCCCGACCGATGGATGTGATCAATTGAGAACAACCGTACAATGATTAAAGTTTGAATTTGTCAAAACGTAAATCCAGGTAGATCCATCATAAAGGAGTTAAACAATGTCTGTAGCAAAAGTAACCGAGATCATCGTATCTTCACCAAAGAGTTTTGATGACGCCATCAAAGAGGGGATCACTCGTTCACGAAAAACACTAAGAAATCTGAAATCTGCCTGGGTACAGAACCAGCAGATCAAACTGGATAAAGAAGGTAACATCACCGAATACCGGGTCCAATTAAAGGTTACGTTCCTGATTGACGATTAGAACAGGAAAAACCCTGATTGTTTGCTTTCGAGAAGTAAACTCACATCAACCAGCGGTGAAGCCTTTTCCCCGCGCAAATCGAATCCTGGAAGAGGTCGGTTGGTTGAGATAATGCAAGTATTAAAAGGAGATTTCTGATGGATCCTACCTATCTTATTGTTATTGTTGTCCTGGTCCTGGTGGTGGTCGGCATTATTCTGGGACCAATCTTTATGAAGCGTAAGAATTCTCAAAAACTCCATGAAAAATTTGGGAGCGAATTTGATCGCACCCTGGAAACAACAGGAAGCGACAAGAAAACACAAAAAGAGCTCAATTAACGCATGGAACATGTTGAGACGATGAATATCCGATCACTTTCCATTGATGAGCGCGAACATTACCTGGCTGATTGGGCTGAGGTTCAATCCAAATTTGTGGACGAATCTGGGTAGGCGATCGGAGACGCAGACCGCCTGATCATGGAGGTAATGCAATTGCGGGCATATCCACTAGCCGACTTTGAACAGCGGGCAGCCGATATCTCGGTCAATTATCCCGACCTGGTCTCCAATTACCGGGCAGCCCGGGCTATCGCCCTCAAAAATGAACAAAACCAGGCAGATACTGAAGAATTGCGGCAGGCGATGATCTATTACAGGTCATTGTTCAATGAATTACTTGAGACAAAACCTGAAGTTTCAGCGGAGTGATAATCATGGGAGGCAAGAATTTTGGAGAGAGGATGAACACACTCTTCAGCCCGGAAGGGACCCGACATGATGAATACAGACCTGACGAAGTTGTTACTGGTAATGATCCCAAGGACCGACCCCTGGAAGATGTTCTTTTCCGCCAGGCACATCCGGAAGTGGTTTATGAACTTGTTGTTCCGAGCGATGATGAAGCAAGCCTTTTTCAGGAAACCACGCTGGTCGAGCTGATCACCAATCGCAACACAGTTGAGCTGCCAGTCCAGAAAGAAATTTTATGAAAGAAGTCCGTTTAACTGAAACATGGCAGGAAATCACTAATGTACCGTTCAAGAGGAGATTAAAATGATCAATTTTATTATTTGGATCCTGGTAGGAGCTGCTGTTGGTTGGGTGGCCAGTCTTATCATGCACACGAATAAACGCCAGGGACTGATCGCCGATATTATTGTGGGTATCGTGGGCGCATTCATAGGAGGCTACTTCCTTAGCCCCCTGTTCAATGTCAGCACGATCAACCAGGGCGATTTCAGCCTGCCTGCCCTTCTGGTGTCATTGGGAGGTGCAGTCATTTTGCTGGCGATCTCCAAATTATTCCGAAATGTAGGTGGTTTATTCGTGGTTCTTCTTATTCTGTTGATCATTTATACATATTACAGCTGCTGGACGCTCGAATCAACCACAGCATATTGCAGCGCTATCAGAGGCTTGCCATTTTTTCGCTGATCCCTCTTATACCTCCCCCAATTGGCGGGGACAACTGCTCCCCACCCGTCGGATGCTAACAGCCAGTTTGGGAGTATTTAAATAATTAAGATCATTCATATCAAATAAGTGAAGTGTTCGCAGGTGTGCCTAGCACACTTACAAACACAGCGATCTTCTCTAGATTATTGAGAAAAAACATAGAGGAGAGTTAAATAATAAGGAGAAGGCTATTGCCAGGAAAATCAAAGTCTAAGAAAGTTAAAAAGGACCTGTCATCAATTAAATCCTCCCACCATTCAATTGGTAAGGGAACAGGGCATGGCAGCAAAGGTAGCTCCGGGCAAAACGTTCAAAAGCAGGTATGGTCTGGAAGTTCCAAAACAAAAAACTCCGGTTGTTTGCCAAAGCTTTTTATGCTGACCCTGCCTCTCATTATCATTGGGTCAACCATGTTTCTTGGAAAATAAAAGTTGATCCATAAATATCTATCAAATTAAGTAGGAGAAAAACTCCATGTTTCCTATCGGTGATGATGATTCCACTCGCAAGACTTTTCCCGTAATCACGTATATCTTGATCGCTATCAACGTCCTGTTTTTCTTTGTCGAGATGTCCGGTGGTGACGCTTTTATTGGGAAGTGGGCTTTTGTTCCCAGCCGCTTCCTGGCTAATCCCATCGGGGATCTTCCTACGCTCTTTACATCCATGTTCATGCATGCCGGCTGGCTTCACCTGGGTGGCAACATGCTTTACCTGTGGATATTTGGAGATAATGTTGAAGACCGTTTTGGCCATGTCAAGTTCACGATCTTCTACCTGGTCTGTGGATTGGCAGCAACTTTTGCTCAATTGGCGTTCAGCCTGTCCTCAAATATTCCAAATCTGGGCGCATCAGGGGCTATCGCAGGGGTTCTGGGTGCTTATCTATTGCTTTTCCCTTCGGGAAAAGTCAAGGTATTGCAGGGCCAGAGAGTGATCCTGGTACCATCACTGATCGTTATCGGGCTCTGGATCGTACTACAGGTATTCAGCAGTATTGGGTCCATTACCGCAGCCGCAGATACGGGTGGAGTCGCCTACATGGCTCACGTCGGTGGATTTCTGGCAGGGATCGTGCTAACCTTTTTCCTGCGTGGGAGCAGCAACAGACAGCGCTTGGTTGGTTAGCGATCATTGCGTTTTTTACAGTTAATGTATTTTTTGAGAGCATCCCCTGTTGGTTAATGTATTCATGAAATATTTTAACCAGGTTTGGACTCTCCCCCATAACACGGAGAAAAACACTCCCCAACTGATGTCGGTAAATGATTACAAATCAGAAGTTATTATATTTCCATTCAATTAAAGAGGAGAACCAAATGAACAATCTTGGACGAATACCAAGTAAATTGCTGGCAGGGGTTACAGTTCTTGTGATCACGCTGCTCGCAGCCTGCACCCCGAGTTCAACAGTAACCTTCTGCCATGCCACCGGTGATGCGACGAAACCGTACGAAGAAATTACTGGTATCGCTGTTGAATTGAAAGAACATCTTGATCATCCCAACGACTTTCTCCCAGCACCAGCTAATGGCTGTCCGACCAACCTGGTGGTGGTCAGCGACGGTAAGATCTCGATCTGCCATGCCTCTGGAAACAAAACTGATCCTTATAACGAGATCACGGTAAGTGTAAATGGCTTGAATGGCCATGGCAATCATATTGATGATATCCTTCCGGTACCAGAGGGAGGTTGTCCTGCAAATCTGGTGGTCAGCGATGACGCAATTTCGATCTGCCATGCCACTGGCGACACAGAGGTTCCGTACGAAAACCTCTCAGTCACCAGTGCCCAATTGACTGAGCACAGTAACCATCCCACCGACATCTACCCTGCACCAGCAAATGGTTGCCCAACCAGTCTGGTGGTGATCAGCAACGGCAAGATCTCGATCTGCCATGCCACGGGTCGCGAGACAAACCCTTATGACGAGATCACTGTGAGCGTTAATGACTTAAATGGTCACGATACACACAAAGGCGATATCGTACCAGCGCCAGAGGTCGGTTGCCCAACAAGTCCGTTGGTGGTCACAGATTACAAGATCACGATCTGCCATACCGCGGGCATCGAATCTAATTCTTATAATGAGATCACGGTGAATATAAACGGTATGAATGGGCATGGTCAGCATGCCAATGATATTTTCCCGGTACCAGAAGGTGGTTGCCCAGTCAACCCGGTGGTGGTCAGCGATGGCAAGATTACAATCTGTCATGCCACCAGCAGCACTAATAATCCCTATAATGAGATCACTGTAAGTGTTAACGGCTTAAATGGTCACAGCAAACATTCCGGCGATATTATCCCTGCTCCAGAAGGCGGTTGCCCAACAACAAAACAATAATTCTTGTTATAGGCAATGATCAGGTTGAAGAAAGCGGCTGGAAACAGGTTCGCCTCTTTCTTCAACACCAGTCTGGAAACAACTATCAACGATCAGAAGTACAACCCTTGTATTGGGAAACGACAGCCTCCCCCGACCATTCTTTTTTCAATCTCCCCCATATGGCGGAGAAAAACACTCCCCAAGCGATGGATGCAGTTGGAGAGTGGGTGGTGTAATATGAATTAACGGTCTGAAATGGACTTCTCGGTCGGCAGGTTCCCAATCCGGGGAACGGATGACCAAATTCAAAAGGAGAAATATCATGTGGACAATCATCATAATTCTATTCATCTTGTGGCTGCTTGGCGCTTTCGGGGGCAGAGTTTTTTCGGGCTTTCCAAAAACTGGTAACTGGGTTCACACCCTTCTGGTGATCGTGGTCATTCTGATTATCTTAAATTTGTTAGGTATCCTCTGAGTTCGCTTATTACCATGATCAGAAAGGCAGCCTAAAAGACTATCTCTCTGACCATTGTAGACAAGAGGTGTTTTTCATAATTCCTGGTTCAGTTTTATAGGCAGGAGGCCGATTAAAATGAACAAACAAAGAATAGGTTCACTGGCAGTCATACTGGTTGTAACCCTATCATTGGTTGGGCTTACAACCAACGCAGCTGCAAGCCGGTTGGCAGCCTCGGCGCCGAGCCTTGGAGAGGCTGCAAATTATTCGGTCTTGGGTGCTACAGAAGTCACCAATAGCGGTGCAACGACCGCAAACGGTGCAGTAGGTGTCAGCCCGGGTACCTCTATTGACGGGGGTATCACCGCTGGCGGTGGGATCCATTCCAATGATACCAGCGCAATCAATGCAAAAGCTGCTGCCCTCTCTGCTTTCGGCGTACTGGGTGGCCAGGGACCTGGTTCTACAATTGGAAGTGATCTGAGCGGCCAATCCCTCGTCCCGGGTGTATATACCGTACCGGGAGTGTCATTACTGTCTGGAACTCTCACCCTGAATGGTGAGGGTGTCTATATCTTCCTGACCAGTGGTTTACAAGCAAGCGGCTCGGTCACTCTGATCAATGGAGCCAGGGCTTGCGAAGTTTACTGGCATGATACCAGCAGTGTGAATATTACCGGCTCATTAAGAGGAACGGTCATTGCCCTCACCAGCATCACCTTCGGGACTGGCGCTTCATTGGATGGCCGCGCCCTGGCGCTCAATGGGAATGTGACTTTGCTTTCCAACACCTTCACTGGTCCATCCTGCCCTGCTGCCGCAACAGACGAACCTGTCGTTACAGACGAACCCACAGCAACAGACGAACCCACTGCAACGGACGAACCCACCGCAACTGACGAACCTGTCGTTACAGACGAACCCACAGCAACAGACGCACCAGCGGCTGATAATACAACCGTACCAGCTGCTGCCAGTACAACCGCACCTGGAACAACCTCTACGCTCTTACCGGCTATCCAGAATGTTCCCTCCGCTGGCGGGGGACCCATACAAAATGAGGCATTCCCCTTGGGTATGTTGATCATTGGTGGTTTCAGCATTATTGGTTTATACATCGGTGTTCGGGCATACCGTCGTACCCACTAATTAACAACAGCTTTTTGCGGGATATATGAGAAGTTCCACACGCCGAAACC
>Ga0209342_10001801_pt1 | contig 23716 bp, 19 predicted proteins | sample RifCSP16_2_FD_184023 | JGI IMG/M metagenome (GOLD analysis project Ga0209342, IMG submission 184023) | Soil microbial communities from Rifle, Colorado - Rifle CSP2_sed 16_2 (SPAdes) (version 2) | ecosystem: Environmental > Terrestrial > Deep subsurface > Rock core/Sediment | place: Rifle... | reverse complement strand
TGGGCTTGTCCTCCTGAGATTGTGGCTGAGCACCTCCAATCTTACAGGAATGGGGCAAGCCCCGCTACTTTTCACGCCGTCACGCGGCTCATACACGGAAATTCGGATCTACTGAGACTGTGAGGTGCCTGCGCCGGGTATCCAAGACGACTTTGACATATTCACCCTTCAGCCGCTTGCCGACGCTGAAGGTCTGGCTGAGCACATGCACATTGCCATTGAGCGTGACTTGCCGGATGAAGGTGACTCGTCCGGCAGCAATCGGCAGCCGCTCGGTCGGCAGAGTGTAGTGTGGGGGTAACTGCAGCAACTTGCGGCGGCGCCGATACTGCACGGGAGTCAACCCGCCCAAGCGTCGCTGGACATGCTGGGTATTGACCGTGTCTTGCAGGCGTTGCAGTTCGCGCTTGAGGGTGCTCAGACGCGTATAGTGACGTTGGAACAGGCGTGGTTGGAACCAGCCGTTGAAGTGCTCGACGCTGCCATTGCGTTGAGGCCGTGCGGGTGGGATGAACACCGGCTCGACGCCGAAGCGCAAGCACAGGCGAATGACCCGCGAGAGATAGCGCGCCGCTGGCCCCCAGCCGACGACTTCGCGGGCATTGTCGAATTGCACTTGGGCGGGACGGCCGAGGCTCTTCCAACATTCGCCCAGGAAGCCGAGGACGGTGTCCATCTTGCGGGAACGGTAGATTCTCAAGCACACCGCGCCATCGAAGACATCTTTGCCGACAAAGATGTAGTAGCGTTGCCGATTGCCCTTGAGGTAAATCGGTCCCACGCAGTCCACCTGATGCAGTTGATTGGACTCGTCGGCGTGGGGTGCGGGATAGGTGTGGCGCGGTAAGAACGGAGCGAGCCGCACTTTGGGCAGGCTGACCCCATGGCGCTGGAGTACCCGTTCGATGGTGCGCACACTGGGCAGAGGCCGAATGTGCAAACTCTGGAGTTCGGCTAGAATCGCATTGGCCCCAATGAGACGGTACCGTGTGCCGGGATGCGTCTGCGACGCCAGCCGCTGGCGGATGTTCAAGACGGTACGCTCCAGCTCGGGCGGGATGCGGCGCGGTTGGGTATTGGCCCGCGTGAGGTCGAACAGTCCGTTGGGGCCGAGCGCTCGATAGCGCCGCCACCAGCGATGGAACCAGTCGCGCGAGCGACCCACGATGCGACAGATGGCCTCGACCGACCGATCGGCCAAGCGCAGTTTGATCGCCTGTTGGCGATCGGCGAATTCGTTGTTCATGGTTGCCTCCGTAGGGAAATCGCTGGCGATTGCCACACGGAGCAACTGTAACGGAAGTTGTGTTCAAGGGCGACCCTATCGGTGCCAGGATGTCATTCACAACCGCCAGATGTGTCAGGCATGCACTGGCGGTTCCCAACCTATTGCTGTCAGCCATGCACTGGCGGAAACATGTCAGCGATGCGCTGTCGGTTCGCATCTAATGATGCTAGAGTGTGTGCAGGGCAGTTGGTACTGTCGGCAACTGAACAAGGAACGCTTTCAGACAGAAAGTGGGCATTAGAAGTAGTTGGGATCGTACCGGAACCCATTCTACTTCGGTTACTCCAAAAAGCCTTCGCGAGTCCTAGCCAGTGGCTTAAGGAGGTTGCATATCGGCAGGCGGCTCGGCTCGACAAGATTCCTAGCGACATTGCTAACGGAATCCGCTTGGCGCTCGTGAACCTCGAAACCAGCGGTCGACTTGCCAGCGAACGACATGCAACTTATGCTCATCTGACTCGACTCGACAAATCCACTGATTTTGTCTCGGTTATGCAACTTCTGCGGTTGTCATCCGTCGTCGACATTATGCTGCATTTCCTACTGTTCGTATTGTTGCTGTCCAGTTTAGTCCAAGCGGATTCCGTTTCGCCGCAAAGAGTGATTGGACTGGTAGTTACTATTCTAATCTCAAGGCTCGGCGTGCAAGGGTTACTGGCAGCTACAGGGAGTTGGACCGGAGCCATTTGGTTACGAGTGCTTTTGATCACGATCTTATGGGCCTCGTTCTCAGGAATCATGCCGTGGCTACTTACACTTGCCATTTCCTCCGTCACGATGTTGTGGCTGCCTACTGCCATTTTCTCGGCTCGTACGGGATGGATGACTCATCCACTTTGGTGGCCGATATTACCCGTGGCGCCAATCATCTACTTTGTGAATAACATAAGGGAACTTGTCCCGGCTGCAATTGCAAGACTGAGGGGAGAATTGGGATTATTCATAGTGATTACACCAGCACTAATTGCGGTTGTCGTAATGGAAGTGCTTCGATCCAGTAACAACGCCTCGGCCGTATTGGGTTCACTGAGCATTTCAGCGGTAGTTGGGGAGATTATCATTCTGCCTCTCTACATCGCTGTTCGCCAAAGCGAAATGTGGCGAGAATTGGCGCGCAGCCGCCAAGTTACCTTGGCTGCTATGCTCTCGATTGCTTATGCAGCAATAATCGGAGCGGGTACCTTTCTGATTGATGAATCAATTATGGCAGCTGCTTTCTTGCTAGGCCTTCTAGCCTGGTTTGCTGGCATTCTACTTACTATGCTGCGCTGGATTAGGGGGTGGGCCCGATGGCACAGGTGGACACAGCGCCACACAGCATCCATGACCGTACAGGAGTTTCTTAGATCAATCAGCGATCATCAAATCAAGATGTTGGTGATTCGACATGTCAGATACGTGCGTGAACAAGGTTTGCTCATTGCGACTGAAGGAACGGAGACTTTGTTACAGAGGTTGAGTCTACAACTAGAGCGATCCAGTACTTCGCTATCAGAGCGAACCAGTGGTTTTGAGCGTCGTCTAATGCGTCTGATTGCGGCGATTGGGCGTAGTCGGAGAATCATAGCAGCGGATCAACAGAGCGCGGAGCCTTCTTCTCAGCAAGCGGTTGGAACGTCCTTTGATCCCGGTTTCTATGAAGAATGGTTGGCGGATTATACCAGGAAAGACCAACGGAGGCTGTCGAAACTAAACCCTGAACTTCTTGACGAAATCTGCAAGCTCTTAGAACAAGTGCGCACAAGCAGGCGAGACTGACACCTTATGGGAAGAGATCTAGCTGATTCTGAAGACGCTCTCTCAGAGCCTGTTTGTGAATGCGAAAACCGTCCAACATGTGGCGGTAGCCATGCCCACTGACCGCCAGATGTAGCGGCAGAAGTGCCTTTAAGAAACAGGCTCTCAGTCAGTCGGCGGCGGTTGGCAAACCACGAAATCGCCAAAGAGGATATTGACGTGACCCAAATGTTCAATACCTCGGCACACCCGGATCGACGTGCACCGACCAGGCATCGATTCCGCCGATCAAGTTGCGCACTCTCTCGAAGCCCATGCGGCGCAGGATGAGCGTGGCGAAGGCGCTGCGCTCACCCACGTGGCACTGCATCACGTACTCCTGATCCGGATCAAGCGCCTGCGCCCAATTCAGAATGTCGCCCAGCGGCTTGAGCACCGCGCCCTCGATGCGGGCGAAAGCGTATTCCTCCGGCTCGCGCACGTCGACGATGACAGGCGCGTCGCCGTTCTTGAGCCGCTCTGCCAGTTCAGTCACTGTGATGTCTTTCATCTCGCCCTTATCGCCGGTAGCGTATGGCGTATGGCTGATAGCTGATAGCCGATGGCGCATGGCAGTTCACCTGCAAGGTACGACACTACCCCACACTGGTCACGCTCCACGCCTCACGCCTCACGCTTCACGCCTCACGCACCACGCTCCACGCTTCACGCTCCACGTCTCAGCTCTGCGAACTTCGTCTCCAGCTCCTCCCGAACCTCGAAGAACGCCCCTTCCAGATAGGGGAACGCCAGCCACACGGAGGCGATGCCGAACAGCGCACCCGTGATCAGGCGCATCCACGAGTTGAACGAGCCGAGCGCGTTGCCGACGTAGAACGATTCGGGGAATGCACCGCCCGTGAGCTGAACCAGCCACGCGTTCGTCTGGCGGAAGCCCTGATCGACGCCTTCCAGATCGCTGATGAAATGCGTCGTGCCGTCGATCGCCATGGGCAGGATCAACAGGAAGTAAGCCCACAGCGGCAGCGGGCGCACTCTGCGCCGCACGAACAGGTACGCGAATGCCCCGATCCAGAACGCGGTATACATCGCCACCATCCGGTCCGAGTAGGCCACTTTCCACCCGAAGTCCGCGTTGCCGGTGAACTGGCGCAGCACATTCGGATCGCTCGTCGGCCAGACGGCGCCGATTTGCTCGACCGAATACATGGGCTGCGGGCCGAACAGGAAAAACGACCGCTCTGGCAACTGGTGGCAGAAGAACTGGTAGACGAAGTAGATCGCATCCGCCGGCCCGGTCGCGCCGAGCTTCATGAGCACGGGCGCCAGCCACGGCAGAATCACAAACACACCCCAGGCAATCATGAATACCGCAAGCCAATGACGTGCCAGCCAATAGACGAACCTCTCGCTGCGGCGCGCCGCGCGTTCGATCACGGCAGTCCTAGTCATTCATTCCCTCTGCTTCCCGTGGTTCTGGCACGTTCCGAGGTCGCGTATCGAGCCAGGCCAGCGCGACGAGCGAGGCGAGCAGCACGGCCAGCCACAGCAACTGCATCAGGCGCCAGCCGCCGTCGAGCGCGGCGCTGTCGCCTCGAAAGCCTTCGCTGAACAAGCGCGCCGCCGACAGCAACGCCAGGAACGCGGCGAATGCCCGGCCGGGGCGGCCTGTTGGGGTCGGGTCTCCTGACCCGACCACTATGCGCCAGGTTACCAGCCATATCCCGAGAGTCAACACAAAATCGTAAATCTGCGTGGGATGCCGGCGCGCGTCCCACAGCTCGATCGCCCAGGGCAAGTCAGCCGGTTCACCGTACGCCGCACCGGCGGCGAGGTTGGCGAGGCTCAATCCTGCTGCGAATGCCGCCAGCCCGGGCGCCAGCGCATCGAGCAGCGACGCGCCCGGCACGCGCTTGCGCTGCAAGTAAATGGTAGCCACGACGAGCCCGGTGAGGATGCCTTCGAGCGGCGCCAGCGTGTTGAAGTTGAGCGCAAAAATGTCGCCCGGACGGTCTCGATAAAACGACCAATACTCGATCACATACCACACGCGCGCGCCGATCAACCCGGCGACGGCCCCGTAGAATCCGGCATTGAAGATCACGTCCTCGTCGATGCCGAGGCGCTTGCCCGCGCGGGCTGCCACCCACAACCCGACCCAGAAACTGGCGATCGTCAGCAACGGCGCGACGGGCAGCGTCAGCGACCCGATCGTCAGCGTCGGCAGCATCAGCGCGACTCCAGCAGCGGCGCGACCTTGCTCTCGATCAACGCGCGGTGCATCGGGCCGCCGAGCACCACATCTCGAATCACGCCGCCGCGATCGATGAAGAAGGTCGTGGGCAGCAGGCCAATGCGGTATCGGTCGCTCACGAAGTAGCCCGGGTCCAGCAGCAGCGGAAAAGTCAGGTCCAATTCGTCGCGAAAGGATGCGACCAAATCGGCAGGCTCGTTCTGATCGATGGCCAAGACCATCAAGCCGTCGGGGCGGCGCGCGTCGTACACCTCCTGCAGCGCGGGCATCTCGGCGCGGCACGGCGGGCACCACGTCGCCCAGAAGTTGAGCACGACGACCTGGCCGCGCAAATCACTGAGCGTGACGGCCTCTCCATCTACTGTCTGCAGGGTGAAATCAGGCGCAGGGCGGCCGGCCACCGGGCTGGCGACGTCGCTCAGCCCCTCCGGGGCGCGCGATAGCCAGGTCCACGCGCCGCCTAGCAGCGCCGCGGCGATGATCACAACCGTCCATTGAAGTCGATTCACGTGACCCTCAAGCGCGGCGAATTGTACCGCGATCAGAGCACATCGTAAAGGAAGTAGTGACGACTTTAGTCGTCCGATGTCATCAGCGACTGAAGTCGCCACTACGAACGAAACCCTATTTTCATCCCAGCCGCAAATTCGGTCAGCGCGCCCCAAGTGAACACCGCCGCAAATCCGAGCAGCGCCAGCCCGCACGCGGCGGATACGCCTTTCAAGATACGCTCGTTGGCCAGCCGCCTGCCTGCGCTCGCGCCCGCCGACAGTAAGGCGAACCAGCATGCGCTGCCCGAGAAGATGCCGATCACCAGCGCCAGTCCCTCACCGGATGGAATCGCCGACAGTGCGGCGCCGCCGATGGCCAGCCAGGACAGAATCGTCGCGGGATTGACCGCCGTCAGGCTCACCCCGGCGAGATAGGATCGCCAGGCATCGGCGGGCCGGCGCCCGGCGTCCGATGCGAGCGCGATCCGGCTGTGCAGCGCGCCCCAGCCCATGCGGGCGAGCATGAGCGCGCCTGCGATATATAGCACGACGCGCAGCCACGGCGCTGCGACGAGCAGTGGCGCGACGCCGAGATACACGGCCAGGCAGTACACCGCGTCAACCGACGCCGCACCCAGCCCGAACGCGCAGGCCGGCGCAAATCCGCGCCCAAGGCCCAGTTGAATCGTCGCGACATTCACCGGCCCGATCGGCGCTGCAACCGACACGCCCAATCCCCATCCGATTACCCATGCTCCCATCGCTTCCTCCCATCGGAACAAAAAAGCCCCCGGCGTTCTTCCTAAGCCGGGGGCAGTCCGCGCAATGGGTCAGCAACGCATCACGCAAACACCGACAGACCGTCTGCCGCCGCACCGGCAGGCGCGGCCTGCTGCACGTCGCTAGCAGAGATGCTTCGCCTGACCACACTCATCACGGGCGACATTATGCCAGGAGCCAGCGAACCCGTCAAGCGGGGCGAATCAGCGGGTGCGCACAAAGGTTGTCATCAACCGTAGGGCGCGTTTCCATACGCGCCGCAAATCGGCGGCTATGGAAAGCCGCCCTACGTCCGGCCTGACATGTTTTGCGTGCACACGAATCAGCATTCGGTTGGTCGCGCAGTCCTGGCTCGATCGGTTTACGCGCGTCTTACACGCGATAGAAATCGGGGATGAAATCGACCATCGACGACCAGCCTTCTGTGACGACCAGCTCGCGCCGGGCATCGTCCAGCACGATCGTCCGCTCCGTATTGTCAGTGCGAAGCGTCAAGGTCAGTTCATCCGAGCCGTCGTCGATCTGTTCGATGATGCAATAGCGATCGACGCCCATCGGGTTCTGCGCGAAGAAGCTGAAGCAGTGCTCGCAGGTGTTCAGCGCAGCGGTGCAGATGTTGCGATCAATCGTCACTTTCATAGCCGCCTCCTCGACTGGCTCTGCACGGTACAGTTGCACGACTTATGCTGGCCGCAAATAAAAATCCCGACCTGCTCTCGGCGGATTGCCAAATCCGCCGCTGGATTTGACAATCCAGCGGGAGCACTCACTCGGAAATTTGAGCTGCGGTCAGCATAAGCTTACCGTGTCAGGAAGGCGCGCTACAGTGACGAATGGCCGATCCCTGCCGTGACAGTCATCACTTAACGCTGAGGCGCTGAGAAGAGTGACCCGCGGTCAGCAGGCGCCGGTCCTCAAGAATCGACTTGACTTGTGCAATCAGGCACATTCGGCCGGCACGAACGGTGATAGGGACCGAACCACTAAGCTTGGAATTCGCACCGAGCAGATACCGAAGGTTGGGATGGCAGTTGCACTGCCGTTCCCGACCGCCGCAGTGCAACTGCGGCGGTAACTACGGAAAACAGGCTAAGCACACTCCGCCGAAGTGAGTACCTGCAGTGGCACACTGCGCTCTGTCTCAAACGTCTCAAGCAGCCGATCCGCCACATGCGGCCAGGCATACTTCTGGGCGTACGCGGCGGCCTGGCGACCGAGGCGCTCACGCAGCGCGTCACCCTGCAGCAGGCGGGCGATGGTCGATGCCAAAGCCACCGGATCGTCTTCCGGCACTTGGAAACCTGTCTCACCGTGGCGCACGAGATGGGCCAGCCCGCCGACCTCCGACGCGATCACCGGCCGCCCGCACGCCATCGCCTCCAGCGCCACCATCCCGAAGGATTCGTAGCGCGAGGGCATCACGACGAAACTGGCGGCGTTGTAGTAGTATCGCAGTTGATCCTGATCACGCGCGCCCAGGAAAGTGACCAGATCGCCCAGGCCAAGCTCCTCGCACATCGCCTTCAGGCGCTCCATTTCGCCATTTCCGTTCGCGGTCAGATCGCCGCCGATGATGCAGACGCACATGTGCTGCACCCAGGGAGGGCATTCGTGCGCCAGGAGCGCGATCGCCTGTATCAGCGTGTCGATCCCTTTCAGCCGCTCGATCCGGCCGACGAACAAGATAATCCAGTCGTCGGGCGGTGCGCCGATGTGGTCGCGCGCCGCCAACTGCGGCATCGGGAAAAAGTGGTTCGTATCGACGCCAGGCGGGATCACCGTGATACGGCCCGGATCGGCGTTGTACAGCCATTCCAACTGGCATTTCTCGGCCGGTGTGGCCGCAATCAACCGATCGGCAAAGCCAACGATCTCCGTCTCCACGTCGATGCGGAGGCCGGTCTCCATTTCCAATGCGCTGCCGGCCACCCGGTTTTTCATCAGCCCCAGCGTGTGAAACATGTGGACGATGGGTTTGCCCCAGGCAGCGCGCAGCTCCCGCGCGACCCAACCGGACAGCCAGTAGTGGCTGTGTATCACGTCGTATTCGATCCCCTCCGTGCGCGCGAAATCCAACACGCCCGCGGTGAACTGGGGCAGGTAGTCGAACACTTTGTCCCTGTCACACGGCTCTTCCGGCCCGGCCGGCACGTGGACGACGCGCCCACGCGCGCCCAGCTTGTGCATGACGTGCGGCAGGTGCGGGTTCTGCGAACGGGTGAACACGTCGACCATCACCCCGCGCCGCGAGAACTCGCGGGCCAGGTCACGCACGTAAACGTTCATGCCGCCGGTCTCTTTGCCCCCCAGCGTCGCCAGCGGGCAGGTGTGCACGCTCAACATCGCTACACGATGGATCGCCATAGACAATCCTTTGCGTATCGTCTGCTGCGTATCGCTTATCGCGTATCGCCTATCGCGTATCGCGTATCGCCTATCGCTTATCGCCTGTCGCATATCGCTTATCGCCTATCGCCTATCGCCAATTCTGTATTCCCAATTCTGTATTCCCCATTCCGCATTCACAATTCCACATTCCACATTCTGCATTCATCCTTCATCCCTCATCCTCTTTCCACGCTCAGGTGATGAACCCAGGTGTCTTTCGCGCCGAGACGGTATTTGTACTCCTCGTCGCCGCGCATGAAATCGACGGCGCGCTTGCCTTCCTGGATAGCTTGCTCGATGAGGCGCGCTATCAGAATGATGCCCGGGCTGAAGCCGCCCGACTGGTCCGGATCGTAGCCCGAGTTATAGATCATCAGGCGATCGCCGTAGTCGAAGCTCAAGTAAGTCGCCGCTTTGCGGCCCTCTACTTCGAGGAAAGCGAGTTGCAGCCACCGGCCGCGATGCGCCGCGCGCACGGCCTCGTAAAAGAAACCGCGCATCTTCGGCGTCATGAAGTCGGCCTTGTCGGGGTGGCTGCGCGCCATCAGGTCGAGGAACGCGTCGACCTCCGGCTCCAGCTCGCTGGCGTACTCGCCGTCGACGACGTACCACCGCAGGCCCTCCATCGCGTCGGCGCGGCGCAGTTTGCGGCGCAGCTCGTGCCGATCGCGCTTGTCCAGCCCGGCCACATACTCGTCGAACGAATCGGGCAACCGGAGAATAGGGCTGGCCACCTGGCGCTCGTCCGTGTAAGCCCAGCCTCGGGTTGCAGCCGCCTGCGCCAGCCACGCCCGCGTCAGCGAGGCTTCCGGCACGTTGTACAGATCGATACGATCCCAATCCTCCTCCGCCGCAAGTGCATCGAGAATGGCTGAACCGAGTTCTGCCTCACGCTCAGACGCCAGGATGAAGTCAAGGTAATCTGAAGGATCGACGCCGCCAACCAGGCGCACAGATCGCTTGCCCTCGGCCTCCGCCAGGAAGAGAGGAGCCAGGCCAACCAGCGCGCCACCGGCATCCCGCACTTCGATAATTTTCAACGCCTCTTCGCCCAGCGCTCGCCAATAGGCAGTCTGCCACTCGTGCGTCAGGAACGGAGTGTCGGCCGCGCTGCCGTGCAGAAGCGTATTCCAATCGGCAGCCAGAACGTCGAACGCGGCGGCGGTGGTATGAATCCTGACTTTCATGCCGTTGCTATGCAGTGTGGACGAAGATCGAGAGCATTACAAGTGAACAATGTCATTTCGTTCAGAAACCCGTTTTCATTCCGAAAACGGGTTCCTGAAGCAGTCACGCACAGAATTATACCATCCACGCGGCGCTTATGGGACGGCGAACTCGCCGACGACAAACCTGTCGTCGATCGGCCGGCCATTGGCATCGACTACGGGCAAACGCCGCAGCGTCTTCAACAGGTACCAGCCGACCTCGACGCGATAACGGCCGCCCGGCGCATCGGGCCGCAAAGTCACAACGTATGGATCGGCGATGGTTTGCCTGGCCTTCCAGGTCGACGTGGGCAGCGTGCCCTGCACGGGCCACGCATCGACCTGGCCGTGCAATCGCCCATCCGGGCCGATCAACTGCACTGTGACCGTGTAATCATCCTCCCACTCTTTCAGCCCGCGCCAGGTGAGCCGGACGTCGATCGTCTCGCCGGGCGGCATCTCGGCGCGGTCGATCGACCACTCCGTTAGCAGCACTTGATGGTCGAAGTTGACTGCACCGCCAATCGCTTCACCCTCAACCTGCACGCTCCCGATCGGGCAGCCGCTCGTCGCCGGCTCAAGCCAGCCGCACCGCGCTGGGAGCGGCGCGCCTGTCTCGTCGAGGAAGGCGAGTTGCAACGAATAGGCGCCTTCCTGATCCGGTGTGCGAAAGCCGAGCACAGTCTGAAGATTTCCCGAAGGCCACTCGGCGACGGGAAACGCGCCATCGTAAGGCTCGAGCACATTCGACCAGACAACATGCCCTGCCGCATCGACGAGCGACAAGGACACCCTGATCCCCCCATCTCCCATCTCTGCAATGCGCGACCAGTTCAGCCGCGCCTGCCCGTCGCTCGACTTCGGAACGATGCCGATCGGCGCCACGCCCGATACGGCGATCTGGCCGCCGAAGACCTGGCGCAACGTTCGTGCGAGCGGCGGCGCGGAGCGCGGCGGAGCGATCAGGGATGCGACCGTGTGCCACGCCTCGCCCCCGCTGGCCGTCAAGCCTTGGTCGTCGAAGGGTAGGAACAAGCCGGTCTGCAGAGCGTACTTGCCGGGCGGGATAGCCGGGTCAAGCTCGACCTCGTGGTAGTCCGCGACGACCTCGCCCTGTTGCCACGCGCCGGTCGGGTAGTAGCCGCTCACAGGATGCGCGCCCGAATCCTCCCACCACATGCGCCCGCCGTCGTCGACCAGCCGCAGGTGAACGTGATAGTTGGGCCGCGTGTCGGTCAGCGCGCGCCAGTACAGCGTCACACGTGCCACGCCTACCCTGAGCGCAGTCGAAGGGGCAGCCGAAGGGCCTGCCCTGAGCATAGTCGAAGGGTCGCCAAAAGCTAGCCCCGCGCCGCCGTCGATCGCATAGGCAGCCAGCTCGATCGAGTCGCCGAACGTTGCGCCGTCGGGCTGCGCCTCATCCGGCGGGTGCGTCTCGACAACATTCGACACCTCTACGAGCGGCCCAAGCGAGCGCATTCGGTACGGGAGGTCCGGCAGGAAGCGCGCCAGGTACACGGGCTGTCCCTGCGCCAGCCGCAGGTCGAGCTGCCGGCGATACTCTTGTTCCGTGCCGAGCACCAGGATGTCCAGATCGGGCCGCACATTTTCGTTCGCTTGCAGGTAATACAATGGCGCGATTTTCTCGCTGTCGGCGAGGATCGCCGCACCGCTGGGGATCGGCAGGCCGAGGACATAATGCCCCCATTCCTCGGCAGGCGCGCCCGCGCCGCGCTGGTTGACCCGGGGAAGGTTGCTCGCCAGCAGAAAAACCGGCATCAGGACAAAAACCGACAGCGCAGCCGAATAAGACAGCTTCTCGAGCGACGCGCAGGGCGCCGCGCTGGCGATAAGCCTGGCGAGCGTGGCGACTCCTACTCCAATCCAGACGGCCAGGATCAAATACGCAGGAATGAGAAACACGGACACGTCCGGCACCATGTACACGATCCCGTAGAAGACATACGCCGCGAAGGCGACGCCTGTGATGAGCGCGAACCCCCGCACACGGCGGGCGAGGGCAGGCCGCCTCTCTCCGGCGATCAGGCCGGCGATGCCCACGGCGGCCAGCGTCATCCCGAACGGTCCGTACGCCTCCAACAACTGGCGGCCGACGATCGACCAGCGCGTCGCATCGCGCCACGCGTCGAGGGCCAGTGCGCCGCCGAACTGCGCGCCGGTTATGTAGTCGACGAACTGCTCGAACGTCATCGGCGCGCCGCCGTGCAGCGCCGGCCAGCGCAGCGGGATATACAGCCACACGGACAACCCGAGCAGCAGAAGCGCGAGCGCCAGCAGACTCACCCGGACGGGCAGCCGCGGGCGCGCGATCCATATCGCCAGCGCCGCAGCCGGCAGCAGGAGAATCGTCGTGAGATGGTGGGAGATGCCGAGACCTATCAGCAGAAAGAGTGGGCCGGCGACATAATGAGCGTCTGCCGAGCTCCGATCTGACAGCAGGTCGATCAGCAACGCCAGCAGGAGTCCCGCGATCAGCGCGTTGAGGGCATACACCTCGGCGACGATCGATTGGCTCCACATCACGTGCGCCGAAGCGAAGGCCAGCGCGGCTGTGAACGCAACCAGGCGCCGCCCGCCCAGCCTCGCGGTTACGGCGTACACGACGACCGCCGCAAGCGTCGCCGCCACCGCCGACGTCAAGTTGACACGGAATGCCATCGACCCGAAAGGCAGCAGGCTGAACAGCTTGCCCAGAATCACGTACAACGGATACCCGGTGGGATGCGCAATGCCGAGCGCCGGCGCGACGACCTGAAACTCGAAGGTGTCTGCTTCGCCGACGTGCGTGCCGAGCGTCAGCGCGTATAGCACGAAGACGACCAGCATCAAGACGAGAGGCGCAAGCCGGTGGATCGTCAGCGGGCGGAGTCCCCCCCTGTATCCCCCCTGCATGCGGGGGGGATACAGGGGGGGCGGGATGACTGAGCCTGTCGCGACCAGAGCCAGCGCCAATCCTGTCGAAGCGAGGAGCAGAATCGCGGCCAGGCGCGAATCGACCTCAGGCCAGAACACGTATACCAGGAGCAGCGCGAATGGTAGATGGACAGGAAGGGCAGCCCCCAGCAGATGCCGCAACAGAAACCACCACTGGGCGGCGAGGAATGCCGAGGCGGCAAGCGCAACCCCAATCGTTCCGGGCCATTCCCCAAGCGCGGAGAAAGCAAGGGGGTCAAGCTCGTGCCAGAATCGGGCCAGGAACAGCCCAAGCGGCGCGCCGGCCGCTGCCGCGACTGCCAGACCGGGGACGACCGACGAGCGAGGCGTTTGGAACGGCGTCATGGGTCATTGGTCGCGCTGCCGCCCGACGCCTGGCGATCGTGCCAGAACTGGAGAATCTTCTGCGCCACCGGCGCCGCTACTTGCGATCCCTCGCCGCCGTTGTAGATATACACGACGAGCGCGATCTGAGGATCGTCAGCCGGCGCATAAGCGGTAAACCACGCGTGTGTGGGCTTCGGCAAGCCCGCCGCGCAGAAACCTAGCCGTTGCGCCAGATCGTCGCAGAACTCGGCCGTGCCGGTCTTACCGGCGACGTTCAGACCGGCGACCTGCGCCTTCTGCGCCGTACCCCACTGAACGGCGGCTTGCATTCCCTCACGCACGATCGCCAGGTTATCCGGGTTGATCGGAAGCGCGTGGAGGATGTGTGGCCGGAAGGATTCCACCTCGTTACCGTCGGCGTCGGTGATGCGCAGCACCACTTCCGGTTTGTACAGCGTGCCGCCGTTGGCTACGGCCGCTGTCGCATTGAGTATCTGGATCGGCGTCGCGGTTAGGAAACCTTCACCGATCGACAAGTTGTACGTGTCGCCCAGAGACCAGTTCTCGCCGTACGTCAGGCGCTTCCACTGACTATCCGGAACGTGGCCGGGCGCCTCGCCGGGCAGATCGATACCGGTGAGTCGGCCCAAACCGAACGCGCGCACGTAATCTAAGAAAGAATTGAGATCTTCGAAGCCCTTGACCTTGGAATAACCCGGCACGTCCAACCCGCCGACGGTCACGTAGAAGAACGTGTTCACAGAGTTGGCCAGTGCGGCCACAATATTCGTATTGCCAAAGCCCTGCCGATACCAGCCGAAGAACGTCTGCGCTTGGCGCGGATCGTTCGGGAAGTATTTGTTGGGAACCACGATCGAGCCGGAGTCGTACCACGTCCAGCGCAGTGTGACAATCTCCTCCTGCAGCGCCGACGCCGCCGGGATGATCTTAAACACTGAGCCGGGCTGCACCTGGTCGCCGATGGCGTGGTTGAATATCGGCAAGAACGGCTCGTTCAGGAGCGCCTCGTACTCCTCGAAGGTGATGCCGCGCGCGAAAAGGTTATTGTCGTAGGTCGGAAGGCTGACGAGCGCCAGCACCTGACCGTTCCGTGGATCCATCGCGACGACGGCGCCGCGTTTGGTGCGCAGCGTGCCCGCGGTGGTATTGATCTGGTCAATCTGCTGCTGCAGCGCTTCCAGCGCGACCTGCTGCAGCTCGCGATCGATCGTGAGATAGAGGTTGTGTCCTGGCGCCGGGTCGATGGGCGTCCCGACTGTGCGAATCTCGCGTCCTGCGACATCTTCCTCGACATTGCGCTCGCCTTTCGTGCCGTGCAGCCAATCTTCGTGCGTCGCCTCGACGCCGGTCAGCCCGACGCGATCGGTATCCGGATTATGGTTCTTGGCCGCTTGCACGTTCTGATAAAACGCCGTCACCGATTCCTGGCCCATATCCGACAGCATTTCGATCATGGCCTGTTCGAGCTGATCGACCAGGTCGACCGAGACACGGCTCGTGTAGCCGACGACATGCGAGGCGAGCAAGCCGGCGGGATACTCGCGCGAGGAGACGATCACGGTCTTCACGCCGGGCAGGCGCAGGTTTTCCTCCGCGATCTGAAGCGCCACGTCACGCGGCACGTTGCTGCGAACAGTCACCGGACGGTACGGCGCGATGCCCCGCGCCTCGTCGACGATGTCCTTGATGCCGCGCCCGCCGGCGGCCCGAAACGGCAGCGCCTGCCCTGCGAAGTCCCCGACCGAAGGGAGTGGGGAGCGAAGGCGAAGGGACGCCGCCCGGCTGCTAATCGGCATGCCGAGCAACTCGCTCAGCCGCCGATACACGGCCATCTCGTTCTCTTCCCCGTCGGGCAGCTGCGCCGGCACGATCGTCACATCGTACGCCGGCGCGTTGCGAGCCATCAGGGCGCCCGCGCGATCGTAAATGATGCCGCGCGGCGCGTCGATTGCGATCGTCCGGAAGCGGTTGCTGTCGGCGAGCGTCTCATAGCGGCCGGCCTCGATCACCTGCATCTGCCACAGGCGCGCCACGAACATCGCCATCATCAGTGCAACCACGCCGTACAACACGACGACGCGAGGATTCGATTGGGGTTTAGAGACCGGCTGCATCTGAAAGTTCAAACTCCAAACTTCAAACTTCAAAGCGAGCCCTTCGACTACGTGACCAAATGACTATTCGACCGACGACTACCACCACAGCGGCTTCGGCTTGATGCGCCGATCGAGTGCCGCCATAAGCCCGTACACCGGCAGGCTCAACGCTGCGTTGTACACTGCCGCGGGAAGCGCGACGCGCAGGAGCGCGTCCAGGCCGTCTATCGGCTGGCCCACCAGCAGCAGCGCCAATAGATACGCGCCGTGAAACGCCAGCGTCGCGACGAAGGCCGTCGCGATCGGCAGGATGGCCCGGCCGCGAAACACGCCTTCGGCCATGACAGCCGCCGCCAGCGTCGCCACCATCAGGGCGAACCCCGTGCCGCCGAACGGGCCGCCGGACGTCAGATCGACGACGATGCCGCCGGCCAGAGACCAGACGAGCGCCTCGGTCAGGCGGCCGAGCAACGCCCATGACACGACGACCAGGAGCATAAAATCCGGCCAGGCGGCTCCAATCTGCAAGCGCGGGGACAACGTCGATTGTACTAGCGCCACGGCGACAAGAAAAGGGATGGCGACATAAGGGTTCATGGCGACGGGGTCGGGCCGGGCGTGGGCGTCGGCTCTTCGATTTCGGGCTCGACCGGCAGCAGCTCGAAATCCGTGATCACCAGTACCAGCTCGAGCCGGTTGAGGTCGGCGGCCGGTCGCAGGCGGGCCGATTGAAACAGGTCGACGTCACGACGAGACACGTCCGTCACCTGGCCTACGATCAGACTGCGCGGCAGGTTGCCCCCCAGACCACTCGTCAAGACAATGTCGCCCACGTTCACCGTCGCGTCGAGCGGAATCTGCGTCATGCTCAGCTCCGCATCGGGCTGGCCCTCGGCCAGGCCCGTCACACGCGAGCTTTGGATGCGAACGTTGACCGCGCTCGTGCTGTCGACCAGCAGTTGCACTTTGGAGGAGCGCAGCCCTACCTCGGCCACACGACCGACCAGCGTCGACCCTGTTGTGACAACCGGCATGCCCGGCTCCAGACCTTCGCGACGGCCAGCGTTGATGGTGATGAACTGCCGATACAGGCTCGGATCGCGGCCAATGACGGCGGCGGCCTGTGTCGCGTAAGTCGGATTCTCTTGCTTGAAGTTTACCAAGTCGCGGAGCGTGGCATTTTCCGCCTCGATCTCTTTGAGGCGAACGTTCTCGGTGATCAGCGCGTCATTCAGGCGCTGCAATTCCTCGTTTCGTTCCCGCAGCTCGCGCAGGTCGCGGAACGCGCCGACCGTGTCACCGATTCCATCGAAGAAGCCCGACAATGCGCGCTGCACCGGAGCGATGACGACCTGCGCCGCATCTTCCAGCGGCCGGATGAAGCCCGACTCGTGCAGCAGGAGGAGCGCGATCGTCACCAGGCTGAGCACCGGGAACAGCCATACGCGCGAACGACCGCGGTTCATGTCGATTTATACCCGGTGTGATGCGCAGCAGATCAAACGGAGATGGACACGCGCGAGGTCTTGCGGCGGCTGCGCTCCACGCTGTCGATGACCGACTGCAGGATGTCGACATTTTCGAGCAGCTTGCCGCAGCCCACGGCCACGGCGGTCATGGGATCCGGCGCTACCCACACCCGGACTTTCACTTCCTCGGTCAGGCGCTGCGCGATACCTTGCAGGAGCGCGCCGCCGCCCGCCAGCGCGATGCCCGTCTCCATAAGGTCGGCGATCACCTCAGGTGGCGTCTCGTCGATCGTGGCCTTCAACGTGTCCACGATGGTTTGCGACGAGACGGCCAGCGCCTCGCGGATCTCGATCGAAGACACGTCGACGGCCTCGGGCAGACCGGTCACCACGCTCCGTCCGCGCACCGTCATGACCTGCTCTTCCGGCAGAGGGTAGGCCGACCCGATGCTGATCTTCACCCGTTCGGCCATACGCTCGCCGATCAACAGGTTGTACTTCTGGCGCATGTACTGGACGATGTCTTCGTCCATCTCGTCGCCGGCCACGCGGATGCTTCGACTGAGGATGATGCCCCCAAGCGAGAAGACCGCCACCTCGGTCGTGCCTCCGCCGATGTCGACGATCATGCTGCCGGTCGCCTCCATGATCGGCAGGCCGACGCCGATGGCGGCCGCCACCGGCTCCTCGATCGAGTAAGCCTCGCGGGCGCCCGCGTTGACACACGCATCGTACACGGCGCGTCGCTCCACCTCCGTGACGCCAGACGGGATGCCGACAACCACACGCGGCCGGGGGACGGGGAGGAACATCGACGCATGCGCCTTCTTGATGAAGTAATCCAGCATGGCCTCGGTCACTTCGAAGTCGCTGATCACGCCGTCGCGCAATGGGCGGATGGCGATGATGTTGCCCGGAGTGCGGCCGACCATCTCCTTGGCTTCCGCGCCGATCGCCAAAGGCTTCTTGCTGCGCTTGTCGATCGCCACCCAGGACGGCTCGTTGATGATGATGCCCTTGCCACGGACGTAGACCAGGGTGTTCGCCGTGCCGAGGTCGATGCCGATATCCAGGGAAAATAGCCCCAACAGCCAGTTTATGGGGTTGAACAATCAGTACTCCTTGCGAGGTTTGCGGCGTTCGGCGCGGATTATACCATAAGTGCCGATAGCGCCTCCGCATTCGGCCTGTCCGTGTGCACGCAAAACATGTCAGGTGGCTCACCGCCCGCGTCCCCGCGGGCGGCCAACCGCGAGGACGCGGTTTGGCGAGCACTGTAACGACTGACAACATTTTCGTGCACACGCCTGTCAAGGAAGCTGGATTTCGGCAGGCCATACCAATGCTGATATAATTGCGCACCAATATGTCTGTGAAATGCCTCGAATGCGGATTCGAAAGCCCCGAGGGATTCTCGTTCTGCGGCCACTGCGGGGCCAGGCTCAGCGCCCCGCCGGCAGCCACCGCCGTCGACGACCGCGAGGCGGCGATCCGCCGGATCAAGGAGGCCGGTGACCAGGCCAGACGCAGCGCCAATGCTGCCGCCGCGCTCGAGCGCTACCAGGAGGCGCTGGCCCTGCTCGACTCGGCCGTCCTGGCCTCCGATGCCACACTGCACGTTCAGTTTCTCAATGCCCGTTTCGACATTTTGGCGGAGCGCTACCCATTGTGGACAGCCATCGGGCAGCCTGATCGCGTCGAAGCTGACCTGCAGGACATGCTGGGAATCGCCCGCCGCGCAGGCGACGGGGCACGGCTGGCGAAGGCGATCATCACGCTCGCGCGCCAATACCTGGACGGCCGGCAATACGAGCTGGCCCGCCCCTTGCTCGAGGAAGGGGTATCCTTGCTGCGAACCCAGGCCGACCGCGCCGGCGAGGCGGCCACACTGGCCGGGCTGGCGCACCTGAACTGGCGCACCGGCCGATTTGAGACGGTCGCCGACACGTTTCAGCGCGCGCACGAGCTGCGCAGGCGCGCCGGCGAGCCTGCCGGGCTGGCTCGATCGTATTTCGACCTCGGGCTGCTTTATCGTGATGGCCTGTCGCACCCGTTCCACGCCGTCGGCCACTTTGAGAAAGCCATCGAGCTGGCGCGTCACTCGGGCGACGGCGATCTGGAAACGCAAGGACGGATTGGGCTGGGCATGAGCTGGGCAAGGCTGGGCGACTACGCCCAGGCGCGCACCGTGTTTGAGCAGGCGCGCCACAAGGCCGACGAGATCCAGTCAGCCGAGCAGGCGGCCTGGGTTATCGTCGCGCAGGCCGGCGCGCTGCGCGAAACGGAACCATCCGATGCCCGCTTGACGGTCGAGCACGCTCTCGCACCGGCGCTCGAAGTCGACGCGCCCGATCTTCGATGGCACGCATTGCTCGAGCACGCGCGCATCTCGCAGGCCGCCGGCGCATGGTCTGACGCACACACGTCACTCGAGCGGATGCAGGCGCTGGAACGCAGCGGCCAAATGTACGCCTACTGCGCGATGTGGTCCCATGCGCTCTTGGCGCGCAGCTATCTGCACACCGACCGGCGCGACCAAGCCGCCGCCGCGTCCGAGCAGGCTGTCACGCTGCTTCAGTCGCATGGGTTCGCCGGCGTGCCGATGCCCCAAATGATCCTGTGGGCGCACTACGAAGTCCTGGCTGATTCGGATGCGCAATCGGCCTTGCATTTCCTGCGCCAGGCGCGCGAGCTGATGCTGTCGCAGGCGAACACGATTGGGGACGGCGCGCTGCGCGCGCGCTTCCTGCGCGACGTCGCCATCAACCGCGCCATCGGCGACGATTGGGCCAGGCGTCACTTCTGAAGAGCTTTGCCAGATCGTCGCCGAGAGCTTAAACTTAGGAGAACCGTATGCGATTCACGTCTCACGGCATTTCTTTCGAATACGACGACGTCGGCAACGGCATCCCCCTGCTGATGATCCACGGCTTCCCGCTCGACCGATCGGTGTGGCGATCGCAAATCGAGGGGCTGCAGAGCGTGGCGCGCGTCATCGCCCCCGACTTGCGCGGCTTCGGCCAGTCGGGCGACGCGCCCGAGACGATGACGATGGACGACTATGCCGCCGATCTTAAAGCGCTCCTCGACGCGCTGAGCCTGGCGCGGGCCGTGGTGTGCGGCCTCTCCATGGGCGGCTACGTCGCGCTGGCGTTCCTCGCCAGGTACCCGGGCGCCGTGAAAGGGCTTATCCTCGCGAACACACGGGCCGCCGCCGACAGCGACCAGGCGCGCGAAGCGCGTTACGCCAACGCCAGCAAAGCCTACGACGGCGGCGTGCCTTCCATCGCCGAAGCGATGCTGCCGAAGATGCTCACCGAGGCGACACTCGACCATCGCCCCACCCTGCGCACATACGTGTACGCGATGATAGCGCGACAGCCGCCGGGCGGCGTCGCCGCCGCGTTACGCGGCATGGCGGCGCGCCCCGATCGGAGCGAGTGGATCAAGTCTATCAACGTTCCCACGCTGATTATCACCGGCAGCGCCGACACACTCATCCCCGCCGCCGAGAGCGAAGCGATGGCGCGGGCGATTCCCGGGAGCAAGCTGGTCGTCATTCCCGGCGTGGCGCACCTGTCGAACATTGAGAACCCGGATGCATTTAACGCGGCGGTGAAGGAGTTCGTCGGCAAACTGAGGTAGCGTCACATGGAAAATCCCTGGGAATAGAAGGTATTACACACATGGCCTACGAGCGCGAAAAGCAAATCGCCATCGAAGCGGTGACGCTGGCTTCACAGTTGTGCAGCGCCGTGCGGACGGAAATCGTCGGCGTGGCATCGCTGGCGAAGGACGACAAAAGCCCGGTCACCATCGCCGACTTTGGATCGCAGGCGTTGGTATGCCATCACGTCCGGGCCGGCTTCCCACGAGATCCAATTGTGGGCGAAGAGGATTCGACAGACCTGCAAAAACCGGAGAACGCGTCGACGCTGGCGCAGGTCGTGCGCTACGTGCGGCGCTTCCAGCCCGACGCGACGGCGGAGAGTGTGTGCCATTGGATCGACGCAGGCAACGGCCAGGTAGGGACTCGATTCTGGGCGCTCGATCCGATCGACGGCACTAAGGGCTTCCTGCGCAACGATCAATACGCGATCGCCCTGGCTCTGATCGAGAACGGCCAGGTCCAGGTGGGCGTGCTGGGCTGTCCTGCCTTGCCGCTGGACATGAATAGCCCATCCAGCCAGGCGGGCGTCGTGTTCGTCGCCGTGCGCGGCGAGGGGGCGGCGATGGCGCCCCTCGGCGCCGCGGCGTTCGCGCCGATTCACGTGACACACGCGCCGGATCGATCACGGCTGCGTTTTGTCGAAAGTGTGGAAGCCGATCATGGCAACGCCGCGCTGCAGCGAGCCGTCGCGCAGGCAGCCGGCATCACCGAGCCGCCGCTGCGCATGGATAGCCAGGTCAAATACGGCGCGGTCGCGCGAGGAGACGCCGCCCTGTATCTGCGGCTGCCGTCGACCAAGAGCCCGAACTATCGTGAAAAGATCTGGGATCACGCCGCAGGCGCGCTTATCGTGGAAGAGGCGGGAGGCCGCGTCACCGATATGCACGGGCGGCCGCTCGACCTTGCCTCGGACTACAAGATGAACGACAACCGTGGGGTGATTGCCAGCCAGGGGACGCTGCATCAGGCAGCCATCGAAGCGCTCAGGCAAACGCCTTGAAGAGAATCACTTACACTCGCTGCCGGTGCAGGCCACGATCGACGACGCGAACCATCTTTTCGACATCCACCGCGCCGCCCAGGAATCTGTTGATCGCCTCCAGGTGAGGCAGAGGGTTGTCGAGCAGCGCGTTGTAGTCGACGTCGATTCGCTCGACGTTCGGCTGCGCCGCCAGCCAGGCGTCGATTTGCCGCAAGTGCTTCCCGAATAGCCTGGCGATTTCCTCGTCGCCGGATTTATCGGAGTCCTGGCCTCGGCCTCTGCGAGCGAGCATCTGGCGCTGCGAGGCGAGCACTTCCGGCATGGCGCGGCGCATGAAGACGACGCGATAGTTGTACGCGGCGGGCAGGAAGGTCAGGAGCGCGGTGATCACTTTGACCGCCTTGCCCCGCGCCTCCGGCAGCCAGGTGACATCGCCCTCTCTGAGCTTCTTGACACGCTCGAACTCGTAATAGCCCCGGGGATTGTCCTCGTCCGCAGCCCGGATGCTGTCGGTCAGAGGCGGAATGCCGCCCGCTTCCAGTATGCTCATCATCATCGACGTGCCGGACCGAGGCAGGCCTGAGACGACGACGATTTCATCTTTCACGGACGCTCCGCGCACGGATAGTGGCCTCTCAATGTCCATGTAATCCGTGGTTAGTCTCCTGACTGCGGCGCGCGCTGAAGGCGAGCGGCCGCATACCGTTGAGCGTGACCAGCAGCGACACCCCCATGTCGGCCAGCACGGCCATCCACAGCGAAGCCAGCCCGGCCAGCGCCAACAGCATGAAGACGAGCTTCACGCCGATGCTGATCGTCACGTTCTCGGCGATCAGCCTGCGCGTGAATCGCGAGAGGCGCACGGCGAAGGGCAGCTCGTAAAGGCTGTCGGCCATCAGCGCCACGTCGGCGGTTTCGAGCGCCTGCGCGCTGCCCGCGCCCCCCATCGCCACGCCGACCGTCGCAGCCGCCAGCGCCGGCGTGTCGTTGACGCCATCGCCGACCATCGCCACGCCCTCGCGCCGTGCTTCCATCTCGTTGATCGCTTCCAACTTGTCTTCCGGCATCAGGCCGGCGCGCACGTCGTCGACGCCGACGCTGTGGCCGACGGCCTGCGCGACGATCGCATTGTCGCCGGTCAGCATGACCGTCTCCAGACCCAGCGCGCGCAGATCGGCGATCGCGCGCCGGCTATCCTCTCGCACTTCGTCGGCGACGGCGATGTAGCCTCGCACGCGGTCGCCGTCGCACAGCAGCATCGTCGTTTGCCCATCCGCCTCGGCGGACTCCACCCACTCGCAGAGCCGCTCGTTATGCGGATGGTCGGCGTCGAACAGATGGTGGTTGCCGAGCGTCGCCAGCCTGCCGTTGACGCGGCCCTGCACGCCTGACCCGGCCTGCATCGCGACGTCTTCGGCCGGCGCGTATGCGCCGGCTAGGCCGCGCTGCTCGGCAGCGGCGACGACCGAGTGGGCGATCGGATGCGCGCTGCGCCGCTCGAGCGCGGAGGCCAGCGCGAGCACGTCGTCGCACAGCACGCACTCGCCGCCGGTCTCGCAGTCCACCGACCGGTAAGCGGTGACGACCGGTGCGCCGCGTGTGAGCGTGCCGGTCTTGTCGAATGCGAAGACCTTCACCTGGCCGAGCGCTTCCAGATACGCGCCGCCCTTGACGAGCACTCCGCGCCGCGCCGCGGCCGTGATAGCGCTGATCATCGTGACCGGCGCGCTGATGACGAGCGCGCACGGGCATGCGATCACGAGCAGCGCCAGCGCGCGGTACAACCAGCCGTGCCCGTCAGGTGTGTCGAGAAGAGGCGCTTGAAACAAGAGCGGCGGGAGGAAGGCAACCAACACGGCGAGCAAGACCATCGCTGGCGTATACACACGCGCGAATTGATCGATGAAGCGCTGGCTTGGCGCGCGCACGCTTTGCGCTTCCTCGACGAGCCGGATGATGCGGCTCAGCGTATTGTCCTGCGCCAGGTGTGTGACGCGCACCTCGAGCGCGCCGCCGCCGTTGACCGTCCCCGCGAATACCTCCTCGCCGA
>Ga0209342_10001800_pt1 | contig 23731 bp, 15 predicted proteins | sample RifCSP16_2_FD_184023 | JGI IMG/M metagenome (GOLD analysis project Ga0209342, IMG submission 184023) | Soil microbial communities from Rifle, Colorado - Rifle CSP2_sed 16_2 (SPAdes) (version 2) | ecosystem: Environmental > Terrestrial > Deep subsurface > Rock core/Sediment | place: Rifle... | reverse complement strand
GGGCAGTCCACCTCACGGGGGCGGGCCGCCGCTGCCGTTCGGCATGCCACCCCAGATTGCAACATCATCGACGTAGCTAATACAGTCAGGATCAGGATCATCGATATTGCTCATCACTTCCAGGTTATTGAACGCGGCCGTGCCTGATCCTGCCCACCGCATGTGCGTGCAGCGCGCTGTTCTCCGTGCGGAAGCTCGGGTTGGAATCGAGAGCGAAGCGGACGCTCCCGACGGTGCCGGTGGTGTTGGCACGAACGTTGAGCCGCCTGGTCCCCAGGGACGAGAGTTCGATCCGCGCCTCCGAGGGTATCGGATCGAACCCGGACACGGGCTGATCCGCGTCCGCGTCAATCAGGGTCAGGCTCGTCACCTGTGCGCTCACCGCCGCGACGGTCTGCTCGCCGTCGCTCGCGACAGGCGTGGCCGGCTCGTTCTCGACCGACGCCTCGGGGCTCTCCTCACCGGCCTTCGCGTCCTCTGCTGCGACCGCCTCTGGCGCAGCGGTGTCCTCCGCCGGCGCGCAGCCGGTGCTCAGAGTGAATAGAGTCGCCAGGACGAGAGGGTGAATACAGGAATGTCTCACGGGTCAGTCCTTTCTCGGCGCGACGCGGGTCCAGCCTGTCAGGGAGAGATGCCCCCCGCCAGGCGCCTGAAGAAGGCGTTCCACGTGGGATCACCATGGCTGCCGTCCAGCACCGGGACGTCTCGTTGCGCCATTCGCACGATCACCATTCGCCAGGAGGGGATGACGAAGAGGAAATTGCGGCCCTTCCCCTGCGGCGTGTAGGCGTCGGAGGGAGCGTCGGGCCAGGGGCGTGTACCGTCACTCCGCACGCCGTTGGTCCACCAGTAGTAGCCGTACCGCCCCCGGAGATCGAACGAGGCCGCCTTCTCGATGGTCAAGGGCGCCTGGTTCGAACCGGCCTGGTCGACGAACGACGCGCTCAGGACCTGCTGGCCGTCCCAGGCGCCGCGGTTCAGGTACAGCAGCCCGACTCGAGCCAGCTCGCGCGGGGTGATCCAGAGGCCGCCCTGGACCTGGTTCATGGTGCCGCGCGGGCGGTGGGGCGTGCCCGCCGGGTTGTTGAAGAGATAGCCGTCGCGAACACCGTAATCCGACCAGTCCCAGCTCCCCGGGGCAATTCCTATGCGATCCGCGATCCGCTCCTTGAAGATGCTCTTCAGCGACTTGCCGGCCTTTCGCGTCAGGATGTAGCCCAGCATGTGGGGATTCGGGTCGGAGTAGGCCCACGCCGATCCAGGTGGCGAGTAGAGCGGCGGACCGGGCGTCGTATAGGTCCGCGTGCAGTCGGCGGCCCCTTCATAGTCCCCTCTCTCGTGGAGCTGCCAGCAGTCGCGCCTGGGCCCCTGGTAGCCGGCCGACATGGTGGCGAGGTGCTTCAGCGTCATGCTGCCGTAGGGATAGGTGTCGTCGATCGTCGGGAGATGCTTGACAGCTCGGTCGTCAACGGACACCACCCCGTCGGTCACCAGAGCGCCGAGGACGGTCGAGGTCATGGCCTTGGTGGCCGAGTAGATCTCGTGCCAGGAGTCGATCCCCGCTCCCTTCCAGATCAGATACCCGTTGCGCACGATCGCCATCTCGGAGATCTGGGCGCTACCGCCCGGCCGACTCGCCAGGTAGCTCAACGCAGCCTGCAGCTTGGCGGGATCGACGCCCTGGCTCTCGGGTGACCGCTCGGCCCAGCGGGCCCCTGGAAAGACAGTCGAAGGGAGAGGCGCGTCGACGACGGAGAAGCTGACGGTGGCCGATTTCGACGTGGCGCCGGTGGCGCCGGGGCCGGCGAATGAAGTCGCCGTCAGGGTGTGGTGGCCAGCCGTGGGCGTCCAGGCCGCGTAGTCTCCGGCGTCGTCCCCGGCCAGCGCATACGGAGCGCTGTTCTCCGTGCGGAAGTCGGGGTCGGAATCGAGAGCGAAGCGGACGCTCCCGACAGCGCCCCTGGTGTTGGCACGAACATTGAGATGCCGGGCGGCTTCCAGGTTGATCGTCGCGCCTTCCGTGAGGGGTCGCAGATCCTCGTCCGTGTCCGCGTTCACGAGCGTCAGGCTCGAGACGGAGATGGCTTCTGCCAGGCCGCTACCAGGGCCCTGCTCGGTCTCCGCGGTCTCCGCAGTCGGCTCCGCGGTCGGCTCCGCGGCTTCCCGATCCACGGTCTCCGCCTCCGGCCCGCAGCTGCAAAGCAGGATGACGACGCCCGCCAGGGCGAAGCGGTGTTTCCCCGCGCTTCTTCTCATGCCGCGCTCCCTATTGGTGGTGGACTCATGGGCTTGGACACGGCAGCGCCAGGAAAGCGGAACCCCGACCGGCTTCGGCGATCTGGCGCCCTGCGAACCGTTCGCGGGCCACCCCTGCTTCGACCTGGTGCGCGCGGACGCCGAGCAGGCGCTGATCTTGACTTGACCATCAGCGAGGGGACGTTTACCGTGTTCCTGGAGCTACCCTTCGTGACGTCCAGCTCATGCTCTTCACGCTCCTGACTCATTCATTCGGTCGCAGCCCTCGCCGACCCGACGGAAGTTCATGCTTAGGAAGCCAAGAGACTCGCAACCAACCCAGGCAAGCGAAAGCGACTTCACCCCGTGACGCGTTCACCCGCAGAGATCGCGGACGGGGTGGGCTCGGCGGCCCACGGGGAGCAGGGTTCACCCGTCGCTCCGTCGGCCGACTTCTACCGGCGCCACGCCCCGATGATCTACCGTCGCTGCCTGGCCATCCTCGGCGACAGCGAGGAAGCTCGGGACGCCTCGCACGACATCTACCTGCTTCTGGTCGACCGGCTGGACGGCTTCGACGGCAAGTCGGCCCTGTCGACCTGGATCTATCGTGTGGCCACCAACCACTGCCTCAACCGCCTGCGGGCGCGCGGCGTGGCGGCGCGTGCCGTCGTGGCAATGAGCGAGTGTCTAGCACAGAGAACGGAGCCGGCGCAGGGCGGCGAGCGTACCCAGCTTCTCAGGTGGCTCCTCGGCAAGTTCAACCCCAGGACCGTGCAGATCGTCGTCCACACCTACTACGACGAGATGACCCAGACCGAGATCGCCCAGGTCGTCGGGATCTCCGAGCGGGCCGTACGAAAGGCGTTGAAGCGGTTCCGCGAGCAGGCGAGTGCGCTCCTCGAGGCCGTGGAGCGCATGGGAGAGGCGTCATGACCGACAGCCGCCATGTGTCGAGGTTCGTCCTCGAGGAGCTCCACGCTGGCGCGCTGGACGACCCCGGCGGGACGCTGCGAGCTCACGTCGAGGCTTGCCCCCGCTGCCGGGAGCGGCTCGACGCGTTGGAGCCAGCCGACGCGCGTTTCCTCGAGCGCTTTCCGACGGAAGCCGCGCTCCGTCGGCGGCGGCCGGCTTCAGCCGCTCGCTCCCGCCGGCTGTGGCCCGCTGCCGCCTTCGGCTCGGCGCTGGCCGCGGCGGCGGGGGTGGTCCTCGTGCTGTCGCAGCCCGCTCGCCATCCTGCTTCCCCCACCGCTCCCACCGAGCGCGTCAAGGGGCAAAGCATCATGGAGATCGCCGTGAGCCGCGCGGACTCGTCGTTCCAGTACGACGCCCAACCGTTGCGAAGCGGCGACGTCCTCGTCTTCAGCTACTCCTCGGATCGATCCTTCCTTCTGCTGCTCGGCCTCGAGGGCTCGGGCAAGGCGCGCGTGCTCCTGCCGCCCGACGCGCGAGCGAGCATGCCCATCGCGCGCGGCGCCAGGATCCGCTTGCAGCACGGCATCGAGCTCGACGACTACCCGGGCCCCGAGCGCTTGATCGCCCTCTTCAGCGACGACCCGCTCTCGGCCGAGACGGTCATCGCCGAGGTGCAGCGCAGACATGCCTCCCTCGAGGGCGCGGCGCGCTCCCATCTGGTCCTCGGCCGGCTGCCCTTCGCCACCGACGAGGTCTCCTGGCTCCTCAGGAAGGAGCGGCCGTGAGGAGGGCCCTGAGAGTGCTGGGGGCGTTGATCGTCGCGCTCTCCGCCGCTCCAGGGCACGCCGGCCCGCGGCGAATAGCCGTGGTCGTGGGCAACAACCAGGCGTCGAGCAAGCCGGTGCTGCGGTACGCCGAGTGGGACGCGAGGCGCGTGGCTGCCGTGCTCGAGGAGATCGGCGGGGCCGCGCCCGTCACGGTCCTGCTCGGCCGCACGGCCCCCGAGCTCGCGGCCGCCTTCGACGCGATCGGTCGGAGCATCCGGACACAAGACCAGGATGCGACGGTCATCTTCTTCTACTCGGGGCACGCCGACGAGCAAGGGCTGCTCCTGGGAGCGACGCGCTTCGGCTACCCGGAGCTCAAGCGGGCATTGAAGGGCATCCGCGCTCAAGTGGCCATCGCCTTCATCGACGCGTGCCAGTCGGGCGGGTTCGTCCGGTCCAAAGGCGGACGCGCCGTGCCGGCGATCAACGTGGCCTTCGGTGAGGAGACCAGCTACCGCGGGCATGTCTTCATCTCGTCGAGCGCGGCCGATGAGAGATCACAGGAGTCCGATACCATTCAGGCCTCCTTCTTCACGCACTACCTCGTGAGCGCGCTGCGGGGAGCTGCCGATGACTCCGGCGACGGGCTCGTCTCGCTCGAGGAGGCTTACCGCTATGTCTACCGCCGAACCCTCGAGCGCACGGCGGCGACGCTTGCGGGGCCCCAGCATGCCACCTACGAGATGGCGCTCCGGGGGCGGGGGCAGCTGATACTCACCGGGCTGGAGCGCCCGGAGACCGGCGTGCTGACCCTCCCCGCCGGCCTGGGGGGAGAGGTATTCGTCCGCTCTCCCGACGGAGCCGTCCTCGCCGAGCTTCGGCTCGATGGCCAGCGTCGCCGGCAGCTGGCCTTTCCCCCTCGGAAATACGAGGTGCGCGTCAGGGAGGGCGGCGTGCTGCGGTCCGCTCTGGTGGTCCTGACAGCCTCCTCCGAGACGGTGCTCGCGGAGTCACAGCTCAGGCCGCTCCCGCTCGAAGCGGCGGCCGTCAAGGGCGCCGTCCTTCTGGATGCGAGCGGTGCCCCGGCCACGAAGCGAACAGCAGCCTGGCTCGCCTACGAGCTGAAGAACGGCTACCTCGACGGCGCAGGCCCGCTCAGCGGCGTGCGCCTCGGCGCGGTCCGGAACCTGGGGCGCTTGGAGATCGGCGGCGTTCTCGGGTACGCGGCGAGCCACTACGATGGTACCGACGGCTTCGACGTCACGCTCCACGAAGTCAGCGCCTCGCTGCTGCTCGGCACCCGCCTCCGGGCCGCCGCCGCCCTGGACGTCTTCGCCGCCATCGAGGCGGGGGGCGGCGTGGTCTTCCAGAGCGCCAGGCAGCTTGACGCGGTCAAGTCCCTGCAGAGGAAGCGCCCCTTCTTCCAGTATCAAGGGCGGGTGGGCGCCGCGCTGCAGGTCGTCGCTCCGTTCAGCATCATCGCCGCAGGTCGCCTGGGCCAGCTCGTCGTCGAACGGCAGGGGGGCGTCGTGGCCCCCATGGTCAGCGGGCTCGAGCTCGGTCTCCTCATTCGCCTGTGAGAGGGCGTCCCACGATGCACCGTCTCGGAGCGATGGAACGCGCGACGGCGGTGGCGCTCGCGTGCCTCGCGGCCTGCAATGGGCCAGCGCTCGATGACTTCGGCTGTGCCTGCAACATCGGCGGCAAGTGCCACGCGGAGGGCGTGGTCGACTCCCACGACCCATGCCACCTGTGCGACCCGAGCTTCAGCCCCACCTCCTGGGCGCCGGCGATGGGCTGCGTGGTCACACTGGTCGGCAACGGCACCCCGGGGTTTCGCGACGGTCCGGCCAGCGAGGCCCAGCTCGACAGCCCCGAGGAGATCGTCATCGGCCCGGACGGGCGGCTCTACATCGCGGACTCCGGCAATCACCGCATCCGCGTCGTGCACAGGGGCGAGGTCGCCACGCTGGCCGGGAGCGGAGAGGCTGGACTCGCCGACGGCCCTGCTGCGAGCGCCAAGTTCAACGGGCCGCGGGGCGTCGCCCTCGACGAGAGCGGAAGGGTCTATGTCACCCAGAGTCCCCAGCCTGCCATCCGGGTGGTGGACGGCGGGCTGGTGAGCACGATCGCAGGGGACGGCACCAAGGGCTTCTCCGACGGCGCGGCCCAGTCCGCCCGCTTCCACTCGCCGACCAGCCTGGCCGTGGACAGGGCGGGTCAGGTCTACGTCGCCGACCCGGCCGACCACCGCCTGCGGCTGATCGCCTCCGGCCAGGTGAGCACGATCGCCGGAGACGGGACCGCCGGGAACACCGACGGCACGCTCGCCGAGAGCAGGTTCAACGCGCCCTTTGGCCTGGAGGTGGTCTCGCCCGGCCGGTTCTACGTCGCCGACAAGTTGAATCACCGCATTCGCCTCGTCGAGCCGGGGGGCGTCACCACCGTCGCAGGCGGGGCGGCAGGCTTTCAGGACGGACCTGTTGCCACGGCCTTACTTCAGGGCCCCGAGGCGGTCACGCTCGACCCGACCGGGGCGATCGTCTTCTCGGAGGTCGACAACCACTCCATCCGCCGGCTCGCGGGCGGCGAGGTGATCACGCTCGCGGGAGACGGCACGCCGGGCTTCGCCGACGGCCTGACCGAGAACTCCCGGTTCAGCTCACCGACCGGAGTGGCGGTCTGGGCGGGGCGGATCTACGTCGGCGACACCAACAACCACTGCGTCCGGGTGATCACGCCGTCGATCGGCGCGCGGGTGGAGAGCTTCACATTGATCAATGCCGACACGAACCAGCCCGCGGTCGGGTTCGACCCGATGCCGTCGGGCGCCACGATCACGATCTCGATCTCGGCCCTGGGGACCAACCGGCTCAACATCCGGGCGAACACGTCCCCGGCGGCGGTGGGAAGCGTCCGCTTCGCGCTCGACGCCCAGCCGGACTTCCGCACGGAGAACAGCATGCCCTATGCGATGGCCGGCGACGATTTCGGGGACTACCTGGCCTGGACGCCCGGCCTTGGCTCCCACGCCGTCGCGGCCACGCCCTATTCCTTGCCGAAGGGCCTGGGGAACGCCGGCGAATCGGCGAGCCTCACGCTCGATGTGAACCCCTGAGATCGGCGCGCCGACGAGAGCTGCCGGCCGCCGAGGCTGCCCACGAACAGCCCCCGCTGCCCCGCTTGCTCGACGTTCCCGGCGAACCGGCTTCGCTGTCAGGGGGCCTCGATCGACGGGACGACGTTCACCGAGCTCACCGCGGGTGTCTCGGGTGGCGCGCCGCTCGCGAGCACGGCGCGGTACTGCAGATAGCGAGCGGCGGAGAGGCCCGCGAGCGAGGCTTGGACCTTGCCGTGGTCTCCCCCCTCCTCGTCCGCGAACAGCGCCGTGGGGCTGTCGCCAGGCCCCACGAAGGGAGGATCGCCAGAGCAGGTGGCGTCGAGGCAGGCGCGGACCTGGAAGCCGAGGCGCAGCGCACCGCGCAGGTACAGCGCCCGCACCTCCCCGGCGGTCAGGGCGCGCCTCCAGATTGCCACCTCGTCCAGGCTGGCCTCGGACTGGTACTTGCCCTCACCCTTGGAGAAGGCGCCGATGGCCAGCTGGGGCCCGTTCGAGAAGACGATGGGATCGCTGAAGCGCGCCGCCACCTCGTGCTCCAGCACTCCGTCCACGTAAGGCGCTTCCCTGCCCGACCTCCGAGGTGCACATCTCCAACGTCCAGGTGCGGGAGCGCCCCCGCTGCGGATCTACCGCGTTCCGTGGGCCGCTATCCTCAGGAGGGCGTCAGGCGTCGAGGGGACCCGGCCTACGGCCGCCCACCCGCGGTGAAGCGAAGCTCCGCCAGGACCGCGCGGAGGTCGGCGAGGAACCCGTCCACCTGCTCCTCCGTGTGCGCGGCGGTGAGGGAGACGCGGAGCCGGCTCGTCCCCTGCGGCACCGTCGGCGGCCTGATCGCCCGCACGAACCAGCCCCGCTCGCGCATCCGCCGCGAGGCCTCCAGCGCCAGCGCCTCCTCGCGCAGGACGACCGGGAAGATGGGCGCGACCACGGCCGCGACGTCGAACCCCAGCGCGTCGAGGCCAGCCTTCATGCGCGCCGCCAGCGCGTGCAGCCGGGCGCGGCGCTCCGGCTCGGCCGCGACCACGTCGAGCGCGGCCAGGGCCGCCCCGCACGCCGCCGGGGGGAGCGCTGTGGTGAAGACGAACGTCCGCGCGCGCGATGTGAGCCAGTCGGCGAGAGGGCGCGAGCCGGCGACGAACGCGCCGAAGCTGCCCAGGGCCTTCCCGAGCGTCCCCATGAGCACGTCCACGCGGTCCGTGACGCCCTCCGCCTCGGCCCAGCCAGCGCCGGTCGGGCCGAGGATGCCGGTCGCGTGCGCCTCGTCCACGTAGAGCATCGCCCCGTGCTGCTCGCACAGGTCGGCGATGGCCGCCAGCGGCGCGACGTCGCCGTCCATCCCGAACACCGCGTCGGTCACCACCAGCTTGCGCCTCGCCCGCGTCCCGGCGAGGAGGCGCGAGAGCGCGCCGAGGTCGCGGTGAGGGTAGCGGTGCGTCTTCGCCAGCGACAACCTGCAGCCGTCCACGATGGAGGCGTGGTTCAGGCGGTCGGAGAAGATGGCGTCCTCGCGATCGGCGAGCGCCGCGAGCACGCCGGCGTTGGCGTGATACCCGGAGGAGAAGAGGAGCGCGGCCTCTGTCCCCTTGAACGCCGCCAGCCTTCGCTCCAGCGCGCCGTGGATGGGCAGGTCGCCCGCCACCAGGCGCGCCGCCCCCGCCCCCGCCCCCTCGCGCCGGGTGGCCTCCACCGCCGCCGCGACGAGCCGCGGATCGGAGGCCAGCCCCAGGTAGTCGTTGGAGCACAGGTTCACGAGGCGTCGACCTCCCACCTCCACCACCGCGCCCTGCGGCCCCTCGAGCGGCTCGAGCGCCCGGCGGAGGCCCTTCGCCTCCAGCGCCTCCAGCTCGCGGTCGATCCAGGCGAGGGCGCTCATCGCAGCACGGGCAGGCGCTGGCGATCCTGCTCCGCCGCCCGCTCGTTCCAGGCCGCGTCGCCCCGGGGAGGCTCACCGCGGAACGCCCAGCGCCCCGGATCGGCGCCCGGCCGCAGCTCGTAGCCCTTCTCCCGGATCATCTCCACCACGTCGCGCGGCGCGGTGCCGGCGCTGGTGAGGTAGTGCCCCACCATCGTGCCGTCGGCGCCGGCGTCGAGGATGCGGTGCTGCTCCGCGCCCATGTTCACCTCACGGCCACCCATGACGAAGACGTGCGCGGCGGGCAATATGAGGCGGAAGACGGCGATCGCCGCCAGGCACTCGCCGGGCGTGATCGCGTTCACGTGCGCCATGGGCGTCCCCGGGCGCGGGTTGAGGAAGTTGAGCGGCACGCAGTGGACGCCGAGATCGCGCAGCGTCTCGGCCAGCTCCACCCGCTGCTCGGGCGTCTCGCCCATCCCGAGGATGCCGCCCGTGCAGAGCTGGAACCCGAGCTCCTTGGCGGCCCGGATCGTCTCGAGCTGCTCGTCGTAACCGTGCGTGCTGCAGACGCGGTCGAAGAAGCTGCGCGCCGATTCCAGGTTGTGGTGGTAGTGCAGGAGGCCCGCCCGCCTGAGTCGCAGGAGCTCAGGGCGCCGCATGAGGCCGAGCGAGGCGCACGGCTCGAGCGTGGTCTCGGCGCGGATGAGGCGCACCGCCTCCTCGATCGCCGCGAGCTCGCGCTCGCTCGACACCCGCGTCCCGGAGGTGACGATGGAGAACTCGCGCGCGCCCGCGGCCTCGGCCGCCTTCGCCTGATCGGCGATCTCGCGCGCCGTGAGGAGCGAGTACTCGGGCGCACCCGCCCCCCGGAAGTGCGCCGACTGCTGGCAGAAGCCGCAATCCTCCGGGCAGCGCCCGCTCTTCGCGTTGACGATCCCGCACAGCGAGACGCCCTTGCCGTGGACCGCCTCGCGCACCGCCCTCGCCCTGGCCAGGAGCGCCTCGAGATCGGGGCCGCGGGTGAGGCGGATGAGCCGGCGGGCCTCGCCGGCGTCGATGGGCTCGACGCCGGGGGGGAGGTGTGTCGGTGCGGCACAGGGGTCGGTGCGCATGGCGCGGCCACGGTACCAGCCTGGATCGCGTCGTCAACCCGCCGATCGGAGCCGGTTGACGATGGTCCATCGCGTGCAACGACGTGGGGTCCCGGTCTCGGCGTTCTTCGACGCCATCTACCGGCGCTTCTTCCATGCCGGCCAGGAGGGGCTCTCCGCGTCCCGCGCGCTCGCCCTGCGCGTCGCGCCGGCGGCGCTGGGTTACGGGCTGTTCGCCTGGGCTTGCATCGGCCTGGGCGCGCCCTGGGTGGCGGCGCTCTTCGGAGCAGGCTTCGCCGACTCCGGCGCGACGGGACCTCCTGAGCAGGAGTGGAGAACGAGGGCCTCGTGCGCCTTGCCGCTAGCCTGATTATTAATGGAGACGGTCACCCCTTCGGAGCATGCGGCTTCCTGGCCGGGCGGCCGGAACGAGAGCGACAGAATGATGGAAACGACGACGCCCGATCGCGTGGTCCACTGCTTCGACCCGCACAGCCATCGGATTCTCTGTGAGCCTGGCGGGTCCGATCTCCGCTCGACGAAGCACGCCCACGGTGTCACCTGCCCGACATGTCTGAAGCTGCTTGCGGATAGAGCGGCGAGCGGCGCCGAAGGCGCTGACTCCGCCAGCCACATCCTCTAGCTCTGCCACGCTGGCGGAGGTGCCCGCGAGTAGCTCTGCCACGCCGGCGGAGGTGCCCGCGAGGGCTTCCCCTGAGCCCGGCTCCAATGGGTACGGTTCAATGGGCCCAGTCGCACGCGGTGCCTAGTCTCTCGCCGGCGTACACCCCGAGCGCGGTGTAGGCAAACCGGATCTGGGGCTCCACCTCGAGCGCGCTCAACGGCGTTCGCTTCGCGCCCTGGACCCACGCGGCGGCGGTCCTACCGCCGTCGTCCCCCCGGGAGAACTCGAGGCGCCCCGCTGGGGTGATGAACACCTGGCCGGCTTCGTCGAGCAGCGCGTCCTCGACCCCGATGCGCCGGAGCTTCCCGCGCTTCCCCATGTAGAGGCGGAAGTCAGGATCACGCTGCGAGGAAGGAGCCCTCGGTCTTGCGCACCCGGTCGCGGCCTGCGAGGCAGTCCCGCGACGTGGCCGCTCGGGAGGCTCGAGCGTCCGTCACCCGCACGGCGCGGCCGCCTTCGCGCACCAGCCGCCCTGGTGAGCGGGGCCGGGCGGGCCGCCGCTGTCGAGGCCGAACCATCCTCGCGCGCCCCATAGCCCTGGCCAGGCGATGAACGCCGCGCCTGTCCGGGGGCGGTCGCGCGAGCCGGTGGCGACGATGCCGCCTGTCGCCGCCGACCACGTGCGCCAGACGCGGCACCCCTGCGCCTCCGCCCTCGCGAGCGAGGACGCCGGGCACACCTGATCGTAGAAGCGCGCATCGGCCGCCTTCGCATAGCTCGCGTGCGAGCCGCGCGCGGAGAGCACGACGGGGTGGTCGCCCTCCCGCGACAGCTCGCCCCACGGAAACCACCGGCCCGGCGCCGAGCGCTCGTGGCGCGCGTACCACGCGCCGAGCGGGCGCAGGCGATCGTCGAGCCGCACCGTCACGTGCTCCCAGTCCCCGTCGTGATCGAACAGGACGTGGCACTCGTTGTACGCGTAGAAGAACCAGTACTGCACGAGCAGTCCGCCACCGCGCGCGCCCTGGACGCGGCCGTAGGCCACCCAGTCGCGCGGGTCGCCGCTGCCCGCGCGCGCCCCCGCGTCCGGGCGCAGCCGGGCCGCCCGGCGGGACGTCCCGCCGAGCAGCGCGCCGAGGTCGCCGAGCAGCGACGCCTGCGTGACGCGCAGACCGGGGCGCGGGTCGGGGTCGAGCCGCGCCCGCGCGAGATACCAGTCCACGTTCGCGGGCAGCGCCCGCTCCCTGGGCGCCAGGAGGATCACCGGCGCGAAGCGCTCGAGGAGCGAGCGCTCGAGCGCCGCGTCGGCGCCCCGGTCGGAAGATCGCGACGGCAGGTCAACGCCATCGGCGGCGGTCCCCGCGGTCGGGGCCCGGCGACGTGCATCGCCGGAGAGCGCGAGTACGAACGGCAGGAGGAGGAGGAGCGGGCGAGCGAGGCGGCGCATTCCGATCGCGGCTGCCGGCGGCCCTGCGCTCGACGCACGGCGAGGCGGGCGCGCGGGCTGCGAGCGCCCCATGTAGAACGTCTGGCCCGTCCACGCAACAGGCGGCGGTACGCATCTCCGCTCGCCCGTGGCACTGCGTGCCGAGCTTGCGATCGTCGCTCGAAGACTCGGGTTTCGCTGTTACCTGGTGGGGGGTCTGGGGGGAGCGGCGCTTCGCTCCGGCGGCTGCGCCTTCGGCGCACACGCTCGCTGGCGCGAGCGGGCCGCCGGCTTCGCCATCATGGGTAGGTCTCGCGGCGCGAAGCGCTGCGAGACCGGAAATCCCTCTGACTCGCCTAGAACGGCGTTTGCGAGCGCGAAAAACGGCGAAAGGCGAGTCAGACCCCGGTGCCATCCTCTGCCCGTGTCGAAGCTCGCCCAGAGGCCGCGGACCCTGTACGCCTGCGCCGAGTGCGGGCACTCCTCGCCCAAGTGGCTGGGCCAGTGCCCCGCGTGCCGGCGCTGGAACACGCTGCACGAGGAGCTCGCGCCGGTGGAGCCGCGCGGCCGCTCCCGCGGCGCCGCCTTTCACACCGAGCGCTCCGCCCGCCCGCTGGCGCTCTCCGAGATCGCCGATCCGGGTGAGGCGCGCGTGCGCACCGGCATCGGCGAACTCGACCGCGTCCTGGGCGGCGGCGTCGTCCCGGGGGCGCTCATCCTCATCGGCGGCGACCCCGGCATCGGCAAGAGCACGCTCGTGCTCGCCGCGCTCGATCGCTTCGCCCGCGCGGTCCCCGACCGGCCCGTCCTCTACGTCAGCGGCGAGGAGTCAGCACGCCAGGTGAAGCTGCGCGCCGACCGCCTGGGCGTCTCCGCCGAGAACCTGCGCCTCTACGCCGAGACCGACGCCACCAAGGTGCTCCACGCGGCCTCCGAGCTCGCGCCGGCCGCCGTGGCGGTGGACTCGATCCAGACCCAGTACCTCCCCGAGCTCCTCTCCGCGCCCGGCACCGTGGCGCAGATCCGGGAGGTGACGGCCCGGCTCATGGCCTTCGCCAAGACCACCGAGACGCCCGTCTTCCTCGTCGGCCACGTGACCAAGGACGGCGCCATCGCCGGGCCCCGCGTGCTCGAGCACATGGTCGACGCCGTCCTCTACTTCGAGGGCGGCGGGGCGCACCCCTACCGCGTCCTGCGCGCCCACAAGAACCGGTTCGGCTCCGCGAGCGAGATCGGCGTCTTCGAGATGAAGGCGGGCGGGCTCTCCGAGGTGACGAACCCGTCGGCCCTCTTCCTCTCAGAGCGCCCCGAGGGGGCGCCGGGGAGCGCGGTCGCGGCGGCGCTCTCGGGGACGCGCACGCTCCTCGTCGAGATCCAGGCGCTCGTCTCGCCCACGAACTTCGGGAACCCGCGCCGCACCGCGCTCGGCGTCGATCCCAACCGCGTGGCGCTGCTCGCGGCGGTGCTGGAGAAGAAGGTGGGCCTCGAGATCCTGGGGTGCGACCTCTTCGTCAATGTCGCGGGCGGGCTCACGCTCGACGACCCCGCGGCCGACCTGGCCGTGGTCGCCGCGCTCGCGTCGAGCTTCCGCGACCGGGCGCTGGGGCCGCGGACGCTGGTCCTGGGCGAGGTCGGGCTCGCGGGCGAGGTCCGCGCCGTGGCGCAGCCAGAGGCGCGCCTGGCGGAGGCGGCGCGCCTGGGCTTCGACCGCGCGGTCGTGCCGGCGGGCAACGCGCGGCACGCCGAGGTGCCCGCCGGGATCGAGGTGACCGGCGTCGAGAGCGTCTCCGAGGCGCTCGACCGTCTGCTCTGACAGCGGCGACCACTTGGGCTAAGCCCCGAGCCCGTGAACGCGCCCGAGCCCGCGCCCGGTTGTCGGGCTCGGGCTCGGGCGCGGACTCGTTCACGGGATCATCGAAACCGAGCGGCGCTCTGAGGGGAGCGCGGCAGCGGTTCGTCGAAGAAGCCTCCCGCCGACTCGCCGAGGCAGGCGGATCGCTGCCTCAACGAGTGACGGTGGCTACGCCAGCAGCGCCTCGACCTGCGCCTTCAGCTCCGTTCGCTTGATGTCCTCGCCGTTCAGCCGCTGGCCGACCTCCTTGCCACCCTTGAAGAAGACCAGGGTCGGGTCGCTGGTGACCGCCAGTTTCGTGGCGAGCGCCGCGTTGCCCTGCCGCAGGACCTTCAGGAAGCGGACCTTGCCGGCGAACTTCTCCGCCACGGCAGCGAACCTGGGGGCGAGCGCCTCGCAGGGCTTCGACTCCGCCCCATAGAAGTCGAGCACCACCGGCAGGGCCGCGCCGACCACCTCGGGCTCGAAGTCCTTCTCGACCAACTCGTGCACGTGCACTGCCGCGACCTCCTTGGCGTTCGGGTATTCGGTCGCGGGGAGCTTCACGTTGAATCGGTTCGCCATCGCGTTGGGTTCCTTCGGCGCAGACTGGTTCGGGCCGGGTGCGGGGGCACCCACGCTCGTCGCGCGTGGTACGGTGAGTCGGAAAGTGAGAAGCAGGAGCCTCTCACCCTCTTCTATACATTGTTCGGGGCGCTCCCGCTCGGCCCCGTCTCGTCGGGCAGGCACGCCCTGGGCGGGCCCGCCGCCCGGGTGAACCCCTGATCCCGCGTGTGATGTCTCGTCCGGTATGGGAATCCTTGCGGTCGACGTCTTCCGCCCGACGGGGAAGAGCTCATGACCATGGATTCGATGGGCGGCGAGGAGAGCACGCTGCTCACCAGCGCCGCGGATCGCGCCGATCGCGAGCAGTTCGTCCTGAAGGTCGACGCGGCGCTCAGGACCCTCGTCCGGCTGAAGTACTTCTCCTGGGAGATCGAGGGCGTCGAGAACCTGCCGCGACGTGGCCCCGTCGTCTTCGTCCAGAACCACGCGGGCTGGTTCGCGCTCGACACGATGCTCGTCGGGTGTTCGATCGCGGAGGCGATCGGGGTCGCGCGCGCCCCCTACTTCGCCGCGCACGACGCCGCTCTCAGAGCGCCGGTGATAGGACCCTTCCTCCGGCGGATCGGCGGCGTGCCGGCCTCGCTGTTCAGGCACCCCGAACGCCTCCCGGCCGAGATCGAGTCGTTCGGGATCTGCCCGGAGGGGGTCCAGGGCAACTGCAAGCCCTTCTGGGAGGCCTACCGGATGCGCGCGTGGAGCCGCGCGTTCGTGAACCTCGCCGTCGCGCGCAAGGCGCCCGTCGTGCCGGTCAGCGTGCTCGGCGGAGAGGAGTGCTTGCCGGTCGCCTGGACGGTCAGGGTGCTCGAGCCGCTCATCGGGTCCGTCGTTGGTCTCCCGGTGGTCCCGGTTCCACTGCCCGCCCGATGGAGAGTCGTCTTCCACGAGCCGGTGTACGTCGTCCCCGAAGGCAGTCCGCCGCGGCTCGATTCGAGTCGCTGCAAGTCCGTCGCACGGCAGGTGCAACACGTGGTGCAGGAGGCGCTGGACCGCGAAGCCCAGCGCCGCCCGCTCGCGCGCCTCTCCTCGTTCGTGTCGATCGCCTCGGAGACCCTTCGCCCGGAGTCGCGAGGGCGTCTCGCGCCCGCAGCGACCCGCTCGGCCGCGTCCGGACGCCCGATGCCGGTCGCGTGCGCCACTTCGAGTGACCGCCATACGGCCGCGACGACATCGCTGCGCTGACGATTCCGGGGCGCGCCGGCTCCCCCGGGGCTACAACTCGAGCAAGCCAGCCCACCGCATCTGCCCGATGACGCGCTGACCCCCTGCGGGAGAGAGCGTGTTCCTGGGTAAGATCCTCGATTCGTGGCTCTTCGACCGCGGCGGCGCGACACCCGCGGTGGATAAGCCGCTCCGCGACGAGCTACTGAGCATCGAGCGACTCGAGGAGCGGGCGCATGCGCTCGCGGCCAGGTTCACCGTGGACCCGATCTCGCGCCTCGCTGCGCGGAGCGTCTTTCCGCGGTTCGACGACAACGCCCGCACCCTGCGCGACGCGTATCGCGCCCTGGCGGACGACGTGCATCGGGGCGAGTTCCTCACGCCCGCGGGGGAGTGGCTCCTCGACAACTATCACCTCGTCGCCGCCGAGATCAGGCAGGTGCGCCACAACCTCCCGCGTGGCTACTACCGGGAGCTGCCCAAGCTCGCGTCGCGAGATCAGGCCGGCGACGCCCGCGTGTACGCCATCGCGGTGGAGCTGATACGACACAGCGACAGCCGCCTCGATCGCCAGCAGCTCGCCCGCTTCCTGGACAGCTTCCAGACCGTCGCCCCGCTGACGATGGGCGAGCTGTGGGCCTGGCCGAGCATGCTGAAGCTCGCCCTGATCGAGAACCTGAGGCGCCTCGCGGACGAGCTGCTGGCCGCGCGCGCCGCGCGCCGCGCCGCCGACGCCTACGTGGCGCGCATCGACGCCGCGGGGAAGGGGGACGCGCCGCCGCTGCCGCGCGTGCTGCACACGGCGCACGTCGTGCAGCTCCTGCAGCGCGTCCGGGAGTACGGCCCGCGGCTTTCAGCCGTCCGCAGGGGCCTCGACGACCACCTGGCCACCCGCCCGATGACGGCGGAGGAGGCCATCCGGAGCGAGCACCAGCGCGAGGCCGCCGCCCAGGTCTCCACCGCGAACGTCATCACGAGCCTGCGCCTCTGTTCCCAGCTCGACTGGTCCCAGTACGTCGAGGCGGTGAGCCTCGTCGAACGCGTGCTGCAGCGCGATCCCGCCGGTGTCCACGGGCGCATGGACTTCCTGAGCCGTGACCGCTACCGGCAGGCCGTCGAGGAGCTGGCGGAGCCCACCGGTGAGGCCCAGGTCCGCGTCGCCCTGCGGGCCGTGGAGAGCGCGCGTCAGGCGGCCGAGAGCGAGGGGCCTTCCGCTCGCGCCGCACACGTCGGTCACCACCTCATCGGGAGGGGCCGCCGAGGCCTGGAAGCGGACGTGGCCTACCGCCCAGGCCTGGCGAAGGGCATCCGGCGCATCGCCTTCGCCCATGCCACGAGCTTCTATCTCGGGACGATCGCGCTCTTCACCGCTGCGCTCGTCGGCGCGGGCGCCATGTACGCACGGCGCTGGCACGGCTCGATCCTGGAGCAGATCGTCGTGGCGCTGCTCCTGCTCGTGCCGGCGAGCCAGGTGGCCATCGCCTTCACCCAGCGCCTCGCCGCTCGGTTCGTGCCGCCACGGCGGCTGCCACGCCTCGATCTCACGTCGGGTGTCCCCGACGACGCCCGGACGCTCGTGGTCGTGCCGACGCTGCTGACGAGCGTGCGGGGGGTGGAGCAGCTCGTCGAGCACGTGGAGGTCCTCGCGCTCGGGAACCTCGACCCCCACATCCACTTCGCGATCCTCGGCGACTACGTCGACGCCCGCGCCCGGGAGATGCCGGAGGACGCGGCCATCCTCGCTGCGGCGCGGGCCGGTGTCGAGAGGCTGAACGCCAGGCTGGGCGAGGGGCGCGACGACCGGTTCTTCCTGCTCCACCGCGCACGCCAGTGGAACGCGGGCGAGGCCACGTGGATGGGATGGGAGCGCAAGAGAGGGAAGCTCGAGGAGCTCAACCGGCTCCTGCGAGGAGCGACGGACACGAGCTTCGACGTCCAGGTCGGGGACCTCGCGATCCTGACGAGCGTGCGCTACTGCATCACGCTCGACTCCGATACGCGCCTGCCGCGCGACGCGGCCAAGAAGCTCGTCGGCATCATCGCGCACCCGCTGAATCGGCCGCACTTCGACCCTCGCGCCGGCCGCGTCACGGACGGCTACGCCATCCTGCAGCCGCGCGTCAGCGTCACGACGTCGAGCGCCGCCGGCTCGCGCTTCGCGCGCATCTTCGCCGGTCACACGGGCGTCGACCCTTACACGACGGCGGTGTCGGACACGTACCAGGACCTGTTCGCCGAGGGGAACTTCGCCGGCAAGGGGCTGTACGACGTCGACGCCTTCATCGCGGCCCTGGACGGGCGCGTGCCCGACAACGCACTCCTGTCTCACGATCTCTTCGAAGGCGTGCATGCGCGCACGGCGCTCGTCACCGATGTCGAGGTGGTGGACGACTATCCCTCGAGCGTCCTCGCCCACACGCGCCGCCAGCACCGCTGGGCACGCGGCGACTGGCAGATCCTGGGATGGCTCTTGCCGTTCGTGCCGACGCGTGCCGGGCTGCGGCGCAATCGCCTGCCGCTCATCTCGAAGTGGAAGATCTTCGACAACCTGCGCCGCAGCGGGATCGCGCCTGCCACGGTCGCCCTGCTCGTCGGCGCCTGGACTGTGTTGCCCGGCAGCCCTGTCCTGTGGACCGTCGCCATCCTGGCCGGCATCAGCTTCCCCCTCTACCCGCTCCTCCTCGAGGCTCTCTCGGGCCCTCGCCCGCAGCAGCCGTGGCGCATCTTCCTGCGGGAGATCGCGGAAGACGCGAAGACCGAGCTCGCGCGGATCACCCTTCAGCTCACCTTCGTCGCGAACGACGCCTGCGCGATGGCACACGCCATCGTGATCACGCTCTTCCGCGTCGTGCTAACCCACCGCCGCCTGCTCGAATGGGAGACCGCGGCGGCCAGCTCCGCTCGAGGCGCCGGCCTCGCGAGCGGAACGGGCCCACGGCCGTTCCTGGTCGGGATGGCCGCGAGCCCGACCGTCGCGCTGGCCTGCTCGACCCTGGTCTTCGCCTGGCGCCCCGGTGCGCTCGTCGCCGCCGCGCCCGTGCTCGCCCTGTGGGCCGTGGCGCCGCTCGTCGCCTACCTGCTGAGCCAGCCCGTCGCGCGCGAACGCCTCGAGCTCGGCGCGGACGATCGCCAGATCCTCCTCGACCTGGCCCGAAGGACGTGGCGTTACTTCGAGACGTTCATGGGCCCGGAAGATCACGGGTTGCCGCCGGACAACTTCCAGGAGGTCCCCGAGGCGAGGGTGGCGCACAGGACCTCGCCGACCAACATCGGGATGGGGCTCCTCTCGACCCTCGCGGCGCACGACCTCGGCTTCATCCAGACGCCAGAGCTCGCCGAGCGGATCGACGCCACGCTCACCACGATCGAGGGCCTGGAGCGCTTCGAAGGCCACCTCTTCAACTGGTACGACACGATCAGCCTCTCTCCGCTCACGCCGCGCTACGTCTCCACCGTCGACAGCGGCAACCTCGCCGGCGCGCTCATCGCGCTCACCGAGGGGCTGCGCGAGCTCGGACTCGAGAGCCTGTCGCGGCGCGCCGCCGCATTCGCCGACGGGATGAGCTTCCGCTTCCTCTACGATCCGAAGCGACGGCTCCTTTCGCTCGGTCATCGCAGCGCGGACGCCGACGGCCCGGGGCGACTCGACGCCTCCCATTACGACCTCCTCGCCTCCGAGGCGCGGCTCGCCAGCTTCGTCGCCATCGCCAAGGGCGACCTCCCCGAGGCGCACTGGTTCCACCTGGGCAGGACCGCCACGAGCGTGCACGGGGTCCCCACGCTCCTGTCCTGGAGCGCCACGCTCTTCGAGTACCTGATGCCGCTGCTCCTCATGAGGAGCTATCCGGGCACGCTCCTCGACGACTCGTGCCGGATGGCGGTGCGTCGTCAGCGGGACTACGCGTCACAGCGCGGCGTGCCGTGGGGGATGTCGGAGTCCGCCTACGATGCCGTCGATCGCCATGACAACTATCAGTACAAGGCCTTCGGCGTCCCTGGCCTCGGCCTCAAGCGCGGGCTGGCGAGCGAGCTCGTGGTGGCGCCCTATGCCACGGCGCTCGCCGCGCTGCTCGACCCCGCCGCGGCGGCGAAGAACCTCCGCCGTCTCGCGGCCGAGGGGCTCGATGGTCCATACGGCGCCTTCGACGCCATCGACTACACGCGCCGGGGAATCCAGGACCCGGTGGACCCCGAGGATCACCTCCCGCCCCACGGCGGCCCCCGAGGCAAGGTCGTCCGGACGTACCTCGCTCATCACCAGGGCATGACGCTCACCGCCATCGCCAACGTCCTCGGCGGCGATCGGATGGTGGGGCGCTTCCACGCCGATCCACGCGTGCAGGCGACGGAGCTGCTCCTCCAGGAGAGAGCGCCTCGTCACGTCGCGGTGATGCGACCACGGCCGGACGACGAGACACGGATCGCGGCTCCCGTGTCCGCCAATGCGGTCCGCCGCTTCCGCTCGCCCCACACCCCGTTCCCACACGCACAGTTCCTGTCGAACGGCAATTACACCACGGTGGTCACGAACGCCGGTGGCGGCGCGAGCATCTGCCGCGGACGCGCGGTCACGAGGCATCGGCAGGACCCCACGCGCGATCCCGGCAGTCAGTTCATCTACCTCCGCGACGTGCGGAGCGGGTCCGTCTGGTCCGCCACGCACCACCCGACCGGCAAGGACGCAGAGGACGACGTCATCACGTTCGCCGCCGAGAAGGCGACGTTCGAGCGGCGGTTCGAGGGCCTCTCGACGCAGCTCGACGTCGCGATCTCGCCCGAGGACGACGTCGAGGTGCGGCGGCTGGTGGTCACGAACCAGAGCGATCGCCCGCGCGAGATCGAGGTCACGAGCTACGCCGAGATCGTCCTCGCCCCGCCCGCCGACGACCTCGCTCACCCCGCGTTCGGCAAGCTCTTCGTGGAGACGGAGTACGTCCCGGAGAGCAACGCGCTGCTCTGTCAGCGCCGTCCGCGCGCACCCGACGACGCGGCGAGCTGGGCCGTTCACGTCATCAGCCAGGAGGGGCGGACGCACGGCCCCGTCGAGTGGGAGACCGATCGCGGGCGCTTCCTCGGGCGCGGGCGCGGTCCGGAAGATCCCCAGGCCCTGGACGGACGCCCGCTCACCGGGACGACGGGCGTCCTGCTCGACCCCATCGTGAGCCTGCGGCAGCGCCTCCGCCTCGCGCCAGGAGCGCTCGTGAGGCTCTCCTTCACCACCGGCATGGCCCCGAGCCGGGAGACGGCCCTGGCGCTCGCCCAGCGATACCGCGATCCCAGCGCGACGTCGCGGACCTTCGCCATGGCGTTCGCCCACGCCCAGAGCGCCCTGCGGCACCTCGGCGTCTCGAGCGAGGAGGCCATGCTGTTCGAGCGCCTCGCCTCGCGCGTGCTGTACGGCGACACCTCGCTCCGCGCCGGCCCGGACCTCCTCGCCCGCAACGCGCTGGGCCAGGAGGGCCTCTGGGGTCACGGCATCTCGGGCGACCTCCCGATCCTGCTGGTGCGCGTGATCGGGGCGGACGGGATCGGGCTCGTGCGCCAGGTGCTGCAGGCGCAGGAGTACTGGCGTCTGAAGGGGCTCAGCGCAGACGTGGTGATCCTGAACGAACACCCCCTGAGCTACCTCGACGAGGTGCACGCGCAGCTCGCGGCGCTCCTCGACAACGGACCGTGGAGGACGTGGAAGCACAAGCCCGGCGGCGCTTATCTGTTGCGCGCGGACCGCATGCCCGAGCCCGAGCGCGTCCTCCTCGCGGCAGTGGCTCGCGCCATCGTCGCGGACGACCGCGGAGCGCTGGTGCAGCAGCTCGATCGTCCTGCCCCTTGTGCACCGGTGACGGAGGACGTCGCCGCCGCCCGCCGGTCCGGCCCGGTGTCCCCGGTGTCGGCGCAGCCCACGGTGCCTGCCCTCGCCTTCGCGAACGGCATGGGCGGCTTCGCGGACGGCGGGCGGGAGTACGTGATCGTCCTCGAAGGCGACCAGGAGACGCCTCGGCCCTGGGCCAACGTCATGGCCAGCCCTCGCCTCGGCACGATCGTCACGGCCTCCGGGTCGGCCTTCACGTGGTCGGAGAACAGCCGAGAGAACCGCCTCACGCCCTTCGCGAACGACCCGGTGAGCGATCCCGGCGCCGAGGCCATCCTCGTCCGCGACGAGGAGACCGGAGTCGCGTGGTCGCCGACGCCGGGACCGCTCCCGCGGACGCCGGCGAGCGGCCGCTTCGTCATCCGCCACGCGCCGGGCGTCACGCACTTCGCGCGCGCGACGGCCGGGATTCGCCACGCGCTGGACGTCTTCGTGGAGGCGACCGACCCAGTCAAGCTGTCGCTCCTGACGCTGACCAATGACGGCGGCGCGCCGCGCCGCCTGAGCGTCTTCGCGTACAGCGAATGGGTCCTCGGACCGCCGCAGGCGGACCAGCGCCTCCACGTGGTCACGGCCCAGGACGCCGAGACGGGGGCCATCCTGGCCACGAACGCCTTCAACCACGAGTTCGCGGGTCGCGTGGCCTTCGCGTACGCGAGCGAGCGGCCGTGCTCCGCGACCGGCGACCGCACCTCCTTCCTCGGGCGCAACGGCTCGTTGGCTCACCCCCTGGCGCTCGAGCAGAAGGCGCTCTCGGGACGGTTCGGGGCCGGGCTCGATCCGTGCGCGGCGCTGCAAGTCTCCATCGCGCTCGCTCCAGGCGAGACGCGGAGGCTCGCCTTCCTCATCGGGGAGGGAAGGGACGCGGCGCACGTCCGGGAGCTGGTGCGCCGGCACGGTCGGGTCGAGGCCGCCCGGGGCGCCCTGGAGACGGTGCGGCGCGCATGGGACGAGACCCTCGGCGCGGTGCAGGTCCGCACCCCCGACGACTCGTTCGACTACCTCATGAACGGGTGGCTCCTCTATCAGGATCTGAGCTGCCGCGTGTGGGCGCGCTCCGGCTACTACCAGCCGGGCGGCGCCTTCGGGTTCCGGGATCAGCTCCAGGACGTGCTCGCCCTCATGCTGGCGCGGCCTGCTCTCGTGCGCGAGCACCTCCTGCGGGCTGCGGCCCACCAGTTCCTGGAGGGCGACGTCCAGCACTGGTGGCACGAGCCGAGCGGCCGCGGCACGCGTACGCGCTGCTCGGACGATCTGCTCTGGCTCCCGTATGCCGTGACGCAGTACGTCCGGACGACGGGTGACACGGGCGTCCTCGACGAGCCGGTGCCGTTCCTCGAAGCTGCCGCGCTAGCGCCCGATGACCTGGACTCGTACACGCAGCCGCGCGTCTCGGCGGAGCAGGGGTCGCTCTTCGAGCACTGCGTCCGCGCGATCGAGCGGGCATCGACCGCGGGCGCTCACGGTCTCCCCCTCATGGGGAGCGGTGACTGGAACGACGGCATGAACCGCGTGGGACGGGAAGGGCGCGGCGAGAGCACGTGGCTCGGCTTCTTCCTTCAGGGCGTGCTGCTCGAGTTCGCGTCGCTGTGCCAGGCGCGGGGAGACGCGGCACGTGTCGACCGCTACCGGGGTCAGGCCGGCAGGCTCGCGTCCGCGCTCGAGCGGACCTGGGACGGAGAGTGGTACCGGCGCGGCTACTACGACGACGGCGCGCCCCTCGGCTCCGCCCAGAACGACGAGTGCAAGATCGATTCGATACCGCAGTCGTGGGCCGTGCTCTCCGGGGAGGTCCCGTCGCGGTTCGCAGAGCGCGCGATGGATTCCGTCCGCACCCACCTCGTCCGGCGCGCCGCCCGGGTGATCCTGCTGCTCGATCCGCCCTTCGATCGCTCGGCGCAGGCTCCGGGGTACATCAAGGGCTATCCGCCCGGCGTGCGGGAGAACGGGGGCCAGTACACCCACGCGGCGGCGTGGCTCGTCATGGCGCTGGCGCGCCTCGGGAGCGGAGACGAGGCCGCCGAGCTGTTCCACATGCTGAACCCCATCAACCACACGCGGACGAGCGCGGACGTCGCCCGCTACCAGGGCGAACCGTACGTCGTCGCGGGCGACGTCTGTGCCCACCCCGAGCACGCCGGGCGTGCGGGGTGGACCTGGTACACCGGCTCGGCGGGCTGGATGTACCGGGCCGGGCTCGAGAGCATCCTC
>Ga0209342_10001798_pt1 | contig 23736 bp, 21 predicted proteins | sample RifCSP16_2_FD_184023 | JGI IMG/M metagenome (GOLD analysis project Ga0209342, IMG submission 184023) | Soil microbial communities from Rifle, Colorado - Rifle CSP2_sed 16_2 (SPAdes) (version 2) | ecosystem: Environmental > Terrestrial > Deep subsurface > Rock core/Sediment | place: Rifle... | reverse complement strand
CGGCGGTGGGATGGTCGGCTGGGAGTTCCTCGAGGAATTCGTCCCCGAAGCCCTCGCTCGCAAGGCGGCTTCGCGGGCCGTACGGACGCTCTCGGCCCGGAAGATCGAGGGGGGGAGGATGCCGGTCGTCATCTCGGCGGAAGCGGGCGGCACGATGGTCCACGAAGCCATCGGGCATGGCCTGGAGGCGGACCTTGCTCGCCAGGGGATGTCCGTCTACAAGGATGCGCCCGGGAAGGAAGTGGCAAGCCCCCTTGTTTCGATCGTCGACGACGCGACGGCTCCCGGAAAGCGGGGATCCTTCGGCATCGACGACGAGGGGACACCGGGGGAGCGGACCGTCCTGGTGGACCACGGCATCCTGAAGGGGTTCCTGCACGACCGGCTCTCCGCCATGAAGGACGGCGCCCGCTCCACGGGGAACGGGCGTCGCGAGTCCTACCGGCACAAGCCGGTCCCCCGCATGAGCAATACCATCATCCTGCCGGGTTCCACTCCCCCCGGCGAGATCCTCAAGAGCGTGGAACGAGGGCTCCTCGTCCTCAAGATGGGGGGCGGGCAGGTCAACACCGTCACCGGCGACTTCATGTTCGAGGTCGCCGAGGGGTACCGGATCGAGAATGGCACGCGGGGGGAGCCGGTCCGCGGAGCCACCATCACAGGGAACGGCCCCGAAGTGCTCCGGATGATCGACCGGGTCGGAAGCGACCTGGGCTTCGGCCTTGGAACCTGCGGCAAGGAGGGACAAGGAGTCCCCGTGGGCGATGCCCAGCCCACCCTCCGCATCGGCCCACCCTACATCACCGTGGGATAGGAAAGGAGTCTGTCCGATGGTCACCCGGATCCTGGAAGCGCTGGCCTCGCTGATCATCTACGTGATCTCCCGCATGGGGCTGCCCGGCATCGTCCTCCTCATGGCGATCGAGTCCGCCTGCATCCCGCTTCCCTCCGAGGTCATCATGCCGTTCTCGGGGTATCTCGTCTTCCTGGGGAAATACTCGCTCTGGTCCGTGGGGCTTGCGGGGGCGATCGGGTGCGTGGTCGGATCGGTCCCGGCCTATTACCTCGGGATGTACGGAGGGCGGCCGCTCATCGAGAAATACGGGAAGTTCATCCTCATGTCCCACCACGACCTGGACGTGGCGGACCGCTGGTTCGCGCGGCACGGGCAGGCGACCGTCTTTTTCGCGAGGCTTCTGCCCGTCATCCGGACCTTTATCGCCTTCCCCGCCGGCGTGGCACGGATGGAGATGAAGCGGTTCATCGCCTACACGTTCGCGGGGTCCTTGCCGTGGTGCCTCGGGCTTGCCTACGTCGGGATGGTCATGGGGGAAAAGTGGCCCACGCTGCGGGAGTACTTCCACAAGTTCGACCTGCTGATCGGCGCGGTCCTGATCGCCGGGATCGTCTGGTACGTCCGGCGGCATTTCACTGTAAGATAAGGGATCAAATCTCTCGCGCAGGGTTCCGTGCAAATCCAGGTTGCCACCATCCTCGACGAATTGGAAAAGTCCCGCAAGGGGCTGGCCGCGTACGCGGTCCTCGTGCTCTTCCTCACCGTCGCCTGCTTCTTCTACGCCGAGCCGATCCTGCGCTTCGTCGTCCGCCTTCTGGGCCGGAAGCTCGTCGCCTACTCGCCGGCCGAAGGCTTCCTTGCGCTGATCAACCTCTCCCTGTACTGCGGGATCACGCTCTCGCTCCCGGTGGGCGCGTGGCTGCTCTGGCGGGGGGCGGTGGTGCGCTGGGTGCCCGGCTGGCGGGGGTGGGGGGGCGTCGTCATCCTCGCGGCGACGGTCCTGTTCCTTGCGGGGGCGCTCCTCGGCTATTACGTCCTGCTCCCTGCCGGGATCGGGTTCCTCGTGAGCTTTGAAACGGAGAAAGTGTCGGCCCTCATCTCCGCCCGGAAGTTCATCTCCTTCTGCGGGACGATGCTCCTCGCCCTCGGCCTCTCCTTCGAGACTCCCCTCGTTTCCTATTTCCTTGCACGGGCGGGATGGCTCACCCCGGAGTTTTTCCGGAAGCGGTGGAGGCACGCCCTCCTGATCTGCGTCATCCTCGCCGCCGTCCTCACCCCGACGCCGGACGTCTATAACCTAACGCTGATGGCCATGCCGCTCCTGGGCCTCTATTTCATCAGCTTCGGGATTGTGTACATGGTCGATAAAACGAGAAAGGCCGCACCGGACGTCCGGTGAATTTCCGCGTTACTTCTTGTGATGCTTCTCCTTGTGCTTCTCGTGCCACTTCCGGAACAGGAGCTCCAGCTTGTCCTTGTAGGCGATGGCGAAAAAGACGGCCATCACCGCGACGCCGCAGAGGGAGAAGAACCGGAAATACTGTTGTTTCCTCAAGTACGTGCCGCCCAGCGTGAGAAGCACCGTCCCCAATAGCCTTCCCGAGGACGCGATCGAAAGGAACTCCAACGTCGTCAGGTGCCCCAGCCCCAGGATATAGCAGAGGAGGTCCTTCGGAAATCCCGGGAGGAGGAAGAGAAGGAACACGAGGAAGGCGCCCTTGTGGTGGAGGAGGTAATCGAACCGGTCCATGGTCGCCTTGTCCACGAACCTGTCCGTCAACGGCCGGCCGAAGTACCGGGACAGCGCGAAGGCGACGTAGGAGCCGATCGTAAGACCGACCGTCGACAGCAGGACGCCGATGAACGGCCCGTACAGGTAACCGCCGAGCAGCCCCGACGCCTCCCCGGGGATGGGGGCGGCCACGACCTGGACCACCTGCAGGAAGATGAACCCCGCAAACCCCCACATCCCGAGGGAATCGATGAACCCGCGCAGTCTTTCCTTGTCCATGAAGAAGCGGAAAAGCCCCGTTTTGTATAAGAGAAACGTGAGGAGAGCGAGGGCGGTGACAAAGATCAGCGGCTTGAGCCAGATGCGGTTCTTCTCCGGGGGCTGCATGGGAGCCTTATTATATGAAAATGACGATTACGCCGTGAGATAAATATCTCGGAACCGCAGGAACGTCTCTTCCGGCAGGGAAGTCGCCCCGAAGGGAACGCGGCCCAGGTAGCGGTCTCCGGCGATTCGCCGGACCTCTGCCTCGTTGGTCTCCCGGGCGGGGAAGGGATCGCCCGTCCGGTCATTGAGGACGACCCCGGCAAGGGTCAACCCCTCCGAGCGGAGATACCGGACGGTGAGCCGAAGATGGTTTTGCACCCCGAGGCGGTTCTCCGCCACGACCAGGACGGGAAAGGAAAGGTCGCGCGCGAGGTCGGCGAAGGCGTACCCCTCGCGAATCTCCACGGCGATCCCGCCGGCCCCCTCGACGAGAAGGATCTCCGAAATCATTGCGGCATCGAGAACCGTCTTCCGGATACGCTCCGGGTCGATCGACACTCCCTCCAGGCGGGCCGCAAGGTGGGGGGACAGAGGTGCCGAGAGAGGATAGAGGCAGACGGCGGAGAGGGGCAGGCGCGGGGCGATGGCTTCCTGGAGCGCAACCGCGTCGGCGGGAAAGGGTTTCCCGTCGGGGCCGGGAAGACATCCCGATTCGACCGGTTTCAACGGAAAAACGTCGATCCCCTCCGCGACCAGCCGTCTTCCGAGCAGGCATGCGACGTGGGTCTTCCCCACCCCCGTGTCCGTCCCAGTTATGAGAAACGCTTTCACCCCAACACTTCGCCGATCGCCCACGCCGTGACGTCGACCAGCCCCTCGACCTCGCTCTCCGTCGAGGATAGAGGAGGCATCAGGACGATCACGTCGCCGAGGGGCCGGAGAAGGATCCCCTTCTCCCTCGCTTTCCGGACCATCTTCTGGCCGAGCCGAAGCTCCGGCGGGAACCGCTCCTTCGTCTTCCGGTCGGCCACGATCTCGATCCCGGCCATCAGCCCTTTTTGCCGGATGTCGCCGACGTTGGGTTGCCCTGCGAGGCGCGAAAGGGACATCGCCATGATCGCGGAAAGAGCGGACACGCGTGCCGGTATGTCCTCCCCCTCGAAAATGGAAAGAGTCCCCAGCGCCGCCGCGCACCCGAGCGGGTTTGCGGTGTAGGAATGGCCGTGGAAGAAGGTCTTGTATTCCTCGTACCGCCCCAGGAACATCCGGTAGATTTCCTCCGTCGTGAGGGTCGCCGCCAGCGGAAGGTAGCCGCCGGTCAGCCCCTTGGCCAATGCCAGGATGTCCGGGGAAACCCCTTCCTGCTCGCAGGCGAACATCGTGCCCGTGCGGCAAAAGCCGGTCGCCACCTCGTCGCACACCAGGAGTACGCCGCACTGCCGCGTCACGGCGCGCAGCCTCCCCAGGTACCCCTCGGGCATCATCAGCATTCCCGCCGCCCCCTGCACGAGGGGCTCTACGATGGCAGCCGCAAGGGAATCCGCCGCCGTGTGAATCTCTTCCTCCATCCGGTCGGCACAGTGGAGGCCGCAGGACGGCCGGGAGAGGCCGAACGGGCACCGGTAGCAGTGGGGGGTCGGTATCCGGCGGGTGGAAAACAACAGCGGCCGGAAGATCTTGTGGAACAGGTCGATCCCGCCGGCGGAGATGGAGCCGATCGTGTCGCCGTGGTACGCCTCGGAGAGCGTGAGGAACGTTTTCTTCTTCTCCCCGTTTCCCTTCTGCCGCCAGTATTGGAAGGCCATCTTGATGGCGATCTCCATGGCCGTCGAACCGTTGTCCGAGTAGAAGACCCGAGACAGCCCGGGGGGCGCCAAGGCGAGGAGCTTTTCCGCCAGCTCGATCGCCGGGGGGTGGGACAGCCCGAGGAACGTGGAGTGGGCCAGGAGATCCAGCTGGGCGCGGACGGCGTCGTCGATTTCCTTCCGACGGTGGCCGAACAGGTTCACCCAGAGGGAGGAGACCCCGTCGAAATACCGGTTCCCGTCGGTGTCGAAAAGGTAGTTCCCCTCGCCGCGCTCGATGACGATGGGATCGTCCTTCTCCCAGTCCGCCATCTGGGTGAACGGGTGCCAGATCACGGCTTTATCCCTACGCCTGAGCGATTCCGTCCGGTCCAATTCCCTGCTCCGAGAGCGCCCGGTCGATCTGCTCCGCGGCCGTCCGGATCATCTCCCGCGTGTGCGTGGCCATCAGCGTCAGCCGGAGGCGGCCCGTCCCCTCGGGCACCGTGGGCGGCCGGATTCCGTGGACGAACACGCCGCGATCGAACAGCGTCTTCGACACCTCCATCGTCTCCACGTCCCCGCCGACGGGGATCGGGACGATCGCGGTGGGGGACGTCACCGCCCTCCCCCGTGCCGCCATCTCCGCGCGGAACGCCACCTGGTTCCGCCACAGCGATGAGAGAAGTTCCGGATCCCCCGAAAGGATGTGGAGAGCGGCAAGCGTCGCCCCTGCGATGGCGGGCGGCAGGCCCGTGTTGAAAATGAACGGGCGGCATTTGTTGATGAAATAGTCGACCATTGCGCGCGTCGTCCCGATGTAGGCCCCATAGGTCCCCAGCGCCTTGGAAAAGGTCCCCATCTGGATCTCCACTCGGTCGCGGATCCCGAAGTGGCCGGCGGTCCCTCGCCCGTGCGGCGGGAGCACACCGGTGGCGTGGGCGTCGTCGACGACGAGGATCGCCCCGTGCCGCTCCTTCGCCTCCACGAGATCGGGGAGGGGCGCGATGTCGCCGTCCATGCTGAAGACGCCGTCGGTCACCACGATCTTGCGCTTCGCCCGCGACTGCCCGAGCAGGTCCGAGAGGTGCGTCGCATCGGAGTGCCGGTAGACCTCCACGCGGGCGCGGGCGAGCCGGCACCCGTCGACGATCGAAGCGTGGTTCAGCTCGTCGGAGAAGATCGTCGCGTCGGGACCGGCAAGCGTCGACAGGATCCCCAGGTTGGCCATGTACCCCGCACTGAAGGTCAGAGCCGCCTCCGTCCCTTTCAGGCGCGCCACCGCGTCCTCGAGTTCCGCATGGACCTCCATGTGGCCGCAGATCAGCCGCGAGGCTCCCGAACCCACCCCGTACCGGCCGGCGTGCTCCACGAACGCCGCCACGACCGCCGGGTGGTTGGCCAGGCCCAGGTAGTTGTTGGAGGAGAAGTTGAGCCGGTCGGCCCCTTCGATGCGGATCACGGCGTCCTGGGGGCCGGAAACGCGCCGCAAGGAACGGTACCGACCCTTCTCTTTCAGGGCCGCGATTTCCCCGGATAGAAAAGAGAGGTCCATCCTCTACGGCCCCCGTAAGGAGAGACCCAGGTCCCGGATCATCCGAACGTCCTCTTCCGCGGGCCGCCCGCTGGTGGTGAGGTAGTTCCCCGCCATCGTACCCGTCGCCCCCGCGGCGAACATGAGCGACTGAAGGTCGCGCAGGTTCACTTCCCTGCCGCCGCACACGATGATCTCCCGCGCGGGATGGCAAAGGCGCATCATCGCGATGATCTTGAGGCAGGCGAACGGGGTCAGGTCCCGTTTCCCCTCGAGCGGAGTGCCGGGGACCGGGTTCAGGAAATTCACCGGGATCGAGTCCACGTCGAGCTCCCGGAGCGTCATCGACAGCTCCACGCGGTCCTCGTCGGTCTCCCCGAGGCCGAAGATCCCCCCGCAGCACACCCACGCCCCGGCGGCCTTCGCATCGCGGACGGCGCGGATGTCCTCCTCGTAGTCGTGCGTCGTACACACCGACGGGAAGAACCGCCGGGAGGTCTCCAGGTTGTGGTGGACCGACCGCAGGCCCCGCGAGAGGAGATAGACGATACTGTCGGCGGGCAGCGTGCCGAGGCTCACGCACGTCTCGAGCCCCACCTCGTTCCGGATCCGCTCCACGGCGTTTCCCACACGGACGAGCTCCCGCAGGCTGCGCACCGCGAGCCCGGACGCCACGATGGAAAACTCCCTCGCACCCCGTTCCTTGGCCTTCCGTGCGGCCGCGACGATCTCCCCTTCGTCGATCATCGGGTATTTCGGGATTTCCGCCTTCGACCGGCTCGACTGGGAGCAGAAGGAGCAGTCCTCCGAGCAGAGCCCCGATTTCGCGTTGACGATGGAGCAGAGCCGGATCCCGTCCCCCTTGAATCGCCGCCGGACGGCTTCCGTAACGTCCAGAAGGCGCCACAGCGCCTCCCGGGGAAGCCGCAGGACCGACAGGGCATCGGGAGCACCGATCCCGTTGCCCGACATGGCATCTTCCCTTATTTTTTTCCAGAAAATTTCCGTTTCCAACCTTATCCCCCCCCGACCGGAACCAGGAGCCATTCTCCAGGAACATGCGTTTGCTGTCAACCTCTCCATTTACGGGAAGGTTTACAGCAACAGCCCCCGACAACCCGGTTTTCATTTAAAATAAGGGCAGCACCGGGACCGGAACGCGCAGCTCCGCCGATTGCGGGGGAGTGGACGCAGGGGATTCGGCGGAGCCGCCGCAGGAGGGGGGCGCAGTGAGGTAAAGCGCAGACGCGCGGGTGCATCGCGCGTCGAGCCACGAACGGAGTCCCCCTCCGAGGCGGCGAAGCTGAATGAAATGCGAGTGCCAGGAGGCGATCATCGTGAAGGAAGCGATCCGGCTGATCGTGTTCGACCTGGACGGAACGCTTGTCGATTCCAAGGTCGACCTTGCGAACTCGGTCAACCACGCGCTGGGGGCGTTCGGACATCCCGCGCTCCCGCACCCGGTGATCTATTCCTACGTGGGGGACGGGGCGACGATGCTCATCCGGAGGGCCGTGGGAGAAGAGAACAACGGCATCCTGCCCGCCGTCCTCGAGTCGTTCCTCGCGCACTACCGGCAGCACCTGCTGGACACCACGGTCCCCTTCCCCGGCGTGGCTGAAAGCCTGCGGGAATGGGAGGGGACCTACCGGATGGCGATCCTCACGAACAAGCCGTTCGACATGACCCGCGCGATCCTGTCGGGTCTTTCGCTCGACCGGTATTTCGTAGACGTTGTGGGGGGGGACAGTCTCGACTGCAAAAAACCCCATCCCGACGGGCTTCTGCACATCATGAGGACGCACGGGTCCTCCCCCGGTGAAACCCTCATGGTCGGGGACTCCGGGAACGACGTTCTCGCCGGGAAGAAAGCCGGCGTCGCGACCTGCGGAGTAACCTACGGACTGGGCATCGACGGCTTCGCTTCGCTCCCCCCCGACTTCACGATCGGACGGTTTCCCGACCTCTTCGACCGGATACGGCCGAAGACCTGAGACCCGCACAAGGAGAGTCGCCTTGAAAAAACCCGGGGCCGTTCCCATTCAGGCGGTCCTTCTGTTTCTCGGGATCGTCCTCGTCGTGCGCCTGGCATCGATGCATCCCTCATCTTTCTTCCTGTTCCAGCCGGACCTGTTGGCCGCCGCCCTGTTTCTCTACGCTCCTTTCCTTTACTATCGCCGCGGGAAATCGCCTTCCTGGCTCCGGGTCGGAGATGTCAGGAGGAGCGCTTTGGCGGCGCTCGCCCTGGCCGCGGGCGGAGCTCTGGCTTACTCCCTCTATGCACTGCTGCCGCTGCCGCATTCTCTTTCGCCCTATTCCGGGCCCAGGCCTCCGCTGGAGGATATGCTCTTCCGGCAGGGACTCCTGGTGGCGCTCCCCGAGGAGGTCTTCTTCCGGGGGTACCTGTACGACGCTTTCGAGGAAAAGGGATGGGAGCCGGTTCTCTGTTCCTCGGTGCTGTTCGCCGCGGGCCATCTCTTCATTTACCCTTCGTGGTACCGGGCGCTCACCCTGTTTCCCGGCCTACTCCTCGGGGGGGGACGGAAGATCACGGGGAATCTCTACGTTCCGGTCCTGCTCCACCTGCTGTTCAACCTGTTTCCCTATCTCGCGGGGAGTCCGCGATGAACGACATCCGGGTGGCGTCGGGCCACCTTTTCTTCTTCTACGCCTATGACATCGGATTCGACATCTCCCTGGCGGACGCCGGAAGGCTGTCCGAAGCGGCGGAGTCCCCGGGGCTGGCGGGTCTGCGCCCCGGCCCGCCGCATCTCCAATACCAGCCCAAGCCGCTGGCGGTCCCCTCAGGCACCGTGGAAGTCCGGAACGAAGGCGCGGCCTTCCGCATGGAGGCTGCCGTGAAGATCTTCGATTTCGGGGCGCTGTCGGTGACCCTCTGCCTGCCCGTCCGGGACCTGCCGTGGGAGGAGTACGCCGCCACCGCCCTCCTGCTGGCCGGGGCAAGCGGTGTGGAGGAGGCGGCGCGCGGGCTGGCATCACGGCTCAACGAGAAGATCCGGCCCGCGGTGAAGCGGCCGGGGTTCGCGGACCTCGTCGAGGAGTACAGCCTGTGGCACGTGGGAAGCTTCGCACCCGAACTCTCCGCGGACCAGGCGCTCGCCCGGTTCCCGCAGGACATCGCCCGGCTGCTGACCCTGGAGCGGGGGACGTTCAGCGAGTCGGCACTGGCCGAGATCCTCCGGAACCCGATCCGTTACTTCGAGAACGACTTCTGCATCCCGGACTGGGACGCCGCCTTCGTTTACGACCCGAAGTACCAGGACACCGCCGAGGTGCTCGAGTTCCTGAACGTCCAGATGCTGGAGCTCCGGTTCTTCGACCGCATCCTTCACGCCGCCCTCGACGACATGGCGGACGAGCTTCGCAAGAAGCGGGGGCTCCTGTCCGTGCTGCACGACCCCTACGAAACTCCCCTGCGCAAGCTCTCCGAGATCAAGATGGACGTCTCCCTCCTGCGGGAGAGGATCAACAACGCCCTGAAGCTCGTGGGCGACGTTTACCTCGCAAGGGTCTACGAGGAAGCGCGTAGGAAGGCGGGGACCGAGAAGTGGGAGGGGACGATACGGGACCAGCTGAAGGCGCTCGAGGACATCTACACCATCCTCAACAACCGGGCCGCGGCCTCGCGCGCGGAGACCCTCGAGGTGATCATCATCCTGCTCATTGCCTTGGAGATCGTCATGGGGCTCCTCCGCCGCTGACCCTTACAACCGGAAGCGACCAAGGAGCAGCTCGAGGGAGCCCTCGCGGAAGCCTTCCTGCCAACGGACCGGTTTACCCTGCAGATCAATACGGTCGATCCGGGATTTCCCTCCTACCGGAACATCGACATGAACTTGGATTTCCGGTGGCTGCCGAGGCATGCTCCCAGGTCATCGTGAGGGGGCGGCAAGCCAAGAGACAGAGGCATTGTTGTTCCTCTGGTCGCGGATCAGACGATATAGATCACCCTCGGCTTCGTCCCTAGATCCTCCCGGTACCGGAAGGTGTTGGCCTTCGCGATCACTTTGTGGATCAGACTTTTTTGGTCGTTGAGGTCGCCGAAATAGGTGGCGTGCCCCAGGCAGGTGGTGGTGCAGCGGGTCAACTCCCCCTTCTCCACCCGGTGGATGCAGAAGTGGCACTTCCGGGCGTTGCCGATGGGGGAGTGCCAGTGGGTCTTTCTCTTGAAGACCTTGCCGTACTCGCCGGAGTTCTCCACCTCGTAGGTCTGTTTCTTCATTTCGCCGGTGTAATAGTGGCCGACGTCGGCGGAGCGGGCGCCGTAGGGGCAGGCGACCAGGCAATACCGGCATCCGATGCACTTCCGGTAGTCCATCATGACGATCCCGTCGTCCCGTTTGTAGGTCGCCTTCACCGGGCAGACCGGCGTGCAGGTGGGCGAATCGCACTGCATGCACGGACGCGGCAGGAAACGGAGCGATACGTTCGGGAACTCGCCGATCTCCTCTTCCCGCACAGGCCGATAATGCATTCCCGGCGGAGTCAGGTTCTCGGACATGCAGCCGGTGGTGCAGGCGTGGCAGCCGATGCACCGCCGGAGGTCGATGGCCATGCCCCAGCGGCGCTCGCCGCGCGTCTTCCGAAGAGCCCGCTTCAGATCCTCGCGCATGATCTCCAGGATGTCTTCCCGGATCTCCACTTCTTCAGGCTTCCTTTCCCGGGACCGTTTCGAAAAGGCCGAAACGATCGCACACCAGATAGAGGAACGCAACCAGCGACACCGAGGCGACCACGACCAGGGCCTCGAAGATCGACGGGGTATACCGGACCACCTCGGGGATATCGTAGGCGCGAAAGACAGGCACCCTGAAGCCGCCGACCACCAGGTCTATCCGTGCCTTGAACTGGGTCGCCAGTATCCAAAGGCCGGTGAGGATCAGCCCGATGGGACCGCGGATCGCCAGGAGCAGGAGGAACGGCACGACGACTCCGAGGAAGATGCCGAAGAAGAGGGTGTCGAAGAGAGTGAGACGGAAGACTTCGGAACCGGTAACGTGCCCTGCCAGGCCGATCATCAGGCGCCAGAAGGTGGCAAAGAGCGCAAGACCCAGACCGATCTTCAGGAAGGTCGTAAGGAAGGCCGGGGCAGGCGAGCCGTCTTCCCGCGCCCTCTTCCACCCGGCGGCGACGACGACGGAGGTCAACGCGCTGCCGGTGAGGAAGGCGATGAAGAGGAAGTAGATCGGCAGCAGTGCGCTGTAATAGTAGGCGCGCGAGCTGACGGCGCCGAAGAGGCTCCCCAATGTGCCGTAGGTGACGATGCCAACGAAGAACGCCGCCCACATGACCCTGCGGGAGTGCCGGTTCCGCCGGATGTGGATGTACTCGAGAACGATGATGAAAACGTCGGCGGCGTACCAGACCGACATCCAGAACATGGGGGAGGCGGGGTTGGGCGAGATCAGGAAGTAGTACATCCGGTCGATCCGGCCCATTTCTGTGGCCAGGGAGATAAAAGCGGCCAGGGCGGTCAGGATCGCGAGGAACATGACGCGGGACGCGAAGGGCTTGTAGTCATCCTCGTAAAAAACCCGGCCGAAGAAGTTGACGAAGGTGCAGCCGGTGCTGATCAGGACGAGGTAGACGTAGGTGGTGATCTGGATCCCCCACGGGACCAGGTCGGAGGTGTTCGTGGTGTGGGCGTGGCCCAAGAGGAAAATGCACCCGATGGCGAGGAAACCGGCCAACAGCCCCAGGAGGGAGAGGTAGAGCGGGACGCCTCCCCGCCCTTTCAGGATGTCGTCGACGGCTTCCCGAAGCCGGATCCGATCCGGCAAAACGATTCCATCGAACCGCATCGATTACCCCGCCTTCACGACCTTGACGAAGTTGGACCTCATGGCGGTCCCTCCCATGAGGGGGTCGATCGCGTGCCGGGCGAGCATCTCCTCGTCTCCGATCCCCTTGCCGTTGGCCCGTTTCATCTCCGCGGAGTGGACGCCGAAACCGTGGACCATGTAGATGCAGTCTTCGCGGAGCCGCTGGGTGTGGCGGACCCGGATTTTCCCCGGCGATGTAAAGCCGGCCTGGTTTTCCAGCCGGACGTATTCCCCGTCCTCGAGTCCCAGCTCACGCGCCTTCTTTTGGTTGATCCAGAAGGAGTTCTCCGGGACCAGGTCCGCGAGGAGGAAATTATTCGTGGTCCGGCTGAAGGTATGAAGCGGCGAGCGGCCGAACAGGACCCGGAAATAGCCGGCCGGGGGCTGCTCGTGCCTCGTGTATTTCGGAACCGGGTCGAACCCGTCTTTGGCGAGCTGCTCGGAGTGGAGTTCGATCTTCCCGGAAGGGGTTTCAAATTCCGGTGACCGGAGCGGGGAGATATATGGGCTCGATTTGCCGGCGAGGCGTACGACCCCCTTCCCGCATAATTCGTCGTAGTCGATGTTGCCGGCGCGGCATCGCTCGCGCAGGTACTCCTCGCCGTCTTTCCAGGGGAAGTAGTCGCTGAGGCCCATCCGGTTGCCCAGCTCCTTGGTGATCCACCAGGAGGGCTTACTTTCAAAGAGGGGCTCGACGGCAGGCTGCCGTATGGCCACCTCGAAATCCTTGAAATGACCCAGGGTCAAGGCGTCGTGCCGCTCCAGATAAGTGCATTCCGGGAGGACCACGTCGGCCCACCGGGTGATGTCGGCCGGAAGGATGTCGATGGCGACCAGAAGATCGAGGTTTTCGATCGCCCGGACGGTCTCGTCCCGGTCCGGGAGGGTCTTGATCAGGTTGCAGCCGTATACCAGCCACGCCTTGACCGGGTGGGGCTTCCCGGTGATCGATGCTTTCCGGACGGAGGTGGTGGTCTGTAAAAGAGCGAACGGGTAGGCCGAATCCAGCTCGGGAAGACCGGCCCGGCTGGACGGGTAGGCCGGAAGGCCGGGGTATTCCGGGACACCTCCGCCTGCGGGAAGATAGATGCCGCCCGGCCGGCCCCAGGAGCCGAGGAGGGCGTTGAGGATGGCGATGGCGCGGCATCGTTGCGTGTCGTCTCCGTACCAGACGGTGTAACGTCCGCCGGAGATGATGACGTTGGGCCTGTGCGCAGCCAATTCCCGGGCCACCCGGACGATGGTCTCCACCGGAAGCTCGGTCTCCCCGGCGGCCCATTCGGGGGTGTACTCCTGCACGGCGGCCTTGAGCTCGGGGAAGCCTTTGGCATATGCCTTCACGTAGTCCGCGTCGTAGAGTTCCTCGTTCACGATGAGGCGGATCCAGGCCAGAAGGAGGGCAAGGTCGGTGGCCGGCTTGATGGGGAGCCAGTGGTCGGCCTTCGCGGCGATGTTCGAGAGGCGCGGGTCGACAACGGCCAGCTTGGCCCCTTTCGCCAACCCCGTGACGATATCCTGCACCTGGCTGTTGTGTGCGTTTTCGCCGAGGTGAGAGCCGATGAGAACGATATAGCGGCTTTCGCCGAAGTCGTAATATTCCGGCGTACCGACATCGGAACCGAAGGTGAGAGTGAAGCCGACGTCTCTCGGCCCGCGGCACTGGGCAAAGGAAGGGGCGGCATGGCAGCGGCTGCCGTACGCCTTCGCAAGGTGCCTCCAGAAGGTGCCGCCGCATCCGTGGGTGAAGAGGGCCACCGTCTCGGGACCGTGTTTTTCCTTGATGTCCTTAAGCTTGCCGGCGACCAGCCCCAATGCTTCGTCCCAGCTTGCCCGCTTCCATGCCGGCTGGCCCCGCTTGCCGGTGTTGATCATGGGGAACTTGAGCCGGTCCGGGTCGTAGAGGGTACCCAGGGCCGCATTTCCCCGTCCGCAGAGTCGTCCGCGCCCCCGCTCGCTCAGCGGATTGCCGTCGATCTTGACGACTTTGCCGTTCTGCACCTTGGCGATCAGCCCGCAGTTCCAGAAGCAGAGCTCGCAGAAGGTGGGTATCGGTTTCAGCTCCTGCGGGGCCGTCTCGGCCCACGAGAGGTACTGTTCGGGCACCACCAATGGAAGGGAGAGGCCGGCCGCGGCGGTGCCGGTCACCTTCAGGAATGTTCTCCGCGACATCCGGAACCGCACGCGTGTCACCTCCTGCCAGGCTATGAGAAACGCAACGGTCTTCCCGCCCGATCCTCACGGGTTCCGTGGAGGCTCGGGCGGGGAAGACCCGGGGTCGCGGGAGGGAGAGGAGGGGGTTCTCTTCCCGCTTACCATTCCCCTTGTTGCGCAGCCACCTTGTCGAAATAGATCGAAGCGTTCGTCAGTTTTTCCTCTTCCTTTTCCGTGTACCCCAGCGCCCGGAAATTGAGGACGCCGTTTCGGGAGTGGCAATTGAAACAGGTCAAGGCCTTCTCCCTGGTCACGAGATGAGTGCTGGCGAAGTAGATGGTCTGCCAGCCGGGCACCGGCTCGTACTCCTTGATTCCCAAAGTCTTTGCGGCCGAGGCGACTCCCGCCAGCGCGTCTCCCGTGGCCATGGGCGGGGCAAAATCCATCGAAAGGAGGTTGCCGGTCTTTTTGTCGAAAAAGGCCTTCCCTTCGAAGACCTTGAAGGGGTAGATCCGGCTCTCCTGGTTCGCCCGGCTTCCCTTCGGGCCGATGAAGGCCGGGGTGTTGGCCACGGTCCGGTTGTACCAGGCGTACACCGGCATCGTCTCGTTGGCCTCCATGCGGAGCGTGGTGGGCTCGTAGAAGCCGTCGGACCCCTGGGTCCACTTCGTGAAGTCTTTCGCCAGGGCGCCGCCCGTCCGTGGTATGTGGCATGTCTGGCAGGCGACCCGGGCGGAGTGGCGGTTATTGTCCTCGTCCTTGTGGGGCGTCTCTCCGTGGCAGTCTGCGCAAACGACCCGCACGCCGTCGTGGGCCCAGTTGTTCGGGTCGTACCCCGTCGGGATCCTGTGGTCCTTCGCCCCGTGGCAGTCGACGCAGACCATCTTCTTTGCGGCGTGCACGTCGGTTTCCTTCGTGAAGGAGAATCCCCGCTTCAGGAGGACGCCGCCGCCCGCTGCCTCGTGGCACACCATGCAGTTCTTGACGCCCGGCTTCCCCACCGCCGTCGCCGCCTTGACGCTCCGGTCCTGCCCCATCACGACCCGGCCCATCTCGTCCTTGTACGGTTTCCGCAGGCGGTAATCGTACGCGGAAGAGTGGCATACGAGGCAGTCGACCGCGTTCTCCGCGTCCTTTCCCGTGCTCCCCACGTCGCTGATGTGGTTCCCGGGGTGGCAGGTGTTGCACCCCGTGAACTTCGTCTTCCCCGTCTTCGGGTTGGGGGGGATCTCCTTGAGGTCGTTCACGAGGTCGTTGCCGTTGCACATCGTGTAGATGCGGTTCTTCATCCCGTACTCTTTCCCCGGGTCCACGTTGTCCACGTTGGCCACCGGCGAGGCGTGTTTCCAGTGGACGGTGCCGAGAAACTTCTTCGCCGTACCGGGATGACATCCCTTCGACTCGCACGTCGAAGGCCCCTGGTAGCCGTTCTTCTCGATATACGCCTTGCCGGGGTGCTCCTTCGCCTGGGCGACGGAACCGGCAACCAGCAGCAGCGACAGTACGATCAGGTACCCCTTCACATTCTCCTCCCTCTAGCGAAAATCGCCCGATGGATGCCCGGACGATCCGGCGTCAGCATCCGGCGGTCTTCCGGAAATACTTGCTGACGTTTTTTCCGTCCTGGACCTCGTACTTGCAACGGATCTCGTCGCCCACGACGATCCGGTGGTCCTTGAACTTGTCCAGCGTAAGATCGTCATTGACGATGACGGTGACCAGTTTGCCTGTCTTGGTGTCTTTCAGGGTGGCCTTCGCCGTTTTCGCATCGGGGCCGGCGATCTCGATCTTCACGACGTCGCCCACCATCTTCATCTCCTCCGCCATTGCAACGCCGCCGGCGAGAAGAAGAATGAGAACCGTCATTGCCGCTGCTGCTTTGATCTTCAGTGCCTTTCGCATCGTTTTCTCCTCCTTGATCCAGACACCGGATTCTTTAACGAACCGACCTGCATCCCTGTCTTGTCATCCTAATGGATCCCCGTTTCCGGGGAGAGACTATGGGCGGGTAGACGTCACCCGCTCTCCGGATTTCCTAGAAGTGAACCTCCAGCGTCGCGTAGATGTCCTGCGCGTTCTTCAAGGGCGTAAGGAACTGGGCGTTCAGCGGGCTTGCCTTGAGATCGGAGATCTTGACCGGGGCCCCCACCCAGTTGTTGCTGCCCGTGTAGGTGAAATCGTAGTACTGGTACCCGATCTTGGCGAACGTCTTGCTCATAAAGGAAGAGATCGGCCCCAGGTCGAACTCCTGGATCAGGTACGCCTCGTAGACGTTGCCGCGCGTCCCGAGTTTGCTCGTCCACATGTCGTCCGCCGCCGGAGTAAAGGTGATCCAGTCCTTGCTGCCGTGGTTGTACTCGAACCCCAGCTTCGTCCGGTTCCGGTTGAAGTCGTACCGGGCCCCGAAGTATGCGGCCCAGCCGGTTTTGCTCTCGTTCCCCTGGAGACCCGGAGTCAGCGGGTCGTCGTTGAACATCAGGCCGCCGCCGAACGCGTTCGTGTTCGTATTCGGACGGGTGATGCTCAAGCCGCCGGACCCGAACAGGTTGAGTTTTCCCGGGCCGATGCCCTTGAGGCTGCTGAGCAACGTGAGTTGGAACCAATCGATGTCGCCCAGGTCGGTCGAGGGCCGCAGGCTGGAAAACGGGGAAGGCAGCGTGGTGCTGGCGATCACGGGAGAATCGAAGATGTTGAAGCCGCGGTTCCACTGCAGGCTTACGTGCAAGGGGTCGGTATCGTAGGGCACAACGCTTACGCCGAGCATGTCGGTGTCGTGGAGGCCGTTGCCGGATGTGCTCGTAATCCCGTTCTCGAAACCCCGGCCGTAGCAGACCTTCGCATAGGACCCGGGGAGGGCCTCGATGTCGGGCGCCCAGCCAAGGGTCATCCCGTCGAAGGCGTAATCCACCAGGATGGCGGGAATGCCGGCCTGCCCCGGTTGCGGCTTGTTCTGTCTCAGGTGCGAAGGGATCCCCCCCGTCGAAGGCCGTCTTCCCACCGAGAACCAGACCGGTTGGTCGAACAGATTGCTCCAGGTGGCGTATGCGGTGTCCACCGTGATCTTTCCGTCATTGGGAACGTGTCCCTCGGTCCCGTCGAACACCCCGATCCTGTCCGCGAAGAACGTCCCGCTCGTCGCCGCGGCATTGTTGTTTCCGAACGCCTTGTACATGACGAGGCGCGAAGTCACCGAGACGTTCCGGGTTGCCTTGGCCTTCAGGTCCAGGCCGAACCGGTTCGTGTAGAGGATGTCATTCTTCACCTTGGAACTCGGAACGGGGATGGGACTGAACGGGTCGGCGGGATTGAACTGGTAATAGTCCGGAATTTTTCCACGGAGAGAATCGATCCGGAACCGGTAATCGCCGCCGATGGTCAGCCAGTCCCCGATCGACTTGCCGGGGGCTTTTTCGGTTTTTTCGACCGCCACCTGTTTCTTCAACGCTTCGATCTCTTGCGCCATCGAATCGAGTTTCTGCTGCACGTCCGTGTCTGCAGCCATCGATAGGCAAGGAATAATAAGGAAGGCCGCCAACCAGGTTGCCAACAATAGGGATTTCCCGCTTCGTCTCATGAACTCCCTCCTTTCGGTCCCGATTAAAAAGGTATGGTTCTGGAATGGATACGTTTCGAAATTCGTGCCGGGGTGCTCCATGGCAAAGAAACTTTACGTTATTCAGGTAGTTACAAGAAATTATAAAATCTGGGTGGTCGCGGAGGTTGTTACGTTTTGTTTCTTGCCTGCGGATTCCGGAAATGGGCAAGAAAAAATATTGCTTTTTGGAACAAGCAGGTTATAGACTTTGATCTGCATGTTTTCCGATGTTAACGAAACGTTAATTGGTTAACATCTTGAAACACGATACATGAAACATAAAATAAACCGGGCAAACTGCCTCTTCACATGCAAGGGGGAAACTCGATGAGTGGATCGAAGAACTTCGACAACCTGATGGTCGAATCCGTGGCCGATGGCATGGTGGCCGTATCATTCGACGGCCGGGTCCTCTACGCCAACCGGTCGTTCCTCGACCGGTCCGGACACCAACTCGGCGACATCGTGGGAAAACCGTGTCGCGATGTGGTCCGGGGATCCCTCTGCGAAACGGGATGCCCGTTATCGGAAGTCATCGAGTCCGGACGCCCGGCTGACAAGTTCGATGTGGATATCCGGGAGAAAGGCGGGGGAAGGATGAGCGCCTGCATCAACTTCACCCCCCTTCAGGACAAGGACGGAAACGTGATCGGCATCACAGAGGTCATCCGGGACATCACCATGCTGAAAGAGCTCAAGGACAACCTGAGGAAGACCAGCTCGATGTTCCAGCGTGAGCAGATCAAGCTTCGGACCATCCTCGACAACATCCCGTCCGGCGTGTACACGGTCGACCCGGATATGACCCTTCTCTCCTTCAACCGGTCGCTTGAGCGGATCACCGGATACCGGGCGGATGAAGCGATCGGGAGAAAATGTACCGAGGTCTTCCGATCCGACTTCTGCGAAGCGGGCTGCCCGCTGAAACGGTCCATGAGGACGGGGGAGACGCTCCGCGGCGTCGAGGTCAACCTGCGGGCGAAGGACGGGACGGTGATACCGATCGCGTCCAGCACGGCGGTCCTCAAGGACGAGACGGGTCGGCCGATCGGCGGGATCTGCTCCTTCCGGGACTTAAGCCAGCTCCGCTCCGTCCCGGTGACCGTCGGGCAGGTCCGCGAATTCCAGGGGATGTTCAGCAAGAACCACCGGCTGCACGAGATCTTCGACCTGATCGAGACGGTGGCCGACTCCGATACCAACGTGCTGATCGAAGGGGGGAGCGGGACCGGCAAGGAGCTCGTGGCCCGGGCGATCCACCGGATAAGCCCCCGCGCGGCCAAGCCGTTCCTCGGGGTCAATTGCGCGTCGCTGAACGAGAACCTGATGGAGAGCGAGCTGTTCGGCCACGTGCGCGGCGCTTTCACGGGCGCGATGAAGGACCGGATCGGCCGCTTCGAGATGGCCCAGGGAGGAACGCTGTTCCTGGACGAAGTGTCGGAAATCGGCCCCCACCTCCAGGCGAAGCTGCTCCGCGTCCTGCAGGAGCGGGAGTACCAGCGCGTGGGCGAAACCCAGTCGAGGAAAGCCGACGTGCGCATCATCGCCGCCACAAACCGCCGGCTGAAGGAACGGATCGCCGAGGGCTCGTTCCGCGACGATCTTTATTATCGGCTCAACGTCGTCTCGATCTCCCTTCCTCCCCTTCGCGAACGCAAGGAGGACATCCCCGTCCTCGCGGACCACTTCCTCAACCGGGCGGGAGGGGGTTCGCCCGACCGCGCAAGGTCCTTTTCCCCCCTGTCAATGCAGGCGCTGCTGGAGTACACCTGGCCCGGCAACGTGCGGGAACTGGAGAACGCCGTGGAGCGCGCGAAGATCTGTTCGCGGGGGGCGGTCATCGAGGAGTCCGCCCTTCCGGCGGAGATCCGACGCCGCGGCGCGGGGACGGAACGAACCCTCGGGTCCTCCTTTGGCCAACCGGCTGGCGAGGAGGCGGAACGCCTGAGGGACATCCTGTCGCGTTGCCAGTGGAACCGCCGGAAAGCCGCCGCACAAATGGGGATAAGCCGCGTCACCCTGTGGAGAAAAATGAAATCCATGGGTATCGAAGGGTAGGGTCGCGCAAGACTACACCATTCTCAACAACCGTGCCGCGGCCTCGCGCGCGGAGACCCTCGAGGTGATCATCATCCTGCTGATCGCCCCGGAGATCGTCATGGGCCTCCTCCGCCGCTGACCTTTACACCAGGACGTTGAACAGGCTCACCGCCGGACGATATCGATTCTGTCCCCCGGCTTTATGATGCCTCCTTCGAGAACCTGCGCGAAGATCCCCTCTTTCGGCATCACGCAGTCCCCCGCCTGATGGTAGATGTCGCAAGGGGCATGGCATTCCTTCCCGATCTGGGTGATTTCGACGGTCGCACCCCCCAGGGAAAGCCGGGTACCGACCGGCAGGCCGGGCAGGTCGATTCCGCGGGTCGTGATGTTCTCGGCAAAATCACCGGCATCGACCGCAAGCCCCAGGCGCTGCATCTTTTCGATGCTCTCCTGCCCCAGGAGACTGACCTGGCGGTGCCATTCCCCCGCATGGGCATCGCCGACGATACCGTGGTCCGCGCGCAACTCGACCGCATCGACCGGCGTTTTCCGTTCCCCCTTGTTCCTGCTGATGCAGACGGCGACGACCTTCGCCGACATGGCTTCGCTCCGGAGAGCGGGTGCGCAATCGGAGGTGTCCCCCTGGATTTTGGCCACTGCGTGGGCGACGGCCTCCCAAACCGCGGCCAGGTTTTCCACGGCTCCTTTCGGGCTCCCGGGCAGGTTGATAATGAGGGTTTCCTTCCTTACCGCGGCCTCGGCCCGTGAGAGGATCGCCATGGGGGTCTTCCTCAGGCTCTCGGCCCGCATCCGCTCGCCGAACCCGGGAACAAGGCGGTCCGCAACCTGCAGGGTCGCGTTGGGGGTCACATCCCGTGGAGATACCCCGGTACCGCCGGTGGTGAGGATAAGATCCAAGGCGCCGCCGTCGGCCCATTCCGTAAGCAAGGCGGCGATCGCCTCGACTTCATCGGGAACAACCGCGTAGCGGGCGGTTTCCACCCCTCGTTCGGCGAGCCAGCGGTTGAGTTCCGGGCCGCCCCGGTCCTCCCGTTCGCCCCGGGAGGAGCGATCGCTCACGGTGAGAATCCCGGCCTTCACGGGCGCCTCTTCCTCCTGAAAACGCCGCTCTTTCCCCCTTCCTTATAGAGCAGGGCGATTTCCCCGATGGTGATTCCCTTGTCGATCCCCTTGCACATGTCGTAGATGGCAAGTGCCGCGATCGAGGCGGCGACCATCGCTTCCATTTCCACCCCGGTCCGCTCGTGCGCCCGGACCGTGCTCTCGACCCGGATCGTGCCGCTTTCCCGATCGGCCGTTAAATCGATGGAGACGGCGTGGATGGCGAGCGGGTGGGCAAGGGGGATGAGATCGGGAGTCTTCTTGGCGGCCGCGATCCCGGCCAGCCGGGCCACGGCGAACACGTCCCCCTTCGCCGCACGTCCCTCCAGGACCAGCGCGAGGGTCTCAGGGGACATGCGGACCTGAGCGCAGGCGGCGGCGGTCCGCAGGGTCGGCAACTTGCCGCTCACATCGACCATCACGGCCCGCCCCTCTTCGTCAAAGTGACTGAAAGGCATCACGGGCTCCCTTTGCCAAAGATTATACTGGAATCGCCGGAACGGACAAAATCCTCTCCTTTCCCGTACAATATCGGAATGGATTCGTTCCACCACCGAAAAGGAGGAGCCAGGAGAACGTGAACGTCACTTACGAACAAGCGCTCGACTCCGTCCTTGCCATCGTGCGTGTTACGGAAACCCATTCCGTTTGCCTTGCGAACGTGTCGGGGGAGGTCCTCGCCCGGGACGTCCATTCGGACCGGAACATCCCTCCCTTTCCCCGCGCGGCGATGGACGGATACGCGGTCGCATGGACGGGAAAAGAGGTCGAAAGATCTTTCCGGGTCGTCGGAACGGTCAACCCGGGGGGCACGTGGAACGGGGATCCGGCCGATTCGGACTGCATCAAGATCATGACCGGGGCCATGGTCCCCTTGCCGTTCGACACGGTCATCCAGGTGGAGCACGCCGAGGTCGAACCCGGCGGAGCGATCCGCTTCACCGAACCGGTCCGGCGCGGGGAAAATATTGCCAAGGAGGGAGAGGACGTCCGGAAAGGTTCCCTTCTCATCCCCGCGGGGACGCTCCTCTCGCCGCATCACGTCGCCACCCTGTCGTCGATAGGACAATGGGAAGTCCCCGTCTACAAGCGCCCCTCCGTGGGGATCATGGCCACCGGCAGCGAACTGGTGGAACCCTGGGAAATCGCCCGGGGACCCATGATCCGCAACATCAATTCCCATTTCCTCCTGTCCGCATTGAAGGAATTCGGCTTCGACAAGGTCCATTACCTGGGGATCGTCCCGGACGACAGGGATCGGATCCTCTCGAAGATCCGCGAAGGGCTCGCCTGCGACTTTCTCATCCTTTCCGGAGGCGTGTCCGTCGGAGACGTGGACATCGTCCCGGATTGCCTGGAGGCATGCGGCGTACGGAAGATCCTCCACAAGGTGGCCGTCCAGCCCGGCAAGCCGATCTTCGTCGGTGAGTCGCCGGGAGGCTGCATCGTCGTCGGGCTGCCCGGAAATCCGGTCGCCGTGATGGTCCATTTCCACATGTTCATCCGGCCGCTGCTTCTGAAAGCGTCCGGGGCGGCGGAATGTCTTCCGAAACCGATCCATCTCCCCCTGGCCAAAAGAGCGGCGAACAAAAGCGGCCGCAAAAAGTTCGCCATCGCAAGGCTCGAATCGAGCGGGGGGGGAAACCGGGTTGCCGAGATCCCTTCCCACGGATCCGGAGATTTCGTATCGGCCTGCCGCGCCGACGGGGTATTCGAAATTCCGCTGGGGACCGTGGAGCTGCCTGCCGGTCATATCGTGCGCTTCTATCCCATCTGGGGGAATTTCCTCTCCGATGAAGGATGATGTCACCGGCGTTATCCTTGTCGGCGGGAAAAGCTCCCGCATGGGACCCGACAAGGCGTTCCTTCCGATCGGCGGAGTCCCCATTTTCGAAAAGGTTCTGGAGGTCCTGAAAAGGCATCTGGAGAAGGTGATTCTGATCGGCGACCGTCCGGAAAGGTTCACGAGGTACGGCCTCCCTGTTTATCCCGATCTTCACACCGGAAGCGCGCTGGGAGGGCTATATACCGGCCTGCACGTATCGGAGACGCCCTACATCTTCGCGGCTCCTTGCGACCTCCCGTTCGCGAGCGCCGATCTCCTTCAATATGTGATCTCCCTCCGGGAAGGATACGACGTGGTGGTCCCGATGACGGGAGGCGATCCGGAGCCCCTCTTTGCGCTGTATTCGAAGGATTGCCTGAATCCGATGAGGGAACTGCTGGCAGCGGGGAATTTCAGGATCTTCGATTTCTACCCCCGGGTCAGGGTCCGGCGCGTCCCCGAATCCGAACTGCGCCACCTTGACGGGACCGGCAAGGCCTTCCGGAACGTCAACACTCCGGAAGAGTACGAGAGACTGCTGCGAGAGGAAAAAAATGACCGTTAAGGCCGTCGCCTTCGTCGCCCGGTCCGGCACGGGAAAGACCACCTTGATGGAACGGGTGCTGCCCGAACTCTTACACCGGGGATTCCGGGTCGGGGCAATGAAACACGATGCTCATCGTTTCGAGATCGACCATCCCGGCAAAGACAGCTTCCGCCTTGCCGAGGCGGGCGCCGGGACGATGCTCATCACCTCCGCCGAAAAACTGGCCCTTGTCAAAAAACATTCCGAGTCCCCGTCGGCGGAGGAACTCGTCCAAACGTATTTTTCCGACATGGACCTTGTGCTGGTCGAGGGGTTCCGCCGGAGCAGTCTCCCCAAGATCGAGCTTCACCGGAAAGGCAGGAATGATCCCCTGATCTGCAGGGGAGGAAATCACGATCCGGGGCTGATTGCCGTCGCCAGCGACGAACCGTTGGAACTGGACGTGCCGGTCCTGAACCTGAACGACCCGCGAAACATCGCCGATTTTATCGAGGCAA
>Ga0209342_10001795_pt1 | contig 23749 bp, 19 predicted proteins | sample RifCSP16_2_FD_184023 | JGI IMG/M metagenome (GOLD analysis project Ga0209342, IMG submission 184023) | Soil microbial communities from Rifle, Colorado - Rifle CSP2_sed 16_2 (SPAdes) (version 2) | ecosystem: Environmental > Terrestrial > Deep subsurface > Rock core/Sediment | place: Rifle... | reverse complement strand
CTCCTTCCCGCTCGGCCCGGAGCCCGACGCCGACGAGAGCACCGACGTGAACCCCCGCGACGAAATCGGCACCTTCTCCCGCGTCTTCGGAGACGACACGACCTTGACCGCGACGCTCACCGCCACAGACGACGACGGGGGAGTCGCCTCGAAGCTCCTCCTGGTCGTTGTGGAGAACGGGGAGCCGCGCGTCACCTTCGCGGACGTCCCGGCTGGGGTCGAGGGATCGCCCGTCGACTTCTCCGCCACCGCGGAGGATCCCGGGGCAGACGACCTCACGTTTTGCTGGGACACGGACGACGACCACACGGAGTGCCGCACCTACCCGAGCGACGGGACCTCCCCCCACACCGCCTCGGACGGCGGGACGCACGTCTGGGGGGACGATGCGACGTACGACGTCGTGCTCACGGTCACGGATGGCGACGGCGGCCACACGACGTGGACCCAGCCCACCCAGATCGCGAACGTCCCCCCGACCCCGAGCCTGGAGCTGGATGCCATGACCTACTTGGAGGGCGCCCCCGTGGGCGGCTCGGCGAGCTTCACGGAGCCCGGCTCCGACGACGTCTCCCTCACCTGGGAGTGGGGCTACGGACCCACGGAGACCCACGTCTTCCTGAACGACGGCGCGAACCCGGATCCGCCGAAGTCTCCCTGGGGCACCTACCCGTACTCCGGGACCGATGGCATGGTTCACACGTACGCGGACAACGGGGTCTTCCCGCTCACGCTGACGGCGTGCGACGACGACGGGGGATGCGCAGGCGTGACTGAGGCCGTCTACGTGGAGAACGTGGCGCCGAGCGTGGTGATCACGGGCCCCGAGCCCGGCTCCGTCTACCCGGTCGGCACCCCGGTCCTGTTCACGGGGAGCTTCATGGATCCAGGGACGGAGGACACGCATTCCGCCACCTGGAGCTTCGACGACACGGCCTTTGAGGGAACCGTCACGGAGGAGGGAGGCTCCGGGACCGTCTCCGGGACGCACACGTTCACTGCGGCCGGGGTCTACCGGGTGACCTTGGTGGTCCTTGACGACGACGGGGGGTGGGGCATGGCGGACAGCATCGGCGAGCTCACCGCGTTCGTGGTTGTCTACGACCCGGACGGCGGTTTCGTCACCGGCGGCGGCTGGATACAGTCTCCGCCCGGAGCGTACCTCCCCGACCCCACGCTCACGGGCAAGGCGACCTTTGGCTTTGTCTCGAGATATCAGAAGGGGTCGAACGTACCCGGCGGTCAGACGGAGTTCCAGTTCAGGGTCGCGGACTTCAACTTCCACAGCACGGTGTACGACTGGCTGGTCTGCGGCGGGGCGAAGTGCCAGTTCAAGGGCTCGGGAACTGTGAACGGCGAGGGCGACTACGGGTTCCTGCTGAGCGCGGTCGACGGGCAGCTCAACGGCGGTGGCGGGTCGGACAAGTTCCGGATTAAGGTCTGGGACAAGGACACGGGCCAGGTCGTGTACGACAACCAGCTGGGCGACGACGACTACGCCGATCCCACGACGGTCATCGGCGGCGGGAGCATCGTGATCCGCAAGGGATAGGGCTCCAGCCCCCTCCTCCCTCCCCTTGGCTACCCCTAGGGGAAGGGCGCGGCAATGCGGGGAGCTTGGTGGGCCGGACGAGTCCGACCGGGTCGCACGCGCCCGCCGCGTATCGTCGACGTCCGCGGAATCAACGAGCCCCTCATGGGGAGCCTCCCGGGTCCCGCGGGGCCGCGCGGTGTCCAGGGGAGGAAGCATCGGGGGCCCGGCGGCCTCCCGTCACTCCCCCGCGGTCCGGGGCTCCAGCAGGTACTTCCAGGCGGGGACGAGAGAGATCTCCCCCGAGTCCGTGGTCCGGCTCCCCTCCTCGTCCCGCGTCACGATGGTGCCGCGTTCCACGCCGAACTCCAGCATGAAGGCCTCGACCCCGCCCGTGTCCACCCTCCCGTGCTTGATCTCCACGGGCAGGGGGGGCCGGCTCGGCACGACGAGGTCGACCTCGTGCTTGTAGGGGTCCCGCCAGAAGAACTCGCCGCGCAGCTCGCGGACGACGGCCCACTCGAAGACACGCGACCGCGCGTCCTCGTCCTCCCGGTAGGTCAGGTCCGGCGACAGGACAGCCGGATAGTACCGGCGGAGCTTCCGCTCGACCTTCCGGCGGTTCGCGGAGAAGTTGTAGAGCTTCCGGAGCAGGAAGGAACGCTCGAGGTAGAGCAGGTACTGGGCGACGGTCTTCCGCGACACCCGGAGCGTCCCGGCGAGCTCCTCGGTCCGCGCAATCTGCCCGGGCTCCTCGACGAAGAGGTTCAGGAGCGATTCCATCACGCCGAGGTCTCGCCGCCCTAGGAGTCCCGGGAGGTCCCGGAAGAGGACCTTCTCGACGACGCCTTCGCGGAGGAACCGGCGGGTGTGGGCACGGTCCGTGACGCCGACCAGCTCCGGGAAGCCTTGCGTGCGGAGGAATGGGTCGAACTCCCGGAGGAGCTCCCGGCGGTAGAGTTGGAGGGGCTCGAAGGGGACGCCGCGGAACCCGAGGTACTCCCGGAACGTCAGGGGCTCGACGCGGAACTCGAACAGGCGACCCGCCAGGTTCTCTTTGGATCCGGCCCGGAGGAACAGGGACTCGGACCCGGAGACAACGAACTTCACCCGTTTCCCGTGGAGGTCGTAGAGGGCCTTGATCTGGTCGGGCCAGCCCGCGAGCTTCTGGACCTCGTCGAGGAGCACCAGGGTGCGGCCGCTCCGGATGTCGACGCCGTTGAGGGTCTCGTAGTCACGCAGGATGTCGCGCACCTCCACCTCGCGGAACTCGTCGAAGGAGAAATACAGGATCCGCTTCGGGCCGAGAGGCGCGAGAGCGTCCTCGGCCATCTTCAGCAGGAGGGTGGACTTCCCCACCCGACGCAGGCCGGTAAGGGCGAGGATCTGCGGGACCTTGAGGTACCTTTGCAGCGTCCCGTAGATCGCGCGTTCCCGGTAGCCCTCGAGCCGGTACTCGCCGCGCCACCACGGGTTGAGGTCGGTGAGGACGTCCTGAGTTCTTGGCATGTTGACTATCCGAGGAATCGATTTAACGAGAAGTAGACAACCCATGGAATATAAGCCTATCGATGCAACAGCCCCTCAGAGGGGGGCTGCGACTGGCTCCTCGTCCCCGGGACCAGGGCTTGTCCAAGGGCCGGGGCAGGATCAACGGCGGCGGGGACTACGGGTTCCTCCTCACCGCCATCGACGGGCAGTTGAACGGCCAGGGCGGCACCGAGCGCTTCCGGATCAAGATCTGGGATCGGGCCACGGACCTCGTGCTCTACGACGACCAGCTCGGCGGGGACGAGTTCGGCGACGCCGCCACCGGAAGTCGGCGGCGGGCGCATCGGGATCCGGAAGGCTGCGCGGGGACCAGGCTGGGCGACGGCCCCCGTGCAGCAGCGGACGAACGATGGGTTTACGGAAGGTCTTGGAGCGCGGCCCTGGCCTTCTCCAGTTCCTTCTTCGCCCCGATCCGTTCGAAGAGGTGCACGGCCTGGGACAGGTGCTCCCTCGCCCTCTCGCGGTTTCCCTTGTCCTTCCACATCAGGCCGAACTCGTGCTGCGTCCTGCCCTCCTCGAACGGATTCCCAACTTGATTAGAGATTCGGAGGCTCTCCTCGAAGTCCGCTGCCGAATTCTCCCATTGCCCCGTGCGGCGAAGGAGCATGCCGCGAACCTTCTTCGCAACCCCGATGCGCTCTTTGTTCCCCACATGGTGCGCCACGGACAGGGCACGTTCGCAATGGCGTTCTGCGCTCGACAAGTCCCTCTTCCGGATGCTTGTCTCCGAAAGGTTGGTCGAGGTCTCCGCAATGCCGACCCGGTCTCCGATCTTCTCCCGGATGGCGAGGGCGCGATCGAAGTACTCGACGGCCTTGTCGTAGTCTCCCCGGTTTGAATACATGTTTCCGATGTTGTTCAGTGATTCCGCGATGCTCCTCTGGTCGCCGATCTTCTCTTGAATCGGGACGGCCCTCCAATAGTACTCGAGGGCCCTGTCAAAGTCTCCCCGCAACGAGTGCACGTTCCCGATGCTGCTCAGAGAGGCCGCGATTCCCTGCAGAGTTCCGATCTTCTCACGAATGGCGAGGGCCTGGCCCTGGTGCTCGAGGGCCTTGTCGTAGTCTCCCCGGCGGCTGTACACATTTCCGATGTTGTACAGGTGATTGGAGAGGAACTGAAGATGTCCGATTCGCTCCGAAATCGGGACGGCCCTCCAATAGTACTTGAGGGCCTTATCGTAATCTCCCCGCAACAGGTGGTCGTTTCCTAGGTTGTTCAGCGACCCCGCGATGCTCGCCTGGTCTCCAACCTTCTCACGTATGGCGAGGGCTGTAACATGACACTCGTGGGCCTTTTCATATTCTCCTCGGAACCCGTGCACGTTTCCGATGTGGTTCAGCGACCCCGCGATGCTGGCTTGGTCTCCGATCTTCTCACGGATGGCGAGGGCGCGGCGATAGTGCTCGAGGGCCTTCTCGTAGTTCCCCCGGCGGAAGTGCACGTTTCCGACAGTGTCCAGCGACCCCGCGAGGCCGGCCTGGTCTCCAATCTTCTCACGGATGGCGAGGGCGCGGTCAAAGTAGTCAAGGGCCTTCTCGTAGTTCCCCCGAAGATCGTACACTTCTCCGATCCGACAGGCCACCGCCGCCTCCTCCTCCACCCATTCTCCCTCAACGAGCGGCAACGCCTCGAGGCAACTCTTCAGGGCCCTCTCGTACTCCCCCTTATCGACTTGAACGGTCGCCATCCCTGCCGCGATCCCAGCCTTCTCTCGGTCGGTTCTCGCCAGATCCAAGGCCCGCGAGTACGCAGCGACGCCCGCCGCATAGTCGCCGACCAACCGATGGAGGAAGCCCAGTGCTCCGAGGACTTCCCTAGTCTTGTCGGGTTCCGACTCCAAAGACAGGGCCTCGTTGTAGAACCGGATCGCCTCCGCGTTCGCGTACCGCGCACGGGCCGCCTCGGCGGCCTCCCGCAGCTTCGGAACGGCCCTCGGGTCGCCGGCGAGGTAGTAGTGCTCCCCGATCTCATCCACGCGCCCCCCGGCGATCTCCAGCCACGCCGCCGCCCGGAGGTGGTACTCCCTCCGCGCCTCCTCGGGCGTCGCTTCCGAGGCGGCCTCGTGGACTGCCGGATGGTCAAAGGCGTATCCCGCCGCCGCACCGCGGACGAGCCCGTGGACCTTCGCAATCGAATTCAGCCCGCGGAGCACCTTCGCCTCCTCCCGGTCAGCGACCCGGGACAGCAGGGCGGCGGTGAAGCGCGTGCCGCACGCCGCCGCCGCCTCCAGCAGCTCCCGGTCCTCCTTCGACAGGCGCTCGATGCGGGCCTGGATCACGTCCCGGACCCGCCGGGGCAGCTCGAGGGACTCCAAGGGGCGCACGAGCCGTTTCCCGCCCGCCTTCACGGCGATGCCCCCTTCCTCTTCGAGCCCGCGCAGCACCTCCCGCACGAACAGCGGGTTGCCCTCCGTCTCCCGCCACAGGGCGTCGAGGAAGGCATCGTCCAGCACGTGGGGGCCCAGGAAGGCCGCCGCCAGGTCCTTCAGGTGTTCCCGCGCCAGACCCGTCAGATCCATCTCATCGAGAAGCTCCTCCGAGGCAATCCCCTGCAACGCCTCCTGCAGGTGGGGCCGCACGCTCCCCTCCTCCACGCGGTACGCCCCGAGCAGGAGAACCGGCGAACGGCGGGTGTTCCGCGCCACGTAGCGGAGCAGGGCTAGGCTGGAGGGGTCGGCCCACTGGAGGTCGTCGAGGACGAGGAGGAGGGGAGACCCGGAGGCCTTCCGGGCCACGCCGAGGGCCACGTTCTCGAAGCGGCGGCTCTGGCGCAGCTTGGCGTCGTCCCGCGCGTAGTCGATCCCCTCGTACTTCCCGCCGTCGAGGAACGCGCGGAGGGACGACTCCATCTCCTTCGCGGCTGGTTGGCGGGGGGAACCGCCCACGGAGTCCGCGAGCTGCCGCAGGTCCTCCACGAACAGCTCGCTCTCCCGGCCCTCCAGGATCGCGCCCACGGGGCGGGGCCCCGGCGCGAGGACGAGGCGGTGGAGTCCCGCGGCCTCTACAACGACGCCTCCACCGCCGTGGCCCCTTTGCTTCCCATACGCGTCCCCCGCCAGCTGCGCGAGGCGCGCGTGGAGGGGACCGGAATCCGCGGGGTTCACGCCGGGCCGCTCGACCTTCTCCATGGCCTTTCCCTGCTTCCCGAACGCCACGACGGCGAGCAGCTTCGGCGGCGGGGCGTCCTCGAGCAGCTCCTCCGAGCCCACTTGCCGCAGCGCCTCCGTCCATGGACGGTACGTCGCCACGGACTCGGACAGCGCCGCCGCGGAACCCACGGCGAACCCGAGACGTTCCGCCCGCTCCACCGCTTCCTGCAGGAGGCGGGTCTTCCCGATCCCGGCCTCCCCGCGCAGAAACAGGAGCCGGCCCTCCCCGCGGCGCGCTCCCTCCAGCAGCGTTTCGATGCGCCCGATCTCAAGCTCCCGGTCGACGATCGGCGGAGTCCCTTCGCGCCGCTCCACATGAGGCAAGCATCGATAAAGAACATAAAGCTAGAGGTAATACACGGTGTCCTACCCGCCCGCCTTCACGCTTCGGGAGGACATACACCGCCCCACGTGGCGAGTGGAACGGATAGGTGTCTCCCCTTCGGTGGACGCGGCTGCCCTCAGACCTTCCCACGCACCCCGAGCATGATCTGGAAGGCGAGCTTCTCCAGGAAGAGGCGGTCCTTCTCCCCGAAGGCGGCGAGGGTGTCGCTGTCCACATCGATCTCCCCGTAGACGCGCGTCCCGTCCTTGATGGGGACCACGACCTTGCTCTTCGTGCTCGGGAAGCACTCCAGGTAGCGCGGGTCCTTGGACACGTCCGCCACGACCTCGGTCTTCCCGCTGCGCGCGGCCGCCCCGCATACGCCGTCGCCGAGCGGGATTCGCGTGTGTTGCGTCGCCTCGGGGCCCTTCCACGACCTCAGGACGAGCTCCTCCCCCTCGACCATGTAGATGCCGACCCAGGAGTACCGCGGGAGGCCGTGGAGCGCCTGGACGGCGGCGTCGCAGATCGCCGACGGCGCCGCCTTCTCCGCGACGAGGCGCTTCACGCCCTCGAGGACCTTGTCCTCCTTGGAGAGCTCCTTCTTCGCGAAGCCCGCGAAGTTCCCGACGCCCTTCATGGCGGGGTCGAAGATTTGGCGGTGGAAAACCTTTCGCCCCTCGCCTCTGAGGGACCGCGGGCGTGTCCCGCTGACTCCCTACGTGTCAGGGGCCCCCTCGGACCGCCCAGATGCGGTGCCTCGGCGAAGGGAAGCGGAAGCCGCGGCGGTCGATGACCACCTTTCGCCCCGACACTCCGACCCGGCCTTCCGCGAGCAATCTCACCGCCAAAGGGAGCAGCTGGTGCTCCCACGTCAAGACCCGGGCGGCCAGCGTCTCCTCCGTGTCGTCGTCGCGCACCTCCACCGCCTTCTGCAGGAGGATGGGGCCGCCGTCCGTGCTCTCGTCGACGAAGTGGATCGTGCACCCGGAGACCTTCGCCCCGTACTTCAGGACGTCCTCGTGGGCGTGGGCCCCGGGGAAGGCAGGCAGCAGGGAGGGATGGATGTTGATCACGCGCTGCGGGAACTTCGAGAGGAGTGTCGCGGTGACGAGGCGCATGAAGCCGGCGAACACGACGAGGTCCACGCGCTTCTCCTGGAGCGCCGCCACGACCTCCGTCTCGAACTGCTGGCGCGTCTTCCCGCGGTGGTCGATCACCGCCACAGGAATCCCCGCCGATTCCGCGCGTGCGATCACCGCCGCGCCGGGCACGTTGCACACGAGGACGGCGATTTCCGCGCCGAGCGTCCCCGCCGTACTGGCGTCGACGAGGGACTGGAAATCCGTGCCCCGCCCCGAGGCGAGTACCCCGATCCGGAAGGTCCCCATGCGATCCCCTCAGTGCCGGAACATCCGGACCCCGCTGAACACCATGGCGATCCCGTGCTCGTCGGCGGCGGCGATGACCTCCGCGTCGCGGATGCTCCCTCCCGGCTGGAGGATTGCGGCGACGCCGACCTTCGCAGCCTCGTCCACCCCGTCACGGAAGGGGAAGAAGGCGTCCGAGGCCAGGCACGACCCCTTCGCCTTCGCCCCGGCCTTGTGCCCGGCGAGCATCGACGCGTCGACGCGCGACATCTGCCCGGCGCCGATGCCCACCGTCGCGTTCTCCCGCGTGAGGACGATGGAGTTGCTCTTGACGTACTTCGAGACGCGGGCGGCGAACAGGAGGTCGCGCACCTGGTCCTCCGTCGGCGCGCGCTTCGTGACGACGTTCAGGCTCGAAGCCTCCAGCGGCGGCCACCCCGAGGTCTGAACCAGCGTCCCGCCATGCACGCGCACGTGCTCCAGGTCGCTCGAGGGGCGCAGGACGCCGCCGGCGTCCATGACCCGGAGGTTCTTCTTCGTCCGCAGGAGTTCGAGGGCGTCGGCCTCGTACCCGGGGGCGAGCAGCGCCTCGATGAAGTGCGGCTTCATCTCCTTCGCGGCGGCGAGGTCCACGGTCCGGTTCAGCCCGACGACGCACCCGTAGGCCGCCATCGGATCCGCGTCGAACGCGCGGCGGAACGCGTGGTCGATCGTCTCCCCGAGGGCGACCCCCGAGGGGTTTGCGTGCTTGATCACGCCCGCGGTGGGCTCCGTGAACTCCGACGCGATACGCAGCGCGAGGTCGAGGTCGAGGAGGTTGTTGTAGGAGAGCTCCTTCCCGTGCAGCTGGACGCAGTCCGCGAGGCTCGTCCCCGTCGCCCCGGGGTCTCGGTAGAACGCGGCCTGGCTGGGCGGGTTCTCGCCGTACCGCAGGTCCTGGACCTTCTCCTGCGCGATCCGGAGATGCCCCGGGAGACGCTCGCCGAGCTGCCCGGAGAGGTAGGTGTAGATGGCGGTGTCGTAGGCGCTCGTCAGCGCGAAGGCCTCGGCCGCCAGGCGCGCGCGGGTCTCCCGCGAGACCTCGCCCTTCGCCTCGATCTCCTGGAGGACGGCGGGGTACTGTCCCGGTCGCACCAGGATGGCGACGCGCTCGAAGTTCTTCGCCGCCGCACGGATGAGGGCGACCCCGCCGATGTCCAGCGCCTCCACCGCCTCCGTGACCGGGGCGTTCCGGCGTGCCGCCTCCTCGAACGCGTAGAGGTTCACGGCGACAAGATCGAAGGGGAGGTACCCCTCCCGCTCCAGCTCCTCCAGCTGGTCCTCCCGCGCGAGGATGCCCGCGTGGATGGCGGGATGGAGCGTCTTCACCCGACCGCCGAGGAGGGCTCCGTGCCCCGTGAGCTCGGAGAGCGCGCGGACCGCGAGCCCCTTCCCCTCCAGGAAGGAGGCGGTGCCGTCGGTCGCGAACAGCTCGAATCCACGGGCGGCCAAGCCCTGCGCGAACTCGACGAGGCCCTCGCGATGCGTCACGCTGAGGAGCGCGCGGCGGGCTTGGGCCATGCCATTCCCCCGGGCCCATACCCGGTGCGGCCTTAAACCTCGCGGGGAGGACGTGGCCAGGGCCACGTCGCGGTAGGGTGGGGGCGAGAGTAGGTTTTCCCCCGGCGAAAAAGCCTTTATCGGCCGCCCCCCCATTGCGCTAGGACATGCGTGGCCTGCCTCTCCTCCTCGCGGTTCTTCTCCTCGCCATCCCCCCGCCCTCCACGGCGGACCCCGGCTCTCTCGCCGCCTTCCTCTCGTTCACCCCGACGGGGCCGGCGGCGGTCGGCTCCTCCGTCACGGTGACGCTCGAGGTCTACGCCGCAGGCGCGCGCGTCCCCACGACGGCGGCGATGCTGACGGCCGCCGGCGTGCCCGTGCCCCTCGTCCTGCGCGCCCCGGGCCTTCTCGAAGCGACCTACACCGTCCGCGCCCCGGACCTCGACACCGACGGCACGATCCTCTTTCGGGCCGATGTCTCGGCGAACCGGGAGCGGGTGAACGTCACCGGGCGCCTGCGAACGGCTGTCGAGACCGTCCGCGGCGACCTCCAGGTGGGGATCCGGTTCGAGGATCCGGCCGATCGGACGCCCGTGCCGGGAGACGCCATCACGTTCACGGCCCAGGTCCTCTGGCGCGGCAACCAGCTCGACCCGGACACCTTCGCCGACTTCGTCGTCCTCTACGAGACGTCCGAAGGGTTCGGGGCGCCGATCCCTGTGCCCGTCGTCCGCGTGTCCCTCGGACTCTACGACGGAACCTACGGCGTCGACCCCACGCTCGCCGAGGGGGTGCGCCTGCACATCCGGGCGTCCGTGACTCGCGCCCAGATTTCGGCGTTGGCTGAGGAGGTCGTCGAGGTCGCCTTCGCCGAAATCTGGGCGCGAGACCTGGCGATCGACTCCGGGTCGTTCCGGCTGACGTTGTGCGCGGCGGACCTCGGTGGGAGGCCGATCCCGGGTGCGATCGTCCACATCACGAAGCCATCGACCGCCGTGGCCGTCGCCGACGCGGAGGGTCTCGCCCGCGTGGACATCCCGCTGGGGAACGCCTCCGCCGTCACCTTGGAGGGTATCCTCACGGCCGAAGGCCGTCAGCAGGCCCTGGGCGCCGTGCTGCCGTCCATCCCGAGGACGGGACCGGTGTCGTCCGGACCCCGGCTGGTGTGGTCTGGGGACGCCGAGCGGGTGGAGCCGGAGGACCAGGTCGTGGGACGCTACCGGGTCTTCAATGGGACGGCGGCCTGGGCACAACGGTTTGTCCACTACTACGGCGCCTGGGAGGACCTCTCGGGCGTCCGGGGTCGAGTCCTCTTCTGGGGGAACGGGACCACGGACTCTACGGGCAATCTAACCTTCAGCTTCCGCGCTCCGACGACCGAGGGGATCGTCCGCTTCACGGCCTTCCTCCCCCTGGGCCCGGACAACCGCACGAACGACGGCGTGTGGTACGCGCGGGCCCGGGCGGCGATCCCCGTCCTCTTCGCGCTTCGACCGGAGGCATCCGATCCCGCCGTCTCCCTCCAGGCGGGGGCCCTGCGCCGGGCACAGGAATCTACCGTGCACATCAGCACGACCGTCCTCGGGGCCCTGGATGTCTCCTTGGTGTGGTCCGTGCACGACCCCACCTGGTTCCGCGTCGGCCCGGTTCTCCGACGGCACCTCCCTCGAGAGGGTGGGGCCTTTCGCGGCTCGGTCCAGCTCCCGGGGTGCCTCCCGGCGGGCCTCCCGATCGCCCTCGAGGCCACGGTCGAGGTCCTGGGAACGGGAGAGGTCCACAACACCACGCTGCTCACGACGGTGGAGGGTCCGACGCGGCCCCCAGGCATCACTTCGGCCACCCTCGCCGCGGTCGGGGGCCTCGCCGTCGCGACGGTCTCGGTCCTCGCCGTCCTCCTTCTGCGGCGACGGTCCTCCCGAGGCCGCGACAGGCTTATGTAGCCCAGGGTCGATGATTCGCCCTCTTCCGGTCTGGGCCCGTATGCGCCATCAACGCTCCGTCCTCCTGGTTGTGTTGTTCCTCGTCGCCACCAACCTCGTCGGCCTCGCCGTCTACCTGAACCAGCCCTTCCCGCTCCCCCTGGAAGCGGACCTCTACGCGGCGGCCTGGTCCCCGGACGGTTCCCAGGCCCTGCTCGCCGGCGAGTCCGGGGCCGTCTTCCTCTTCGACGGGCATGCGACGCGGGCCCTCCGGAGCTCGGTGACCGTGACCTTGCGCGACGTCGAGTGGAGCCCCAGCGGCGACCTCGCCCTCCTGGCGGGGGACCGGGGCACCCTCCTCCTCTACGACGCGGCGAACGACGCCCTCGGGCTCCTGCCCTACGACGACCCGGCCGTGCAGTTCGAGGCGGTCACCTGGATCGATGGCGACGCGGCACTCATCGCCGGCTCGGAGGGCCGGCTCGTTCGGTACGACCCGGGCGCCGGGGAGATCGTGCAGGCCTTCCTCTCCGGCTGCTACACCTGGGGGCCGATCTGCCCGGACCTCCAGGGGATTGACTGGAGGCCGCAGGGCGACTACGCCCTGCTGGTCGGGGGCGGGACGGTGTTCCGGGACGCGGGACTCCGGGGGCCCGAGGTCGCGGAGCCCTTTTCCGTGCTCCTGGTGGGATCCATCTCCTTCTCCCTGCGAGATGTCGAGTGGAAGGCGCCGGAAGGCGATGTTGCGCTGATCGTCGGGGACAACGGGCTCGTCCGACGCTTTGATGGCAGCAGCTTCACCTTCATCCAGTCCCCCACGAACGTCGCGCTCCTCGCGGTGGCGTGGAAGCCCTTCACGAGCACGGCCCTCCTCGCCGGCGAGGGCGGGACCCTCTTCCTGTACAATGACCTGACGCGCAGCATCACCGCGGTGCCCGCGGGCACCGGCCAGGACCTGCTGGCGATCGCTTGGAACCCACGGACCGAATCGGCTCTCGTGGTGGCCGCCGGGGGGGTCCTGCGGAGCTACCCCACTCTGGGCGTTGACCCGGCGTGGGTCGTGGGATTCTGGGCGGTCGAGGCGCTCGTGGCGGCGGGGGCCGGGGCCGTCGGCGGGGCGAACGCCTATCGCGCGCACCTCCGGCGGCGACGCCATGTCCCCGCGGTGGACGGGTTCTCCGCGGCCTCCACCCTCGACGTGGAGGCGAAGCACCTGCTCTATCAGGTCCGCGTGCGCAACCGGTCGACAGTCACCCTGGGAGACGTGACGGTGAAGCCCCGCATCGTCAGGGGGGACTTCTTCCTCTCCGCCGGAGAGAAGGTCGTGCCGCTCCTCCGGCCCGGCAGCGCCGGAACGGCGACCTTCCACCTGCGGTCCCGCGGCGCGCCCCCCGAGGCGGAGGTGGACGCCGAGGTCTCTTACTTCGACGGCGAGACGGAGGCCTACCGGACCTACGCGGTCCCCCCGATTGCGGTGGACCTCGCCCTCCCCTTGCTCCAGGGGGATTCGGTCCGGCGGGAGGGCTGGGAGGACACCGTGTCCCGGTACTTCTCTGTCGAGGAGCGACTCCGTCTCTACATCCGCGCCGAGGAGGCCTACCAGGAGGCCATCGACGCCTTGCGCGCCCGGGAGCTCGAGGTCGTCGAGACTTCCACGACGACCGCGAAGGACGCCTTCAGCGCGCGGGCAAGCCTCTTCGCGAGGGATTCCGCGGGCCACGGGTTCGGCGTCCACGTCGCGGCAACCGGCGCCGGGGCGCGTGTCGCCTCCAGCCTGACGCTCCAGGTCTTCACGGAGCGCGAGGAGGCCCTGTTCGGCTTCTATCAGGCCGTTTTCGGGGACATCGAATCCCGGCTCCGCCGGCGAGACGAGTCGCTCGACATCATGAAGCACATCGCCGAGCTCACCCACGCCATCCGGGAGAAGGAGGAGGCTCCGGAGGCCGCCGTCGAGATTACCCGGATGCGGGGCAGCCTCGAGGAGGCCTTCGAGCGCCTGCGCGCGCGCCTGGAGCAGGAGGCGGAGGTCCGCAGCGTCGAGGAGCTGAACGACGTTTACCGCGACCTGGCCGACGACCTGATCGCCGAGGGTGCCCTCGACCCGGACGTGGGGCGCCGTCGGATCCGGGAAGAACTGCCGGAGGCGGTCGCGGCGGAACTCGAGCGCTTCCCCGAGGCGTTCAACCTCCTCGCGGAGGCGGAGGCTTCCGACGCGTTGAAGATGGCCCAGCTGCTCCCCGAGAGCGGACGCCGCGCGCTCCTCCTGGTGTATCCGAGCGTGCTCGAGGTCTTCCTCAGGGACCGCCTGCGGACCCTGCTCCCCTCCGGCGTCACGGTCCTCCTGGGGGCGGAGTTCGGCCACATCAACACCCGGCGGAAGGACTGGAGGGAGCGGTGGAAGACGCTCCCCCTCGGCTCGTGTATCCACGCGATCGACAACAACCAGTACCTCTTCGTCGCGGACGCGCGCCGCTGGGAGGATCACCTCAAGGGGCGGCTCCACGAGGTCCGGGACCTCCGGAACGCGATTGCCCACGTCGGCGGGACGCCCCCCGACGCCGACCTGGTCCGGCGGAAGACCTTCGAGGCGCTCCAGGAGATCCCCCGGGCGCTCAAGCCCCTCCCCCCCGCGCGGGGCCGCGGACCCGATTCCCATACGAAGATGTAGGGCCTCCGGTTATGGCCGGGCCATGGAGGCGCTCCAAGAGCTTCGACCGGTGGTCCGGGAACTCCTCGCCCCGCCGTCCTTGGCCCCCGCCGCCCTCGCGATGGTCGGCGGCGCCCTCGGGACCCTGCTGGGTCGCCCCCTCTTGCCCTTCACCTTGATCCTGCTCGCCCTCGGCGTCCTGGTCGCCGCTGTGTTCCTCGGCCTGGCCCTGTACCGGGGTCCGAACGCGACCCCCTTCTTGGTCATCGGCCTCGGGATTCTCGGCGGGCTTGTCGCCGCCGGGGTCCTCCTGAAGGTCCCGGCCCCCTCGCTTGGGTTGGTCCTCGCCGCCGCGGGGGCCTCCGGGGTCGCCGCCGCGCTCGTCTGGCTCGCCTTCCTTGGCGACCCCAGTCCGATGCGCCGTCCCGCCCTGCTCCTCTCCCTGGTCCCCTTCGCCGTGGCCCTGGTCCTCGGTCTCCTCCTCGGGATGGAGTCCCTGCTCGCGGTGGCCGCGCTCGCCGGCCTCTCCTGGCTCACCCTGGCCCTGTTCCGGGACGAGGATGGCTTCGTCAAGAACGTGCCCTATCTCCACCTGGTCCTGTTCGTCGTGGTGGGCTACTTCGGCGGCTAGGTGGCCCTCCTTCGGCCACCCCGAGAACCCCCCGCAGGGAGGCGTCCCGTCCGCCAGCTAGGTTCTAATAGGGAACGCGCGCTAGGGAGGCTTGGTGTGGGTGTTGGTTGGGTCTGTTGTCCCCCTCCCCCTCCTAGGACTACCCCGATCGACACCCCAATTTTTCCCGGCCCAGGAGACCCTCGTGGGGTAGGGTTTTAGACCCCAGGACCCTACCGCGGGGCGATGCCCGCGACGCTGCTGGACGGGAAGGCGGTCGCGGAACAGATTCGCGGAGAGCTCCGTCCCCGGGTGAGCGCCTTGGCGGCGCGAGGCCGCACCCCGGGACTCGTCGCGGTCCTCGTCGGCGACCACCCGGCCAGCGCCCTCTACGTGAAGAACAAGGCGCGGGCCTGCGAGGAGATCGGGGTCCGCTCTGAGACCCACCGGCTCCCCGCCGATCTCTCCCAGGCAGCCCTCCTGGAGGAGATCCACCGGCTGAACGCGCGTCCCGACATCCACGGGATCCTCGTACAGCAGCCGCTGCCCCCCCAGATCGCCGTGGAGGCCATCGTCCGCGCGGTCAACCCCTCGAAGGACGTGGACTGCTTCCACCCGGAGAACGTCGGGCTCGTCCTCCTTGGCGCCCCGCGCTTCGCTCCGGCGACCCCTTCCGGCGTCTTGGAGCTGCTCGGGAGGACGGGCCATCCCCCGGACGGGAAGCACGTCGTCATCCTCGGGCGGTCCGCCATCGTCGGGAAGCCGCTCGCCGCCCTGTTGATGCAGAAGCGGCCCGGGGCGAACGCCACAGTGACCGTGTGCCATTCAGGGACCGCAGGCTTGGCGGCCATCACCGCCACTGCGGACATCGTCGTCGCCGCCATCGGGAGGCCGCGTTTCGTCACCGCCGACATGGTCCGCGAGGGCGCGGTCGTCATCGATGTGGGGATCAATCGCGTCCCCGATCCGACGGCGAAGCAGGGGTATCGGATCGTTGGGGATGTGGACTTCGAGGCGGTGCGGGCCAGGGCCGCCGCCATCAGCCCGGTCCCTGGGGGCGTCGGGCCGATGACCATCGCGATGCTGCTCACGAACACCGTGCAGGCGGCGTCACAAAGCACCGGACCGATCGCCTGAAATATCCGACCAACGACCGCACCAATCGAATCATCCCCCTCGTGCGCGCTGCCAGGAGCGTGGTGCGCGGTCCGGGGTCGGGAACGACTTCCTCCGAAGACGCACGGGCCGGGAGCCTTCGTCCCCTTCTCGGTTCCCTGGTGGGAGCGCTCGCGAGCCCGGCCCTGGGAGCCACGCCGCGCACCCCTTATCTGGAGGCCGTTCTGATCATCGGCCTCCTCGTGGGGGTGTCCCTGTATTTGCGCTTCCGTGGGCGTCGGCGGCCCGTCCCGCCCCCTTCGGATGCGACGCGACGTTGAATCGCCGCGCACCCGAGCTATTTGAGGAGCGTCAGAAAAGAGGAAATCCTGCCAGGGGGTTCTCCCCCCGATGCGGGCGCTCGTCGTAGGGGGCGGTGGCCGGGAACACGCGCTGGCCGAGGCGCTCGTCGAGTCCGGGGTGGAGCTCTATGCGGCGGCGGCCCGGAAGAACCCGGGTATCGCCCGCCGGGCGAAGGCCTTCCTCGAGGTGCCGGAGACGGCGGTGGAGAAGATCGTGGCCTTCGCGGCGGGCGCGCACGTGGAGCTCGCGGTGATCGGGCCCGAGGCCCCCCTCGGCGCCGGCCTCGTGGATGCCCTGGAGAAGGCGGGCGTCCCCGCCGTCGGCCCGACGCGGGAGGCCGCACAGCTGGAGACCTCCAAGGAATTCACTCGCCGGCTCTTCCGGGAGAAGGACATCCCGGGGAACCTCGAGTCGTGGCCGTTCGACGAAATCGACTCCTTCGTGCGCTTCGTGCGGGACATCGATTTCGAGATTGTGATCAAGCCCATCGGCCTCACTGGCGGAAAGGGCGTGAGGGTCCAGGGCGACCACTTCTCGAACGCAGAGGAGGCCGTGGAGTGCGCCCGGGAGATCCTCGACGCGCGGATTGGCGGGGTCCCTCGGTTCCTGGTGGAGCGCAAAGCCCTCGGCGAGGAGTTCTCGCTCCAGGCGCTCGTCGACGGGAAGCGCGTCGTCCCGATGCCGCTGGTCCGCGACCACAAGCGCGCGCACGCGGGAGACCGCGGACCGAACACGGGGGGGATGGGGAGCGTCACCCTCCCGGACCACCTCCTTCCCTGGGTGACGAAGTGGGACCACGAGGAGGCCGTGGGCATCCTGGAACGGACGGTGGAGGCGATGCGATCCCGGGGCACGCCGTTCCGCGGCGTCCTGTACGGCGGGTTCATGGCCACCAAGGAGGGTCCGAAGCTCCTCGAGTACAACGTGCGGTTCGCCGACCCGGAGGGGATCAACGTCCTTGCCCTCCTGGAGGACGACTTCGCCGAGGTCTGCGGCAAGCTCGTGGACGGGAAGCTGCCCGCCACGCTGAAGTTCGCGCACCGGGCGAGCGTCTGCAAGTACGCGGTCGCCCCCGGCTACGGGACGGCCCCGCGGCCCGGGGGTGCGATCCTCGTCGACGAATCAGGGATCCGGGCGTCGAAGGCCCACGTGTTCTACGGGGCTCTCGACGAGCGGGACGATGGGCTGCACCTCACCGCGTCCCGGGGGGTCGCCCTTCTCGGGGTCCACGAGGAACTCGCGGCGGCGGAGCGCGCGGTCGAGGACGCCCTCCGGTTCGTTCGCGGGGAGTACGACGTCCGGCATGACATCGGGACGTCGGCGCTGATCGACCACTATACGGCCCGCATGCGCCGGATTCGTGGGGGTTGAGCGCCGGACGCCCAGCCCGGCGCGACCTAAACGCCAATATAGCCCGACGGGGTCCACCTCCCATGCGCGGCCTCCCGGAGATCGTCGCCGACATCGAGGCGGAGATGGACGAGCGGGACACCGTCCGGGAACTGGCGGTGAAGTCTTCGCGCACCCTCGGGCGGCTCGCGTCGACCGCCATCCGCGGGATGCACCGGCGGGAGGATGTGGCCCCGTTGCTCCGGTCGATGGCGGAGGAGGTCGGTCAGCTGAACGGGGTCCTCGCCGACCACCCCGAGCTGTTCCACTCCGGGCTCGTCGCGAACGCGCTGCAGGAGGTCGCGGAGGCTGGCATCGTCCATGCGATCCAGCGCGGCGAAGGGCTCCCGGCCCCGCGGGACCTCGGCGTGCCGAGCGCCGCGTACCTCCTCGGACTCGCGGACACGGTCGGCGAACTGCGGCGGTTCACCCTGGACGCCCTCCGCGGCGGCGACCTGCCCACGGCGGAGCGCTACCTCGCGGTCATGGAGGAGATCCTGGAGGCCCTCCTGCGCTTCGACTACCCCGCCGCCCTCGTGGCCCTCAAGCCCAAGCAGGACACGGCCCGGGCCCTCATCGAGCGCACGCGCGGGGAGCTCGCCGTGGCGGTCCGGGGGATGGCCCTGGAGGCGAAGCTGGACAGGCTGACCGGGAAGCCCTGAGCGCCGAGGGAAAGAACCGTGCGAAACCGATACGCCGGTAGAAATGTATTTATGAGCCCACCCAAATCCGACCCCACCCTGCAGGAGCCCAGGAGATGCCTCCGGAAACCACGGTGAGTACTCGCCCCTCGGCCGGGGACCTCGCGCGGGACCGCAGCCGGAGCTTCGCCGAGCTGATTGCGACCTTGGACCGCCTCAACGCACTGGAGTCGGCCATCGTTGACATTGTGTCGCGTTCCGAAGTGCCGAGGATCGAGGTGCGCCGGTTGCTCCGGTGCGCCACTTCCATGGAGGCCGAGAATACGCCTGCCGTCCAGTTCATGCGCCAGGTCTTCCGCCAGGTGGGCCTTACAGTGTCCCTCGTCAAGGTCCATCCCTTCAGCCTCTCGTTCGAGGTGCCGCACTCCCCCTACATCGACCTCGTGCGAACTCCGGAGAGGAAGCCAGCGTGCCACCTCACGGCCGAGGCGATCTCCCGGTTCTTCACGCGCGACCTCGGCATCGGGTGCACGACGCAGGAGGTCACCTGCCTGAACGCGGGGGATACTGCGTGCACCTTCACGACGGTCCTGGAGCAGGGCGATGTCCGGGAGCTCCTTCTCGACCGGACGGACCGCATGTTCCTCAAGTCGTTGCACGGCGGGGAGACCCTCGACGAGGCCCGCCGCTCCCTCGACCTCGCCGAGCCCGAGCTCGAGGTGCGCCTCGGGATCCTGGCCCGTTTCGGCCTGGTGACGCGGTCCGGACAGCTTACGGAGGCGGGGAACAGGGAGGCGCGCTCCCCGTTGCCCAACGCGGACGAGGAGGACGTTGCGCCCCCCTGGCGGGAGCTGGAGCAGATCTCGGAGGCCGTCTCCTACGCCGCGTCGTTCGCTGAGGCCGCCAGAGAGACGCTTCCGGTTGACATTACCAGGGCGCCCCTGGACGAGGCGCTGGGCCAGGAGGCGCGGGGGGCTCGGAGCTTCGCCGAGCTCCTCGGTCGGAAGGCTCGCCACTACGAGGACGAGGACACTGCGGGGTCGTGACATGGAACGCGTGAAGACGGGAATCTTCGGGTTGGACCAGTTGATCGAGGGCGGGATCGTCGAGAAGTCCGTCACCGTCCTCATCGGGTCGAGCGGGACGGGGAAGACCACGTTCGCGATGCAGTTCTTGCAGCACGGGATCGAGAATGGGGAGCAGGGCCTCTACGTGACGCTCGAGGAGCCGCCGGAGCAGATCCTCCGCGAGGCGGACATGATGAACTTCGACCTCCGGAAGTACCACGAGAAGGACCTGTTCTTCATCCACCTCAAGGGCCGGAACTTCAAGAAGATGATCGAGGAGCAGCTCCCCCAGCTGGTCAAGGCCCGGTCGGACTACGACATCAAGACGCGCGTCGTGATTGACCCGATGACGCCCCTGATCTGGGCGGACGACGACAAGCTCGAGCAGCGCGAGCTCATCGGGAAACTGTTCTACACGCTCAAGGACCTTGGCGTCGTCATGGCCACGGTCGAGGAGCACGCCCGGCCCGGGGAGACCCTCGGAGAGGATGTCCTCCTTCCCACCTACCTCTCCGACGGCGCGCTCCACCTGGAGTACTTCCCCATCGGAGGCGCCTTCAACCGCACGATGAAGATCCTCAAGATGCGGGGGACGCACCACGGGGAGGGCGTCTACCCCTACATCTTCGTGCGCAATGTGGGAGTCATCGTCCGGGCCTCCGGCACGGAGCTCTCGATCGCGGGGGAGACGAAGTCCCACGACGCCGTGTTCGAGAAGGCCATGAAGTCCGCGGAGTTCGCAAAGGCTCCAGCCCATGTTCTCGCGAGGCTCAAGGGGATGCAGGCCAACTGGGACTATTCCTACTCCCCCGAGGAGGCCCTCCAGATCATGTTCGAGTCGTACGGCCTGAAGTGAGCGGCATGGCGAAGGGGAAGACGGAAAAGACGCTGGAGGCTGAGTCGGTCACCCTCCTCAAGCACATGCTGGAGATGGAGCTCCGCAAGGTGCGTGAGGACAATGCGTTCGACGTGGTGCTTTTCATGGGCGTCGACGGCCGCATCTTCTCCTCGAGCATCCCTACGGAGCTCACCCCGACCCAGTACCGGCTTCTGAACCTCGTCAAGGGGAACCTGGTCCACATCTGCGGCCAGCTCGGCTCGCAGAACATGAAGTTCAGCCTGCAGCAGTACGACTCCGGCACGGTGGTCATCTCCGGGGTCGGGGAGAAGGCGTTCCTCGTCATGTTCACCGCCAAGCCGCTCGACCTCGCGAAGATGCAGGAGCAGGCGCAGGCCGTCCTCCTGGGCTCTTCGGTCGTCAAGTTCCTCTTCGAGATGCGGCCCATGTCCGAGGCCCAGCTCGCGGCCCAGCCCGAGGCGGTCGCCGTGGAGCTCAAGCGGCTCACCCGCCGGCTGTTCGTCGAGAAGTACGAGGAGACGGCGGACTTCCGGCGGAACATGGAGGTCCTCAAGTTCCTGCAGGCCCGGTTGGGCGAGGCCCTCGGCGGCCCGGGTCCGGCGCAGGAGATCCTCCAGCTCGCCTTTTCCGAGGTCGGCGCGGCCGCGAAGTTCATGAAGGAGGACCAGTGGCTCGCGGTCTTCGAGAAGGTCGTTACGCGCATCCGGGAGGCCGGCGGAGAGGTGGCGGGTGACAAGGCCCTGCGGGAGTGGGGTCCGGAGCTCAGGAGGCTGCTGAAATCCTTCGTCTGAACGCGGTCCCTCCGGGAACCGGAAGGGAAGGATTAATCCGGGGTGGGTCTTATCCTTCGGACGGTGGCTGCATGAGGGCCGAGGTCGTGGCCGCGGAGGTGCGCTAGATGCTGGATGTCGCGCTGGTGGCCTTGATCCGGGACATGAGCGAGAAGGCGGGCGTCGACGGCACGATCCAGTACTGGACCCGCGTCGGCGAGAACCTGGCGAAGCGCATTGGGAAGGAGGTCTACATGGGATGGCCCTCCTTCAACGTCGCCTTCCGCGAGGGCCGCACGGGCTTCTCCATCGAGGGCGAGGCGACCCCCCTCACGGACCTTGCCATCACGGACGTCGACGGGGACGTCGTGGGCTACATCTACGCGATGAAGCAGTGCTGCTTCGTCCCCACGATCCTCCGGGTCCGGTACAGCGTCGGGGAGCTCCCCCGCGCAGACAAGGCCGTTGCGGAGGAGTACAACAACACGGTCCACGACATCGCCGTCTGCAACTTCTGCGTCATCCACGAGAAGTTCCGGGAGGAGGTGGCGAAGAACATCACGATCGGCGGGCAGTCGCTGGACTGCCTCCTCCTCGCCACGCGGGGATACACCGGCGAGACGAAGATCTCCGAGAAGAACCTCGGGAAGATCGGCATGAACCCGGACCAGGTCCGCGCGCTCTTGCGCAACTACGAGTGCGTCTACGCCATCCTGATGAAGGGCGCCAAACTGAAGGAGGACGGCAAATGAACCCCCCGCAGCGAGAGCGCCTGATCGAGAGCAACCCGTTCGTCGACGTGGCCACCCACCTGTTCCTCGAGGACATCGCGGACAAGCAGGGCGCCGCCGGCCTGAACAACTACCTGATGAGCCTGGCGGCGAACCTCGCGCGCTCGATGCCCGAGGAGGAGTACTCCACCTGGGAAGAGTTCCTCGACGCCGTGCGCTCCGGGAACTCCATCATCACCGCCTTCGAGGAGATCTTCACCCCGACGCAGAACTGCCTGGTGACCCGCCGGTCCCCCTTCGAGCGCGGCTGGGTCGAATACATCAAGCGCGTCGGCTCCTTTTCCCGCATCCACCGCGAGGTCGCGGACTACTACAACTCGGCGGTGAAGCCGACGACCCTGAACTCCCTGCACATCATCCACCAGACCTTCCGGGCCACCGCCGCCGCGCGGCTCCGGGTCGGCGGGAAGGCCGTGCGGTACGCCCAGATCGCCACGGTGTGGACGGACGGAGAGAAGAAGATCGCGCCCGAGGAGTGGCTGCCGGTCCTGCTCGAGCGGGCCGGGATCACCCACACGCAGCTCAACATGCTCCTGAGGAACAACGCGGACGTCTGGGTGCTCTATCAGGAATAGGGCCCGCGCGCACGAGGCCGAGGGCGAGGGTGGCGGCTTGCGGATTCTGGCGAGCGACTCCGCGCACCTCTACGTCCAGATGGAGGAATCCCTCGACATCGACGCGTACCAGATCCGGACGCAGGAGACGAACGCCGAGGGCTTCGAGTTCTTCCGGGGCCTCGGGATCATGGGGTACGAGAGGACGTTCAAGCTCTGGCTCCGGAAGTTCCCCCGGCCCGTGTTCCTCGCCGCGGTGCGGGGCCGTGAGCTCCTCTCTTGGATCTTCGTGGAGGAGTCCACCGAACCCGCCCGGGACGGGTTCCCGGTCTTCGTCCTCCGTGCCGTGGAGACCCTGCCGGCGCTCCGGCGGCGAAAGATCGGGTACCGGCTGCTCCTCCTGGCCTGCGCCCAGGTGACAGGCTACCTCCTCGTCAAGCCCCTGACGCGCGAGGCCCACCGGTTCTTCACCGCCGCAGGGTTCCAGGAACTGGAAGGCATGCCCCAGCCGCCGGTCCCGCCGTCCCGCGTCCCGGGGTACCTCGTCCTCCTCCCGCCGGCACGAGAGGCGCTCGTCGGGGCCATCCCCGCGCACTTCACGTCTATCGTGCGGCCCTGAGGCGCGCGCGGAAGGCGAGGATGGCGAAGATCCCGATGGCCAGGACCACCGCCACGAGGAGCACGGCAGTCCCGGTGGAGAGCCCGCCGGTGCGACGGACGAACGCGCTGCTCACGCTGACCTCGCCGGCCCCGGGGTCGATCTGGCCGTCGCCGTTGAGGTCCGCCTCGGCGCGGATCGCATGCTCCCCTTCCGCGAGACCAATCGGGACCCAGCTGAAGTTCGTGGAGGCGGACGCCCCGGGGTCGATGCGCGGCAACGGCGCCGTCCCGACGGACGCCCCGTCGACGAAGAACTCGACCTCCAAGCCGACCACGGCCACGCTGCCGGAGTTCCGGAACGACGCCCGGAGGAGGATCGGGGTCTTCGACTCGATGAGAAGGGTGCGGGTCGTCGTCTCCGTCTCGTTGGTGTCCCGGTTCTGCGACGTGGCGACGATGACCAGCTCGAAGACGGTCTCCGCCGTCGGGGCGGTGATGTCCACGGTGAACGTGCCCGAGTCGTTGTTCGCCTGCCCCTTCGTGCTTGTCAAGGGCGTCCCGCCGGAGACCTCAGGTCCCTCCAGATAGAACTCAATATGGTACGTCCCGTTGCCCTCGCCCGGCCCTCCCCGGACGGTCACGTCATAGCGGGCGGGAGTGCGCGGCGCCACCGCGGTGGGCCCCTCGATCTCCACCGTAACAGGATCCACTGCGGACTCGGCGGGGAGGATCGTGACGGCGACGGCGAGCAAGACCAGCAGCCCCAGGAGCACCCTCATCGGCCGAACCTCTCCTTGTAATACACGTACCCGGCCAGGCCGATCACCGCCACGAGGGCGAGGACCACCGCCAAGAGCGGCCAGTCCAAGGGCGCCTGCGCGCTGACCCCCGGACCGGCAGCCGTGACCGTTGCGCCTTCGTCGAGGCGCGGCAGGGTCACGTCCACGCTTAATGTCGCGAGGCTGGAGGGGTCGGAC
>Ga0209342_10001792_pt1 | contig 23764 bp, 22 predicted proteins | sample RifCSP16_2_FD_184023 | JGI IMG/M metagenome (GOLD analysis project Ga0209342, IMG submission 184023) | Soil microbial communities from Rifle, Colorado - Rifle CSP2_sed 16_2 (SPAdes) (version 2) | ecosystem: Environmental > Terrestrial > Deep subsurface > Rock core/Sediment | place: Rifle... | reverse complement strand
CCGGTGATCGCCACGAAGCCGGGGATGTCCTCGCCGAACTTGAATTTTTCCATCTGATGCACGAGATGGTCCGGGACCCCTATATGTCCGGCGCAGGTAATTTCCCTTTTTTGCTCGTCGACCCAGTATATGCCGCCGGCGTCCATCCCGGTTATGGCGGTCACCTCTTTGACCGTGTTCTTGAGAATTTCGTCCAGGTCCATGGACTGGCCGGTAATGGCCGCGATCGTATTTAGAGCCAGGAGCTCCCTGTTCTTCTTGAGGATGTAATCCTCGAGCTCCTTGCGGGCCGAAATGTCCTTGAAGACGTCGATCGCGCCGACCACCTGATCGTTTTCCATGATGGGGCTGCCGCTTATGAGCACGGGGATGTTTTTTACCTGATCGCAGAGGACCGAAACCTCGTACACGTCCGCTAAACCTCTCGCCCGTTTTCCCGTCATCTGCTGTTCAAATATATGGCGATTGGCCTCATCAAAGAAATCGCCGGCGGGCCTGCCGATGACCGCCTGCCGCTCGTGGCCGAACAGTTTCGTAAAGGCCGGGTTGATGTCGACGACCTTGTTTTCCGCATCGAGGACCCACAGGGGGTCGAGCATCTTCTCGATAGAGAGCTCTTTCCTCGTAAGTTCCCTGTTTCTCGCGCGGAGAGAATCAGCCATGCTATTGAAGGCGGACGCGAGATGCGCGATCTCTTCGCTGCCGGCGACGCGGATGCGATGATCGAGGTTGCCGCTGCCGAGAGAGTTGACCCCTTCCGTGAGGTCTCGAAGGGGCCGCACGATCATCCGCGATACCAGCGCGGTGATGGAAACGGCGACCAGTCCGCCGCAGAGGGCAAAGACGATGATCTCTTTTTGGAAGCCGAACAGCAGGAGGGGAAAAAGGGAGACCGTAATGAATATGAGCAGAATGCCGCCCGCAAGTTTGTTCATCGTATGAAAAGTCATTGGATAAGCCTGACCCCCAGGATGAAGAGCGCGATAAGCGCTATCCCGCCGATGAACGCCGCGAGGAGCGGTTTCGGCCCCACGTCTATGATGGATTCGATGTCCACGGACATGCCGATGGCCGCTATTGCAATGGAAAAGCAGAACGCGACGTAAGGGCTGAAAACCTCCCGATAGGTGTGAAGGCCGGGGACACTGTTCGCGAGCACGGCCACCACGATGAACCCGATGATGAACCAGGGGATGTATACTTTTTTGTCCTCCCTGCCCGTGATCAGAGAATAGGCAACGGCAATGGGAAGGAGCGAGGTCATTCGGAGCAGTTTTACCGGCATTGCCATGTTGACCGCGTCCTGCCCGATGAACGATGCGGCGGCTTTTACCTGGCCGAGCTGGTTGAGCGTTGAGCCGCACAAAAGGGCGTAGAGCCAGTCGGGCAATGAAACGAGTTTCTGCGCGATCGGATAGAGGATCACACCGCACAGACCGACGACGGTAATGGACAACAGCGAAATGGAGGTATCTTCACGTTCCGCCTTGATGACCGGGGAGAGCACCATGATGGCCGATGCGCCGCAGATCGCCGTCCCCGCCGACAGGAGCATGCCGATCTTTCGGGAGATGCCGAGCTTTCTGCTTATCCAATAGATAACGAGCAGTCCGATGAGCACCATCGCGAGAATGTGCAGCACGCGGTCGGTCCCGTAGGTTTGAAGCGGCCGTACGTCCATCTGCGTGCCGTAGAGGATGATGCCGAGCGGTATGAACATTCGCTGCGCCAGAAGGATCCCCGGCTTGAAGTTCTCGTACGGGCCGAGGAGGTTGCCGAGGATGATGCTGATCAGTATGGAGAGAACGAGAGGATCGAGGGCGGCATGGCCGAAGGAGAAGATCGTGGATATGATCGCGATGACGATCGCCACGCCGAGACCGGGCAAGGGTGAAAATGTTTTCGGAGAAGCATTCTGCACCGGGAGTCCCTCGCTTTGAACCGGGGATCACGAACTCAAGACAAAATAATATTATTCTTTTGAGAGCGAGAAGTCAATCCTTTTCCGGTCCCTGTCCACTTTGTCCACCCGGACACGGACCCGGTCGCCGATGCGGTAGACGCGCTTCGTGCGCTCTCCCCGCAGGCAGTGCTTTTTTTCTTCATAGTGGAAATAGTCGTCGGTGAGCGCTGAGATGTGGACCATCCCCTCGACGAACAGCCCGGTCAATTGCACGAAGAAGCCGAACTGGGCCGCGCCCGTGATGATCCCGTCATAGGTCTCGCCGAGCTTGTCTTTCATGAAATCAAGCTTCAGCATCGTCACGACGTCCCGCTCCGCTTCCATGGCGGTCCGTTCGCGCAGGGAACAGTGGGTGGCGGCCTCCGGCAATGTTTCGTCAAGCTTTTCGATGACCTCGGGTTTTTTGAGCGCTCCCCGCAGCCCGGCCTTCAGGACCCGGTGGACAATAAGGTCCGGGTATCTCCGTATGGGAGAGGTGAAGTGCGTGTAGCTCTGCGCCGCGAGACCGAAGTGCCCGACATTCTCCGGCGAATACCGGGCCTGTTTCATCGAGCGCAGCACGACGGTGTTGACGAGCACTTCTTCGGGCGTGCCTTTTACCTGGTTTATCGCTTTCTGAAGAGAGGAAGACTTGAGTTTTTTTTCCACGGGGAAGTTGATCCCGAGGGAGGAGAGAAAATCCGCCAGGTCAGTTATCTTGTCCTCATCCGGCTCCTCGTGGATGCGATAGATGAACGGGACCTCCATTTCTTCCACATGGGCGGCCACCGTCTCGTTCGCGGCAAGCATGAACTCTTCGACGATCTGGTGCGCCCTGTTGCGCTCCGCCCGGATGATGTCGGTCAGGCGGCCCTGGAGATCGAGGACGATCTGGGGCTCCGGCAGGTCGAAGTCGATGCTCCCGCGTTTTGTCCTTTTTGCCCGCAATATTTCCATAAGCTCGTCCATGAGCTCGAACTCGCGCAGAAGCCGGGCATAGCGTCTTCTCTGGCCGGGGTCCCTGTCCACGAGGATCTCCCGCACGGCGGTATAGGTCATGCGCTCGGCGCTTTTGATAACGCTCTCATAGATAGCATAGGTGAGGACCTTTCCCGCCGGTGAAATATCCATTTCAGCGGTGAGCGTGAGCCGGTCCACGTCGGGATTCAGGCTGCAGATGCCGTTCGAGAGCGGCGTGGGGAGCATGGGGATGGCCCGGTCGGGAAGATACACGCTCGTCCCGCGCTGGTAAGCCTCCTGGTCCAGAAGCGTATTCTCTTTTACGTAGTGGGCGACATCGGCAATATGGACCCAGAGGCGATAGCCGGTCTTGATCTTCTCAATGGAGATCGCGTCGTCGAAGTCCCGGGCCTTTTCGCCGTCTATCGTGACCGTCGGAAGCGCCCGGAGGTCGCGCCTTCCCCGGCACATGGCCGGCGTGACCTGCTGCGGGATGTCGGAAGCCTCCTGGAGAACGGCAGGGGAGAATTCCACGGGCAGTTCATACTCTTCGATGATCAGTTCGGATTCTATGCCGGGCTGGCCGGCTTCTCCGATGACCCTGACGATCCTGCCTTCCGGCGGCCTGCCGCGCATGGGATAGGCGATGATCTGCGCCGAGACGATCGATCCTGGCCGGGCGCCTCCGGCGTTCTCCGGGCCGATCATCACATCCTGGGTGAGTCTTGAATTCGACGGCGTTACAAAGCCGACACCGCTTGTTCGCGGTTCCGGGATCTCATACGTTCCCACGACCTTTGTGTGAGCTCGTTCGAGGATGCGGATGATCATTCCTTCGCGTTTGCCCGCGGGCTTCTTTCTGCCAGCCGGAGGCGATATACGCGCAACGACCTTGTCGCCATCCATGGCGTCGAGGCGGCCTTTGGCGGAAATATACACATCAGACTTGCCCGTTTTCTCGGGGATGACGAACCCGTAGCCCTGTGGGTGGGCCTGCAATGTTCCGGTCTCCAGTTCCATTTTCTCCGGCAGGCCGAACCGGTTTCCCCGCGTCTTGATGACCTCGCCTTTTATGACGAGCTCGTTCAGCACGTGTTTGATATTACGGCGCGCCTCCGGTTTCAGCCTGAGCTGCCGCATCAGTTCCCTGAGGAGCATGGGCTTCGCGATCTTACTTTTGATCAAGTCGGCAAGTTTTTTTGGAGAATGGTTCATGGTAGTCAACTTCCGGAAAGCGGTCGGTGGTCCGCTTTCGGTCCTTTGGGTTTCCGCGATCGATCCGCGGTCAAAACAGTTACTGCACTCTGAGAAGCTTTCCCGTCGCTTCCGCGATCGTTACGAGCCCTTTTTCGATCTTCGCCTCGGCCTGGATCAGCCTGCGCGTTTCGTGCGTGAGCCTGCCGGTAATGCTGAGTTCCTCTCCCGGAGAGGCGGGCGACCTGAACTTTACCGTGATCTCGGCGGTCACGGCCGGAATGCCGAGACTGAACGCCAGCTTTGCCATGGCCTCGTCGAGGAGGGCGGACAGGATGCCGCCGTGCACGATCCCTTCATATCCCTGATGCGCCGGGGATGGCGTGAAAGACGCGCGTATGGACCGTGCGGTTTTGTCGATCTCAAAAACGACCTTCAGACCGGAAGGATTCTGTGTGCCGCAGACGTAACAGCACTGGTTATCGCGAAGTTGTTCCATAGGTGTGATCAAGAACGGATCCGTCCATGGCAGAAGAGTTTTCCGCGCTTGTATCTCATAACGCATGCCAGTATAATATAAAAAATGCCATTTGACAATCATATAATGCCCTCTCCCGAACAGTTCGCACGCTGCGGCATAGAGGATCACTCGCAAGCGCGGAAGAACCTTGATCTTCTCCGGGAGCGGCTCGGTCCCGATGCCTTTAAGGAGATACTGCCGGCTCTTTTAACGCTCCTTGCGTCTGCGGCGGACCCCGACACGGCGCTCAATAATCTTGAGCGGTTCGTGAGCTCGCTCAGCGACGTCGCCGCGCTGGTATCACGTTGCCACGCTCGGCCGGACGTCCTCGTGTCACTGATAACGATATTTGGTGCGAGCCGCTTCCTCTCCTCTTTTATTGCAGCCAACGCGGACAGGAGCCTGGAACTGTTGTCCGCTCCCGGCTATCTTGCGCACCCTGCCGGCAGGAACGTTCTTTTCGAACGGCTGAATGCCGCGATCAGTGAGGCGGAGGGGGACGGAGAATTTTACCGCGTGCTTCGAATATTCCGCAAACAGGAGATGCTCCGGATCGGGCTGCGCGATCTGCTCGGCAAGGCGGACCTCCGGGAGACGGTGTCGGAGCTGTCCGATCTTGCGGGGGTCTGTCTGCAGAAGGCGTATGAGCGGATAGACACGGGACTGCGGAAAAAGCACGGGAGCCCCGTTCTCGCACGGGAGGACGGCACAACGGCTGTTGCCGGGTTTGCGGTCATTGCCATGGGCAAGCTCGGCGGCAATGAGCTGAACTTCAGCTCGGACATCGATCTCATGTATGCGTATTCGGCGGATGGAGAGACCGGGGGAATTCTGTCTCAGGAGGGGACGCCCTCGAACAGGATAACGAACCATCAGTATTTTATCAGGCTCGCCGAGAAACTTACCGCAATCATCGGGGAAAGCACCGAAAACGGCTTTGTATTCCGGGTGGACCTGCGGCTGCGGCCCGAGGGGCAGCGCGGGCCCCTTGCGCAAAGCCTGGGCGGTTATGAGATCTACTATGAGTCCTGGGGACAGACCTGGGAACGCTCCGCGCTCATCAAGGCAAGGCCCGTGGCAGGCGACGAGAACGTGGGACAGGAGTTCCTGGAACGGATCACGCCCTTTGTGTTCCGGAAATATCTGGATTACGGCGCGATCGCCGAGATCCGCGAGATGAAGCAGAAGATCAACAGGGATGTGCAGCAGAAGGGGAAGACCTACCGTGATGTGAAATTGGGATACGGGGGCATCCGCGAGATAGAGTTTGTGATCCAGGCGCTCCAGCTCATGTACGCGGGAAGGGACAAGGCTCTCCGGGAAAGAAACGCGCTCAAGGCCCTCCACGCGCTCTCGCAGAAGGGGTTGATAACCTATCAGGAACAGGCTGATCTCTCAAAGGCGTATGTATTTCTCCGGACCGTGGAACACCGCCTCCAGATCTTGAACGATCTCCAGACGCAGACCCTTCCTTCTGATCACCGTGAACTGCGCGCGCTTGCCCGGCGCGCCGGGTATCTGGAGCAGGGGAATGAGACCGGGGCCCTGCTTCGCGACTATGGATCGCACACGCACCGGGTCAGGGCCATCTATGACAACTTGTTCGAATACGCCGCAGAAGAGGCCGCGTCAGAAGACCGTCAGAAACACTACGAGCTCTTTCTGGACCCTGAAACCACGGAGCAGGAGGCCGTTGCGGCGCTCAAGGCATTCGGGTTCCGCGATACCGGCAGGGCATACCGCAATCTGCTTCTGCTTCGCGAAGGGCCGGCATTCGTGCACCAGACCCCAAGGAACCGGAAACAGTTCGGCGAGATATTTCCCGAGATATTCCAGGAGATCATTTCGTCTCCTGACCCCGATCAGGCGCTCAACCATCTGGAGTCATTTCTTGCGGCCCAGGGTTCGTGGGACGCGTTTCAATCGCTTGTCAAGCAGGACGGCATGGCGATCAAGGTCCTCATCGCTCTATTCGCGAACAGCGAGTACTTTTCGAGGATGTTGGTTGTGAGCCCTGAACTCCTGGATGACCTGCTCGATACGAGCCGGTCATTGAGCGTGGGGGCAACCGCGCTGCTCGACAGGGAACTTACCGCTGCCCTGGATAAAGCGGGGGACGTCCCTGAAAAACTCGATGTTATCAGGAGGTTCAAACACCGCGAAGAAATACGGATCGGGATGGAGGACCTTCTTTCCGCCATTCCGTCGCCAATGGCGTCCCGCGCTCTTTCGAGGCTCGCGGATGTATGTCTGAGGGCGGCGCTCAGGCTGGCAATGGAGGAGACGGGAAAACGCTACCAGGGCGGACCGGTTGGTTCAGGACTCGCGATCATCGGCGTGGGCAAGCTCGGCGGCAGGGAACTGACGTACGGCTCGGACCTTGATATTCTGTTCCTGTTCGCCGAGGACCGGATCATTGCTCCGACGGCCGGTCTGACAACGTTCGAATACTATAATAAGATAGCGGAGAAGACGATCTCTTATCTGACGACGATGACCCGTGAGGGTTTTCTGTACCGCGTTGACACGCGCCTGAGACCCGGAGGATCGAAAGGCCCGCTCGCCCAGAGCTTGACCGCCTTCCGTAATTATTATACAGCTCAGGCCCGGACATGGGAGAGGCAGGCGTTGATCAACTCCCGGTATGTGGCGGGAGACCGGATCGCGGGCGGAGAGTTTTCCCGGAGTCTTCTCGATATGGTCTATCAGGAAGTGGATGAGGCCGTTCTTGCCGGCGACATACGCGCGATGCGCAAAAGAATGGAAGATGAAAGAGGGAAGGAGGACGCAGCCCATTACAACATCAAACAGGGCATTGGAGGACTTGTGGACATCGAGTTTCTCGTCCAATTCCTTCAACTTGTCCACGGGAGGAAGGATCGCTGGGTGCGGATGCCGGGCACGTTTAATGCCCTTCGCGCTCTCGGAAAACGGAAGCTTTTGGGTCCCGCGGAGCATCAAACAATGATGAAGGCCTTCCTGTTCATGCGCCGGCTTGAAAGCAGGATGAGGATAGTGTCCAATCAGTCCACGAACGACCTCAATAGAGATCCTGAAAAACTGGGGTCTCTTTCGCGCCGCATGGGGTACGTGGATGATGCCGTGACGGCGGGGCAGAAGCTCCTGAGAGACTACGAACAGTTGAGCAAAGAGGTGAGAATCGTATTTGACAGGATTTTGCGAGGTTAGTATCTTTCTTTTGATCTTGAGGGCGCGGTGATTATTGCAGCTACATCATTCGCTTTGTTCTCACTGAACATTTTCCGACGTTTGACAGTAGGGCTTTTTTATGCCATAATATCCGACAATGAAAGATAATGCAGGCTTTTCCATAGAGAGTATTTTGTTGCTCATCGGCCTGCAGGCGCGTACCGGTGAGCTCATAATCGAGTCCGGCAACAGCATCGGCAGCATGATCTTTCATGAAGGCAAGATCCTCCAGTCGTTCTCTCCGTACGCGCGTGCCATTGGAGACCTGCTGGTTGAAGGCGGAGCGCTGACCGAGGCTGAGCTTATGGAGATCCTCAGGTCCCAAAAGACCGAGGGGTATTCCCCGGTGGGCTTTTTGCTGATGAGGGCCGGAAAGGTCAGTTTCGAGGTCATCGAGATGATGGTGCATGAGCAGATCAGGCAGGCAGTGAAGGCATTCAAGGGATGGAACGACCTGTCCTTTAGTTTTGTGGACAAAGTCATAGACCCTTTTGATGCCATTCACCTGCCCGTTTACGAATTCATTGACAACGAGACCCTGAGGACTGCAATGGATTCGCTGTCTCACATGGTCCGGGCAAAGGATGAATCAGCGCCGAAGGCCGCTCCTGCCTCGTAAGGCGGAGAGCGGAAGAAGCACGCAAGGAGATTGACTCATGCGCATCTCCGCTCGGTTGCTCATAGTGTTGAGTATTGTCACCGTTGCCGCCGTTCTGCCATCATTTGAACATATATTTGCGGGCGGACTGATGCAGCTCCGAAAAATGCCTCCCACCTTGCCCCCTGAAGAGTACGGCAACACCGTGCTGAACCGGCTGGCTGAAAAGAACGGACAGCAAAAAGTGGTCTTTCCTCACTGGTCGCACCGGTCCCGGTTCACGTGCAGGGTCTGTCATCTGGAGCTTGAGTTCAGCATGAGGGCGGGTGAGACCCCGATAACCGAGACACTCATCAGGGAAGGAAGATACTGCGGGAATTGCCACAACGGAAAGACGGCCTTCGCGCCGAAGGGTCCGGAAGGGGACAACTGCACGCGGTGCCACAGCGGAGGGACAAAGAACGACCCGGAGAAGTTCAACACCTTCGCGATGAAATTGCCCGCCGCTCCGTTCGGGAACAGGATCGACTGGATGCAGGCGCTTGACAAGGGGCTGATCAAGCCCAGGAACAGTCTTTATGACAACAAGCCGCCCATGACATTGGACAGGCAATTGGATCTTAAGGCGGAGATGGCGATGATATCACCTGCCGTATTTCCGCATAAGGCGCATACGAAGTGGCTTGAATGCCCTCAGTGCCACCCCGATATCTTCAACATCAAGAAAAAAACAACCGAACATTTCACCATGGACAAGAATCTGGACAACCAGTTCTGCGGTGTGTGCCATCTCCGTATCGCGTTCCCGTTGAACGACTGCAAGCGCTGCCATCCCGGCATGAGGTCGCCCTCATAGGCCTTTTTCCCGCAGAGATTCCCTCAGCATTTCCCGGGCCTTGCCGAACATACGGACGTACTCATCCGTTCGATAATCGGGATAGGTGTACGCGAGAGGCGTAAAGCGGCCGCCTTTCTGGACAAGCGCTATTTCGGCGAAGATTTTCTCACCAATATATATCCGGTGGGAGTAATCCTTGGTTGTCGCGAGCACGACCTTGGCCTCGGTGATGTATCCGGGGTCGAGGTTTATTCTCCTCAGGACACCCTTGTTCGTTGTCACGGCCATCTGCTCTTCGATCCTGTTGGTGAGTGTTTTCATGCCGGCAAGTTCTCCGGGTTCCGTAAGCTGTTCAAAGAAAATGAAACTTCGCAGAAGTCCCGGGCCCATCTCAGCCAGGTAGTGGTCAGTAAAGTCCCATGGCACGATCTCGCTCTGGTGGTCAACGGGCCCGTATTCTTCGACAAGCAGGTCCTTGCAGGAGTCGAAGAAGGCCGCATCTGATGATAACATGCCGACGAATAGTTTGACGGGTCTCGGAGGAAGTGTTCTTTTCATAATGATTTCATGGCTGTTGTTCCCGGATAATGGACGAAAGGCCGCCGGGACCAGTGAGCGAAAGCTCCAGTTCTATTTCCCTATTGCCGCCGCTCAGTTCCTGTTCCCGCACAATTTTATATCCCTGCACAAACCCCTGGATCCTTTCCGTATAGTTCTTATCGCCCATGAAAGACTTCAAGCTTTGATCGGGCGAGACCCTGACCTGGTCGATAACTCTGAGCAAGTTCCTCTGAGCGTCTGCGAGGGCAGCGCGTTTCGCCATCTCCTGTCTCACGGTTGAGTTCGGAGCGTTTTTTGGAGGCAGGCCGATGCCCTTGGAGCGGATCTTCCCTCCGGACCAGTCCACACCATCGATAGAAGTGATATAGAGCAGACGCAGGTTTTGCATTGCCTTCTGCGAATCGGTGAGATTGAGCGCGGTTGCGTCGCCTGCATAGCCGGGAGCGTCAGCCTTCAGCGTGTAATTTCCGGCTGGCAGACCGGTGAATTCATATTTTCCATCCGCAGAGGTATTTACTGCCGCACGCTCCCTGCCTTCGTAAAGCAGCAAAACCCTTGTTCCGGCGCCTCCCGGCCCGATCGTTCCGGACAGAACCGATCGGCCCGCGGGTTGCGCAAGGTCAATGGGAGAAAGCGTGGTCGTCCTGCCCGGCTCAATGATCACGCCGGGAAAGCTGAGGGGAAAAGGCAAAGAAGGCACGGTTACATTAATATCGTATGTCCCCGGCGCGAGCGTCATAATGAATTTGCCGTCAGCGGCGCTGACATCGATCGTCGATACGGCCTTGCCGTCTTGTACGGCAGTGATCTTCGCACCGGCATTCGGCGGGTTGACGACGCCCTCTACGGCGCCGTTCTGTCCGGTCGTACATGCCGATATGGCAACAAGGAACGCACAGCAGATAATGATTGCATAGTGACGCATGATGTCCTCCGTGTATAACAAACATTGTATATATTATGCCCGCTGAACAAAACTTATTATATCATAAAAACGGCATATTTTATATGGACCATTACGCCTTAAAGTACTTGACAGCGTCCCGATAGTGTGTTACTTTCCACAAAATCGTAGCACGGAGGATGAATGTCTGAAATTGCCCGATTCGGCGTTTCCATTGACGGCCAGCTGATAAAAAAGTTTGATGCACTCATAGGCCGCAAAGGATATGCTACGCGGTCCGAAGCCATACGGGATATGATCCGTGACAGTCTCGTGGAACAGCAGTGGGAATCAGGAAGCCGGGAAACCGTCGGCACGATCACGCTCGTTTATAACCACCACACGCGTGAGCTTGACCATTCCCTGACGGACATGCAGCATAGGTCCTACGGTCATATCATTTCCGCGCTTCATGTACATCTCGACGCCCATAATTGTCTTGAAGTGCTGGTCGTGCGGGGCAAGAGCCGGGACATCAAAAAGATAGCAGACCGGCTGATCGGCACACGGGGCGTCAAACACGGCAAACTGACCATGACGACGACGGGGAAAGAACTGGTATAAAAGTAAGAACGATATGAATAATCCTCGACTTACAAAAGCTTACATGAGCTCTGTTGGCAGGGTAGCAGTCATCGTTTTCCTGCTCGGTGTACCGGAGGCAGCGTGGGCCTCGCATCCGCTCGACGTCGAAGATGCCGAAACCGAAGGCAAAGGCAGATATTCACTCGAATTCACCGGCGATTATGTGAAGAATAACGGCATAACGTCGACTGAGACAACGGTCGCCTTCACAGCGGGCGCCGCTGAAAATACCGATCTTTCACTGGAAGTGCCGTATCTCCTGCTGAACCCCAGCCCCGAGACGGATCGACATGAAGCGGGTTTCAGTGACCTGAGGTTGAAACTAAAGCATCGCTTTTACGAGACTCCGGACGAACAGTCACTCGCTTACCTGATCCACGCCGATCTTCCGATTGGTGACGAAAAGAAAGGGCTGGGATCAGGCAAAGTGGAGTGGGGTGGACGGCTTATCGGCACCAAGGAGTGGGATCGGCTGGAACTGCACCTGAATGCAGGGTACGAGTCTCATGGAAGCGCGCTCAAAAAAGGAGACTTTACCCTTGAGTATGCAGTCTCCTATGGCCTGGCAGCGGAGTATGAGATTACAGAACCGTTCGAACTTGTTGTCGAGGTGTCTGGAGAGCGGCGGAAACAGGACGGGCAATTTTCCAGGCCGTTGTTTCTCCTGGGTGGAGCAATTTACGAGTTATCTGAATCGTGGTACGTTGACGTTGGCCTGCGCGCAGGCCTGAATACCGATGCAGAGGATTATGCGCTGCTTGCAGGCGTGGCGTACGGGTTTTGAAACAAGCACCAAATGACGAACAAACTACAAACACCAAGTACCAATAATCAAATAATTTCCAATATCCGCATTAGAAGCCCCAAACCGTTTGGTTATTGTGATTTGGGATTTGGGATTTGGAACTCAGGAGAGTCTCTTGCATATACCTGACGGGTATCTCGGACCGGCCACCTATGGCGCCATGTTTGGCGTGATGATCCCCATCTGGACGGCGGCGTCCTGGAAACTGAACAAGACGCTCAAGACCAGACAGGCGCCGTATCTTGCGCTTGGAGCGGCATTCACTTTCGTCATCATGATGTTCAATATTCCCGTGCTGGGCGGAACAACGGGCCATGCGGCAGGAACCACGATCATCGCCGTCCTGCTCGGTCCCTGGGCCGCGACAATCGCGGTATCGGTGGCGCTCATTATCCAGGCTCTGCTGTTCGGAGACGGCGGAATAACGACGATCGGCGCTAACTGCTTTAATATGGCGGCAGCGGGCGCATTTTCAGGATACGGTATCTATCGTCTTATTGCTCTGCGAGCGGAAGCGAAGAGCAAAAGACGCTGGATCGCCGCGGCAATCGCAGCGTATGTGAGCCTGAATGTCTCGGCACTGCTTGCGGCTTTTCAGCTCGGCATCCAGCCGATCCTGGAGAAAGCTCCCGACGGCCGGCCGCTGTATGCCCCGTTCCCGCTCGGGGTGACCGTGCCTGCCATGGCACTGGCGCACCTGCTTCTTTTTGGATTCGTTGAGGCGGGAATTACCGCACTGGTGGTAAAATACTTTCAGAAGAACGATCCTGATATGTTGTCGCGGTCATGAGAACGAATAGCCTTGCACGCTTACAGCGCCTATCGCGCATGACCGAACCGAGCGCCTGAGTAGTCGTGAGGAGAGGATGAGCTATGACAACCGTTAAAAAACTCTGGATGGTCATCGGGATCCTCGTGATTCTCTCTCCCCTCGGATTTATTATCCCGGCTCTCTTTGGCGCCGGCGGCGCATGGGGTGAATGGAGCCTCGAGGAGATAAAAAAGCTGACCGGATACGTGCCGCAGGGCATGGAAAAACTTTCTCGGCTCTGGAGCTCTCCCTTGCAGAACTACGCCATGCCGGGCCAGCGCGAGGGGCTTGTGCATGGTAGCCTCGGCTATATCATTGCTGCTCTCGCGGGTGTTGCACTTGCCGCAGGCATCGCGTATCTTCTCGCACGGATCCTCGGCAGAAGGGAAGAACGGAAGAACGACTAAGTTTTTTCCTCTTGCCTGCCTTGTACAAAGCAGGGACCTCACGCCCGTCTTCCTGCGAGCCGGGCGGAACAGGCGGTATGATCATTGTATCAAACGCGATTTTTGGATAGGACGTTGTTGGCGGTCGCACGCGTGGCAGAGCGGTCTCTGTTCTCGGAAGCGTATGCGCAGAGACGGGGTTTTCTCCAGACACTCGATACCAGGATCAAGCTCATAACATTCCTATTCATTCTGATCATTATCAGCTTTATTCACAGCCCCCGGGCTTTATGGCTGCTCTATGGTCTGAGCCTCGTCCTCGCCGCGGTTTCCCGCGTGCCGCTCGGCTTTTTTATAAAGCGTGTCTGGTTGTTCGTGCCTTTCTTTTCGGCCGCCATTGTCCTTCCGGCGCTCTTGAACATTGTTACGCCCGGCGACCCTCTTCTCATCCTCGTGCGGCTGAACACCGTGCATCACTGGGGTCCGTACGCTATTCCGCAGGAAATAGCCATAACCCGGCAGGGCCTCTGGGGAGGGATCGTCTTCGTTTCCCGTGTGTCTGTTTCGGTTTCTTTTGTCGTACTATTGACCCTCACCCAGAGGTGGGCTGATATTTTTGCGGGTCTCCGTTCGCTGTTCGTTCCTAAAATTTTTGTACTGACGCTCAGCATGACCTATCGGTATTTATTTGTTTTTTTGCGCCTCATACAAGATATGTATCGCGGAAGAAAAAGCCGCACTATCCGGTCTCTTTCGTCGGCAGCGGAACGGAACTGGATCGCCTCGCGCATCGGGGTCACGTATGAAAAATCCGTCGAGATGGCCGAAGATGTCTACCGGGCCATGCTCTCCCGGGGCTTTCAGGGGGAATTCCGTCCACTCATTCGGTTCCGCACAACGATCGTGGATCATATCTGGCTCGTGACAGTTCTCTGTTTTGGTGGTATATTGATCCTGTTCGAAAGGGGTCTTATCCGGTGACGAGTATTTTCAACTTCACTGATGTTTATTATTCGTATAGCGGCGGCATACCGGTCTTGAAAGGCCTGACGCTCGACATTCAACCCGGCGAGCGGACCGTGATCCTCGGCGCGAACGGCACGGGCAAGTCCACCCTGCTTGCCGTGCTCGACGGCCTTGTCTTTCCTCAATCAGGCGCCATACGGGCATTCGGAAAGACCTTGTCTGAAAATGCCCTCGAAGACAGGGCGTTCTCCAGGGACTTTCGGAAACGGGTGGCCTTTGTGTTCCAGAACGCCGATGTACAGTTGTTCTCATCCACCGTGTGGGACGAGGTGGCCTTCGGACCGCTCCAGCTCGGGTTTTCCCGGAGCCGGATCGAGGAGATCGTCGAGCAACAGCTCGAATCGCTGCGCATTCAGGATATCCGTGACCGGGCCCCTCATACGCTTTCGGACGGTCAAAAAAAGAAGGTCGCCATCGCATCGAGCCTCGCCACTGACCCGGAGGTGCTCCTGCTCGATGAACCCACGAACGGCCTTGACCCGAGAACGCAGGTCTGGCTCATCGAGCTCCTCAATGAACTGCACCATAAGGGAAAGACCATTATTTCAGCCACACACGATCTCTCGATAGCAGGGGATATTGCCGAACGGGCGATCGTTCTTTCCGAAGAACATACGGTTGCGGCGGACGGCGGGTTCTGGGATATCGTTAACAATGAAGAACTGCTGCTCAAGGTAAACTTGATCCACGAACACGCGCACCAGCACGGCAACACCGCGCACGTCCACCGTCACGGACATTTCGGCCACTATCATTCAAACGGAGGAACCATGCACGATGATCATAAACATCATACTCATGGCCATGCACACGGGAGCGGACATGGGCATCCTGATGCGGAAACGCTCCAAAAACTGCTGAAAATGCTCGAACACTGGATCGAACACGGTGATGGCCACGCGGAAAACTACCGTGTGTGGGCCATGAAGGCAAGCGGGGCGGGTGAGGAAGAGATCGCGCGGGAGATACATCTCGCGATCAACGATAATGAATCGGTAAAACAGCATATCAAGCGCGCAAAGGACATCCTTGCGGCGAAGCTTGTGCTGAGGAAATAGGTGATCTACCGCGGAGATCGCGGAGAACGCAGAGAATACACAAATGAAGTTTGCTTGATGTTGTTTCGAAGTCTATGATTTAGTTTTTTCTCAGCGACCTCTGCGTCCTCTGCGGTGATAAAGCAGGAGGAGGTACCATGCTGGATAATTTTGATGCCGATCTCCGTGATACCGTTCAGTTCCACGGCCACCTCTGCCCCGGGCTCGCGCTCGGGTTCCGCGTGGCAAAGGCGGCGCTGCGCGAACTCAAGGCCGACCGTCCGCGCGACGAGGAGCTTGTCGCGATCGTCGAGAACGACTCCTGCGCGGCTGACGCTGTCCAGTATATCACCGGTTGCACCTTTGGGAAGGGGAACTTTATCTTCCGGGATTACGGTAAACACGTGTACACGTTCTTTAACCGGAGGACCGGGCAGGGAATGCGCATATCCGAAGATTACCGAGGGTTCGAGGACGACCAGCGGTTTCCGGAACTGAAAAAAAGACAGGAAGCGGGAGAGGACGTGTCCCGCGCGATGATGGAATATAAAATGGACAAGGCCGCGGCCATACTCCGGGCGGATGAAAAAGAGATCTTGACCATAGAACAGCTATCTGCTCAGCCTCCTCGTGAAGCGAAGATACGCGGCTCCGCCCGGTGCTCGCTCTGCGGCGAGAAATTCATGGAATCACGCGGCCGCGTGAAGAGCGGAAAGATCGTCTGCATTCCCTGTTTTGAGAAAGAGTGATCTCCGCCCTCTTGTTCAAGCGACAGCCCGCCGTTACAGCTTCCGAGCAGTTATTCCGGGATAGAGCCAGAAATGTCTTGACATGTTCTCATCGGCATGGTATATCTGTACCGTCAAATTGAAAATGGTTTTCAATATCAAAAATGAAGAAAAAAGCCGCTGAACAATTAATGGAGTACCTCGCAGGCCAGGGGCTCAAGTCCACGCAACAGCGCGACGAGATTCTGAAGGTCTTTGTGGGCGCCGGCAGGCACCTGAGCGCAGAGGAGCTGTACGCCCTGGTAAAGAAGTCCTACCCCGGCATCGGTTATGCCACGGTATACCGGACGCTGAAGCTTCTGGCCGAGGCGGGACTGGCGGAGGAACGGCGTTTTGAGGACGGGTTCACGCGCTACGAGTACAGGGCTACCAACGGTCATCACGACCACCTGATCTGCACCAAGTGCGGCTCGATCATCGAGTTTGAAAACGCCCGGATCGAAGAACTTCAGCAGGATGTGGCACGGAAGAACAAATTCCTCGTGCAGAATCACAAACTGGAACTGTACGGTCTGTGCGCGGTGTGTCAAGGAAAGAAGAAAAACAGATGAACCGGTGAAAGGGAGAAGGCGAGAACCGGAAGAAATCACCCCGATTGCCGTGCTCCCGGATCATCCTCACATACAGAAAGGAAATTTCATGCATGACCATGGTACAAACGATGCTGAACGCTATCGCGATTCAAATCTGAACAAGGTTCTTTTGATCGGCAACCCGAACGTGGGGAAGAGCGCGCTTTTCGGGCTGCTTACCGGAAAATATGTTACCGTGTCCAATTACCCCGGCACGACCGTAGAAGTGACCTATGGCAACGCCGTCCTGAATAAAACACGCACCCTGGTCATAGATACGCCGGGCGTGAACAGCCTGGTCCCGATGTCCGAGGATGAAAAGGTCACGAGGGATATGCTGCTGACGGACCGTGCGGGGGTGGTCGTCCAGGTAGCCGATGCCAAGAACCTGCGTCGCGGCCTCTTGATCACCTTGCAACTTGCCGAGATGGGCGTACCGTTTATCCTTGATCTCAACATGGATGATGAGGCCAAGAGCCGCGGCATCATGGTAGATCAGGAAAAGCTGTCGCGGATGCTCGGCATAGAAGTGGTCAAGACCGTCGCCATCCGAAGGAGCGGCATAGACCGGCTCCTCAAAAGCATCCAACATCCCCGGAGGTCTCCGGCAGGTGTGCAGTACGACGACGCGATGGAGACAGGGGTCAGGGACATCTCCGCTTTTTTGCCGGAAACGAATATTTCGGCTCGTTCGCTTGCCCTCATGATCCTTGCGGGAGATGAGAGCCTCAGAGGGTGGCTCCATGCGAATTTACAGGACAAGGTTATCTCGAAAATTGAAAAAATCCGGCAGGAAGTGCAGTCGAAATTCAACAACTCCCTTGGCTATCTCATTAATCAGCGCCGGCTGAAAAAAGCGGACGAAATTCTCTCACAGGTATTGAGCCTCCATGAAGCCGGGAAGGGGTCTACGATCGCTTTTCATATCGGCCGGTGGTCGATGCATCCGATCTACGGTTTGCCGATCCTGGCCTTCGTGCTCTATCTTGTGTATCAGTTCGTGGGGGTGTTCGGGGCGGGAGACGCTGTAGGGTTCCTGGAAGAGACTGTGTTCGGCGAGTACCTGAACCCCTGGGCAACGAAGATCGTGACCTTCGTCTTCCCGGTTCCGTTCATTCAGGAACTCCTCATCGGTGACTATGGACTCATCACAATGGCGCTTACGTATGCAATCGCGATCGTGCTGCCCATTGTGGGCTTTTTTTTCATCGCCTTCGGAATTCTGGAAGACTCCGGGTATTTGCCGAGGCTCGCGGTCATGGTGAATAAGGTATTCAAAGTGATGGGACTGAACGGCAAGGCCGTGCTCCCGATGGTTCTGGGGCTCGGGTGCGACACCATGGCAACGCTTACTACCCGCATTCTGGAGACTAAAAAAGAGCGCATCCTGGTGACGTTGCTCCTGGCGCTCGGCGTTCCCTGTTCAGCCCAGCTTGGGGTCATCCTCGGCATGGTGTCCGGGCTTTCCGGCATCGCAACCGCCATTTGGCTCGGTTCGATAGTGGTAGTGATGCTTCTTGTCGGATATATCGCGTCAAAAATTGTCCCTGGGGAGCCCTCCGATTTTGTTCTTGAGCTCCCGCCCATACGCGTGCCGCAGTTGATGAATATTTTCGTGAAAACGCTTGCACGGGTGCAGTGGTATTTGAAGGAAGCGGTGCCGCTCTTCATGCTCGGGACCTTTATTCTTTTCGTGGGGCATAAAATAGGGGCGCTTGCCTATATTCAGCAAATAACGGACCCGCTGGTCGTCGGTATGCTTGGTTTGCCGAGCAAGGCAGCCGAGGCCTTTGTCATCGGCTTTCTTCGCAGAGATTACGGAGCAGCAGGGCTTTTCATGCTGGCCAAGGGAGGCATGCTCGATCCGATCCAGATCGTCGTGAGTCTCGTGGTGATAACGCTCTTTGTGCCCTGCATCGCGAATTTCTTTATGATGGTGAAAGAACGTGGAATGAAGGCCGCGCTTTATATGGTGGCGTTCATATTCCCCTTTGCGTTTGCCGTCGGAGGCGCGCTCAATTGGGTGCTGAGGACGTTGAAGGTGGCGCTGTAAAAGCGCATAGGGCAGAGAGCAGAGGGCATAGGGCAAACAACGAAGAGCGAAACCCTATGCGCCATGCTCCATGCGCTATGCGCATTTCAAGGAGGAGCAATGTCTGAGCACAAAAAAATGGATACTATCGAGGGAAAAGCCGGCCATCCCGCGCTGTGTGTTTTGCCGGAAATAGAAAAAGAAGATGAGCTCCTTGAAATCATCTGGACGCTGAGGGAAGAAGGGACGCTCACCTGGGACCAGATTCTTCAGGGTTGCCAAATCGACGGCTGCGAGGCTATTCTGAGGGATCTGGCTAAGAACGGATGGATCGATATTAAAGGTCAGACCGTGGAGATGCGCCCCAAGGGTGAGAAGAGAGGCCGGGAACTGGTGCGTCGGCATAGACTTTCGCTTCGTCTGTTCTATGATCTCTTTGCTCTTGACGGCGCCGAGGCCGAGGCGTGCAAATTCGAGCATATCCTCTCGCCCGAGGTGACCGACAGCGTCTGTACGCTGCTCGGACACCCGCCGAATTCCCCGGACGGAAAACCGATCCCCCGCGGGGAATGCTGCGCCATGTTCAGGCAGGAGATGAAGCCCCTCGTCGCTCCGCTTGCCGACCTCATACCGGGAGAGAAGGGGAAGATTGTGTTCATCACTCCTGGGTCCCATTCGCGGCTTGACCGGCTCTCGGCCATGGGCGTCGTTCCCGGCAGCATTGTCAAACTGCACCAGAAGAGACCTTCCTATGTGATCCAGCTCGGCGAGACGATGGTGGCCGTGGACAAGGACATTACGAAGGAGATTTTTGTTAAGAAAGTGTAAGCAGATATGGTGGAGCGCATAGGGCCTGGCGCATAGGAGAATGACAGGAAGACGGATTTTTACCCTTTGCGCTCTGCGCTATGCGGTGAAAAAGGAAGTGTACCATGAGCAGGTTGGGACCCGCGACGACTATTCAAAATTCCGACAAACGAAGGAAGCTCTTGGCCGACAGCGTGCTCCAGGGCGCGTGTCAGACTGGATCGGAGACGGCCGGCACGGCAGGACAATGCGGCAGTTTTTTTGGCGCTTTCATTGAAAATGAAAATCAATTTCATATTGAGGAGGTCAGCATGTGCATCGCATTGATTGGCGGCATGGACAGGCTTGAAAGGCATTATAAAAATGAGGCGGAAAAATTCGGCGTTGACCTTAAAGTATTCAATGCATCCGCCGCGGGGATCGCATCAAAGGTGAAAGCCGCGGATGCCGTGGTCATCTTTACGAATAAGGTGTCGCACCGCGCGCGGAAAGAAGTGGTGACTATGGCGAGGTCGAGAAATATTCCCGTTTTTCAGTACCACTCGTGCGGCGTTTGCACGCTGAGAGATTGTTTAAATTGCTTACATAAAAAAGGAGGAGTCAGGAATGGGTAAAAGGATTTTAGCGGCAGTTGTAACAGTTGGATTCATCGTATCAGTCATAATGGCGGGGACGGCTTTTGCCGCACACCCGCTCATCACAGACGACACGGGAACGCAGGGCAAGGGGAAGACGCAGCTCGAATTCATCGGCGAGTACGGGATCGAGAAGGAAGAGGGGGTTACGGAAAAGAGCTTCGAGGCGCCGACGGTCCCTTTCTTGTCATACGGGTTGAGCGACGCCATCGACCTCGTGTTCGGCCTTCCCTATGCTTCGGTCAGGGTCGAAGATGCGGGAACTACCACGGCGGTGCGGGGGGCCGCGGACATGTCCATCGAGCTCAAAGCGCGCGTCTATGAAAAGGACGGCTTGAGCTTTGCGGTAAAGCCCGGCATCAGCCTTCCGACCGGCGACGAGGAGAAGGGGCTCGGCAACGGAAAAGCGTCTTACAGTACGTTCTTCATCACTACTAAGGAGGCAGAGCCCTGGGCGTTCCATTTCAACGTGGGTTACGTCCGGAACGAGTACAAGCTCCAGGCGGATGAGGACGCGAACAGAAAGGACATCTGGCACGTCTCCCTTGCCTCGCAGGTGGAGGTCGTGAAAGACCTGAACCTCGTCGCGAATATCGGCATGGAGCGGAACCCCGACAAGACCTCGGACACTCATCCCGCCTTTATTCTGGGCGGACTGGTTTATTCCATTTCTGAAAACCTGGATATCGACCTCGGCGTCAAAGGCGGACTGAACAAGACCGAGACGGATTATTCGGTCCTTGCAGGGATCACGTGGAGACTGTAGGAGGAAAGCATATGATGCCCCTTGGGCTGTTGCGCGCCGACGAGCGCGCAGAAGTAATCGACGTAAAAAGCGGGAGCCACGCCGCCGGCGTGGCTGCAAAAAGCTGCCGGGACCGCGTGGAGGACATGGGGCTGCGCGCGGGCGAGAGCGGAAAAATCGTCAAAATGGGCACCATCGGGCCGCTCAAGCGCCGGCTCATGGACATGGGTGTGCTGGTGGGCGAGGAGGTGAAGGTCGAAAAGATCGCTCCCCTCGGAAAAAGGTTCAATAATCTTCAAGAACTCCACGGAAAGGACCTTGACAATACAAGACGATGTGATAAGCTTCTTAACAGATAAGCCGTCTTTTACCAGTGTGACTTGCACCCCGCAGGAATCCTTCTCATTCAGAAAGAGCGTTCACAAACCGCAAGGTCGGAAATGAATTTACGTTTCAAAGTTTTCACTCTCAAAATCTGCGTTTTTTATGGAGATTGCATTTATTAACCACCGAGGAGGTTCTCAATGAAAGGAAACCCAAAACTGATCGAAACGCTGAATTCGTTGCTGGCGGACGAGCTGACCGCCATCAACCAGTACATGGTGCATTCCGAGATGGCCGCCAACTGGGGGTACGGGAAACTGCACGAGCACTTTGAAAAGCGGGCAATAACCGAGATGAAGCACGCTGAAAAGCTCATCGGGCGGATACTCTTTCTCGAAGGCATTCCCACTGTTACCAATTTGAAGAAGATATCCATCGGCAGCGACATCCCAAAGCAGCTTGAATATGATCATGCCGCGGAAGAAGGCGCCATCAAGGCGTACAACGCGGGAATACAACTGGCTGGAGAAGTGGGCGATTTTGCCACGCGCGAAGTGCTCGAACACATACTGAATGAGGAAGACGAGCATATCGACGGCATCGAAGCTCTCCAGGACCAGATTTCTCATATGACGCTGCCGATTTTCCTGACGACGCAGGTTGCGTAGCGTCGGCCCGTCGGCCGAATAAACATCAATAAGAAACTGCGAGAAAACGCTATGACGAAGCCGAGGACCTCCGTGGGGGATTCTCGGCTTTTTTGTGTGCCGAGCATGTTCAACAGCTTGAGGGTGGAAGTCCCTTGCCCAGCCTGATGGAGGCGAAGGGTTGGCGAAGTTCCGTAGGTTGGGCTGAACGTTCTACGTAAGGCCCAATGCTTTAATCGGGAATCTGTTGGGCAAGATGAGTCGCTTTGCCCAACCTACACAACTGTCTTCTCTCCTAATTCCTGACTTCTGACTCCTGACTATCAGTGGGCCACACTCTTTTCTCAATCTCCTTCAATAGATCTCCGAATGTTTCAGGCATTATTGCTGAGCAGGCCACACCGCTAAAGCGTTTTGCGATAGCCCGGGCCCAGACCGCGTCCACCTTGTCGACCTTGTTGAACACAACGAGCCGGGGTATACGGTCAAGTTCAAGGTCGATAAGTATCGTGTCCACGGACCCCATCTGGTGCTCGAACCGCTGACTGCTGATGTCCACCACATGAAGCAACAGGTCCGCGTCCTGCATCTCGTCGAGCGTGGCGCGGAAGGCGCCGAGCAGGTCTTCGGGAAGGTCCTGAATGAACCCGACCGTGTCGGTGATGACCACTTCGCGCTCACGGGGGAAGCGGAGCCTGCGCGTGGCGGTATCGAGCGTGGCGAACAGCAGGTCTTCGACGTTGACCTCTGATTTTGTCAGGGCGTTGAGCAAGGTTGACTTTCCGGCGTTCGTATATCCCACTATGGAGACGATGGGTATCCCGCTTTGGATGCGCTTCTCGCGCCTCTGCTGTCTCCCTCTGCTGAGCGCCTTGAGCTCCTTTTCAAGCCCCCGTATCCTGTCCCTGGCGCGGCGCATGTCTATTTCAAGTCTCGTCTCTCCCGGGCCTCTTCCGCCGATACCTCCGGTAAGCCGTGAGAGAGCCGTAGAGCGCTCGGAGAGCCTCGGGAGCCGGTACTTAAGCTGCGCAAGCTCAACCTGCACCTTTCCGTCCCTGCTGTGCGCCCTGCGCGCGAAGATATCAAGGATCAACTGTGTGCGGTCGATGACACGCATCTCGGTCACATCCCCGATGGCCTTGACCTGGGAAGGGGTGAGATTCTGGTTAAATACGATAAGGTCAGCGCCGAGCTGCTGGGAACGGATGATGAGCTCCTTCAGTTTCCCTTCGCCGAGAAGGTATTTGGGGCTGATGTCATGCGGCCGCTGGATCATGGCGTCGAGGACCTGGATGTTGTCGGAGCGGGCCAGTTCCTTGAGCTCTTCGATTGACTCTTCCTGCTGCGCCTTGCTTTTTTTGGACACACTGACCAGTATGGCCCGGTCTTTTTTCCCGACCTCCACGGCAGGCCGCGTACGCTCCATTTCCCTTTCGAGTTCGGCTATGAACTGCGCGGCGTTGATATCGATGGCGTGAACAGGCCGCGGGGATATGATCTCATAGAGCTTTTGCTCCGGGTTTGGCGGGAGGAGATGGGCGATCGAAATAGTGCCGGGCAGGCCGCCGGGCCGTACTGAGAGAGCCGCGATCATATCAAGACGGAGCAGGGCGAGGTCGGTCAGGTCTTCCTGATTCAGAGGAACGTCTTTTAAATGAGTATGGATGAATCTCACTCCCCTGAGGCGTTTGGAACCGAGGCGGTAATCCGAGAGGTCCGGTATGAGGATGTCCCTGTCCGTGCCGACGATGACGTACCGTATGCTGCCGCCCCGGTCGATGAGGAGCCCGGTCTGCCT
>Ga0209342_10001791_pt1 | contig 23769 bp, 26 predicted proteins | sample RifCSP16_2_FD_184023 | JGI IMG/M metagenome (GOLD analysis project Ga0209342, IMG submission 184023) | Soil microbial communities from Rifle, Colorado - Rifle CSP2_sed 16_2 (SPAdes) (version 2) | ecosystem: Environmental > Terrestrial > Deep subsurface > Rock core/Sediment | place: Rifle... | reverse complement strand
GTTCGAGCGCCGGCTTTGCCGGCGCAATCTCCCCCAGAGATTGCGCCGGCAAAGCCGGCGCTCGAACGAGTCGAGCATGACCCCATCGCTCTACTTGAAACAGATGGAATTGGGGCCGATGCAGAACTATGTGTACTTGGTGGGTGATCCGGCGGCCAGAGAGTGCATCGTTGTGGATCCGGCTTGGGAGATTGACACGATTGTCGAGACCGCTCAGCGAGACGACATGACGATCAAAGGAGCGCTGATCACCCACACCCATCCAGACCATGTGGGCGGCTCCATTTTCGGGATGAACATTCCCGGAGTGGAGACATTGTTGGAGCGACTGCCAGCCAAGGTCTACGTCCACAAAGCTGAGCGCGAGTTCCTGCGAGGGTACGGCTCCGACCTCGTGCAAGTGGATGGCGGAACCGAGATTGCAGTGGGCCGATTGACAATCACGATTCTTCATACACCCGGGCACACTCCTGGCTCTCAGTGCTTTCTTGTGGATGACCGGCTGATCTCCGGTGACACGCTTTTCATCGGCGGGTGCGGCAGAACTGATCTCCCCGGCGGTGATCCCGGAGCCCTCTATCTCAGCCTCACCCAGCGTTTGGCCAGGCTTCCCGATGACACGATTCTCTTTCCGGGGCACAATTATGGCGGCCCGTCTTCCACAATCGGCGATGAGAAACGTGGCAATCCGTTCATGCGCTTTGCGTCCCTCGGAGAGTTCCTTCGGGCGATGGGGGGCGGCCGGGTCGTTGTTCCCTGAGCGCGCATCTCACCGCGCGCGACTTCCCTTTGAGCCATGCCGATGAGCCGATCAGCCTTTTTCATCGTGAATCCTATCGCTGGCGGCGGCCGAACGGGACGATTCTGGCCTGAGATCCGGAGCTGTCTTGCCCAGTTGGGTGTGACGGTTGAGTTTGCCGAGACCAGCCGACGTGGGGAGGCGGTGGAGCTTGCCAGGCGAGCGGCAGGCGACGGCTATCCGTTGGTTGTGGCAGTCGGTGGTGACGGGACGGTCAACGAAGTCGTGAACGGGTTGGTGGATGAGAACGGGAGGACCATGGCGACCCTTGGCTGCGTCTTCACCGGGCGAGGGTGTGACGGCGTGAGAAATTTCAATCTGCCGCGGGACCTTCGGGCGGCGTGTCGCCAGCTCGTGGAAGGTCGAGACACGAATGTGGATCTCGGGCTGGTTCGCTGGTGGCGCGGGGGTGAGCGCTACTTTATCGGGTCGGCCGGAGCCGGGTTCGATGCCGCCGTGGCCCAAAAAGCTCAGGTGGGGACGCTCAGAGGGATCTGGTCCTATCTTCCCGCGCTGGCGACAACCCTTGCGACTTATCGAAACCAGCGCGTCACGGTCGAAGCCGACGGGCGAATCGTCTTTGATGGCCCTGCCGCAGCAGTGGTCGTTGCGAACGGCAGCTACTTCGGAGGCGGGATGAAGATCGCGCCACAGGCGGATCTTGCCGATGGCCAGCTCGATCTCATCGTGCTGGGCGACCTCCGTGCCATTGAGATCATCTGCTGGATCCCTACCATCTATTTCGGAAAACACCTCGCCAACCCCAAAGTGAGCGCCAATCAAGCCCGGACCGTACAGCTTTCCGGGATTTCCGCGCTTCCGTGCCACCTGGACGGTGAGGTGTGCGGGGAAACCCCGCTGACCGTTCGCGTGTTGCCCAGCGCCCTCCGCCTCCGCTGTTAAATCTCGGAGGGGGGCGTTGCCCAACCGCCCCTGTCCAACTCGATCAGACAAGCCGATCGAGGGAGGCCGATGCTCCCCCCAGGACAACTTGCGCGGGCGCCTATGCCCCCGGCTTCGGTTTGCGAAGCAAACCGGGGGGTAAAGCCCGCGCTCGAACACGCTAATTCTCTCCTACCACGTCCGGGGTGGGCCTTTTCCTGCCAGGCTGATCTTCGCGGGAGCACGGGCGGGCGATAGCCCCCTTGACCCGAACAGTGTCAAGGGCCGCGCTGCAATCAAAAAGTATGGAACCAGGTGAATGGTTGACTCGGTTAATCCGGTGTGATGGTATCGTGAAAGTATGAGTGGCAAGCTCCGCTCTTGGTTAAAGGTTCGCTTCCTCGCCGGTTTCTTTGTCACCGTGCCGGTTGTAGCGACCGCCTGGCTCCTCTGGGTCTTCTGGAACGGGATCGACGATCTCTTCTCCCCAGGGTACGAGCGGATCATCGGACACCGGGTGCCCGGGCTCGGTTTCCTCACCGCGGTGCTCCTGCTCTTTCTCATCGGCGCGGTTGCGACCAACGTGGTCGGCAGGAAGGTGCTCCAATGGGCTGAGCGGGTTCTTCTCCGCATTCCGGTCTTTCGAAGCGTCTACCCGTCGGTCAAGCAGCTGATCGAGGCGTTCTCTCCAGAAAGACGGGGCGGGTTCAAAGAGGTCGTGCTGGCTCAGCACCCTCGAGAGGGCAGCTACGTGTTCGGCTTTCTGACGGGAGAGATCGAAGTCGAGACCTTGGAGGGAAAGCATGAGCTGGCCTCCATCTACGTTCCCACCAACAACCTCTATCTCGGGGACGTCATTCTCGTGAAGAAAAGCGAGATCGTTCGAACTGATTTAACGATTGAGGAAGGCATTCGCATTATCCTCTCGGCCGGCGCGGGCGCCCCGCGTCGGATCCGTCCCAAGTATCGCTTGTAGATTCTCCGCGTGTCCGAGCCTCAATACGCAGCGCCCCCAGAAGGGGATTGGCCTGCCTTTTGCTCTATTCCCTCTTCGTGAAAAGCGGTCAGGCACTGAGTTTGGAGAAGAAACCGGAACACGATGAAGAGCATGCGAAGCGATGCCACCTGCACGGTGGAATAGTTTTACCAATTTTCTCGTATGCGGCCCCGACTATGAAAAAAGTTTCCCAATGACTGTCCGTCGGGTCCGGACCGTGCTCCCTTCTTAAAAAGCATTCGCGAAAGGATGATCGACAATGAAGATTGACCAAGAAATGCCAGCCCTGTGGGATTTGATCAGCTCAGGCGAAGAATTCGCTCGTTTGCCCCACGAACAGACAGGCCGTCCGGAAGATCCGGTGTTCCAAACCCTGAGACCGCGCTCGCCGGCTGATCGGTTGCTGTGGCTTGAGCGCGAGGATGGGCGTCTCTCAAAGACTCTTCACCGGCTTACCGTGCTCAGGGCCTGCTATCAGCAAGAGACGCGTGGGCTGCGCTTGAGTTTCACCGCCGAGGACCGGAAGAAGTACGAGCGGCTCAAAGCGGCAAAACCGGCTGAGCCCCAGCTTCGGGACGGCGGATCATGGCCGGCATCACTCTGATTGCACTCCTGCTCTTCGCGGCGTCCGCTTGGCTCTACGCGACCGCCGTTTCGTCTGCATTCTGCGAGGCGCGTGAGCAGGACAAATGGGGGGAGAAGTAGCCTGCCTAATATCCCCGGCATGCAGCCGACGCGGCACCCTGCGCGGCTGATGCCTGGCCGGTAGACGGGAAGAATCCCCGGCATGCCGCCGCGGCGGAGTCCCCCCGCCCGCACGGCTGGTGCTTCGCGCGATTGAAGACCGAATAACCGCAGGAGTGCTCCCGTCGAAGGAATGAGGCAAGGGCTCATGAAGGTTTTCTGTGTTCTGCGGCGGCGGCGGCTGGGAGCATACCTTGAAGGGGCGCTCACTTCCAGGCAGACAGGGGCAATCGGGCAGCACCTGGTTGGCTGCGCCGGTTGCCGCCAGGAGGTGGAGCAGCTCAAGCGTCTCCGCAGCCTCCTCAGCTCGGTCTCGGCGATCTCGGCGACCGAGCCTGATTGGGGTCAGTTCTGGCCGTCGGTTCGGGAGAGACTCCGTAGCGGCGAGGTTCATCCGCAAGCAGAAATCTGGTGGCGCCGGCTCTTCCATCCTGCTCTCGCGCATCCAAGACTCGCGTTCGCCTCAGCGATTGCCGCGATGACCCTCCTGACAGTGGTCTCCTGGCAAGGGATGAACTGGTGGGGAGGGCCGCCCCAGGCCGAAGCTGTGACGGTTCATTCAGTAGAAGCGGTAGACCCCGGTTCGACAGTGTTGGTCTTCACCAGCCACGACCGAGCGTTGACGGTGATCTGGGTCTTTGGACTTGATCAGACAGACTAGCGCCGCGCCGATATGCGTCGCCTCACGGCGTTCTCGGTCGTCACCAATCCTCACGTACAAGCGCGTACGCTCCGGTTGGCTCCTCCCTCGGGCCTTGTGATGCTCGCATCTCGGCGCGGCGCAAATGCGGCGGCAGACGCCTAACGACAGACAGTAGGGTCCAGACACCAACGGCCGCGAGCCGTTCATTCGCTCGCGGCCGTTCCTTTTCGAGCGCGGGCTTCGCCCGCTCAATGCACGGGCGAAAGGCTCTGAATGCACGCGAGCACGGGCGGGCGACAGCCCGGGCGCCCGTGTCGCAATTATTGAGCCGGGCTTCTCGACGCGGTCAGACGGTCACGCGCCAGCGAGGCTTCCTCAGATTGCGGGAAGTTCTCAACAAGATACCGGAGCCGTGCTTCAGCCAGTGAGTTCTGTTTCAACTCCGTGAGCGCCACTGCTTCCTTGTAGAGCGCGGTGGGCACCTTGTCCCCGCGCGGGTAGGTGAGAACGACCTTCCTGAACTCCTGCACCGCCTGCTCCAACGCCTGCTTGGCTTTCTCCGGGTCATCCTGATTCTGATGCGCTCGAGCAAGGCTGAACTGCGACTCGCCGATCCAGTACTGGGCATTGTCCGCGAGGTCCGAATCGGGGAAGCGGCGGAGGAACTCCTGAAACCCTGCGATCGCCAGCGCGTAGCTTCCCTTGCTGAAGTCGATGTACGCGGTCTGATAGAGGTCAGACGGCTGAGGCTCGCGTGAGATCGGCGCGGTTCGCGGCGGGGTCGCTGGCGTCCCCGATGTCACCGCTGGGTTCGCCGGGCCCGGGGTGACCGCGGGCGGCGTTGAAGTTGAAGATGAGGCCAGCGGGGACGGGGGAGGGATCCTGCTGCTCGGTTGCCTGTTCCCGCCATCAAGCCGGTGTTGGATCTCTTCGAGCTTCCCCGTGATCCGCGCCAGCTCCTGGCTGATCCCCTCGGTCCGAACCTGGAGCTGAGCAAGCTGGCGCTGAAGCTCTTCGGCCTGCTCCCGACCCCGGCGATCAATCTGGGTGAGGAGCGTCTCGGTTTCCGTTTTGGAGCGATGGATGCCCAGTGTAAGCGCGTTCAGATCCTGTCGGACCTGGCCGAGGTCCTCACGCACCACGGAGCCTCCGCCGATCCCTGACGTGATCTCGCTACAGCCAGTCACGGCCACACCCACGAGCAGGGCCACCGCCCACACGGCCAACCGCGGAGTGATTGGTTTCACCGCGCAGCCCGGGCTACTGGCGCTTTGTCAGGAAGTGGGCCCGACGGTTTTTGGCCCAGCAGTTCTCGTTGTGCTCCGCGCAAAACGGGCGCTCCTCGCCATAGCTGATGATCGTAATCCGGTTGGCGGCGACCCCGAGAGAGACGAGGTAGTTCATCGCGGATTTCGCCCGACGCTCACCGAGCGCGAGGTTGTACTCGTTGGTGCCGCGCTCATCGGCGTGCCCTTCAACAAGCAGAAGGTTCCGTGAGTTGTCTTTGAGCCACTGGGCGTTGGCTTCGAGGATCTTAGCGTCGCCCGCTCGGATGTCGGACTTGTCAAAGTCGAAGTGGACATCTCTGAGCCCTGGGACAGCGACAAACTCACTCGGTGCTGGTGGGGGGGTGGGCGTGGCCACCTGGGGCGCGGGCGAGGGGGTCCGGGCGGGAGTCGGTGACGGGGTGGAGGTCACTGGGCCACTCGGACCTGTTCCGGCGCTTGGCGCAGGAGCGGTGACCTGAGGCGAGGTCGATGGAGGTGGCGCGGCCGCTGTCGTGGTGGCTGGCCGCTTCGGGCACCCGACCAAAAAGAGAGCAAGCCCTAGGACAGGAATAATTGTCAGGCACTGCCAGCGTCTGACCATGACGAGAACCTCTCCTTTCTTGGCGTGAAAAAAGTGATTCGGCGTCATTCTATCACGGAAGTCGAGGTGACCACGAAGGACTTGTCGCCTCGATCGACCCGGTCGGCAGGAGCGTTTGCGCCGAGCCATCGGCCAGCATCGTAACAAGCTGCCAGCGGCCGTTCCGATTCGACGCAACCACCAGATGACGCCCGTTCGGCGCCCACGAAGGGCTCTGGTTGTTCCCCTGACCGGCGGTGAGGCGCCGGGGGCCCGATCCGTCTGCACTCACTGCCCAGATGTCGAAGACGCCCTGCCGAGACGTATACGCGAGCATCTCTCCCTTTGGGGCCCAGCGTGGCTGCGTGTTGTAGCTCCCCTCGTAGGTGACCCTCCGAACGTTCGCGCCCTCAGCGTCCATCACAAAGACCTGTGGACTCCCTGCGCGCTCGGAGACGAACGCGATCTCGCGCCCGGTGGGCGACCACGACGGATCCGTGTCAATCCCCCAGTGGGTCGTGAGCCGACGCGCCGCTGTGCCTCCGACCGGCACGAGATAGAGTTCAGGATTTCCGTCTTTGGAGAGCGTGACCAAGAGTGATTTTCCGTCCGGGTTCCAGGCCGGTGAGCTGTTGATGCCGGGCCACCCCGCGAGGAGTTGAAAGGGACGCCGCTCAAATGGGAAGAGCCGGTAGAGGAACGGATAGCCGCGCATGTAGGACGTGAACGCGATGGAACGACTGTCAGGATTCCACACCGGGAAGAGATTCGTGGACTGGGTCGTGGTGAGACGGACCAGCTCCTCGCCATCGTAGTCCATCATGTAGATCTCTTTGATCTTGTCTGATTTCCCCACGAACGCGATCTTGGTGTCTGCAACCCCGCGCTCGCCCGTGAACTGCAGGACCACATCGTCGGCGATCCGATGAGCGAGCCGCCGCTGGTTGGTCATCTTGGCAGACCACTTCGTGGATGCGATCACGCGCTGATCCGCGCTGGTGAGGTCGTAGAGTCTGACCTCCACCTCTGCCTGGTCGCCTTTGATCGAGAGCAGTCCCTGCAGCGCGGCGTGCGCGCCTGCCCCGGCGAAGTCCGCGAGATTTTTCTTCAGGGCCGCCGGATCCCTCGCGGGGAGCGGCGATCCGCCGGTGACCACCGTGAACAAATTAGAGAAGGTCAGATCGCGGCCGATGATTTCGGGAACGCGCCGGGCCAGTCCCTCGGGGTCAGCGCCGGTCGCAGCGAACGTCGGGATCGCGATGTTCAGCTTCTGCCCCCCCTGGGCCCTGATGTTCACCATCACGTCGACCCCGGTCCCTTGAGAGCGGGTGAGTGAGGGCGACAAGAGCACCCAACCGATGATCGCGAGGCCACAGATCGCAAAGGGCACGACAACGAGGCGGCGAACAATCATGTCGTTATCCTCGATCTTTCAAGAGCTCAAACGCCAAGCCCACGCGAAGAGAGGGCTTTGTCCATTCCTGGGGAAGCGGAGGAAATGGGCTCGCGTCCTGCACCGCGCGGAGCGCGGCGCGGTCATAGGCGGAGTTCCCGGAGCTTTTCTCGATCCTCGGCGCCTTGATCGCTCCGTTTCGAAGGATCTCGACGACGATGATGGGCACCTGTTCCGGGCGCGCCACCGGCGGGGTTCGATTCCACTCCGCCTCGATCTTCTGGTGCATCTGACGGATGTACCACGCGAAGGGGAAGTTCCCCGCATCAAGACTGATCGAGGAATTGACAGGGGCTGTTGGTGATCCCGTTGGGCGCCCGATAGGAGGCACGGGGGACGCGGCGATCACGCGTCGTTCAGGCACGGGCGAGTGCGACAGCGCGGGGAGCTCCTTTTCCCCGGGGCGCGGGAGGGTGGGCGCGCCCGGTCGCGGGGCCGGGGGCATCGACGGCTCTGGCTGCTTTGTTGAATCCTGACGATCACGAACCTCTGATTTGCTTTCACGAGCTGGGGGTGAAGGCGCTATTGGCCGTGCCGGAAGTGATGGCGCTTCCGGCGGAGTCGTTGTCGCCTGCCCGAGACTTGGGATTCCCGAAACCAGGTTCACGACATACACCTTTGACTGGTCCTGCTGCCAGAGCATCGTCGAGAGGACGAGACCTCCCAGGAGAAACGAGTGGCCAAGCGCCGAGACCGCGAGCGCTGAGAGCGGGAGCGACTCGCTTCTCATGATGGAGACAAACCGCCGATGAATTGGAGGCATCACAGCTCCTAACTCCCACCCGGGATTAGCGCCCCTCCATGATGCCGGTCCAAATGACGAGCATGACAAGGCCCGAGGGAGGAGCCAACCGGAGGCGTACGCGGTTGTACGTTGAGGATTGGCGACGACCGAGAACGCAGTCAGGCGAAGTTAGTTGGACCGGCATTAGCGTTCACGGGGGAGCGGCTCAGTGACCATCCCCAGCCGCTCGATTCCGGCCCGGCGCAAGCGGTCCATTGTTTCGACCACGAGCCCGTAGGCCAAACTCTGGTCGGCTTTGAGGTAGAGGGTCTTATCGTTTCGGCGCTTGATGACATCGCGCAGCTGGGTTTCGAGAGAGGCGAGCGGCAGCGGGCGGTCGTTCAAATAAAGGGTTTGATCTTTTGTGAGCGTGAGGACCAGACGCTCTTCGGTGGCGGTGGGCTTCGAAGCGGTTCTGGGAAGGTTCACGTCGATCCCACGATACATCATGGGAGCGGTCAGCATGAAGATCAGGAGAAGCACCAGGACCACGTCCACGAGCGGAATCACGTTGATCTCGGCAAGCGACGTTCCGATGCGGTGGCGTGACTCCCCTTCTGCGGACGCGAGCTTAAAGGCCATCTTTTGCCTGCCTGGCCGCTTTCGGCCCGGGTCGCTCGAGGAGATTCAGGAGCTCGAGGGAGAAGTTTTCCATTTCCGTGGCCCAATGCTTCACCCGGTTGACGAAGTAATTGTACCCCATGACCGCCGGGATAGCGGCGGCCAGCCCGGCAGCGGTCGCAATCAGCGCCTCGGAGATTCCGGGGGCCACCACCGCGAGGCTTGCCGACCCTTCGCGGCCGATGTTATGGAACGCCGCCATGATTCCCCACACCGTGCCGAACAGGCCGATGAACGGCGCCGCGCTCGCGGTCGTGGCCAGAAATGGGAGCGCCCGCTCCATGCGGGTAATCTCAACGGCCGACGCCTTCCGCATCGCGCGATTCACCGAGTCAAGCCGCTCAGGCAACACGCCTTCATCCGGATCATCGTAGAATGCGTCGCCCTCGGGGTGCGGGTGGGCCAGCTCCTGGTACGCGGCGATGTAGAGGCGCGCCAGCGGGCTCTCACGGAATTTCTTTGCGGCGCCAAAGAGCGTTGAGTGGCGGCGGCCCTCACGAAACGCGCGAAGAAATCGACCCGTCTCTTTTCGGGTCTTTCTGAGCTGCCACCACTTCTCGAAGATGATCGCCCAGCAGACGAATGAGAAGACGAGGAGCAATGCAAGGACGAACTTGGCGACTGGCCCGGCGTTCAGGACCAGATCGAACAAGCCGCCCGAAAACCCGCTATTCGTGATCACACGCGCTCTCCATTTGTCATGAGTGGAAAGGTCAAAAATCGAAACAAATTCTGAAACTTACTATACAGAAACCCCTCAAGAGGTGTCAATAAATTCAGCCGGCGACATTCCGAAATCCCTGGCATGTTTGTCCGCCCAACTGCTGCACGTGCCTGTCGGGCTTTGGTCTCGACGCCCGCTCGCGCCGCGGCGAGAAGCGAGCATCGCTTGCGAACCCCGAATACCGAACCCCGAACACGGGTTTTCATTGACAGAGTCGAGAGGAGACCGGCATCATAGGGGCCGATGACGCACCATGTGACGGGCGCCAGCCGATTTGTATTCGGATTTTCTCTTTTGATTCTGTTTCATGCGCCGTCACGGGCCGCCGCGCAGGACGCGCGGACTCTGCTGGAGCGGTTCCTCTCCAAGGTCTCGGCCGTGTCCGTGAATGACCTCGCGGTCACGCAGGAGATTGTTATCGTGGACCCGAGTGGCTCGGGCCAGAAAGTGTCCGGCGAGCAACGCTTGTATCTCAAACCTCCCGACAAGCGGCGCCTTGAGACCCAGTTGGAGAGCACCCGGGTGGTCACGCTCCTCAACGGCTCTCGGCTCGTGATGCAGAGCGAGGGGAAAGCTCGCGAAGCCCCACCCGGAGACCGCGCGAGAGACCGGCGCGACCTGATCTTTCCCTTCCAGCGGTCCGCACAGGACCTCCTCGCTCAGTGGCAGAGCCACGGGATTCGCACCGACCTCGTCCATCAGGGCACGCACGGTGGAAGAGCGGTCACGGTGATCGGGGCTACGCCCGGCGATCAGTCGCTCCCGTCAGTCTGGCTTGATCCTGAGTATGGCGTCGTGCGCCTCGTGACGAGAGAGGAAACTCCCGCCGGGTTGAAGCGGATCGAGCTCTCGCTCTCCGATTTCCGGCCAATGGTCGGCGGGATCTCTTACCCGTACAAGCAAGAGACACTGTTGGATGGCCAGCCGTTTAGCGTCGTGTCTGTGAAGAGCGTGCGAGTGAATAGTGGGCTTTCTGACGAGCTCTTTGACCCTGACCGCCTGCTGCGGGAGTCCCAACGCTGATGTGGACGTCCCCCGGCCCCATCGCGATCCAGCTTGGACCGCTGGCAATCCGTTGGTACGGCGTGCTCATGGCAGCCGCGATGGCGCTCGGACTCTGGCTGGCCTACCGGGAGGCGCGCCGACGCCACCTCGACCCCGAGCAGCTGCTCAAGGCGGCTGAGCTTTCGCTGTTGGGCGCGTTGGTGGGAGCGAGGCTCTACTACGTGGTGTTCAACCTCGATTACTACACGCAATTCCCGCAGAAGATCATCGCAGTGTGGGAGGGTGGGCTGGCCATTCACGGCGGTATTCTTGGTGGTCTTCTGATCGGCGGGTGGTATGCGTGGCGCAAGCGGCTCCCATTCCTCACTTACCTCGACATCGTCGCGCCGAGCTTGGCCTTGGGGCAGGCCATCGGGCGCTGGGGGAACTTTTTTAACGAGGAAGCGTTCGGCACACCCACCACGCTTCCGTGGAAGCTCTACATCTCGCCTTCCCATCGTCCGCTCGCCTACGCCCAGTACGACTTTTTCCATCCGACGTTTCTCTATGAATCCCTCTGGGACTTCCTGATCTTCTTGCTGCTGGTCGGTCTGTTTCGCCGTCGACTTCAGACTGCTCCGGGCGCGCTCTTTTTGGTCTACGTGGGGCTCTATTCGCTGGGCCGGTTCTTCACCGAAGCGCTTCGGACAGACAGCTTGATGCTGGGCCCGATCCGCGTGGCCCAACTGATCAGCGTTATTGGAATGGCAGTGGCCGTGATACTCGTCCCGATCTTGTTGCGCCGCTCCCGGACCTGACGCAGATTTGGGGCCAGGGGCTAGGGGTCAGGGGTCCGCAAAAGCTGATCGAGCTAGCTCCGGGCCCCTGGCCCCCGGCCCCGGCACACTGCTCACACGCCGAGCAGGTCAGCGAGGGCGAGAAGGTCTCTGACCTCGTAGGTCGGCGCGACTGCATCCTCGTTGATGCGCTCGGCCTTCCGGTTGATCCAAGCCACGGGGAGATTGAGCGAACGCGCAGGCTCCACATCGTGAAAGTAGCTCTGGGCCGCATGGAGCAGCCGCGCGCCTTGGGTTCGAGCCATCGCCTCACGAAAGTGAGCAAGCCCTGGCTTGTAGGACCCCACCTGCTGCGCGGTCACGATCAGGTCGCACGTGACGGTGAGATGCCGCCGCGTTGCCGCGAGCAGATCGTCATCGACGTTTGAGAGAATCCCCAGCCTGAACCTGCGGGCAAGCCGCGTGAGGGCCGGGTTGGTGTCAGGGAACGGAGGCCAGCTTGGGAGGCTCTCGCAAAGAAAGTCGGCGCGCTCGGGTGTGATCATCCACCCGAGCCTCCGCGCGACCCGAAGCGCCGTCTCGCGGAGCACGTCCCGGTAGAGCCGGAAGCGCTCAGACTCTACCACGGGCTCCTCAGCCATGTATGGGTCGATGATGGTGTCGGCCTCGAGGCGGAGGCCATCCCGCGCCGCCTCTGACTGAAACGCGTTCGCAATCCCGCGCTCCCAATCGATCAGCGTCCCGTAGCAATCAAACGTGATCACATCAAATTCTTCGACGTTCATCCGCCTGTTCTGCTTGATTCTCTGAGGCAGTCCACCTACTATTCGGGCATGCATTTCACGTTTCTCGGCACGTCTGCCGCGATCCCGTCATTGCAGCGTGACACGACATGGCTCGCGTTTTCAAGCGAGGGGGAGCTGCTCCTGGTGGATTGCGGTGGGAGCCCGCTTCAAAAGCTTCAGCGGGCGAAGTGTCATATCGCTCACCTCTCCCGCATTGTCGTGACCCACGTGCACCCGGATCATGCCTATGGCCTCCCAGCGCTCATCCAAAATCTCATGATCCAGAAGCGCCGCGCTCCACTCATGATCTCCTGTCGCGTGGAGCATCTGGAGCGACTCCAATCCCTGCTGGATCTCTTCGGCCTTCTCGATCGCGAGAAGGAGTTTCCCATCCTCTTCGAGACGGTCGAGCCTCGCGAAGGAATTGAAGTGGCCCGCACTCCCACGTTCATTCTGAGCGCGTCGCCGAACGCTCATGGCGCCATGCCGAATCTGGCCGTGCGGATTGATCTCCGATCGAACGGACGCGCGGTTGTCTACTCGTCTGACACCGAGCCGTGCGAGGCGGTGATCCGGCTCTCTCGTGGCGCCGACACGCTGATTCACGAGGCCACATTCTCGTCCTTGGACCCTGATCGGTCAGGCGCCCACTCGACGGCGCGCCAGGCCGGCGAGGTGGCGCAAGCGAGCGGTGTGAAGCAGCTCATTCTTACCCACATTGATCCTCGCTATCACAACGACCCCTCGCCCCTCATTCGGGAGGCCCGCGAAGCTTTCTCTGGTGAACTGCTGGTGGCTGAAGAGTTTCGGCAGTATCAGATATAGCCCAGAAACCACTATATTTCGGGACCAGAACGCTATTGCACGACTACATATAGTGTGTTAAAAGAATGGAAACGCCGCTCATGAGGGGGAGCGCCATGCGGATCATAGCCGACCTGCATATCCACTCAAAGTACAGCCGCGCCACAAGCCGTGATATGGACGTCGCGACGCTCGCGCGATGGGTGCGGCGAAAGGGCGTGAATCTGCTCGGGACCGGTGATTTCACTCACCCGACTTACTTCGCCGAGCTCTCGCACCACCTCCAGCCCGCCGAGGACGGCCTCTACGTGTTGAAGGCCGGGGAGCAGTCAGTCCGCTTCATGCTGACCGTGGAGATCGCGAACGTCTATGTCCAGGCCGGCCGCCAACGCCGGATTCACACGCTCGTCTTCGCCCCCTCGTTCGAAGTGGTCCGGCGAATCAATGGGCGGCTCTCTCGCATGGGAAAACTTTCCTCGGATGGCCGGCCGATGTTCGGCTTCCCGGCCAGCGACCTCGCAAAGCTGGTGCTCGACATCTCTCCCGACTGTTTCGTCGTGCCTGCCCACGCCTGGACCCCCTGGTACTCCGTCTTCGGCGCCAATTCGGGCTTCGATTCCATCGAAGAGTGTTACGGGGAGAGCGCCCGCCAGATCCACGCCATCGAGACCGGGCTCTCTTCTGATCCGGCCATGAACTGGCGATGGTCCGCGCTCGATCGCGTGGCCCTCATCTCGAACTCCGACGCCCACTCGCCGTCGCGGATCGCGCGCGAGGCGAATGTCTTCGAATGCGAGATGAGCTACCGCGCCGTGCTGGACGCGGTCCGGACCAATGATCCCACGCGCTTTCTCTTCACCATCGAATTTTTCCCCGAGGAGGGGAAGTACCACTACGACGGCCACCGGAGCTGCGGCGTGCTCTTTTCGCCCGCCCAGACCCGGCGTGCCGCAGAGATCTGCCCCGTGTGTGGGAAACGGGTCACGGTCGGCGTGATGAATCGGGTGGAGTCGCTCGCTGACCGGCCGGAAGGGTACGTGCGGGGACGGGCGATTCCCGGTAAGCACCTCGTGCCACTACAGGAGATCATTGCTGAAGCGCTGGGCGTCGGTGTCGAAACAGGAGGCGTAGAGCGCGAGTACCAACGCGTCACTCACGAAGGGGGCAGCGAGCTTGCGATCTTGCTCGACTGCCCGATCACCGAGCTGGCCCGATTCTGCCCTCCGAAGATCCTTGAGGGAATTCGCCGCGCGCGCGAGGGGAGACTGAGCATCACCCCTGGCTACGACGGCGTCTATGGGGTGGTTAAGATTTTCGGCGAAGACACAGAGACCCGAAATCCCGCTGCCGAGCAGCTGGCGCTGATATGAATCTGGTGCTGGACATCGAGGTGATCCCTCGCGAGCTCCACCGGGAGTCGAGGAAAGTGCAGGAGTATGTCTGGGAGAAGGTGACGAAGCGTGAGGAAGCCGTGAGTCTCGATGATTATCTCGCGCGCCCCCAGGCGCCGGAATGGGGTGAGCTCCCTGAGCGAATCGAGCGGTATATGGCGCTCAGGCCTGAGTTCGGTCGGATCATCTGCATCGGGATCGGGCATGACGCCAGCGGATGGTTGGAGAAAAGGGCGTTCACCGCCCAGCGGGAGGAAGACGAGGCGAGGATCCTCGGCGAGTTCTGGGATGCAATCAAAGGGCGGGAGCGCGATTGGCGCTTCGTCACGTTCAACGGCCTCGCGTTCGATGTGCCCTACATCCTGAAGCGCTCACTCCTCCTTGGGGTGAAGCCATCCACCGTGCTTTCGCTGAGACGCTTCTCGCTGGAGACTCACTACGACGTCATGCAGGCGCTCTCCAACTGGGACCGCTTCGAGGCGATCCGGCTCGACGTGATCGCTGATCTGTTCGGCCTTGAGAAGAGCCCGAAGGGAATGGATGGCTCGCAGGTCTACCGGCTCTGGAAAGAGAGGCGTGTGAAGGAGATCGAGACGTATTGCTTGGGTGACGTGCAGGTGACCTACGAGATTTTCCTTCGCGTCCAGGAGTTCTTCCGGTAGCTCCGGGTCAGGGGCCAGGGGCTCGGGGTCGGGAGTCCGGGGTTCGGGATTCGCACTTCGGATCTCCAATCCCGATTCCCGAATCCCGCATCGCGAACCCCGAAACTAAGCCGCTTGACATCAATGTTGGAAAGCATTAGCCTGAGGGTGCTTTTTCAAGGCTTTAAGTCTCTTTACTGCTCTCACGCAGTGACTCCAAGGGGGTGAGAGAAGTCCGTGGAAGTAAGGGTATTCGACAACCAGGTTGAGCAGGCGCTCAAGATTCTCAAACGAGAGATGCTGAAGGGGGGCCTGTTCAAAGAGATGAAGCGGAGGGCGTTTTACGAAAAGCCTTCCGTGAAGCGTAAGCGCAAGCAGGCCGAGGCTCGGAAGAAGCGACTAAAAGCGCTCAAGCGCGCCCAGTCCGACTAACCCCTTCCGTCTTCTCCTTTCCGTAGGCTCCTGGCGCGTGGCAACGTCCACGCGCCATTTTTTTTACAGCACGGGCACCCGGGCTATCGCCCGCCCGTGCTCGCGTGATCAGAGCCTTGTGCTGAGGGCCGGGCTGCGATCCCCAATCCCGAATCCCGTTTCTCGCTGTGACGCCTCCCGTCTTTTGAGTTCGAGACACTTCACGCTTCACGTGTTAGCTGTCGACGACGAGTTTGCCGGCCCTTGACCAGTTCGACTTCGGAACCTCTTGCATGATCACCATGGTCGAGTCGGGATGGGCCTTTCCGATCTTCACCATCACATCCGTGATGGCCGCGGCGATCTCGCGCTTCTGGTCTATGGTCCGGCCTTCCAGCATCTGCACAGTGATGACGGGCATATTCGCTCCCTCCTTATTTGAGGCGCTTCATGTCCTCGGAGAAGCTGGAGTTGAACGAGTACGATTTGACGATCCCCCGGTCGTCGAACCGCACGGTGAGCTGCTTTCTGCGCTGCTCCCCGGTGAATTGAGCGTAGAGCCACGACCACGTCTGGTCTCCTGTATCCAACCCAACCTCGGTTGGCTCGCCGAACATTCGAAGCAGATCGGGTTTCGAGGTCTGTCCGGCTCGAATCATCTCTGCCGAAGGAGAGGGAAACTCACGGCCAATCGAAGCGAGCCCGGCGCATGCCGCAGTGAGGAGGGCGAGGGAAACGAGCAAGATACGTAGCGCCTGTTTCATAAAGCCCCCTTTCTCTATTCGACGACGCTGGCGTTGTAGCACGGTTTTCCGGCCGACGTCAATCACAGCGTGGGCGTCCTATTGTGGCGTGGGCCCCCGGCCCTTGACGCCGTCGGTGCCAAGGGTGCTCCCCGCGCTCGACCCGTTCCTGTGATACAATTCGACCTGTCGAAGCTAAAATCCAAAATCGAAAATCCACCCATAGGTTTGCGGAGCAAACCTAAACATGGGTGCCCCCATGTTTGGATTTCGTGGAAATCCATGGGGGCAAAATCCAAAATGCATGATTGAGACCTTCACCGCTGAAGAGCGCCGAGCGCTGGCGCCGTACTTTACAAACCTCGACGGCCCGGTGTTTGCGCTCGTGCACCTGCCGGAGGTGGTGAAGGGCGCGCTCTTCGCGCGCTACTCGCGCTCCGCGAAGTCGCTCCGCCGTCTGTTCCTCGAGGAGTTTCTGGACCAGACCACCGAGCTCCCGGCCGCGACGCGCGCCGGCACGAAGCGGGCTGAGGATCTCTACGAGCGGGTCTTCAACGAGTATGGCGACGACTCCGTGGCCCAGCTTGGCGGGGTCCACTTGGCGTGCGAGGGCGCTTCGAACCTCTTGACGAAGGTGCTCGAGTGGGGGCGCCTCGCGGCCTATCTCGAGCAATCCACCCGCTACGTTCCCTACGACGACCGGCCTGGCGGCCAGTGGCGGTACCACGTGCCGGCTGAGCTGCAGGACGCCCCGCTGAGACCGGAGTACACGAGCAGCCTGGATCACGCGTTTGGGACCTATGCAAAATGGCTCGGGCCGATGCGGGAACACTTGAGCCGCAAGCATCCGAAAGCATCCGACGAGTCCGACAGTGCCTATCGGATGACGATCCGAGCCAAAGCGCTCGACACTCTTCGAGGGCTCTTGCCTGCCGCGACCGTTTCCAATGTAGGCATTTACGGCACCGGGCAGGCGTACGAGGCGTTGCTGCTCAGGATGCGGGCTCATCCGCTCGCCGAGGTTCGGCACTATGCCGAGCTGATGCTCGTGGAGCTTCGGAAAGTCATCCCCGCCTTCCTCAAGCGCGTGGACCGCCCTGACCGGGGCGGGGTCTGGTCAGAGTATCTGGCCGACACGCGCCAGAGCACTCAGGCGGTTGCCGAGAAGCTCCTGGCTGGCATCACGCCGGAGCCGAGACCCGAAGTGATCCTGACAGACTTTGATCCTGACGGGGAGATCAAAGTTGTTGCCGCGGCCCTCTATCCGTTCTCCGACCTTCCTGATGACCAGCTCTTGGCGATTGCCAGGAGAATGACGCACGAGGAGCGGCGCGCGCTCCTCTCCGCGTACGTGGGGAAGCGCGCGAACCGTCGCCACAAGCCCGGCCGGGCCCTCGAGCGCACGGGCTACCGCTTCGATATCCTGGCTGACTATGGCGCGTTTCGAGACCTGCAGCGCCACCGCCTTCTCACGCTGGAGTGGCAGCCCCTCTCTCCCCGCCACGGGTTCATGACTCCCGAGGAGATCGAGGAGGCCGGCGCGCTCGACGATTGGCGGCAGGTGATGGAGAAATCGGCCTCGCTCTATGGGCGGCTGCGGGAGGCAGGGTTCGAGGGGGTCGCCCCTTATGCCGTGGCCATGGCCTACCGCGTCCGGTTTTATATGGAGATGAACGCCCGCGAAGCCATGCACCTCATCGAGCTTCGCACCACGCCCCAAGGGCACCCGGCGTACCGTCGCGTCTGCCAGGCCATGCATCGGCTGATCGCCGAGCAAGCCCGCCATCGAGCGATTGCGGACGCGATGATCTACGTGGATCATTCAAAGATTGAGTTGGAGCGTCTCGATGCCGAGCGTCGCGCCGAGCGCAAGAGACAGGGCAGCTCGTGAGGATTCACGACAGGGAGAGGAAATGAAAGAAACACTTTTGGCGTTGGCGATCGTGGCATCCGTGGTGGCACCCGTGTGGGCGGGAGCGCCGACGGACCAGCTCCGCGAGTACTCCGACCAGGTCCTCAAGGCGCTGGATGACTCGACCCTCAAACCCCAGGATCGTCGGGCGGCAGTGCGCAAGATCGCCATCGAGATCTTCGACGTCTCTGAGACGGCCCGGCGCGCGCTCGGCCCCCACTGGCAGGCGCGCACGCCGGCCGAGCGGGAGGAGTTCGTGCAGCTCTTCGCCGACCTCCTGGAGCGCACCTACATCGCGCGAATCGACGAGTACGGCGGCGAGCGCATCCGCTACGTCGGAGAGACCGTCGAAGGGGACTACGCCATCGTGCGCGCCCGCATCATCACCAGGAAGGGCACCGAGGTCCCGGCAGAGTCACGGATGATCCGCCGCGGCGCGCGCTGGCTCATCTATGACGTGTCCCTCGAGAACGTGAGCTTGATCAGCAACTACCGGTCCCAGTTCGACCGCATCATCCGCACCTCCTCCTACGGCGAGCTCGTCAAGCGCCTGCGCGAGAAGAAAGAGTCGCCCGAGGCATTTCGAGCGCGGCGCGCGTCCTGACAGGGGCCGGCGCGAAGGGCTCCCGCAGAAGGGCGCGATTGCCCGCCCGGCTTCTTTCCGGAACCCTCTCTAACATCTCCAGCCTCCGCGGCGCCGAGATGATGGGAACCCCCGGCCGCGGGCTTCCGCCTGGGTCGAGCGCACGATCTTTTTCACGAACAGGGTGCGTTTTCTCGGCGCCTGATCCTGCCTGTCGGGAAGCTGAGCCTCCTGCTGTAAGTTCCTCCACCTAAACCCCCCTGTTCTTTCCTCGCGGAGCGCCGATATTTCTGATAGCCGTCGGTGTCTCTGGGCTTGTGTGTGCGCAATTAACTTCCAGTAGACCTCACGAAAGGAAAGGGTTTGCTATGGCGACTCGGATGGCCACAGGGGTAGGGAAGGGCGAGACGGGATTTGAGTGCGGCCGGAGCGCCGCATACTCCGCGCTCGACGAGCTTGGGATCTCTGGATCCCCAGATCTGGCGATCGTCTTTGCTTCCCCGCAACAGTGCCACGAAAAGGCGCTCAAGGGCGTTCGTAGCGTGACGGGGAATGCTCCTCTCATCGGTTGCTCGTCTGCTGGAGAGTTCACCGAAGAAGGGGTGCTGAGCGGGTCTGTCGTGGTCACCACGATCAGCTCAGATCGCATGAGGTTCACGGTGGGGTGTGGCCGGGGTCTCAAACAGGATCTCTCACGCGCGGTTGGCGACGCTGTCTCGTCGTTTCAGGGCGCTTCTCCGGAGTCGCTCAAGGCCGGCCTGGTTCACCGCGCCATTCTGCTTTTCACCGATCCGCTGGCCGGAGGCGGTGAGGCGTTGATCCATGAGCTGATGATGCGCACGGCGCTTCAGTATGAGCTGGCGGGCGGCGCGGCAGGAGACGACGCTCAGTTCAAGTCGACGCCGGTCTTCTATCAAGAGGAAGCGCTCACGGACGCGTTTGTCTGCGCTGAAATCCTTTGCACAACGCCGCTCGGGATCGGGATCAGTCACGGCTGGAGCCCCATCGGTCCCACGATGCGGGTCACGCGCTCGGACGGCGCGGTCGTGAAAGAGATCAATGGCCGGCCTGCGCTCGAAGTCTACCGAGACTTTGCCCGGGAGCGCGGAGTGACGCTCGAAGGCGAGAACGTGGTGCCGTTCTTGATGGAGCACATCATCGGATGGATCTACCAGGAAGGGGACCAGAAGCTCAGAGTGACCCTGTGGCCGCTCGATGACGGCTCAGTGGTCTGCGCGTCCGAGGTTCCCGAGGGCGCCCTGATTCGCCTCATGAAAGCCACTGACCAGACGGTCATGGGGGCCGCGGGTCAGGCCACGCGCTTGGCGCTCGCGCGGCTGCAACAGGCGCGACCGGCGGGAGTGATCGCCCTCGAGTGTGTCTCTCAACGCTTGAGGATCGGAGAGGCGGGAGTCGCCAAAGAGCTCCAGCGCATTCAGGATGCCGCGGGACCAGTTGCGCTGGCCGGGTGCCACGGCTATGGCCAGTTGGGGCGGAGCCACGCGGCGTTCACCGGACTCATGAGCGCAAGCGCGCTGGTCGTGGCCTTTCCGAATGCTTGAATGGAGGCTGTCGCGGAGCCCTCACCCTTATGACTGAGCCGGATGCGTGTCACGTGATCGTGGCCCCGCTCTCCCACTGGCTTCGCCTCACCGTCGGAGCCGAGTGGATGGGCTGCTATCTCTGGGACCGCGCCGTGGGGCAGTGGCTCCCCGTCTATTACGACGGAGATCCGAGCCGGCGACATGCGCTCGTCGACCCTGACGTGCTCTCGGTGATCCGCGAGACTGCCGCCGGAAGCCAGGAGCTGTGCGTGGATCCCCTCAAGGCCGATGGGCTTCTGGGGGCGTTCGCCAGGGGAGGGCTCACACGCTTACACATCTTCCCGTTTACGCAGAGCGGTGAGCCGCTTGGCGTGCTGCTCATCGGCAACGCCGATCCTGATCGCCTGGCCCATCACCGGACCACCGTCGAGGCGATCGGCCCGTCCACGCTCCTCGCGCTCAGAAGCTGCTGGGAAGCCCGACAGCTCACCCTCCAGACTCAGGAGCTTCAGAGAGAAAAGGACTATCTCCAAACCCTCCTCAAGGGGGTCCAGCAACGCCAGCTCATGATCGAGGAGCTCACGCACGAGCTCGAGAAGACCAAGGGGTCCCTCGAAGCAGTTCTTGAGCACTGCCCTGTAGGGCTCATCTGTGTGGATCGAACCGGCGCGATCCAATCGGCCAACGCTCCGGCGGTGGAACTCTTGAACCACCCACTGGATCTCATCATCAATCGGCGATTGGCAGACCTGGTGCCAACGGCGCTCCAGCAGGAGGTGGACACGCTGCTCCAGCGCGCGCTGAGGGGAGAGAGCGTGAACGCGGTCGAGCTTGCCTGGCCCAAGCCTCAAGAGACCCGGACGATCATGCTGACGCTTCACCCATTTCATGATGAAAACGGGCGGATTCTCGGGGTGGTGGGCACACTGCCGGACCTCACCGACGACATCCGGATGCGCAACGAGCTGTCTCGCTCGGAGAAGCTGGCGGCGATGGGGGAGCTGATCGCCGGCGTGGCTCACGAGATGAACAACCCGCTGACGTCCGTGCTCGGCTATGCCAGCCTGCTGCTTCGAAACGCGACCGATCCCAAAGTGCGAGAGCCGCTGGAGACCATTACGAAAGAGGCCGAGCGAACCTCCCGCATCGTCAAGAACCTGCTGCTCTACGCCAGACAGCACCAGCCCGAACGCCGCGCAACACATGTCAACGAGCTCCTCGATGAGGTGATCCGCGAGCGCGCAGAGTCGCTCGCGGCCAGCCACATCACCGTGGATCGGGTCTACGATCCCAGCATCGACCGCGTGTACGTGGATCCGTTTCAGCTCCAACAAGTTCTTCTGAATCTGATCACCAACGCGGAGCAGGCCATCGCGGACACCAGGCGTGACGGACGCCTCACGTTCCGGACCCGCGTAGATCGCTCAGCCGGGCAGGTCGTGATCCAAGTGGAGGACAACGGATCCGGGATCCCGGCCCAGCATCTCTCTCGAGTGTTTGACCCGTTCTTCACGACCAAGGAGGTCGGGACCGGCACCGGTCTCGGCCTCTCGATCTGCTACGGGATCGTCAAAGAGCACGGGGGAACGATCTCAGCGTACAACACGCCTCACGGAGGCGCGGTCTTTACGATCACACTCCCGGTCGGTGACGGCGAGGCGGTCAAGGAGGTCGCCGCGGAAGCGGCGGCCTCCGACGCGCTGACCGGGAAGAAGATTTTAGTGGTGGATGACGAGCCTCACATCCGGCGGTTTTTCGAGCAGGCGCTCGGGCCCACACACAGCGATGTCGAGATCGCGTCAACCGTAAGCGAGGCGATAGAGAAAGTGCGCCGGCACGCATTCGACGTGGTCATCTATGACTACCGGCTTCCCGACGGCACCGGCCAGGAGCTGGCGCGAGAGATCTTGGCCATCGACCCGAAGCTCGCGAATCGGATGCTCCTCATCACCGGCGACTCGCTGACCCCTGAGACCGACGCGTACCTCAAGAAAGTTCCCCACGCCCTGATGAAGCCGTTCGATCTGGCGGCGCTTCAGGCAGCGCTCCGCAATATGCTCACCGCTCCGGAGACGGCCCCGACTTCCCGGTGAGCAGACACCATCCCGCGCCGCGATAGCGCGGCGTCATCACGCCGTCCGTACCTCTCATTAAGAAGGGAAGCGTTCGATTCGCTCTTGACAGAGCCGCTCCTGCCTAAGATAATTGGTCGTCCGACCAAAAAAAGGTTTCGCGCTCCCGCTCACATGACACCGAAAATCGGGGTTGCGCCTGTCCGCCGAGGCGAGATTGTGCGGGCGACCATCCGCTGTCTGGCCCACGAAGGCTATTCGGGTCTCACCATGAAGAAGGTCGCGCGCGAGGCCGGAGTGAGCCAGGGGATCCTTCACTACTACTTTAAAGATAAGCGGGCGATTCTGATTGCGGCGCTGGGGCAGGTGATGTCAGACCTGAACCGCCGGGTGATCGCAGCGGCGCGCGGGGTCCGGGAGCCGCGCGCCCGGCTTCGTTCGCTGATCAGCGCTTGCCTGGATGTGGCGGCCACAAATCGAGAGTTCTGGGTTGTATTGGTCGAGTTCTGGGGGGAGATGATGCACGACGGTGAGCTGGCCGCCATCAACGCCGGCCTCTACGACCGCCTGCGCAGGGTCATCGGAGACATTGTCACGGCTGGGACAAAAGCCGGTATCTTCAGGCGGGTCAATCCACTGCAGGCCGGCGCGATCATTCTCGCGCTTGTGGATGGCATCTCACTTCAGCTCACCTTTGAGCCCAACGCGTTCACGCTTTCGAAGGCGAATCGCTTCTGCGAGGATGCGGTGCTCCGCTATCTCGGGAGAGAGCGATGACGAAACTTTTGCCCGAGCAGGAGAAGGCGCGCGACTATCTCCATCGCAAAGGGACACTGCTTTCTCCACGGGAGGTCCATGAGCGAGTACGGGCAGCCTTCGCGGCCACAGAGGAGTTCTTGGATGGCGTCTCGGCGGCCGAGGCTCGCCGGCGGCCGTCGCCGGAAGAGTGGTGCGTGCAGGAGGTCGTCGATCACCTTGTTGAAAGCCATCGACCAGGCGTGGAAGAGCTGCGCTGCCTGCTGCGTGGAGAACGGCCATCAGACAAGCCCATTCCTGCCTCGCTGCAGTCAATGGCGCCGCTCGACCGTCCCTGGCCCGGCTTGGTGGGCGAGCTGAAGCAACTTCACACGGAGATCCTTGAGATCCTTTCAAAGATTCCCGGCAACTTCACCTCTGAGGCTCGCGCGCCAGTTATGATGGTGATCAATGCGAAACAGCCCGATGGGAGCGAAGGAGTGATTCACTGGATCGAGGAGCTGGACTGGAAGGCGTACGCGGTGGTCTTCCGGGTCCACGAGATTGAACATCTGAACCAGGCCAAACGCGCCATTCAAAGTCTGAGAGCGGCGCGTTGAAAGAGTCAGAACTGGCGCAGCAGATTTTTGATTTGCACGTCCATTTGCATCCGCCCAGGCTGTTTGCCGCGATTGAGCGCTGGTTTCGCGAGCAGGGGTGGCACTTCCGTTACCCGACAGACTCCGATGAGGTAGCTACATCGCTACAGGCTCACGGGGGGAAGGAGTGCTAGGTTCAGTTGAAATTCGAGTGGCAACTCCCCAAACAGGTGAGACGCTTTGGCGAGCGAGATCTCACGAGAAGAGGAGAAG
>Ga0209342_10001786_pt1 | contig 23806 bp, 21 predicted proteins | sample RifCSP16_2_FD_184023 | JGI IMG/M metagenome (GOLD analysis project Ga0209342, IMG submission 184023) | Soil microbial communities from Rifle, Colorado - Rifle CSP2_sed 16_2 (SPAdes) (version 2) | ecosystem: Environmental > Terrestrial > Deep subsurface > Rock core/Sediment | place: Rifle... | reverse complement strand
ACCGTGAGGTTCACGGTGTAGTTGCCGCCAAGGTTGCCGAAATCGAAGGTCGTCCAGATCCCGGTCTCGTTCCCGACCGGGTTCCCCGTCGCGTTGTAAATGAACGTCCAGTTGAAGGCCGCGTCCTTCGCGTTCACGGGGAGGTTCCCTCGATCCGTTGTCTTGTTCGCGCTGAACACGATGGCAGTGTCGTTCGCGACCCACGCAAGGTATCCCTTCTCTTGGTCCGCCTGCTCGACGCGGACCTTGCCGACGGGGCCCTCGACCTCCGCGCGGGCGATTCCCGTTAGGGAGAACTCCACGATCATGTTCGCTCGCGGGTTCGGAACGGCTGCGTCGATCCCCGGATCCAGGGTCACGTTCACGAAATCCCTTGTGGTGATGTTTCCTGTCAGCGTCCGCGACGTCATCTCGTACTTCGGCGGGAGCTGCACGAGAAACGAGTAGTTCTGGTACTGCGTGACGTTCTTGTCCGCGATCGTCGTCATGTTCAACCAGTATTTTGCCTGGCCTTGCGGGATGATCGGTTTCGTCGTGTCGCTCAAGGTGTAATTCATCCCCGCACGTACCTCGAAATTACCACCCGCCGTCAGGTTGTTCACGACCTGCTGGACGTAGCTCCCGACCACGGAGCGGTATGTCCTCCCGTTCACCGTGAGGAAGTCGTCCGTGACGGTGTAGAAGGGTCCCCTTGCGGCGATGAAATTCTCCACCGCCAACCGTTCGGCGGGGCTGATCGTCCCGTCGAGCGTGGTCCCGAACTTCAGGTCCAGTTGCCAGCCGAGGTCATGCAGGAATCCGTTCTCGATTCCGGGGAAGTCGCTGTCCGGGAGAAGGGTGACGTTCCGCCAGACCGTCAGGGCGCTCCAGTTCTGGCCGTTGAACGAGATGGAGGTCTCGTACCGTTCCTGGGCAGAAGGGATCAAGGTGATGAGGCGATTCACGGTTCCCCCCGTGACGTTCACCCCGCTCGTGTTGGCGGCGTACCCTTTCGCGTCCACGACAAGCTTCCACGTGCCGTTGTACGCGAAGAACGTTAGCGTGTTGTCCTGCACGGCTGCCTGCAGAACCTTGATCTGGCGGTTGATGGACGCGTTCGTGTTGATCAGGACCCCGCTGAGCCCCTGCTCAATCGGATTGATGTCCGCGTCGTGTACGACAACGAAGACCCGATGCCCCCTAAACAGATACACGGTGACGTTCTGGTCCCCGGCGGTCGTGTCCACAGGAGGCGGCACCTGCGGCTGGTAGCTCGTCGCGTCGACCTTCACCTCGAAGCTTCCCGCGTAGACCTGGAAGGACACTTTCCCCTCGTTCGTTCCTGACGCCGGGGTCGTCGCGGGAGCGACGACGGCCTGATCCTTGGCGGGATCGCGCACGGTGACCCGGGCATTCCCAATTGGGTCCGACCAGTCGTATGTGACCGAAAGGCGATCGGCCGTGGGCTTCGAGCCATACTTCCACTGATCCGAGTAAAGGTAGATGGCGCCCGTCTCGCGCGTGAAATTCAGCACCCCCAGGGGCGACATGGGGCTCCCGTTCTTGAAGAACTGCTCGTTCGTGACGTACCCGTGGGAGAGGCTGCTCGACTGCGAGACGTTCGAATACGTCGCAACGAGATATCCTCGGTTCGCCCGTCCGAACAGGGTGTTCTCAAGCTGGGTTCGGATTGTCCCGTTGATGATGTGAATAGCGCCATTGAACGCGTCTTGAGTTGTGTAGTCATAATGCACGGTGCGATTCAGGATCGCGCCCTGGATCGGCGTGGTGTCGTTCCGGTAGACCAGCCTCGCGGAGTCCCACCCGAGCGGCCTCGTCTTCAGGGTGAAGTTCCCCGAGAGGTAATCATACTGGACCGTATCGTCCGGCTGGACCTTCGTGGCGTTTTCCGTGCCCCCCGCGCCCCTCGAGAACTCCTCGAACGCAACGGTCTCCGAGGCGGAGTTCGTGGACCCGTCGAGAACCGTCACGTTCAGCCACCGGTCCTTCTTTGGCATGGGGTCCACGCAGAGGTCCCCGGAGGGCACGAACAGGTGGACCGTCCCGTCGAACCGGTACGGACCGGCCTCGCGGGTGTAGTGCGTGAATGCGTTCGGGGTGACCCGGACGACGTAGTACCCGGGTTCCGGCGTGTAGATGAAGATGCCCGACAGCGCATCGACGGACTGGTTCTGCCCCTGAGCCTGAGCGTGCGCATCGACGAGGGTGACGACAGCCGCGACCGGGTCGGTGGTCGCGCAGTCCGTCACCTGACCCCACAGCCTTTTCCCCTGGCCTTGCGCACTCAGGGGGAGCACGATCCCGCCCACCAGCAGCAGGAGGACCGCGAGAAGGGCTCCCCACCCGTTCCGTCCCCACGTTTTCATGGCTCCGTCTCCTCTTTTCATGTGTCGTAACACACTCGCCCCGGCAACCCCGGCCGAGGCGGAAGCCGTGGTAGAAAGTAGGGCTATTTAAGTGTTTAGGGAGAGGACGCCCTCCGGACGCAGGGTTAAACCGCCGCGAGCGCGATGCTCGGAGCGTGGATGACCGCCGGTCCGCCCGCAAGGACCTCGTCGACGCGCTCGTGCGCGAGGGCCACATCCGAACCGCCGCCGTCGAGAGGGCGTTCCGCGCGGTGCCCCGCGAACGCTTCGTGACGGAGGACTTGCACCGGCAGGCGTACTACGACACCCCGTTGCCGATCCCCCTCGGCCAGACGATCAGCGCGCCCTCCATGATCGCGATCATGCTCGAGGAGGCGGACCTGGGCGCCGGGCAGAAGGTCCTCGACGTGGGCACGGGTTCCGGGTACAACGCCGCCCTCCTCTCGGAGATCGTCGGCTCCGCGAACGTCGTGAGCGTCGAGCGACACGCGGACCTCGCGGAGTTCGCCCGTCACAACCTGGCCTCCGCGGGCTACGCAGGCGTCCGTTTGGCGGTGGCGGACGGCACCCTCGGGTACGAGCCGGAGGCCCCGTACGACCGCATCGTCGTCACCGCGGGGGCGCCGCGGCTCGCGCGGTCGTGGGTCCGCCAGACGAAGGTCGGCGGGATGATCGTCGCCCCGATCGGGCGGTCCACGTTCTCCCAGGTCCTCGTGATCGCGACGAAGACCGCGGAGGACCGGGTCGTCGAGCGAGAGGGCACGCCGTGCGCGTTCGTCCCCCTGGTCGGGAAGGAGGGCTGGTAGGCCGCCGCCCGCGCTCCTTGGCGCCGCACTACATGCATCACGAGAGTTCGAGCCGGGAACGGCCGGTTCCATGGCGCGCATGCCCCTCACCGCCGACGAGTGGGAGGCCTTAAGTAACGCGCACAACGATTGGGTGGACGATGTCGGAGACATCCTCGAAGGGCTCGCAGACGCGGCTCAAGCTGCTGAGCGAAGTCTTGAAGGAGAAGCTCTCGCCGGAGCAGTGGTCCGAGATCTTCGGCGACGACTGGCAGCCGCCATCCTTGAAATCGCCGAAAGAACGAACGCACTGACCGTGCGGGTGTCCGCGCTGCAGCGCGATTGAGAATTGGCGGCGAGCATCTGCGCTGGACGGTGGAAAAAGGAGCGGCCTCCGCCCCCAACTCAGGTGGCCGTCGCGTGACTCCAAGCGTCCTCGGGCAGGTTGTCGTAGACGGGCTCCTCGCCCTCGGTCCCGCTTCCCTCGTCGGAGACCTTCCGGATCTCCTCCAGGTTCAGCTGCCAGTAGAAGATGCGCCAGGCCTTCCCGCTCAGGAGGAGCGTCGTCTCCCACGTCGAGCGGAGCAGGCCCGCGTCGTGGAGCTGGTAGAACAGCTTCCGGTCCTCCTGGTCCACGAGGTTGTCGATGATCGTGTCCGAGTACCCGAAGTAGTTCAGGACTCGGTACGCGAGGCCCTTCGCCTCGCGGGGCTCCGCGTGGAGCTTCCGTTCGACCGCCCGCGTGAGGCGGTCCAGGGTCAGCAGCATGTCCGAATTCTCCGTAGTACGCTCTTATTCCGGTCCCCCGATATAAGAAGGTTGTCCCATGTCGTACCGGACCGCCCCCGTTCCGTTCGCGTCCGCCGAGGGCGCCTGACGCGGGTTTCGGGGACCGATAATCGGTAACGATTCCCGGCGACCACTCTTTAAGTAACGCCCCGCCCAACGGGAGCCCAAGCGGGGCGTTCCGATGCGTCGGAAGAGTTCGAAAACGATGATCGACATCGACCGCGACGTCACGGTGGTCCATCTCAACGTCAGTGCGGGATACGTGACGTACCTACAGACCGACGCGAAGAACGCCCCGCCGAAAGTCAAAGCGATCCGGCTCGAACCGGATCTGGTATCGTAGGCGGAACTGGAACCGCAGGCATACCTTTTTCGTACCCCGCCGCCGTGGCGTTCGGTGATGGACCCCGAGAATCCCGCGGACGCTCCTCCCGAACCGCCAGGACCCGCGGACGCACCCCCCCAGAAGCCGGAACTGAGGATTCGGGACCTCGGGTTCCGGCCGCGCGGGTGCAACGTGTGCGGGGAGCCGAAGCCGCCGTACGTGGAGATCGACATGGACGGCGTCCCGGAATACACGTGCAAGGAGTGCTACGAGCGCCAGTTCATCGAGATCACCGCCTGCCGCAAGTGCGGCGCCGCGATGGAGGCCGCCGACGCCTTCTGCGGGAAGTGCGGATCGCCCCGCACCGCGAAGTGCCCGTCGTGCGGCACGGAAGCGGGGGAGGACGACCGATTCTGCGGGAAGTGCGGCACGGGGATCACGTAGCCCGCCCTCGCTTCACGACGAGCGCGCGCTTCGACGGCTTGAACAGCTTCTTCGGGAGCGGGTTCGTCTCTTGGATTAGGAGAAATCCGAGGTTCGCGTCGAGGTCCGCGATCGGGCCCGAGAGCGCCTTGGGATCGAGGCCGTGCCACAGGAGGTATACGATGTCGTCCAGGACCTCCTGTCTCAGCACCGCCGCGACCTCGTCTTCCTGCGCGGGCGGCAAGTATACGGCCGCTTCGATCCGGATCTGCAGGTCGACGGACACGCCGTCCCCCTGGCGGCGGACCGCGACGGCGTTGTTGGCGGCGTCGCCCCGGAGTCCGGGGACCGAGAGGGCGCCCGTCGCCGGGTTCAGCTTCACGTCCCCGCGGAGGCCGCGGTCGACCGCCTTCGCGACCTCGACCTCGATGGCGCCGACAAGTCCCTCCATCGCGGAGATCGGGGGCGAAGCCTTGAGGCGAAGGGAGACGTCGCACGTGTACCTCTTCAGGGCGCCCCGGTACGTGAGGCCGTCGACGATCTCCGGGGAGACCTCCTGCTTCCCCCCTTTCAGGACGAAGACCTCCGCGTCGTGGCCGTCCGTGACGACGGAGAGGTAGTCCTCCCGGGCGGATGCGCGCGATTTCAGCGTCGCGTCGTCCGTCTGGCTGTGGAAGATCGCGTGCTGCGTCTCGTCGCGGAACGGGTGGGAGTGGTACAGGCCGACGATGCCGACCGTGCGCGGGTAGGACGTCGAGAGCGCCAGCTCCTCCAGCGGGTCTGCCTCCGCGCCGTACCGGGACTGGGACCTGTACCGCGTCGCGGCGGCGGCGTCGAGGACCGTGACCGCGCCGGGGGAGAAGTACCCGAGGAGCCATCCGATCGCCTCCTCGCGGCGGTCCCGGGCGACCTTGTTCGCGTGGGACAACAGCTGGCGGTACGCGTGGCGCGCGATCTGCACGCGGACGGTCACCGGCGGCGCCCCCCGCACGTCGGGCACTTCGGGTCCCGCTTCCAGTCGACGCGCTCGAGGGTGCCGTCGAGGCCCCGGTACAACAGGTAGGGGGCGACCTTCCCGAACTTCAACAGGATCTTGAACGCCTCCTGGCATTGAAGGGCCGCGACGATCGCCATCGTCGTCGGGAGCGAGGTGAACGCGCACACGCCGGTGACGTCCCTGCGCGTCGTCCGGACCGGCTCCCGGGTCAGCGCCGGCCGGTTGCACCGATAGCAGGCGGTCTTCCCGGGGACGACGACGTGGACGCTCCCGCTGATCCCGTCCTCGCTCGCGCCCCCGTCGATGAGCGGGACGTTGGCGGCGACGCACTTCCCGTTCAGGAAGAGGCGGACCCCGAACGTGTCCACGCACCCGAGGACGAGGTCGACCGTCTGAAGCTCGGCCGCGAGGGCGACGTACCCCCGGCCGTTCGTCACGTCGTGCGGGTACGCGGTCACCTCCGTGTCGGGGTTCGCATCCGCGAGGTGCGCCCGCAGCGCGTTCACCTTCGGCTGCCCGAGCTGCGACGTGCGGTACACAAGGCGGTTCAGGTTCGCCTCCTCCACCGTGTCGTAGTCGAAGAGCGCGAGGCGGCCGACGCCCGAGCGCGAGAGGATCTCCGCGCACGTCGCCCCGAGGCCTCCGACCCCGACCACCGCCACGCGCTTGGCGGCGAGCTCCGAGAACTTCGCGTGGGGGAACCGCCGCAGGCGGTCGTACCGCTCCGTCACGGCTTCAGCCACCCCTTCCCCGTCATGTCCATCACGACGCTCTGTACCCAGTAGGAGACCTCCCGCTTCAGGTACAGGGCAAGCGAGCAGTGCTCGTGCCACCAGTACGACTTCTCCATATGCATGTCGCAGATCCGGAGCCCGAGGGCCTCGTCGTCGACCTTCCGGTCCGTGTAGTGCATCAGCTCGGGGATCCGGCACGCCGGCGGGATCGCTGGATAGGCGTCCTTCAGGATGACCTCGAGGTCCCACGCGTGGCTCCCGTGCCGGACGGTCCCCCGCCAACGCGTGAGGGACGACCCCGTGGCCTCCAGCGTGATCCACTGGTTCCGCTCCAGGAACCGGAGGTACTCGAAGTACCGGTCGAGCGCGTACCGCTCCTCCAGCGCACGCAGCGCCCATCGCTCGTCCGGCGGGGACGCGTTCGTCCCGCACAGGAGGAAGTAGAACAGGTCGTCCTCCTGCTTGGCGGTGTCGAACCGGTCGACGATCAGCCGCGGGCGCGCGTACCGGTCTCGCGGCCGGGGGGCCGGCACCTCCTCACCCCACGATGCTCGGGTCGATCACGTGGATGTTCGCGCTGCGCTCCGCGACCTCCTTGACGGTCCCGCCGGGGATTGGGGAGCCGCCGGGGAGCGTGGCCGTGAGGATCGAGGCGTCCTTCCCCTGCTTCTTCGCCGCCATCACGAACGCCTCCTGGAACAGCATGTCGTCCGGGACCTTGAGCGCCACGACGGGCTTGTCCGCCTCGGAAATAAAGATGAAACGCAAGGTAACCTGCGCCATCCGCCTCGGTCACCCGGGCGTACGCTCTTATACTTTCGCGTCTGATTCGCAATCCATGGGGGAGTCCGCGGCGGTGACGCGGGTGGAGGATCTCGTGGCGGCGCTTCCGGAGCCGGGGCGCTCGATCCTGCAGGCGGTGCGCGGGGCGCTCCTCGGCCTCGGCGGCGTCACGGAACGGCTGATCGTCGACTACGACGTGCGCACGGAGAGCCCCGCGTTCTACTTGGGCGCCCGCCAGGTGTGCCACGTCCATCCCGCCGACGACCACGTCGAGGTGACGGTCTCCCTGAGCCGGACGCTCACGTTCGAGGTCCTCAACTCCAAGGACATCCCCGAGGCGATCCGCATGGTCGTCGAGCGGACGCGGGAGTACGGGGCGACGCGCTGGGTCAGCGTGCGGATCGCGGGGTTGGAGGGGATCCCTGGGCTGCTCGCGCTCGTGCGGCTCAAGCACCGGTTCCTCTACCAGGGCGAGGGGGAACTCGCGATCCCGAGGGACCAGACGACGCTCGAGAAGTTCGGGTGAGGTCCGCCGGACTCCGGAAGCCGCGCGGCGGTCGGGTTCTCCCACGCGCGTTCACTCGCACGATGGACGCGGGTCGTTCGCGATCGTCCACGGCTGATCGACGGGGGAGTACACCCAGTACGCTTCCGTCGGCCCCATCGTGGACCCGGGATCCAGGCGCGCCAGGTAGTACGGCGCGGTCGCGGCGTACCCGTCCAGCATCAGGGGACCCGTCAACCCCGCCGTGGCGGCCGCCACGGTCACGGACGTCATGGACGGGAACCCCACGAGGGTCCAACCCGCGCGCAGGCTGAGGGTCGTCGAGCACGGAACGCGGCCGGCGACCCGGAAGTCCCCGGGCAGGAACACCTCGAGCCAAACGCCGCGCGTGCGGTCCATCGGGGGGAAGTCGTTCCCCGGGCGGGACGAGACGTGCCGCTTCCATCCGTCCGCCGCGTCCCAGGCGTCGAACGTGCGCGCGATGGACCATGCGGCCGTGCCCCGGAAGTTGTCGAGGACGAGCGTCGAGGAGGTCGTGACGGAGGTTGAGAGAAGCGTGGGCTGCGCCGCCAGCGCGCGGCTGAACTTGGCGACCTGTCCGGGGCTCGGCGTCGTCTCCCCCCCGGGGCCGACCGCCTGGACGAAGTAGAAGTACGCGCCCGCCGCCGCGCCGGCGCCGACGTCGGTCCACGAGGAGGTTCCCAGGGGCAGGTCGGGGGACACCTGTCCGTAGCCCGCGCGGTTCGGGTCGTATGCGGTCGCCCGGTGCACCTCGTAGTGGTCCGTGTCGAACTCCGGGTTGGGGAGCGTCCACGTGAGCTGCACGTCCGCCAGCGCGTTCACGAGCGCGGCGGAGAGGTTCCTGGGCTGCCCGGGCACGATCGCCGTGAATGCGATTCGGCGCAGCGCGGAGCCCGTGAGGAAGTACATCGCCCCATCCGGCCCCACGGTCATGTCGGCGACGAACGCGTACGTCGTCCCCCAGTCCGTGGGCGAAACCCCGGGCACGAGGTCGTAAACGCCCGTGAAGGGGTTCCACCGGAGGACTCGGAGGAAGCCGGCGTAGTAGTCCATGAAGAAGAAGTCGTCGTCGTACTCGGGCGGGAAGGAGTCGTCGACCGGGTAGTTGACGCCGCGGTACACGGCTGCGCCGATCACGGACGCGCTGCCCATGCCGTTCGGGTAGACGTAGATCGGGAACTGCGAGGGCGGCACGCTCGTGTGACCGGGGCATAGGCCCACCTGGTAGGGCGCGGAGCCCTCCCAGTATGGCCACCCGAAGTTCAGGCCGGAGGCGCTCGCGAGGGACACCTCCTCCCAGGCGCTCTGCCCGACGTCGCCGATGAATACGTCCCCCGTCAAGGGGTGGATGTCGAAGCGGAACGGGTTCCGCAACCCGTACGCCCACACCAGCTTCTGGTTGTCGTCCGGGGCGGACGCGAAGGGGTTGTCCGCCGGCGCGAGGGTCGCACGGTTCGACGGATCGATCGGCCCGTCGACCCGGATGCGGAGGATCTTGCCCGCCAGGACGGTCAGGGCTTGCGCGTTGCACTGGAGCGCGTCGTCGCCGACGCTGATGTACAATGTCTTGTCCGGCCCGAACCGGAGCGTGCCGCCGTTGTGGTTCGACGCGTTGTCCGGCATGTCGTCGATCAGCACGAGCTTGGAGGTCGGGTCGAGGGACAGGGTGATGCCCTGGTCCGTGACGTTGAAGCGCGCGACCTGGACGTACGGGGGCACCGTGTTCGCGGTGTAGTGCACGTACACGAAGGGACGCGCGGGCCAGTCCGGATCCACCGCCACGCCGAGCAGGCCCCGCTCATTCCCGATCGTGTTCACCTCCAGCATCGTGTGCAACGTGCTGACCGTCGTGCCGTCCCACAGGCGGATCGCGCCCGCCTTCTCGACGAAGATCACCCGGCCGCTCCCGTCGGGGAGGAAGTCGAGGGACAATGGCGCGGAGAGGCCGCCGACCACCAGGCTGTCCGTGAAGCCCGTGGGGGGCGTCCCCGCGCGCACCCGCGGGACGGTGAGCACGACCGAGAGCGGTACGAGGAGCAGGACGACGAGCACCAGGAGGCTGAGCAGCCGGGAGGTCCTTCGGGCATCGAAGCGACACGCGGACGTGTCGGAGGCGGTCATGGGAGTCATGGGAATCCGGGAACCGAACCGGACCGGGGCACATAATGGTTGGCCCGTAGGTTTTTGGCGTCTCGCTAAGGGCACTGAGAGTCGGGATCGAACCCCCACCCGCGACGGTCGCCCATCATCGCACAAAGACTTAACGACGTCCGGCTTGTCGGCGTCCCCGAACGGGGAGTCCGAATGACCCGCCCGGTGTTCGACCCGCGTGTGATCCAACGCGGCGCGCGCCTCCGCCGATCGCCGTACTTCGAGGCGACGCAGCGATCCGGGTGCCGCGCGTACACGGTGTACAACCACACGCTCCTCCCGAGCCACTACGACGACGCCGAGGCGGAGTATTGGCACCTCCTCGAGCACGTCGCGCTGTGGGACGTGGGCGTGGAACGGCAGGTCGAGGTCTCGGGCCCCGACGGGTTCGCGTTCGCGCAGTTGATCACGCCGCGGGACCTGTCGAAGGTCGCGGTCGGGCAGGCGAGGTACGTCGTCCTCGTGGGTGCGGACGGCGGGATCCTCAACGACCCCGTGATGCTGCGCCTCGGCGAGAACACGTTCTGGTACTCCCTCGCGGACAGCGACGTCCTCCTGTGGGCGCTCGGGGTCGCCACGCACGCGGGCCTCGACGTGCGCATCCACGAGCCGGACGTGTGGCCGCTCCAGGTGCAGGGGCCGAAGTCGAAATCGCTCATGGGGGACGTGTTCGGAAACCCCGTGACGAGCCTGAAGTACTACCACTTCGCGGAGACGGACCTCGACGGGATCCCGGTCGTCGTCACGCGAACGGGATGGACGGGGGAGCTCGGGTACGAGGTGTACCTTCGCGACGCGGCGCGGGGCGTGGAGCTGTGGGAGAAACTGATGGAGGCGGGGAAGCCGTACGACCTGCGGCCGACGGGGCCCTCGGACATCCGGCGCATCGAGGCGGGGATCCTGAACTACGGCGCGGACATGACCCTCGCGGACACGCCCTACCACGTCGGCCTCGAGTGGGCGGTGGACCCCGACCTCAGCGTCGAGTTCGTTGGGAAGGAGGCGCTGGCGGGGATCCGGGCGCGGGGCGTGGACCGCCGCCTCGTGGGCGTCGAGATCGAGGGCGCGCGGATCGAGTTCAACGAGACGAAATGGCCCGTCCGCCATCGGGGTGCGACCGTGGGCCGGGTGACCTCCGCGATCTACTCGCCGCGACTCCGGAAGAACATCGGCTTCGCGATGGTCCCGATCGGGCTCGCCTCCGAAGGGACGGTCCTGGAGGTCACGACCCCATGGGGCGAGCGGGGCGCCCGGGTCGTCCGGAAGCCCTTCCTGGACCCCGGGAAGGAGATCCCGAAGGGGTGAGGCCGACGACCCGTTCTCGGAGTGATAACGGAGGGGGAGGGTATTTCCCCGCCTCCCCGGATGAATGAACCGTGCGCCGAATCCGGCGGGCCGGACGGCTCGCCCTCCTCCTGGCCATCGGCCTCGCGGGCGTGGTCCCTCCGACCGCCGCCCATCCCTATCACCTCCTCATCGACAACTCCGTCATCGGCACCGCGGAGTCGGTGTACGACACCCGGTGGGTCGCGCAGTCCTTCGTGCCCCCGACGGATTTCGTGCTGACGCGGGTCGCCCTGTACGTGCTCGACCAAGGCAGCTCGGACACCCTCCTCGTAACGATCCGGGACTGCTGCATCTCGGGGCTCCCAGGCTCCACCACACTTGCGAGCGGCGGGGTCGACGGTCCGGCGGCACCGGGCTGGCTCGACGTGGAAATCGCCCCGACCGTGGGCGTGGCGGGGGGACAGACGTACTGGATCGTCGCGCACAGCCTCGAGAGCAACTCGAACCAGGCGTACGACTGGTGGAATTCGAACGACGACAGCGCCTACGCGCCCGGGACGGCGGCGTCCTCGAGCGACGGCGTCTCCTGGTCGACCGCGGGGAAGGACTACACGTTCCGGGTCTACGGATACGCCCAGCCCGGGTTCGCCTTCTCCGCGTCCGTCTCGAGCCCCACCGTAGGCCCCGGGCAGTCCGCGACGTTCCGCGCGAACTTCACGAACACGGGGGCGGGCGATGCCGCGGGAGTCTGGGTGAACGTGACGCTGCCGCCGGAGCTCGCGTACGTCGGCGACGACGCGGCCGCCATCGGCGGCGTGCGGAGCGGGGCCTACAGCTTCGCCTTCTCGAATGTCGCGCCGGGCGCGTACTCGTTCAACCTCACCGCGCAGGCCGCGGGGGGCGTGCCGGATGGGACCGTCGTGCAGGCCCAGGTCGCGTTCGAGGGGACGGACCATTTCGGCGCTCCCCTTGCCGCGGCCGGATTCTCCGTCCCGGTCACGCTGCAGAACGCGCGCCTCGCGCTCACCCTCGCCGCGAGCACCCTCGACGTGGACCCCGGCGACCCGGTCGTCCTGAACGCGACCGTGACGAACGTCGGAGCGGAGTCCGCGGTCGCGGTCCTCATCGAGGGGACCGTGGACCCGAACGCCACGTACGTGTCCTCCGCGCCCGGGGGCACGTACGACTCCTTCGCGCGAACGGTCCGGTGGAACGTCCCCTCGATCGCGCCCGCCGCCGCCACGAGCTTCCTCTGGACGATCCGTGTCCCCCCCGGGACCGCCGACCTCGCCACCGCCACGTCCCGAGCGCGCGTCGCGTATGAGGACCTCACCGGCGCGCCGTTCCCCGACGAGACCGCGACGAGGGTCACCACGGTCCACGCGCCGCTCTTCGCGCCCGCCCTCCAGCTCGACCGGACGACCGCGGAGCGCGGGCAGGACGTCGTCGCGACCGTGGATTACGACAACGCCGGGTCCGGGACCGCCCTCGGGGTCTGGCTGAACTGGAGCCTCGGAGGCCACTACGCGCTCGTCTCCCTGACTCCCGCCGTGCCTTCGACGCCCACGGGAGCCGGATTCTCGATCGCCCTCGCGAGCGTCGCCCCCGGGCCCCACGCGATCTCGGCGCGGTTGCGCGTGATCCGCGGTCTTCAGGATGGATTGTCGATGGGCGTCCAGGTCTCCGTGGAGGCCACGGACGGGAACGGGAATCCACTGGCGTCGACCCCGCTCGCGGGAACCGTGGAACTCCTCGCGCCGGTCGCCACCCTTTCCCTCTCCGTGTCGAACGGTACGGTCCGCGTGGGCACCCGGTTCGATCTCAACGTCACGATCCAGAACACGGGCCGTGCGGCCGCGAACGGATGGTTGAACCTGACCGTCCCCGCGGCGGTCACGTACATCGCGGACAACGGCACGTACGTCGTCACGGCGGCGCCGGGCTCCCTCTCGTGGCGCATCCCCCTCATCCCGGCCGGAGCGCGCCTCCACCTCGGGGTCACGCTGCGGGGTGACGCTGCGGCCACGGCCTCGTTCCGCTTCGTCCTCAATTTCACGGACGCGGCCGGAAGTCCGCCAGCGACGGCCCTCAGCAACGCGGTCTCCGTGGAGTTCGTGACCGGCGGCGGGGGCGGCGGAGGCAATGGCAACGGGGGAAGCGGGGGACCGCCCGGGGGGTGGCTGTGGTGGCTCGGGCTCCTTGCGGTCGGCTTCGTCGTGGCGGCGCTCGTCGTCCTGATCCGGAAACGGGTGACCATCGAGGAGGTGTTCCTCGTGAGCCACGCCGGCATCCTGCTTGCGCACATGTCCTACGCCTTGAAGCACGACCGGGACCGGGACCTCGTGTCGGGGATGTTGACGGCGGTCCAGGACTTCATCCGGGACTCGTTCGTTCCCTCCTTGGAGGGCGGCCTGCGGAGCATGGACTTCGGGCAGCGGAGGATCTTGATCCGGCGTGGCAGCGCGTCATATCTGGCGATCGTCCTGCGGGGACGCACGCCCTCGAGCCTGCCGAAGAAGATGGACGAGACGCTCCGGAAGTTCGAAGCCGCCTTCCCGCAGATCGCGGACCAAGTGGACGGGGACATGATGGACAGCGCGGGGGAGGTCCTCTCCCGGGAGCTGCTCGGACGCTGAACGGCTCCGCGACGCGGCCCGACGCCATCATCGCTGATAATGTGAGGCAAATCTTCCAGTAGCGCTCGCCCGAATCGTGCTCGGAATGCGCGGAGCTTGGGTAGCCGCATGGCTCTCGGTCGTGCTCTGCGGAGCCCTCGCCTTCAGCGCTCCTCCCGCCGCGGCCGATCCGTACCACCTCCAGGCGGCGAACGAGATCATCACCTCCACGCTCCAGGTCGACGACAACTCGTGGATCGCGCAGTCCTTCACCGCCCCGACGGACTTCCGGATCACCCGCGTGTCCCTCCACGTCGCGGACGAGAGTCCGAGCGACGTCCTCGCGGTCTCGGTCCGGTCGAGCGTCGGCGGTTGGCCCGCCGCGACGGCCCTCACCCAGGGCTCCGTGGACTCGGGCTCGACGGCGGTGTGGGTCGACATCGACCTCTCCCCGTGGGTGGACCTCACGGCGGGAACGCTCTACTGGATCGTCCCCAGGAGCCTGCTGTCCAACGGGTACGACTGGTCGCGCTCCTCGAACGAGGCGGCCTACCTCGGCGGCACGGGCGCGGAATCCGGCGACGGACTCTCGTGGTCCGCGTCCGGTCGGGATTACACGTTCCGCGTGTGGGGGTTCCCGCAATCCGGCCTCTCCTTCACCGCGTCCGTGTCGGACGCGAACCCGCAGGCGGGGGACGCGCCCGTGTTCCGGGCGGACGTGTTGAACTCGGGGTCCGGGGACGCCGCGGTCGTCTGGGTGAACGTGACACTGCCGGCGCCGCTCACGTACGTGTCCGACGACGCGATCCTCTGGGGCGGCAACCGGACCGGGACGTACGACTACCGGTTCACGAACGTCGCGCCCGACCTCCTCGCCTTCAACCTCACCGCGTCCATCCCGGGTGGCACGCCCCAGGGGACCGTCGCCACGACCACGTATGTCTTCGACTCCACGGACCACAACGGCGTGTCCCAGCCGCGGGTCACGCGCGTGGTTCCCATCGTGGTCCGAAACGCGCTCCTCACCTTCTCCCACACTTCAAGCGTGTCCCTCGCGGAACCCGGGGACTTCGTGACGTACAACGCGACCGCGCGGAACGTCGGCCAGGAAGCGGCGGGCAACGTCGACATCGAGGGGGTGCTGGACCCATCCGTGTTCTTCGTATCGAGTTCCCCGGGCGCGACGTACGATTCCGGGACGCGCACGGTCCGGCGAACCGGGCTGGCGGTGGCCGCGGCGGCGGAGGCCAGCATGGAATGGACGGTCCGGATCCCCGCAGGTACACCCGACGGGGCCTCCGTCGGATCCAGCTCCCTGGCGACGTACGACGACGTCACGGGGACGGCGATGCCGCCGGAGACCGGTTCGGCGCCCGTCACGGTCCGGGCCCCCGTGTTCTCCGTGACCCTGGCGACGGACCCGGCGGACGCGGAGAAGAACGACGTCATATGGGTGACGCTCGCCTACAACAACACGGGCTCCACGTCCGCGCTCGCCGCGTGGGCGAACTGGACGACCGGCGCGAACTACGCGCTCCTCTCCCTGACCCCCGCGTTCCCGTACGCGACGACGGCGGACGGGTTCGACGTGGCGCTGAGCAACGTGGTCCAGGGTCCCCACGCCCTGGTCGTGCGGCTGCGTGTGCTCCGGGGCCTGAACGACGGGCTGTCCATGCCGATCCAGGTGCGATGGCACGCGACGGACGGGAACGGGAATCCCCTCGGTTCCCCCACGCTCACGGCCCCCGTGGACCTCCGGGCTCCCGTGTTCGCGATCAACGCGACCGCGGCGGCGCCCCGGGCGGGGGTCGACGCTCCGTTCGTCGTGACCGTGACGCTGCGGAACGAGGGGCGGGCGGCCGGGAGCGGATGGCTGAACCTCACGCTCCCCCCGGACGTGGACCTCGTCACGGACAGCGGGTCGTTCGTGGTCACGGAGTCGGGGAACGTCGTCTCGTGGGCGATCCCCTCGACCGCCGCGGGGTCCGAGATCGTCCTCGCGGTCACGTTACGGGGAGGGACCGCCGGCCCGAAGTCGTTCCGCTTCGCGATGGACTACACGGACGAGGCCCGCAGCCCCGCGGCGTCCGTCCTGAGCAACGCCGTGTCCGTCGAGCTCGCGGGGGGCTTCCCGTGGTTGTGGGTCCTCCTCGGCGCAAGCGCCCTGGCTCTCCCCCTGGGCGTCGTCCTCCTGCGGCGGAGGGGGATGATCGAGGAGGTGTTCCTCGTCGGGGACAGCGGGATCCTGCTCGCCCACCTGTCGTACACGATGAAGCACGACCGGGACCGCGACCTCGTGTCGGGGATGCTGACGGCGGTCCAGGACTTCATCAAGGACTCGTTCGTGGGCTCCCGGGAGGGCGCGCTCCGGAGCCTGGACTTCGGGCAGCGGAAGATCCTGATCCGGCGGGGGACGACGTCGTACCTGGCCGTCGTCCTCACGGGACGGGCACCCTCCGGCCTGCCGAGGAAGATGGAGGAGACGCTCCGGCAATTCGAGGAACGGTACCCGCGGGCCGCGGAGGACGCGGACGACGCGGCGATGGACGGCGCGAACGAGGTCCTCTATCGCGAGCTGCTCAAGCGCTGACGGTCTCGGCCCGCGCCGGATGCGCGGCGTGCACGCTCAACCGATCGCGTACCGCAGGAACGCCCCGATCCCGCCGAGCGCCCGGAGCTTCTTCCCGCGTCGTGGTGCGCACTCACGACGAGGACCTTCCCGTGCGCCTGGTCCACCGCCTGCATGACGCGCCCGCCCGCCTCCGCATCTCGCGCTCGTATGCCCCATGGGGCGGGAATCGTTCGATGGACTTCCCCGACCGGGCGATCCGTTCGAAGACGTCGACGGCGTCGCCGCGGGACGCGCGGAGGACGACCTTCTCGTCCTCGAGGGAGAACGTCACCACGCTCCCTGGCCCGATTCTCAGGGCGTCCCGGAGGACCTTGGGGATGACGACCTGGCCCTTCGGCCCAACCCGCATCCGGATCTCGATCACGTGACCGATAGGGTATAACCTCTGCTCAAACTTTGGTATTACTTGCAGAAAGACTTCGTGACTACCCGACGCGGTACCGCAGCAGCGCCGCCAACCCGCCGAGGGACACGAGCTTCTTCCCGCCATCGTGGTGCGTGCTCACGACGAGCACTTTCCCCCGTGCCTGGTCCACGGCGCGCATCACGCGCTCGCCCGCCTCCGTCCGCACCGCCAGGTCCGTGACCAGGAGCGTCTCGACCGCCCCGGAGTCCGCGAGCCCCTCGACCTCCGGCCCGTACGCGACCTTGCCGCCCTTCGCGATCTCCTCCAGCACCTTCTCCACCGCCAACGTCTCGACGCCGACGCGCGACTCCTCGAGCACCTTCGCGCCCGCGCCGCCCTTCAGCGCCTCCGTCACGCCCGTCATCCCGCCGTGGCTCGTGCCGTGCACGCGGATCTTGGCGGCGAGGTCCGCGTCCCTCTCCCTCACGAACACGGCGAACCCGTCCTTCTCGAAGCCCGGCCCGAGGACGAGGAGCGCGTCCCCGACCTCCGACTGGCGGAGCTTCGCGAGCACCTCCGCGAAGTACTCCTCCTTCGCCCGCCCGCCCGGGTACATCTTCCCCTGGCGGCCCGACTTGATCACCGCCGACTCGCGGACGCCGTAGTGCATCAGGTGCGCGAGCACCGCCTCCTCGTCGTCGATCGCAAGGCACGCGATCCGCGGCCGTTTCGTCGTCGCCACCGCCTCGTCGACGCGCGCGAGCTCGTGCGGCCTCCACGTCTTCACGATCGTGAGGTCGTCGCCGACCGTCACGTTCAGCGTGTGGTGCTGCCCGCGGTCCATCTCGCCCTCCTCGATCGTCCCCGCGATGCGCAGGCGATCCGAGAACGCGTGGAACTCCACCTCGGTCACGCGGATCCCGAGCAGGAGGCGGCGCTTCTCCATCCGCTCCGGCCGCAGCTTGTCCCCCTTTTCCTCCTCCCGCCGGAACGTGATCGCGCGGACGAGGTCGCCGACCGCGACGAGGTTGTGCAGGTGCCACACGTCGTCCAGTGACTCCACGCGGAGGCGGATCGCACCCTCCCTCGGGTCCTTCCTGAGGACGCGCATCGCGCGCCCATCCTTCGCGGCGTATTTGGCGGTATCGCGCAGCCGCTCACTTCGCGACGCCGTGGCCGATGAGCCGCCACTTCCCGCCGATCCGCCGCGAGACCGCGACGCGTTGCCCCGGTTCCGCGACGACGGGGATCTTCAGGCTCATCTCCGCGGTGTCGGACCGCGCGCTCGTGACGACGCCGACCGTGAGGGCGGTGCCGACGGACAGCATGAGGGGCTCGCTCGTCTTGATCCCCTCCACCTTCAGGTCCTCCGCAAGGCCGACGACGCGGTCCAGGAGGTGCGTCTCCACCGCCAGCTTCAACAGCATCGGGGGGACCGTCCCCGGATGCCCGACGACCCGGCCCACGAGGGAGTCCGCCTTCGTGAGCGAGGGGTCCAGGCCCGTGCGGATCGCGACGAGACCCCCGGGGCGCACCTCCTTCCGCGGCATGCCGCCGGAGTGGAGCGTGTCGATCTCGCTCGTCAGGTTCTCCCACGCGGACTTCCCGCCGCCGATCACCTGCCTCCCGGGGGCGATCTCGATCTCGTCCTTCACCTTCAGCTTCCCCTGCATCAGGGAGCCGCCGAGGACGCCGCCCGCGATCTTCTCCGGCGGGATCCCCGGCTGGTTCACGTCGAACGAGCGGGCGACGAACATCCGCGGCGGCTTCTTGTCGTCGAGCGTGGGCGAGGGGATCGTCTCCTCGATTTGCGCGATGAGCGCGTCGACGTTCACGTCGTGGTGCGCGCTGATCGGGATCACGGGCGCCCCCTCCGCGACGGTGCCCTTGACGAACTGCTCGATCTCGCCGTAGGACTTCCTCGCCTGCGCGTCGTCCACGAGGTCGAGCTTGTTCTGCACGACCACGACCTTTTCCACGCCGATGATGTTCAGCGCGGTGAGGTGCTCCTTCGTCTGCGGCTGGGGGCACGGCTCGTTCGCGGCGATCACGAGGAGCGCGCCATTCATGATCGCGGCGCCGGACAGCATCGTGGCCATGAGCGTCTCGTGGCCGGGGGAGTCCACGAAGGAGACCGCGCGGAGGAACTCCGCCTTGCCGCCGCAGTTCTTGCACTTCTCGTCCGTCCCGTACGACTTCGGCGGCTCGCACGACGGGCACCGGTAGAACGCGGTGTCCGCGTACCCGAGGCGGATCGAGATCCCGCGGCGGATCTCCTCGGAGTGGCGGTCCGTCTTCTCCCCCGTGAGGCGGAGCACGAGCGCCGTCTTCCCGTGGTCGACGTGGCCGATCACGCCGACGTTCACGGATGGTTGGACGGGGACCTTCACTTCCCCTTCTCCTGCCAGGCGTCCTCGATCGACTTCGGACCCCGTTGCGTGATCCGGAGGTTGATCTGGAGGATGTCCGGGGAGACCGCGTTCCCGCGGAGCGCCTTCCGTCGCCGCAGGCCGCCGCGGGTCGGGTGGAATCCGACGCCGCCGCTCACGAGGACGCCGCGTCGCCGCGGTCCCGTGAGGTCGCCGCGCATCGGGAAGCCGTCCTTGTCCGAGCCCCCCGTGAGCTTCAGCTTGTACCCCGGGAGCTGGACGAAGAGGCCGTCGATATCCTCCCCGATCTTCTTCCCGACGAGCTGCGCCGCCATGTTGCCGGAGATCGCGCGCTGGTACGACTTCCCGGACTTCGGGTCGTTGATGACGGCCTTGAATTCGACCATGGGACTCGGAAGGGTTCGGATGAGGCTGGGGGATATAAGGATTCGGCCGAGTGTTGCGGTCCAATTCCTGCGCGACGCTGAACGCGGAGTTGAACAGGAAGACCCCGAGGATCACGTACCCCATCTGCAGCGAGCCCGAATCTTGAACAGTATCCGACGGAGAACGACCGGGCGACCGCGAACGGGAGCAGGACGTTGAACAGATTCTTGAGCTGGCGGAGGAACCGGACGCCGACCCCGACCTTCCGGACCGCAGGGATCTCGTTCCTCCCCTAGGTCTCCAAGCGGCGGCGTGCGTCGTCCCCGACAGCCACGCTGGGGCTCGTGCCGAGGCGGGAATAGAGCGCGTCCAACTCCATCGCGGCGAGCGTGTTGAAGTCCGTATTCCTCGAGCCGATCACAGGGTGTCGATCTGCTCCCTGCGGAAAAGGCTTGGTCACTTAAGGATGGTCCGTTCCGGGATGAACGCGGAATCTACATGTACTGAGTATGACCCTGTGTCGCTGCGTCGCCGCCGCGATCCGGCCGTTACCCCTTCCGCGGAAGAGACAAGTCTCGTGAGGTGACCTGCGCGATCATGTCCGCCAGCGTTCGCTCGACATCGTTCGCGCGCGCCCGTTCCTTCAGAACCTCACCGTTGAGCGTCGCCCGGTGGGCCTCGTACAGGAGCACGGCTTGCTCCCAATCCGTTTTCGATTTCCAGTATTCCGCCGCCAGCAGCCGATCCACGATTGCGTCCTCGACGCTGACGGTCAGGACTTTGTAGCCGTGGATCTCGAGTTCGATGTTTGTCTCCCCCGGCCGCTGGTCGAGCCCGACCACATCCACCGCCAGCTCGAGATCCTCCCGCAGGAAGAGGCGGTCGACCCGCCGGAACCCCGCCGCGTCGAGGAAGGGGGAGAGGAATTCGCGCTCGCCGATGAGGTCGACGTCTCCGGTCACGTAGGCTCCCGAGGTGTACACCTCGACAGCCGCGCCGCCGACGAGGACGACGCGTCGTTGGCGGGGGAGGTGCAGGTTCAGAACGCCCACGAAGACGAACTTGCGCTGCCCTGGCGGGCACTCCGCGAGTGCCCTCTCCAGTTCCTGCGCGAACGCCTTCGGGCTATCGGCCCCCAACGACCTTCACCTCGCCGGTGGCCAGCTTGCGCTCCCATGCTCGACGGGCGATTCTCCCCAGCGCGACGAGTTCGTCGAGGGATCGTCCCTTCTTCGTCCCCGGTTCACCTCCCTCGCCCATCAGGCGTCGGATCGCGTCTCCGAAACTCTCCCCCGGCCGCCGGACACGAGACAGTTGGTGGTGGAGCTCCGCGTCGACCATGATCTGACGGAATCGCTTCTTGTCGTAGGCACCCATGGGCAAGACATCGATGTCCTGCCTCATATCTCTATCGATAGAGCTATCGATAGCGCTCCTCGCACAGCGTCTCGAGACCTTGAAGGCATGTGGTTGCGTGCACGAGCGGTCCTCTAGGAGGAAGACCGCAGGGGCCGGCTGACGGGGACTCTGACGGGCCTGTCGAACCCGATGCCGAAGATTCTTCCGAGGTCCCCCACCGCCGCGATCATGTGGTCTCGGTCGCTCCGCGAGATTCGCCGGACCCCGTTGAGCGCCTCCGCGAACTGGAGGAGCGCATAGAAGGCGGTGTTCGTGTCGAAGTCGTTGTCCATCGCCGCCAGGAACTTCGCCCGCGTCCGATCGACGAGCTTCCGGACCGCCGGGTTCGAGCGTTTGGCGGTGGCGACCTCGGATGCGTGCGCGACCGCGCCGCGGATCGTCTCGAGCTCGCTGGCGGTCTTCGTGAAGCAGTCCCGGTCGTACTCCACGTCCTCCCGGTAGTGGACCTTCGCGAGGCACAGGCGCACGACGTCGCCCGGGTACGCCGCGAGCACGTCCCGCAAGGGCACGACGTTCCCGAGGGACTTCGACATCTTCTCCGTCTCCAGGGTGAGCCACCCGTTGTGCATCCACACCTTCGCGTAGTCCGCGCCGGCGTGCGCGCGGGAGATCGCGTTCTCGCTCTCGTGGTGCGGGTAGATCAGGTCGCGGCCGCCGCCGTGGATGTCGACCTCTCCGAGATGCTTGCGCGCCATCGCGTAGCACTCGATGTGCCATCCCGGCGTGCCAGGACCCCACGGGCTCCCCCACGCGAGGCCCCGGGGCTTCGGCCGCCGCCAGATCGCGAAGTCGAGCGGGTGCCTCCGCGGCCCCGCGGGGGCGTCGTCCGCGAGCGCCTCCCGAACGTCCACGTGGCTCAGGGGCCCGAACGCGCCGCCGTCCCCCGTGTCCAGGTACACCGACCGGTCCGCGACGTATGCCTTGCCCGCGGCGACGAGGTCCTTCCCCACCGCCACGATGTCGGGGACGTGCTCGCTCACGCGAGGGTTCGCGTCCGCGGGCTTCACGCCGAGGGCCGCCATGTCCTCGAGGAACTCCCGCGCGTACCGCGCCGCCATCGCGAGCGGCCGCTCCCGGCGCTCGCGCGCCCGGTTCGTGATCGTGTCCTCGACGTCCGTGATGTTCACGACGTACCGCACGGGGTGGCCGAGGAACTCGAGGTACCGGCGGACGACGTCGAACGCCACGTACGAGCGCGCGTGGCCCATGTGGGAGGGCGCGTACACGGTCGGCCCGCACACGTACATCCGCACGGGGCCCGCGGACCGGAAGGCGGCCTTCCGCCGGGTCCGCGTGTTGTAGATGCGGAGGGCCACGCCGGTCCCACCGGGAGGCGCGTATTAAACAGTTCGCGGCGCGACCGGGCCGCCGGCAGCGCAAGTCTTATGGAGGCGGGGTCGCTGCACCGCCAAAGGAGTGGGGTCGTGTCCGGTTCCGTCATACGTGCTCGTCCGTCGAGGTCGAACGCCGCCGAGTGGTTCGCGGGCGCCCTCCTGGGCGCGATCGTGTTCGGGTCCCTCATCGGAGCCGTCCGCGCGGGACCGGGCGGCCCCCCCGATGCGCTCGGTGGCCTCGAGGTCCCCCAGCCCTCCGGCGCCGTCACCGTCCTGACAGAGGGCTTCGAGGGCGCGTTCCCCGGCCCGTGGACGGTGGAGGACCAGGATCCCGGAAGCGGCGTCGACACCTGGGGCGCGTCGACGTTCCGCGCGGCCAACGGGGCGCGGAGCGCGTGGTCCGCGGAGGTGGGGACGCACCCGCCCGCCGCGGAGGACGTGTGGTCCGAGGGCTTCGAGGGCGGGCTGTCCGCACCGTGGAGCACCCGGGACGAGGACCCCGGAAGCGGCGTCGACACCTGGGGCGCCACTACGTTCCGCGCGGCCGCGGGCGGGCTCGCGAGCGCGTGGTGCGCGGAGGTCGGGGACAACAGCGTCGCCGGGGTCCCGAACAATGCGGTCCAGCGGTACGACAACGACATGGAGGCGTACCTCACGCGGCCGGCGGGGCTCGCGGGGTATGCCTTCGGCTTCCTCACGTTCTCGTACTTCCTCGACAGTGAATCGGGCCAGGATTACCTGCACGTGGGGTATGTCGACCCCGCCGCCGGATCCGTGTTCACGACCTTCACGGGATCCACGCTGTCGTGGACCATGGACGCGATCCCCGTCCCCTCGACCGCGACGGAGGTGTTCTTCCGGTTCGCTTCCGACATCACGATCATCCAAGAGGGAGCGTACGTCGACGACGTGGCGATGCTGGGCTTCCGCGGGACGGCGCTGTGGTCCGAGGACTTCGAGGGCGCGTTCCCCGGGGCGTGGGCGGTCCAGGACACGAACCCGGCGTCGGGGGACGACCACTGGGGCACGACCGCGTACCGGACCTCCGGAGGCACCCGGAGCGCGTGGGCGGCGGAGGTCGGGGACAACAGCGTCGCCGGGGTCCCGAACAACGTCGTGCAGGATTACGACAACGACATGGTCGCAATGATGACCCGGCCCGTGGGCGCGGCGCCGGAGTACGGCTCCTACCTCTTCTTCTGGTACTGGCTCGACAGCGAGGCCGGGTGGGACCACTTCCAGGTCTGGACCTACGACCCGGGAGCGGGCTGGACGGTCGCGCTCGATGACACGGGCCAGTCGAGCGGGTGGGAGGGGCGCCTCGTATACGTCCCGCCGGCGGCGACGGAGGTGGCGTTCGTCTTCACGTCCGACGCCATCGTGATCATGACGGAGGGCGCGTACGTGGACAACGTCGTCCTGTACGAGCTCGCGGGGCAGCCGAACCCGCTCGTGCGCGAGTACGACAACGAGATGTTCGCGCTCCTGTACCGCCCGGTGTCCCTCGCGGGCTTCACCTCCGTGACGATGACGTACTC
>Ga0209342_10001780_pt1 | contig 23873 bp, 29 predicted proteins | sample RifCSP16_2_FD_184023 | JGI IMG/M metagenome (GOLD analysis project Ga0209342, IMG submission 184023) | Soil microbial communities from Rifle, Colorado - Rifle CSP2_sed 16_2 (SPAdes) (version 2) | ecosystem: Environmental > Terrestrial > Deep subsurface > Rock core/Sediment | place: Rifle... | reverse complement strand
GTTAAATTGCGTTTCTAGTTTTACGTGCTTTCCAGTAACGCCATGGACATAGGAAATTAGACGATCTGAGATGATGCTCTCGCATAGTGCTACGGCCTCTAAATAGAAGCCATGCTCAATTGCACTGGAGATGCGCTCCCATGCGGCCTTGTAGCTAAGGTATTTGGCAGTGTTTTTCATAGAGTGGCCCCTCTCGATGGAATTGTTAGGTATGGCCGTATTGCTTACGAAGTTCCTTCAATAGGGTTTCCCTCGCAGCTTCACGGGCTGAAATATGGTTTTGTCGCTCGTTGTTCTCTTCTGTTGAAAGACTCCCAGCCTTGTTTTCGGAATCGACTTTGACATGAAAGTCATGCCAATTTTTATAAGCTGTGAAGAACGCTTCGAGCTTTTCAGAGACTGCCGCATTTTTATTCTTGATTTGCTCAAGGAGTTCAGTGTGAAACAGCCATTCCCATTCTTTCACCTTTAGCTCTTTGGCTACATTTCGAATGACCTCGCCAAAGAAGTTTTTTAAATCGTTTTCGGACAACCAAAGCACAGTGATCTCCTGTGAATACCTAACAGTGTTTTTTATGCGTCAGACACATTTGCAGTAAATATTATATAATTACTCCAGATTCCACATTGGCGCATGAATCTCACGATTCCTCATATCTATACACTTAAGGACTTTTCTCGACATTGCTGTCTCTTTTCACTTCGTCTACTTCCCAAATTTTCACAGATAATATAGTCAATATGGCAATAAGTCAAGAATAATATAGCTTATAGCCTATTAAACTTTACACAGATTTACCCTATGATTTAACAATGGATTTAACTACGTTTCTCAATGATTTCGGGAAGAGGGTAAGGGCTGTCAGGAAGGCAAAAAAGATATCGCAGGAAAGGCTTGCCGAATTGTCCGGCCTGCACCCTACCTATATAAGCGACATAGAGCGCGGCAAGGTTAATGCGTCAATATATAGTTGTTACATGATATCAAACGCTTTAGAGGTTTCCCAATCAGAGCTTGTGCATAGCGGCCTTAAAAAAGGGGATGAAAAGATTGAATATGAGATCGTTGCAATAACGGGCTTGATAAGGGAACTAAACAGGAAACATCAGCATCTTATTGTGGCTGCCGTAAAAGGCATGATAACGGCTATTGAAGAGGTTTGATAGTCAAAGGTAAATTAGGGTCAAATAGGGTCAGCGTCCTTCTTTCTTCTGAATCTCGAAAAGAACCCTGTTATCTCTTTCTTCCATACAAAAAACAAGATAGAGAAAAGAAGGGTGCCTTCTAAGGTCATCTGCAGCAGGAGTGGATAATCAAGCTTATAACTGTTCGTCGAGGGATCGTATTTGTAGCAGAAAAGGGTCACCTTCTCCAGAAGGCCGGCAACCCCGACCTTTTCGCCTTTCTTAAACTTGTCAGGGTGATAAATAGGGCTCAGTACCTGGTCAGGCTTGAAATCTATGCCGTATACATGGCTCAGGATATGACCGTTCGCGTCAACAACAGACACCATGTTTATATGCTGAAAATGGTCGCCTTCTTTTTTATAGAAGAAACCGAAGTCCCTAGTCATCCTGTCTATAGTTTCTTTGCCGGCAGTGGTAAATCGCCAGTGGTCAAAGTCCTTCGTGAAGTTGGAGCCAAACTCCTTCAGCTTCTGCGGGGTATCCCTGTCAGGGTCGAAGCTTACAGTCACTATATTAAAGTCCTTCCCAAGCCTCTCTTTTTTTTCTTTGATCACATTGGAAAGGCTGAGTGTAATGGTAGGGCAGATATGTATGCAGGATGTGTATATAAAGCTGACCACAAAAGGTTTCCCAGCGAATTCGGAGGCGTTAAACTCCCTCCCGTCCTGGTCTATGAGCCTGTATTCGCCGATCTTACGGCCGATGACGTCCTCGCTTTTTACGACAGAGGTCTGTTGCTCGGACTTAGGGGGTTCAGCAGCAAAAGAGGCTTGTAAATAAAGAAAAAGAAATGACAATAAAAAAAGTCTCTTCATCAAGGATATTCCTTCTGATTTAATACCAAGTAAGCTTTCATTAGGCTCAATAGTAGATGTTTGAAAGCAACCTGGTCTAAACAAAATCAAGAAAAAAGGGGTATGCAACGCATACCCCTTTCACACAATCAACCTTCACGCATCAGTCTTAGCGGATCTGCCATATGTTGGAAAGAAGCTTAAAGTTCACAACATAAACAACTACGAAAACAGCAAGGAATACAAGGGCTATTACAAATGTTCCCGGCGCCTCAAATCCCTTCTTTATGATCACTCATATACCCTCCTTTGAATTAGGTTTAGGCTAAGGTTAAGGCTGAGAATTTCTCAACCTCGACCTCGACCTGAACCCTTTATATTTATTGAATCTTCTTACCGATAAATACAGAGGCCACTGTGTTCAACACATAAAGGGCCCCGCCTATGATGGCAAGTAGTCCGCCCAACCCGGTAAGCGCCAAGAAAAAGAATGCAGTCGGGTCAAACTGGAATGGGAACTGAGCGCCAGCAAAGGTAACATCCCAGTGTCTTCTTGGTATACCATAACCTCCGGCAAACATCATGGCGTTGGCAAAGATGAATACGCCTCCCCCAAAGAAGTATGGGGACAACTTTGCCATTGTCTCGCTGAATATCTGCCTTCTAAATATCAGCGGGACGATATAGTACGTAATACCCATAAAGGCCAGGGTTGTACCAAGAACAACTGTTCCGTGGAAGTGACCCGTGATGCTCCAGGTGTTGTGCCTGATGATACTGATCTGCTCAGTACCGAAGGTCACACCGGTGATACCTCCAACAAAGCCGAAGCCCATGAGGGAGATAAACATGGATGCAAATGCAGGGTTCCCCCAGGGCGCCTTCTTCAGCCACTCAAACAGACCTTTGGTGAACCCTTTCTTCCTTTGGGCTACCTCAATCATGGCCGGTACAGCAAAGGCGTGGATCATGCTGGCGAGAACAGCCAGGTGCATGACATAGCTGGTGTTTACGATCTTGTGCCAGATGCTCAAGGCAGGATCGACCAGGAGGTGATGCTCAGATGCCACGTTGATGAAGAGGACATACAGGAGGAAAGCAGTCCTGCAGAGCTTCTCGTTGAGCGGCTTTGCCCCTGTGGTCAGTGTGGCAATAAGGTACCACATGGCAACCATGGCGCACACATTTATCTGCTGGGATGCATGACCGAGTGCCCAGAATGCAAGCCTGTACATCTCAGGATCGATGTGTGGCAAAATACCGGCAGACCAAAGAAAGGTCGGGATATAAAAAGCTGCGCCGTGCAGAAGAGTGAAGACTGCAATTGTTGCGGCGCACATGAGACCAAAGGTGACGATTGGCAGCGATCCCTCGTAGGTTTTTTCCTTCTTTGCCACAACAAGGGCTGCAAAGAAGTGGCCTATGGCAGTAAGTGCACCCACTGCAAAAAGTATTATCCCAAGGTAATACAGTGGGCTTGCCTTTAACGGCACATATGATGTAAATGCAACCGTAGCCTGTCCAACAAGAACTGTGTAGTTAATAAATGCGCCGCCAACCACCATCAGGATGAATGCCACCCAACCTATCTTCGGAGCAGGCAGCCTGTTGTTAAGCAACACTGTACTGCCGAAATATAGCGCTGCCACCTCAAAGAATATGATCCATGCGATGAGCATGTCAAGGGCATGAGCCGTCAGGAGCCTGTAAAACCACTCTTCATCAAGAAGATGAATTGCAGGCCAGCGGGTAAGAAGAATAAGCAGCGCAGCCAGACCTCCGACCAGGAGACAGACAACTGCGGCAACAGCATTGACCTTTATCAGGGTCTCCGCCGGAAGGTGTACCTTTAGTCCTGTAGTAGGACACGTTCTAAACTGTTCAGCCATTTAAGCACCCCCTATCCTTTAACAATTATTTTACCAGCCATCAGGTGATGACCGATTCCACAGAATTCATTGCAAATTAAACCATACTCACCTGCCTCGGTTGGTGTAACCTTTAAGACATAGTCATACCCCGGAACGATCATGAAGTTTGCATTAAACTTTGCAGAAACGATCGAGAAGCCATGCTGCCATGCAACATCTCCGCCACCCTTAATAGATGAGATGTGAAGCCTGTATTCCTTACCTGCTTCAAGCTCAAGGATTGAGGACCACTGCCATATCCCGGTACCTGCCAGATAAATATCACTGCCTGCAGGCGGATGGACAACAGGTACTCCGCTCTCTTCACGCACCTTGTATTTTTCATTAAAGGCAATAACAATCTTCTCAAAATCATCAACAGAGACCTTATAAGATTCATTTGGCGTATTCTGCTTCGCTATTACATGCCACACAGGCATCATAAAAAAGGTACCCAGACACCATATAAGGGCTATGGTGACCCATATCTTTTCCTCCCTATCAAGAGGCCTCCACCATATCCTTTCAACCGTTATACTCATATCATACCTCCATAATCTTATACTTTTACTTTAAAAATCTATACCTGTACTACTCCTGATTAATGAGCTGGAGCTTGTGTTGCTGCCTCGGGGGCCATTGCAGAAGCTGCTTCAGCAGCCGGGACCGCCTGCTGTGACACTGCCGGCTTTAATGCCTCCATAGCCTTGCTCACGTCCATCTGAGGGAGGGTTGCTATCTCTATCAGCCCCCAGACAGTATAGATTAAGGTTGGCACAATTATCCCTAAGGCAAATATCCCCCACATATTGTCATAGAGCGCCTGCCAAGATAATGCTTTCTGTTCATCCATAACTTTTACCTCCCTGTTTAATTACCCCAAAAAGTGTAACACACCCTCAAGAACAACTTACCTGCGAGTCACCTCCTTCCAGATTTAACTTGAACCGTAAGTCCTGTGACGTCTTATTATTTCCCTGCTTCACTAATTCGCCCGTTTAAGTATATATGCGAAAACATACCTTATGACCACAAGACTGTCAAATTACGGACGAACGATATCCCATAATAGCGCACCGAACTATGATATGCATCATATCCCATAAAAATACGCCGATCGGCTACATTGATACAAACTAAAGGCTTATACCAATGTAGTTATTTTGGTTGTTCGATCCGAGAAATAAGCCAGTAAACAGCGCCAAGGACAGCAATGGCTGCAATAAGCGAAAACTGGGCCTCTATGGCCTCAGACTTTAGCATTATTATAAGGAGCTTTCTTATGACTGCAACAAGGGCTACTCCTACAAAGACCTTTATGGCGAACTTCCCGCCCTTCAGGTGTTTTATCTCAGTGTCGACAAGCTCGATCACAACCCACAGCATCAGGAGAGAGCCGAGGGTGCCGATAAGCCCCTTTTCTATATCGCCGGCAAAAATATGGGTCACATCGTAGACAAACAGGCCAAGAACTGTGACTCCCATCAATACGAGACCCAATACAAGAAAGAGGTTCAGGCCGTAACTGAACCTCCTGGCAAAATCAATAAGATGCGACTCTACGCTCTGTGAGATGAAGTAATGCTTTCGCTCCTCCTCTATATAAGAACTTGTTAATGCATCAAGATTTATATCCAGCATCTTCTCGATAGAGCCCCATAGATAGAGTCTCTCCTTTTCATCGCTTATCTCTTCCCTTAATATCCTGCCGCAGAACCATTTAACAAAATGCATGGCTGCGTTGACGTAATGGGCGCTTAGGTTTATCTTGACATGGGCCGAACCGATCTGCTCAAGGTCTTTCAAATACTGGTTATTGTACTCCCCGGAAAACAGTTTCATGAACCAGACTTTGAGTCCGTCCTGATGTCTCTTGATGGTTTCTTCATCCTTTAAAAACTTGGGGGTGTCTTCAAAAGACTTTATATGGTTATAAAACTCTGTCGGAAACCGGTCCCTGAACCTCTCCATAATCGGGTGCAGTTGCCTTAGGTTTTCTGCATCTCTGGATGTAAAACCGTAGTGAGCCATTATCCTGTCAATAGATTCCATATGCCCTCCTGCCGCAACTTTAGTTTCTACTTATCACCGTGTCAACAAAAATCTTACATTTGGTGCTCACTTTGCACTTTACTAACCGTAATATTTATTTTATATTATCACCTCATTTTTATTTAAGGCCTAAATCCTGCAACCGAACCACAGAGCACACAGAGCAATTTACTGATTTAAAAGGAATAAACCCTAAGATCAAATTTTTTCTCCGTGTATTCAAAAGTGACTTTAATAGTGGCCATATAATTTTTAAAATCAAACTCGCGAGAACACGGAGAAGAAAAGGGTTTTAAAAGATTCTTATACTTAAAATTAATCTCTGTGATCTCTATGGTTTGGTTTTGACAATACTTGGTTTTTAGTTAAGAGGTTATCGATGAACATTGCTATTGCCAGCGACCATGGCGGTTTTGAACTTAAGGAGGAGCTCAGGGCCTTCCTGAAAGATACGGGTATAAGCTGTACCGACCTGGGGGTTGCTAATGGCGAGTCTGTTGATTACCCTGATTTCGGGATGGCACTCGCCGTGAGGGTATCGGACGGAGAGTTTGAAAGGGGCATCCTGATATGCGGGACTGGGATTGGGATGTCCATAGTTGCCAACAAGTTCCCGAAGGTAAGGGCTGCCCTTGTCTGGGACACCTTCACTGCAAGGATGGCCAGGGAGCACAACGATGCGAATGTCCTGGTTATCGGAGGCAGGACGACTGAAAAAGGTCTGGCAAAGGAGATGGTCAAGGTGTGGCTTGATGCAAGGTTTGAGGGAGGAAGGCATCAGCTAAGGCTGGATAAGATAAGGGAAATAGAAAAAAGGTGGGGGATGGGATGATATCGAGGCTAAAAAATTTCGATCCTGAGGTTTACAAGGCTATCGTAGACGAGACGAGGAGGGAGGAGGACAAGATTGTCCTGATTGCCTCCGAGAACTACGCGTCCGAAGCAGTACTTGAAGCCCAGGGTTGCGTGATGACGAACAAATACGCTGAAGGATATCCCGGAAGGCGTTATTATGGCGGGTGCGAATATGTGGACGTGGTGGAAAACCTGGCCATAGAGAGGGCAAAGAAGATCTTCGGCGCAGAGCACGTAAATGTCCAGCCTATATCAGGCTCTGCAGCCAACATGGGTGTTTATTTTGCCATGCTGAAGCCCGGTGACACAATACTTGGGATGAACCTGGCCCACGGGGGACACCTGACACACGGCGCCTCTGTCAGCTTTTCAGGGAAGATATTCAAGGCTGTTTTTTACGGGGTAAGCAAGGACACAGGCCTGATAGACTATGACGAGGTGGAGCGGATAGCCAAGGAGCACTCCCCGAAGATGATAGTTGCAGGTGCCAGCGCATATTCAAGGATACTCGATTTCGAGAGGTTCAGGGAGATTGCGGACGAGATAGGAGCATATCTGATGGTGGACATGGCCCACATTGCAGGGCTTGTGGCTGCGGGGGTCCACCCTTCGCCCGTTCCTTACGCTGATTTTGTTACAACCACTACCCACAAGACCCTCAGGGGCCCAAGGGGAGGGATGATCCTTTGCAGGGAGGAGTACGCAAAGGAGATAGACAAGATCATCTTCCCCGGCATACAGGGCGGGCCGCTTATGCACGTGATCGCCGCCAAGGCAGTGGCTTTCAAGGAGGCCTTGACGCCGGAGTTCAGGAAATATCAGGAGCAGGTTGCGAAGAACGCAAAGGCCCTCGCCAATGGGATGATCGGCAAGGGGTACAGGATAGTTTCGGGAGGGACAGATAACCACCTGATGCTTGTTGACCTGACCAGCAAGGGGATCACTGGAAAAGAGGCGGAAGAGTCCCTGGATAAGGCAGGTATAACGGTAAACAAGAACGGGATACCTTTCGATCACAGACCGCCGCAGGTAACGAGCGGGATAAGGCTTGGAACTGCCATAGTAAGCACAAGGGGGATGAAGGAGCCGGAGATGCATGAGATTGCAAATCTCATAGACAGGGTCCTCAGCAACCCAACGGATGACATGAACCTCTTCTCCGTCAAGCCTGATGTAAAGGCCCTTTGTGAGAGGTTCCCGTTTTACAGGGAGTTGTTGGAAAGGATGTAGTGTTCACTGATGTCCTTAATTTTTTAAAAAGCAGTGAGGGGACAGTAATTAAGGGGCGGTAATTTCGACTATGAGCATAACGCCGGATTTTATCCATGATGAAATCGAAAGACAGTGTTATGAAATATCGCTTCATGCAGATGAAGAACGGCTTGCTGATGGTCTAACAATTTCCTCTCTGGAATCCGTTCTATCAGACTGTAAGATCATAGAAAAATATCCTGACGACCAGCGGGGAGAAAGCTGCTTGGCGTTGGGTTTTGCGCCGGATGGGAGAGCCGTTCATGTCGTTTGCGGAAAAAATCGGTCCAGGCATTTGATTATCATTACGGTTTACATTCCAATCATGCCGAAATGGAAAGACCCGTATGCAAGAAACCGATAAAGGAGGTGTCTAAGCATGGCAAAGAAATATAGTGACTGCTATTACTGCGGAGGAGTTGTAGAAGAAAAGGTTGTGCCCCGTGAATTGAGGTGGCAAGGCCATTTATTTGTTATCGAAGATGTCCCTATGGGCGTATGCAATCAGTGCGGTGAAAAATTCCTTAAGCCTGATGTCGCAAAAGATATTGACAGGATTCTGGAGGAGAAGGAGAGACCTCAAAAGACCATCCAGGTCCCGGTTTATCACTACGAGCATCATGCCTGCTGACAGTGAAAACAGGTGGGCCCTATGGTGGACTGTGCCCACCGTAACTTTATACAAGGAAGTTGCCGTGAACAGACTGAATTTGGGAAGTGTCTCTGGTTTTTTGAGATGCATGAGATAGCCAATCTCATTGACAGGGTTCTGAGCAACCCAACGGATGACATGAACCTCTTCTCCGTCAAGCCTGACGTCAAGGCCCTTTGTGAGAGGTTTCCGTTTTACAGCGAATTGCTGGAAACACTTTAAAAATCTTAACACCGGATGGACATACAAAATCTTTTGAGATTGACAAAAAATAAAAGCATGCTATAGATATAGCGCCTGACGAGATCAAAAGGTAAGGGGGTGAGTCTGGAACTCTAAGTCTTTGATTGCGAAGCAAAATTTAAAAAGTAAAAAGGAGGGGTTATGAAAAAGAAATATAGCTTAGTTGTAATTCTTGGGATATTATTGATTGTATCAGGATGTGCTGGCCTTAATAAAAGCCAGTATAATACTCCCATGAATGTAACGCTTAAAGCTCCACTTAAAGCCGATGTTGATGTTAATGTAGGCGAAAAGATTTCTGGGACGGCATCTTCAACAGTAGTGTTATTCATATTTGAAATAGGAAGACCTACAAAATTCGCGGATGGGGTCACTTACAAAACTAGTAGTGGAGTTGGACTGGCAGCAATGGAGTATGGTACCGTTCATCGTTTAAAGGCGGCTGCAGCATATGATGCCGTTACAAAAGCAAAAGCTGATATACTTGTAGCACCTAATTATGTTGTTGATGTACAGGACCAATTCTTTTTCAAGACAATTAATGTGACAGTTACAGGATACAAGGGAACTATAAAAAGCATAAAAACTGACAACGATCCTCCCTCTAAGTAACAATGGGTACTATTGTTTCTCCCTTTTACAGTGATTTAATAGCTTTGTTATAACAGCCCCGCTATAAAGTCGGGGCTGTTATTGCTTAATATTGCCTCTCAATATCGTATGAAGAAACGAGTGCTGCAGAAACATAGATACTTTATTTAAAGGGAAAGCAAAGTAAAACTAATGAAGAATGTCCTGTTTTTCAACTCTTCTCTACTTAGACCAAAACATAAGCTTGGAAATGCGCTCTGCTGGCTTGCCTTGCTGTGCATCTCTATCCTTATTCTATTTGGTTCATTAAATGTCCTGGCCGAAACAACTACGGCAATACAAAACGTCAATATATTGGTTATAGAGGATGCAACTATTGAAGGCAAGGGAGCTGACAGTGTTACCCAGTTGGCGATAGATCTTCCTAATTTTTTCAGGAAGGCTTTAATTAAGCAAGGTTTTCGTGTTATTACAAATCCTGACAAACCCTACGATTTTGAGGCTAAATTGCGTGCAGAGGTCGATTCTTCATATGCTGTATTTAATGCACGGGTAGTCTTCAAACAGGCAACCCTAATCTTGGAAAAGGATGGATATGAAGTTGTAACCATTGAATATAGTTCGAATGATATTGGCGGTAATTGGAAAACTTATGGTGCGGAAGGGGAGCAATACGCAATAAAGGCAACTGCTGCATTAGTAAATAAGCTGATGCAATCATCTACTTTTGCCTCACTTATTATGAATCGGCAGCAAGTTCCATCAAAACTTCAGGAATTAGATCAACCAAGGAGTGGGGTTGCGGTTGCAGGTATACATAATTCTGCCCCAGCAATACCTATCGTCAAATCCGACGTAGACGACCTCCCTACAAAAAAGGCAAAAGCGAACAAAAGCGCCTACGCAATTGTCATCGGCATTGAGCAATACCGTCAGAAACTCCCCAAGGCTGATTTTGCGACCCATGACGCACAGACAATGACAGATTATCTGACAAGGGTGATGGGATACCCTGAAGAGAACGTCGTCACTCTTCTCAACGACAGAGCAACAAAGAGCGACTTTGAGAAATATTTCGGGAAGTGGCTTTCCAACAATGTTGAGAAGGGCGGTTCGGTATTTGTTTACTATTCCGGCCACGGGGCGCCAAATACCAAAACCGGTGATGCCTATCTTGTTCCGTACGATGGTGATCCTGCATTTATTGACGAGACCGGATATTCCCTGAACAAGCTTTATGAACAGCTTGGCAAGCTTGAGGCAAAGGAGATAGTGGTTGCTCTTGATTCCTGCTTCTCTGGCGCAGGCGGAAGGTCGGTCATTGCAAAAGGCGCACGGCCTTTGGTCATGAACATGAAAACATCAGCAATCCCTGCAAAGGTGGTGGTCCTTTCCGCATCGTCAGGGGAACAGATAAGCTCGACCTATGACGAGAAGGGGCATGGCCTCTTTACATACTTCATGCTGAAAGGACTGAAGGGCGAGGCAGAGACGAACGGCAGTGTGGAGATAGGAAACCTGTTCGAGTATATAAAGCCACAGGTGGAGCGCATCGCAAGGAAGAGCTATAACAATGAACAAACCCCTCAGTTGATTGCGCCGAAGGAGCTGGTGGGGATGAAGTTGCGATGAACAGATTCTTTATAGCGTTATATCTTATCTTGATTGCAAACCTTTCTTATGCTTCTGAAAAACCGGTCTGGGTCGAGGCCGAGGGAGAAGCTTACCAGGGCGATATAGAGACCCCTAAAGAGGTAAAGGAAAGGGCAAAGAGGGATGCTGAAAGCAAGGCGATAGATGCGGCGGTCGGAACTTTTATAAAGTCCCATACTCTTGTCTCCAACTATCAGCTTGCCGATGACCTGATATATGCCGCAGTCCGTGGGAAAATTGACAAGGTGGAAGTCCTTAAAGAAGGATGGGATGAGAAGGAGAGGAACCTTTACAGGGTCAAGCTCAGGGCCATGATAGAGCCTGTATACCCTGAAAAAGGCGAGGGGCTGTCTTTAAAGCTTTCTCTCTCAAAGACGAGCCTGAAGGAAGGTGAAGAGGTAAAAGTCTTCTATCAGGCAATTTCGGACTGCTATGTTTATCTGTTTTCGGTTGCTGCCGACGGCTCTGTTACCTTGCTCTTCCCTAACTCAATGGACAAAGACAACAGCGTGAAGGCTGGCAAGGCCGTTGAGTTTCCTCCGGCGGACAGCAATATCAAGCTCCAGGCTCAATTTCAGCCAGGTTTTACAGGTAGCAAGGCAGAGGAGAAGATAAAGATCATTGCCACAAAACAGAAAGAGGATATAATCCCCCTCGGATTCCAGGAGGGGGTCTTCAAGGTCTACGATGCAAACTCTACAGGGATGATAAGCGACCTTGTCAAAAGGCTTAATCAACTTACACCGTCCGACTGGACAGAGGCTACAGCGGTGTATACGATCAATCGTTAGTAAGTGACTAAACTACCCTCCTTGACAAAATAATGGAGTGCCGTCTTACAAGCTCAATAGGGCCCCTCCTTACTCGCCTTGTCATTGAAAATCAACACTTGACTTGTTGTCAAATTGACACTACAGTATGTTGTATTATGACAGAGTACTTCGGTAGGGCAATTGCCCGAACAATAATTGACGCTCTTGAGAATATGCCTGTGGTTGTTCTTACCGGTATGAGACAGACGGGAAAGAGCACATTTTTACAGACTGAACCCGGCCTTAAAGAGAGAAGATACGTTTCCCTGGACGACTTTGCCCAGTTGGAGGCTGCCAAGGAAAACCCTGAAGGGTTTATTGACTCCAACGAACCATTGACTATTGACGAGGTTCAGAAATGTCCGGAATTGCTTACAGTCATCAAGAGGGCGGTCGATAAAAGAAGAAGGCCTGGACAATTTCTACTGTCCGGGTCTGCCAATTTTTCGATCCTCAAAGGGGTATCAGAGAGCCTTGCCGGCAGGGCGGTTTACTACACCATGCATCCGTTTGTCAGGCGTGAGATGGACAGCAAAACTGGCGAGGCTCCATTTTTAAAGACTTTTATTTCGGAGCCGCATCTTCCAAAGATAAAGACTACTCTCCTTATAACGATGGAAGATATCCTGATGGGCGGTATGCCTACGGTTTGCCTCGGCAATATAAAAAACAGGGGTATCTGGTTCAAGGGGTATGAACAGACCTATCTTGAAAGAGATGTGAGAGAGTTCAGCCAGATAGGGGACATCATCCAGTTCCGTCATCTGCTGCATCTGACAGCTCTGAGGACCGGCCAACTGTTGAGTCCAAGTCAGCTCGGCAGGGATGCCAAAATGAATGCGACAACGGCATCGAGATACCTGTCCATTCTTGAAGCATCCTTTTTCATATACCGGCTGAGCCCATATCTTCGGAGCCGGGCCAGCAGACTTATAAAGTCGCCAAAGCTCTATATAAGTGACCCAGGCCTTGCCTGCTATCTTGCCGGGATACGGGACCTCGCATCCGATTCTATCAGAGGAGCCCTGATGGAGACTTATGTCGCCCACAACCTCATGGGAATAATTGATTCGAACTGGCCTGAAGCGCACATCTATTTCTGGAACGTCCAGGGGAGGTATGAGGTGGACTTTGTAATAGAAGAAGGTAACAGGTGTCTTGCTATAGAGGTAAAAAGCGGAAGTAGATGGGAAGAACGTGACCTTTCAGGTCTCCGGGCGTTTCTTTCTATGACACCTCACTGTGTTGCTGCAATACTTGCATACAATGGCACAGAGGCCGTAAAACTCGGAGATCGGTTATGGGCAATTCCATTAAGTAGAGTTCTGTCTTAGGGGCCGTCATCTTCCTTTTCCCTTGACCGTTACTTCCAAATTCAATAAACTACAAAAATAACGGTTAAATACGGAGAAGGTATGCAGCGTCCAAGCTGGGAAGAGTACTTCATGGAGATTGCGTATCTGGTGGCCAGGCGATCCACGTGCCTCAGGCGCCAGGTAGGCGCAGTGGTAGTAAAAAACAAGAACATCCTTGCCACAGGCTACAACGGCGCCCCGAGGGGGATAACCCACTGTGAGGTCGCCGGATGCATAAGGGAGAAGCTTAATGTCCCATCAGGCGAGCGGCATGAGCTCTGCCGCGGGCTTCATGCGGAACAGAATGCAATCATCCAGGCAGCCTACCATGGCACCAGCATAGCGGGAGCTGACCTTTACTGCACAAACAGGCCGTGCATAATATGTAGCAAGATGATAATAAATGCCGGGATAGAAAAGGTCTACTACCAGGACGGCTATTCAGATCCGCTGGCCGAGGAGATGGTCTCCGAGTCCGGCCTTGTCCTTATAAAAATGGAGCCTAAAGCGAAATGAAATGCCCATACTGCGGTCATCTGGAAAACAAGGTCATAGATTCCCGCCTCAGCAAAGATGGCGGGGTGATAAGGAGGAGGCGGGACTGCGATGAGTGCGGCCGCCGCTTTACTACATATGAAAGGATTGAAGAGGTCCTTCCGATGGTCATAAAAAAGGATGGAAGGCGTGAACTCTTCGACAGGGGGAAGCTCCTCGGAGGGTTGAAGCGAGCTTGTGAGAAAAGACCGGTTGGTGTTGAGGACCTGGAAAGAATAGTGGACAAGGTGGAGCAGACCCTTCAGGAGTGTGGTGACAGGGAGATACCTACTTCAAAGATCGGAGAAACAGTAATGAAGGAGCTGCATGAACTGGATGAGGTGGCGTACGTGAGGTTTGCGTCTGTATACAGGCAGTTCAAGGACATAAACCAGTTTATGGATGAGCTTAAGGATATCCTCGGGGAAAAGAAGGTGCCGCGCAAGGCGTTAAAATGAATCCAGATCATTTCTATATGAAGCTTGCCCTTTCTCTTGCCAGGAAAGGGATGGAAGGCGCATCGCCTAACCCAATGGTAGGGGCTGTTGTTGTTAAAAATGGTAAGATCGTTGGGCGGGGATACCACAAGATTTACGGTGGGGCCCATGCAGAGGTTAATGCACTAAATGATGCAGGAAGGGCGGCTAAGGGAGGTACGCTATATCTGAACCTGGAACCATGCTGCCATTTCGGCAAGACCCCTCCCTGTACAGATGCAGTGATAAAGGCCGGAATAAAGAGGGTTGTGGCAGGGATGACAGACCTGAACCCGAAGGTCTCAGGCAAGGGTTTTGATATACTTAGAAAGGCCGGGATTGAGGTTGATACAGGGGTACTGGAAGCAGAGTGCCGGAAACTCAATGAGGGCTTTATAAAAAGGGTGACTACCGGAAGGCCTTTTGTAATATTGAAGATTGCTGCATCCCTTGATGGAAAAACGGCTACAAGGCACAAGGAGTCCAAATGGATAACCTCAGAGGCCTCAAGGCTGCGTGTCCATAAGTTAAGGAAACAGGTTGATGCGATCATGACCGGTATTGGGACAGTGCTGGCGGATGACCCGCTCCTTACACCGAGGGTAGGAAGGGTTAAAAAATTACCCCTCCGGGTGGTGGTTGACAGCCTGCTGAGAGTTCCTCCAACTGCTAAAATTGTTGGTGTAAATACACTCTTTGTGACAACCGATAGTGCACGAGTTGAAAAGTTGGAGTTCCTGGAATCCCGGGGGGCCCAGGTCAAGATATTCAAATCAAGTAATGGGAAGGTTGACATGACGATGGTCATGGACTACCTTGGCAAAAAGGGTATAAACTCCATGATGATTGAGGCAGGCCCTGAACTATCTGCATCCCTCGTAAGAGAGGGGCTTGTCGATAAGGTCATATTCTTTTATGCCCCCAGGATAATAGGCGGAATTGATGCGCCAGGGATGGTTGGCGGCTCAGGCATAGATAAACTTGCAGAGGCCATACCCATAAAGGACATAGTGGTAAAGAGATGCGGGGAAGATATAATTATAGAGGGCTATGTTCACAGGGATAGTTGAGGCAGTTGGGTACGTAAGGGAGATAAAAGGGGCTGACAGGGGTGTTTCCCTTAGAATATCGGTTCCAGATATTTTTGATGACCTTAAGACAGGCGACAGCGTGGCAGTAGACGGCGTGTGTCTTACTGCAAAGGTTGTTAATGCTGATTACTTTGTCGCCGATGTCTCGGCCGAAACACTCAGCAGGACGACCCTTAGCAAACGCAGAACTGGTGACAAGGTGAACATGGAGAGGGCGCTAAGGCTCTCAGACAGGCTCGGAGGTCATATTGTGTCAGGTCATATAGACGGGACAGCCAGGCTCCAGGCTAAGGCGAAAGAAGGTGAGTCTGTCAAACTCTCTTTTGTAATGGGAAAAGATCTTCTGAGGTATCTGATTAATAAGGGTTCCATTGCTATTGATGGTATAAGCCTGACGGTGAATGAAGTGGTGGACAACGGCTTTTCCGTGAATATCATCCCGCACACGGCCCAAAATACGACTATTCTTGATAAAAAGGCCGGAGATGAGGCAAATATAGAGGTTGATGTAATAGGTAAGTATGTAGAGAGGCTTTTGGATAAAGGGAAGGAAAGCAGGATTGGCACGGGGTTTCTTTTGGAACATGGGTTTATGAAACGATAGGAGTTGAAATGCCGATAAAAAAAGTTAAGGAAGCGATTGATGATATAAGGAACGGGAAGATGGTCATACTCGTGGATGATGAGGACAGGGAGAACGAAGGCGACCTTGTAATGGCGGCAGAACTGGTGACTCCTGAGGCCATCAACTTTATGGCAAAACATGGCAGAGGACTTATCTGTCTTACATTGACGGAGGAAAAGGCCGACCACCTTCAGCTTCCCCCTATGGTGAGTGACAATACATCCCCTTTTTGCACCGCTTTTACCGTATCCATAGAGGCAAGGCACGGAGTTACCACAGGGATATCCGCCAAAGACAGGGCAACAACCATAAGGACAGCAATAGCAGCCGATGCCAGACCTGAAGACCTTGTCCGGCCAGGGCATGTATTTCCTCTCCGGGCGAGAAAAGGAGGGGTCATGGTGAGGGTAGGACAGACCGAGGGCTCCGTTGACCTGGCAAGAATTGCAGGGCTGACGCCTGCAGGTGTGATATGCGAGATAATGAATGAAGATGGCAGCATGTCAAGGCTGCCTGATCTGGAAAGGTTTTCAGAGGTTCACAGTCTTAAGATAATGACAATTGCAGATCTCGTTGAATACAGGATGCAGACAGAGAAGCTTGTTCACAGGGCTGCTGAAACAGTTCTACCTACCTATTACGGCGGTGTCTTCACGGCCGTTGCCTATACAAATGACGTGGATTTCCATGAGCACCTGGCTCTGGTTAAGGGAGAGTGGGAGCTGGATGAGCCTATCCTTGTCAGGGTGCATTCGGAGTGCCTTACAGGGGATGTATTCGGCTCAGGCAGATGTGACTGTGGGGAGCAGCTCCACAGCGCCATGAAGATGATAGATGAGGCCGGCAAGGGGGTTATCCTTTATATGCATCAGGAGGGGAGGGGGATTGGCCTTGCAAACAAGCTTAAGGCCTATGCGCTTCAGGACCAGGGTAAGGATACGGTTGAGGCCAACCTGGAGCTTGGGTTCAAGGCCGACCTGAGGGACTACGGGATCGGGGCACAGATACTGGCAGACCTCGGAGTCAGGAAGATAAAGCTTCTAACTAACAATCCCAAAAAAATCAAGGGGCTTGAGGGTTATGGCCTGACCATAGTTGAAAGGATACCGATTGAAACAGTCCCCCATGATACCAATATAGAGTATCTGAGGACAAAGAAAAAGAAGATGGGACATCTCCTGAGTGTGGAATAAATTAGCGTAATTTGTATAGGAGATTTTTCGTCTAAACATATTAAATAGATGAATTTGTTAGATTTTTAGCGGCCAGCAAGTTTTTTATTGACAATATTTTACAAATGGGTCTATTATTAGCACGATTTTATTAAAAAAAATTGCCAGTAAAAAGGATTTGTTGTTTGTCTTCTTGGCATCAGGGGGTTTCGTAGGTTATTCTCCTGTTGCCCCCGGAACGGCAGGAAGCCTTTTGGGGATCATTTTATATATCCCTTTATCCTTTTTGCTGCCAATTCATTATGGCGTTTTTTTACTTTTGGTCTCTCTTCTCTCATTTAAGATTGCCGGGGAGGCAGAGCGGTTTTTCGGTAAAAAGGATTGTAGGGTTATTGTTATAGATGAAGTAGTAGGTGTTTTCTTCACAATGTTTCTATTCCCGCCTACCCTGTTTTACCTTAGCGCCGGTTTTTTGCTGTTCAGGGTATTTGATATAGTTAAACCGTTCCCGGCCGGCTGGGTAGACCGGAAGATAAGCGGCGGAACAGGCGTGGTACTTGACGACATCGTGGCCGGGATATACGCAAACATAAGTCTTCACCTTTTGTCGGCAGTGTGGAAGTGATAGGCGGATCAATGACCGAAGTTCTGGAAGTTGTCCTGGGAGCGGCGCTGAGGGAGAAGAAGGCAACAATAGCGCTTGCCGAGTCCTGCACAGGGGGCCTGATCTCCCATAGAATAACCAATGTTCCAGGTAGCTCTGCCTACTTTGAAAGAGGTATAGTAGCATACAGTAATCAGGCAAAGGTTGACCACCTCGGCGTATCCGAGAAGATTCTTAATGATTACGGCGCAGTGAGCTCCGAGACGGCAATGGCAATGGCCTCTGGGATAAGGAAGGCGGCAAATGCCACCTTTGGACTGGCGGTAACAGGGATAGCCGGCCCCGGAGGCGGAACCACTGAAAAACCGGTGGGACTTGTTTACATAGCCATTGCAAGCCCGGACGGGACAGAGGTTTCAAGTTTCAGATTCAGCGGAGACAGGGCAGGCATCAAGGTAAAGACAGCAGAAGCCGCATTGAAATGGCTTGTTTCGAAGGTAAATAATCTGTAATGGCTAAGATTAGGGCCTTTATAGCCTGTGATATCCCGGAGGGGCTTCTTAAAAAGACCTCAGATATCCAGGATAAGCTTAAGAAATTAGATGCCGAGGTAAGCTGGACCAGGATAGACGGTATCCATATAACCCTTAAATTCCTTGGGGATATCGAACAGGAAATTATAGAAAGGGTGGCGGACGTCATTGAAGAGGCGACGACAGGTCAACCTCCTTTTGAGATATGCATAAAGGGCAGCGGGGCATTTCCTAACCTTAAAAACCCACGTGTTATCTGGATTGGTGTAGAAGATCTTAATAAAGGGTTAATGCACATCCAGCAAGCACTAGATGGCCGGCTCAAGGCGCTCGGTTTTGAGCCTGAAGAAAGGGAGTTCAGGCCCCATCTGACATTAGGCCGGGTGAAGGGAGCTAAAGGTAAAGAGAGATTGTCTTCGGCGATTTCCGGGCTCAAGGATATAGAAATAGGCTCCTTTACCGTTGACAGAGTGATACTTTACAAGAGTGAACTTAAGCCTGCCGGGGCTGTTTATACGAAATTAAGAGAAGTCTTTTTACAAAAAACGTAGAAACAGGCCTTTAGGCCTGTTAATGAACATGGCTAAAGCCATGTTTCTACAAATTATACTATAGATAAGCTAATCGGGAGAAAATATGTCACTTGATACCAACAAGGAAAAAGCGCTTGATTTAGCAGTTACCCAGATAGAGAAGCAGTTTGGAAAAGGCTCCATCATGAGGCTTGGCGCCGAGGAGGTCGTAGCCGACATCCCGGCCATATCTACAGGCTCGCTTGCCCTGGATGTTGCTCTGGGAATAGGTGGGATACCGAGGGGGCGGGTTATTGAGATATTCGGCCCTGAATCATCAGGGAAGACCACTTTAGCGCTGCAAATCATAGCAGAGGCCCAGAAGGCTGGCGGTATCGCCGCATTTGTAGATGCAGAGCATGCCCTTGATGTGAACTATGCCAGGAAGCTGAGGGTCAGGACCGACGACCTCCTTATATCCCAGCCGGATACAGGTGAGCAGGCCCTTGAGATAACCGAGGTGCTGGTGAGGTCCGGCGCCATTGATGTGATCGTGATTGATTCAGTGGCTGCCTTAGTTCCGAAGGCTGAGATAGAGGGTGAGATGGGCGACTCCCATATGGGGCTTCAGGCAAGGCTCATGTCCCAAGCCCTGAGGAAGCTTACGGCAACTATCAGCAAGTCACAGACCTCTGTAATATTCATAAACCAGATAAGGATGAAGATAGGCGTGATGTTCGGGAACCCTGAGACCACAACCGGAGGAAATGCCCTAAAGTTTTATTCATCTGTAAGGCTCGACATAAGAAGGACAGGGGCGATAAAGCAGGGGGAGGAAGTTGTCGGGAGCAGGACCAGGGCTAAGGTTGTAAAAAATAAGGTGGCCCCGCCTTTCAGGGAGGCTGAATTCGACATTCTTTATGGAGAAGGGATTTCCAGGGAAGGAGATATCCTTGATATGGGCTCCGACCTTAATATAGTGGAGAAGAGCGGCGCGTGGTACTCATACAAGGGTGAAAGGATTGGACAGGGCAGGGAAAACGTGAAGCAGTATCTAAAGGAGCACCTGGATATGGCCAAGGACATTGAGACAAAGATCCTTGACCATTACGGACTGCATAAAAAGGGGAAGGTTGAGGCTGAGGTTAAGGGTAAGGCCGAGGCAAAGACAGAAAAGAAGAGCAAATAAACCAATAGCAAAGTGTAAATTGCAAAATGGGAATGCAGATTAATGCGTTTAACAATTTGCAATATTCAGGAGTTTTAGATGGTTCAGAAGGTTGCAAAGATATGGATGGACGGGAAGCTTGTCAACTGGGAAGACGCTAATGTTCATGTCCTCACTCATACCCTTCATTATGGTGTCGGAGTATTCGAGGGGATAAGGTGCTACAGGTGCGAAGACGGAAGCTCGGCTGTATTCAGGCTTGATGAGCATGTTAGGCGCCTTTTTGATTCAGCACATATAATGGGAATGGCGATACCATTCTCAAGGGACGATATAAAGAAGGGGATAATAGACACCCTCAAGGTTAACGATCTGAAAGAGGCTTATATCAGGCCTATAGCCTTTATAGGTGACGGCGACATGGGTATTTACGTTAATAACCCTATAAGGGTTGCAATAGCAGCCTATCCGTGGGGGGCATACCTTGGAGACGAAGGGCTGAACAACGGTATCAGGGTAAAGATCTCTTCTTTCAACCGTTTCCATGTGAACAACACAATGACCAAGGCAAAGACATGCGGTCATTATGTGAATTCAGTCCTTGCAAAGAGAGAGGCAAAGTCCCTTGGGTATGATGAAGCTCTTATGCTTGATACAGAGGGTTATGTATCAGAGGCCAGCGGTGAAAACATATTTATGGTGAGGAAGGGGGTATTAAAGACGACGCCACTGACCTCTGTCCTGGACGGGATAACCAGGGATGCCGTGATAACCATAGCGGAGGAAAAGGGTATCAAGGTCAAGGAGGAACGTTTTACAAGAGATGAGCTTTATATCGCAGATGAGGCCTTCTTTACCGGTACCGCCGCAGAAATTACCCCCATAAGGGAAGTAGACAACCGGAAGATAGGAGAAGGTAAACCTGGAGAGATAACAAAGTCTATACAAAAAGAGTTCTTTGACATAGCCAAAGGTAAAAACATAAAATACAGGAGGTGGCTGACATGCCTATAAAAAAGACAAAGGAAGAAAAGAAAAATCTGTTGTTGATTGATGATGAAACATGGTTTCTGGAAAGCCTGAAAGAGGTATTGGGGGATGCATACAATGTCCATACAGCGTCGAGTGGCAAAGAGGGAGTACAGAAGTACCTCGACATAAGGGTGGACCTGATCCTTCTGGACCTTGCCATGCCCGAGATGGACGGGATAGAGGTACTGCAGAGAATACGCGAGGTAAACCCGTGGATACCGGTAATAATTATGACCGGCCACAGTACCATTGAAAGGGCGGAGACCGCTGCGGCCCTTGGTGTGCAGGGCTATATTAAGAAACCTTTTGATACAGAAGTTCTGAATGAAAAGATCAAGCATATCCTTGCACTCAGGGAACTCCATCTTGTAACCGCAGGGCTTCCGGAGATGATAGTTGTGGACACCGAGGATCTTAAGGAGTCCACCTTCATAATCTTGAAATACCTGCACAACAATTACCACAGAAGGATTTCCCTAAAGGAGCTCGCCAAGGAATCAAAGCAATCTGTCAGCAACCTCTGCAGAACCTTCAAGGAGGGGACAGGCATTACGGTGCTGGATTACCTGCAGAACCTCAGAATAACCATGGCAAAACGGCTTATAGAGAAGACCAACTACTCCATAGCCACAGTGGCAAAGCTGATAGGGATGGAGGACGAAAGCTATTTCAGCCGCATATTCAAGAGGGAGGTTGGGACTTCCCCGAACCGCTACAGGAAGTCCGGGCACTTTTTTGTTTAACAGGAAAACATTGATTCATTGATATAAACTAAAAATTAACCGCAGAGACGCGGACACGCTGAGTTAAACATCTTGAAATTATTGATTCTTTCTCTGTGCCTCTGCGCCTCCGCGGTGGGAATAAGAGTTTTTACGATTTTATCAACATTAAAACTAAGGGGGTAATAATGAAACTATATGTACTTGCTTTGTTTTTTGCAGCAGCTATTGCAACCTCTGCTCAGGCTGGCCAATTTGGCAGCCAGGCTGCCACTGTTGGCGAAGGTGGCCTCTCCTTTTCGGCAGGGATCAACTACGCCATCAAAGACATGATTAACGGCTCGAAGGTAGAAATGACAACAAGGCAGCTTGTATTTACGGGGGACTACGGCCTTCTTCCGAGCCTTGACCTTTTCATCAAGCTCGGCCAGGCCGATATAGAGGTAACAGGCTCTCCCAGAGGAAGCCTCAATACCCTTTATGGAGCTGGAGCCAAATTCAAGCTCTTCAAGGACCCTGAAGATAAACTCAATGTTACTATAGCTGGCGGAGTAACCAGGTTTAATAGCGGCTACGGCACCACGGATGCCACTGTGACGGATTACATGGGAGCCCTTGTAGTCAGCAACAGGACTGGGAATATGACTCCTTACGGCGGGTTCAAGGTTTGCGATACCGAGGTAGAGACAAAAACTGGTGTGGTGTCAACTAAATACAAAGCCGATAAGAAGGTTGGAATCCTGGCAGGGGTAGATTATTTTGTCAACCCAAATGTCTTCTTCAACGGCGAGGTAAACCTCTTTGACCAGCAGGCCATATATCTTGGGGCTGGATTTAAGTTCTAAGGAAAAGTGTCATTGGTTAGTGTCAGTGTTAGACTTTCTAACACTAAAAACTGACACTAACATCTGTTTTGAGGAGGGACTTTGAAATTCTTCATTGATACAGCCAATATTAAGGAAATAAAAGAGGCGAACGCCTTAGGTCTTATAGACGGCGTTACCACAAACCCGTCTCTCATAGCGAGAGAGGGAAAGGATTTTCTTAAGATCCTTGACGAGATATGCGGCATTGTGAACGGCCCCATAAGCGCAGAGGTTGTGAGTATCGATTCCGCAGGGATGCTAAAAGAGGGAAGGGAGCTTGCAAAGCGCCATAAGAACATAGTCATAAAGGTCCCCATGACTATGGAGGGATTGAAGGCTACAAAGGCGCTCCACTCTGAGGGTATAAAGACTAACGTCACGCTGGTATTCTCTCCTGTCCAGGCCCTTCTTGCAGCAAAGGCAGGGGCCACTTATGTAAGTCCATTTGTCGGAAGGCTTGACGACGTATCGCACAGGGGGATGGAGCTGGTGGAACAGATAGTACAGATATTTAATAACTATAACTTTGATACCCAGGTTATTGTGGCGTCTGTGAGAAACCCCCTGCATGTCCTTGATGCCGCATTAATAGGGGCACATGTTGCAACGATCCCTTACTCTGTAATAGAGCAGCTTGCAAAGCACCCCCTCACCGATATCGGGATAGAGAAGTTTTTGAAAGACTGGGAAAAAGTACCTAAATAACCTGCCATGGCGCTAGCTGACGACATAACGGCCTTAGAAAAAAAGCTTCTCCAGTTAAAGACCGACTACGAACAGTACTTTTTGGGGTATCAGAAGATAGCCCCGGAAAAGCTGAGGGTGGAGGTCGATAAGCTGGTCAGGCTCTTGACCGGCCAAACGATCACGAACACAGGGCTGAAGTTCAGGCTTAATACGGTTACCGCCAAGTTTAGCAGCTACAAGACTTATTGGGATAGGACTATAAGGGAGATAGAAGAAGGTCGGTACGTTAGAGATAAGTTCAAGATGAAACTGCATGAAGCAGAGAGACAACCTCCCCCCCCATCTGCGCAATCACAAGCGAAACAGCCCCAGGCAGCAGCATCTGAAGAAAATCACATAAAAAGGATTTATGAGGAGTATGTTAAGGCCAGGCAGGACACCAAAGAGCCTATCCCGAAGTTTGAGGCAGTGGCAGACCTGATAAAGAAGCAGACC
>Ga0209342_10001779_pt1 | contig 23875 bp, 17 predicted proteins | sample RifCSP16_2_FD_184023 | JGI IMG/M metagenome (GOLD analysis project Ga0209342, IMG submission 184023) | Soil microbial communities from Rifle, Colorado - Rifle CSP2_sed 16_2 (SPAdes) (version 2) | ecosystem: Environmental > Terrestrial > Deep subsurface > Rock core/Sediment | place: Rifle... | reverse complement strand
CCGCCGGCAATTTGGAAAGATCGAGGGCGTGACGGTCGCGCTCGTGGGCGACCTCAAGTACGGACGCACGGTCCACTCGCTCGCCTACGCGCTCGCGCGCTTCGGCGCGCACATCACGCTCGTGGCGCCGAAGACCCTGCAGATGCCGCCGGAGATCATCCGCGCGCTCTCGGAGCGCGGTGTGACCCCGCGGGTCGAGAGCGCGCTCGAGGGCGTGGTGCCCGACGTGGATGTCCTTTACATGACACGCATCCAGAAAGAGCGCTTCCCCGACCCCGAAGAGTACGCGAAGGTCGCGGGGCTCTACAGGCTCACCGTGCCCGGCCTCAAGGCTGCGAAGGCGGGCGCGATCGTGATGCACCCGCTGCCGAGGGTTGACGAGATCGACCCTGCGGTCGACGCCACGCCGCACGCAAAGTACTTCGAGCAGGCGCAGCACGGCGTCCATGTGCGGATGGCGCTCCTCGCGCTCGTCCTGCGGGGCGAAGAGGTCCTCAAGGAGCTCTACGGGGGGCGGCCGGCGTGAAGGAGCTCAAGGTCACCCCGATCAAGAACGGCACGGTCATCGACCACATCACGGTGGGGATGGCGCTCCAGGTCGTCCGGATCCTCGGGATTGCCGACCGCGGGACCTCTTCGACCGTGTCGGTCCTCATGCACGTCCCTTCGGCGGCCCAGGAGTGGAAGGACATCGTGAAGGTCGAGGACCGGGAGCTCGAGCCCAAAGAGGTCGACAAGATCTCGCTCATCGCTCCGAAGGCCACGATCAACATCATCCGCAACTTCAACGTGGAGGAGAAGCACCGGGTCGCGCTGCCCGAGGTCGTGGTGGGGATCCTGCGCTGCGAGAACCACAACTGCATCTCGAACTCCGGCGAGCCGATCGAGAGCCGCTTCAGGGTCGTGCGCCGCGAGCCCCTGCTGCTGCGCTGCGGGTTCTGCGAGCGCGAGGTCACCGATGTCCTTGCAAACATGAAATAGCGAGAGCGAGCGCTCTGGGGAAACGAGGGGGAGACGCGCGTGGCCGGGGCCAAGGGCAAGGCGCGCCGCGGGCCCAAGGCGCATCCGGCCGAGGACCCCGTCGAGGGGCTCATCCGCGGCGAGCTCAAGATGCACGAGCTTGACGAGACCTTCGGCGCCGAGATCGGCACGCAGCTTCGCCGCGCGGCCGCCGAACGGGCGACGGGAACGCGGATGCGCGCCGTGGCCTCCACGGTCATCCGGCCCGAGGAGGCGCGCAAGAACATCGAGAATTTCGTCGGCGCGTCGCAGATCCCCCTCGGGCTCGCGGGCCCCTTGCGCGTCGAGGGCGAGTACGCGAAGGGCTCCTTCTACCTCCCGCTCGCCACGACCGAGGGCGCGCTCGTCGCGTCCGTGAACCGCGGCTGCGGGGTCGTCAACGCCGCGGGCGGGGCGCGCGCGCGGGTCCTCGCGGACGCCATGACGCGAGCGCCGGCCTTCGCCTGCCGCGACCTCGCCCACCTAGTTGCCACGCGCAGGTGGGTGCAGGAGCACCTCGAGGCGATCCGGAAGGCCGCGGAAGGGACGACGGGGCACGGCAAGCTCCTCGGGATTTCCCCCTACGCCGTCGGCCGCACGCTGTTCTTGCGGTTCGCCTTCCAGACGGGCGACGCGATGGGCATGAACATGGCCACGATCGCGACGGAGGCGGCCGCAAAGGCCATCGAGAAGGGCACGGGCGCGCGGCTTGCCGCCCTCTCGGGCAACATGTGCACGGACAAGAAGGCCGCGAGCATCAACCTCACCGAGGGGCGCGGCAAGTCCGTCATCGCGGAGGTCTCACTTTCCTCGAAGCTCGTGAAGGAGCGCCTCCACACGACGGCCGACGCGGTCGTTGATGTCAACACGCGAAAGAACCTCGTAGGGTCGGCCAAGGCGGGGGCGCTCGGCTACAACGCGCACTTCGCGAACGTGGTTGCCGGCGTCTTCCTCGCCACGGGGCAGGACGCCGCGCAGGTCGTCGAGGGCTCGCTCGGGTTTACGACGGCGGAGGCCGACGGCGACGGGCTCTACTTCGCGGTAAGCCTGCCGGCCCTCGAGGTCGGCACGGTCGGCGGCGGCACGCGCTTCCCCACGCAGCAAGAGTGCCTCAACCTCATGGGCTGCGCGGGGGCTGGCAAGGCGCGCAAGTTCGCCGAGATCGTTGCGGGGGGCGTCCTTGCGGGCGAACTCTCGCTCATGGGCGCGATCGCCTCGGGCGACCTTGGAAAGGCGCACGCCAGGCTCGGCCGGTAATGTGCGCGCACGGTATATCTGGCGGCACGCGCCCTTCGTGGCCGTGAAGGGGACGCCCGCGCTTCTTGCCGCCGCGGTCCTTGCCCTTTTCCTCGCCGCGGCCCCTCCGTCCGATGCGGCCTCCGGCCCCACGGTGTTCGCGGGCACCTCCTGGAACGCCGAGCGGAAGGTCGCGGAGGCGCCCGACGGCACGCTCCTTGCGACCTTCACGGAGGCGCAGGGCAACTCGACCGGGATTGCCGTCAAGCGCTCGGCCGACCGCGGCGCGAGCTGGGAAATCCTGCCCTCGCCGAGCGTGGGCCAGGCCTTCCGGTCGTGCGTGGCGGTGAACTCGACGGGCGCCGTCCACCTGGCCTGGACGCAGTTCGTGGCCGGGGAGCGGCAGATCTTCTACGGGCGCTGGACCGGCGGCCCCGCGTGGCAGGGCGTGGAGCAGCTCTCGGACACGCCGGGGTACTCGGGCTTCCCGTCCCTTGCGGTCGACTCGGCCGACCGCGTCCACCTCGTCTGGTACGGCTACGACGGTTTGACGTACCAAGTCTACTACCGCTACCTCGACGGCGCGGGCTGGCACTCGACTGCGCAGGCCACGCGCGGCGTCCAAGACGCGAACAACCCGGCGATCGCGATCGGGCCGGACGACCGCGTCCACGTGGCGTTTTACAGCTACTTCCGAGGTGAGACCGACGTGTGGTACATGCGAGGCGGACCGGCCGGCTTCGATGTCCTCGAGCGCGTGAGCGCGCCGGGCGCGCTTGCCTCGCAGCCGAGCCTCGTTGTCCATGCAAACGGAACGGCAGCCGTGGCCTACATCGCCGGGGCCAACGAAACGCTTCGGGTGCTCGTTTCCGAGCGCGGCTCCGCAGGCGTTTGGGGTGCCCCTTTCGCTGCAAGCGTGCCGGGCGAAGCGCCCGCGGCGCCCTCGCTTGTTGCGGACCGCGCGGGGAATTTGGCCGTCTTCTTCGAGACCTCGGCAGGCGCGCTTCGCTACCGCGCGCGCATCGGCGGCGTCTGGGCCGAGCCGATTACCTTGGCAACGCCCCCGGGCAACCGATGGCCAAGCGCGTCGTGGGCGGCCTATGCCGGCGGGCCGAATCCCCAGAACGTGAACGTGCTGTGGACTCAAGAGGCGAACGGGACGTTCAGCGTCGGCTTCGCGAGGGTTGACCTGTTTCCGGCAACCCCCTGCAACTGCCCCCCGCTAGCCCCGTGGTGGCAGGAGTGGGCCGTCCCCCTCCTTTTCATCGGGGGCGCGGGGGCATCAATGGGCGCGCTTTGGATTGCGGCGGCGCGGACGAAGGGTGGCGGGCGGGGCTAGCCGCGGGCCAGCGCCGGCCCCGCCCCCAGAGGCCCCCGCGGTAGAGGGGCGCAACCCTTTTTACCACGTGCACGCTCCGAACCCCCAATGGCGGAAATCCGCAAGAGTTCCAAAGGCGAGGGCTTCCAGTCCGCCGCCGGCCTCATGCGCTACTTCGACGCGGAGGACACCCGCGCGGTCAAGATCCCCCCGCAGGCCGTCTTCCTCATGTGCGTCCTCACCACCGCCATCGTGGGGCTCGCGGCCGTATTCATCCGAGTCTAGCGCCCCTCGACGGGGCTCCGTAGGGTGGCGCCCCTCAAGGGAGGTCGAAAGGTCCCCATGCGCTTCCCGTGGGACCGGCCCGTCGACGAGGCGCACCTGCCCTCCCACTGGTTCGGGCGGATGCTCACCTCGCTCTACTTCTCGACCTTCATGATCCGCGCGTCCTTCGCGATCATGCTGATCGCCTTCCCGATCTACATCCTCGGCCTCAAGTCGTACTTCCTCTTCGGGCTCGTCCTTGCGTCCTCCCCGCTCTTCGAACTCATCACGGTCATCGGGCTTGGCGCGTACATCGACAAGCACGGCCGCAAGAACGTGCTCCTCCTCGGGCTCCTCACGGGCTCCGTCGCCCTCTTCGGCCTCCTGCTCACGAAGGACCCCGTGCCGCTCTTCATCATCAACGCGTTCCACGGGATGAGCGCGGCGGCGATCCTCGTCGCCTCCCTCGCACTCATCGCGGACTACGCGCCCCGCGAGAGCCGCGGCAAGATCATGGGCGCCTTCGACTTCGTCAACCTGTTCGGATGGATCGTGGGCTTCGGCGTCGGCGGCCTGCTCATCGACCTCTACCACGACGACATCGGGATGACCTTCGTGGTCGCCGGCGTTCTCGGGCTCATCGCCTGGGCGTGGGCGACCGTCAATGTCATCGAGCCCCACAGGGCCGCGCACTTGGCAAACGAGATCTCGTTCAAGATGATCGCCTCGGTCCTCAAGCAGCGAAGCGTCGTCCTGCTCATCGCGCCGTGGTTCATCATCTACCTGCTCGTCTCGACGATGCTCACCTTCACCTCCAAGGCCGGGACGCAGGAGCTTGGCCTTTCCGGCACGGACCTCGCGGTCCTGCTCGGGGGCGGCGGGACCATTTTCCTCGTCACCCAGGTCGTCTACGGGTGGATGTCCGACAAGTACGGGCGCACGAAGATCATGATTGTAGGCACCGTGGGGATCGTCGGCATCATGCTCACCGTGGGCGGCGTCTTCCTCACGGCGCCCGCGACGATCGCGCCTGCGGCCCACACGCTCCTCCCGGCAAACTTCGACGCGGACGGCGACTCGGAGTTCCTCCTGCAATCGGACGCCGGCGTCTACCTCCTCGACGCGGACGGCACGCTCGTGCGCGAGCTCGGGCCGCCCGAGGGGGGCTTCGGGACGATTGTCTCCCTCGCCGGCGATCCCACCCACGGGTCGGTCGTGTCGTTCACGACGGACGCCGTCCAGATCATCTCGCTTGACGAGGCTTCCGTGACCTGGGTCCACGCCGTGAGCGAGCCGCGCTTCGTGCGCGCGCTCGACGCGGATGGCGACGGGATCCTCGAAGTCCTCTACGCTGATGAGGCGGGGCTTCACGCGGACGGCCCTTCCGTTCCCGTGGGCCTCATCGCCTTTCCGACCCTTGGGGGCGCTGAGGAGGTCCTTGACCTGGCCTGGCAATCCGCGGGCGGCTGGGTACTCCTCCTCGTGGAGACGGGCAACGGCACCGTGCTGAGGGCGGCGAGTCCCAACGGGACGGCGTCGGTCAGCCTGCCCTCGGGCTTTTCCAGGATCGTGCCGGAGATCGGCGCCCCGCGGCTTGCCGCCCACCCGCCGGCGGTATTCGGCTCTTCGGGTCTCGCCACCCTAAACCTCTCGGAGGGAGCGCTCCTCCAGACGTTCGCCGTGCCCTCGGGCGTCCTTGCCGCTTGGGTTCCCCAGTGGGCCCCGAGTTGGCAGGGACCGCCCCCTGCCGGCGGCCTGTTCGTCCCGCACCTGGTCGCCTACGGCCCATCAGGCAACGGCGCGATGGTTCTCCAAAGCGGCGATCGGGAACTCGCCGCGCCATCGTTCTTGACCCTGGGCTCCGGTGCGGCCCTGATTTCCTTCGCTCCAGGCTCCGAGGGCGACGAGTCGGCGCGCGCGGTGCGTTTCCACTCGAACGGCACCCTTGAGCTCCTTACGGTCGACTTCAAGCTCGGTGCTGCCGTCCCGGTGACCCGCGAAGGGACCGCGGAAGTCCAAGTGAAGCGCGAGACCGCACAGGCGACATTCGGCAAGCTCACCTCGCCGGCCCTCCTCGTGCCCCTCGGCATCTTCGGCCTTATGGCGGGAGCCTTCGGTCCCGCGGCGCTTGCGGGCCTCACGGACGTCTCGCAGAGCGACAAGCGCGGCACGACAATGGGGCTCTACTCCGTGGTCATCTCGACCTCCATGATCGTCGGCCCCATCACGACGGGCTTCCTGGTCGACAACTACGGGGGATTCGGCGTCATGATGTTCCTCGTGCTTTCGGCCGCGGCCATGGCGATCTTCATGGCGATCCGCGCCCTCGATGTGCGGCGCCAGGGGGGCGAGGAGCACATGCTCGAGATGGCCCGCGAGAAGGAGGCGGCCGCCTCCGCCGAGGACGAGAAAACTCACGCGGGCGCACGGGCGGAAGAAAAGTAGCCCGCCTGCGCGCGTCCCTTTGGCGCGCGATCTAAGAATGTATTTATCCGCTGCTTGCCGCCTTGAACGATGGGCTGGCGATGGCGCTCCTCCCGTTTTCCGCGCGGGCCTGGCGCCGCCACGGGGTGCGCCTCCGGAGCGTCGGAGTCGCCGCGATCCTCCTCCTCCCCCTTGCGGACTTCGCGCAGGTCGCGCAGGCAGCCGAAGAGGCCGTGGACTTCGACCTCAATTTCGGCGTCTTTGAGTCCCTCTCGGCCACGCAGGAGCGCAAGGTCGAGAAGACGAACCCCGTCACGATCGTGCCCCTCACGGACCCGGTCCTCCAGAGGCTCACGCAGCAGGCCACTTCGCGCCAGGCGCCCACCGTGAGCTACACGGTCAACAACACGACCGGCGGTCTGCCCCAGCCCTCACGCATCTTCGACAAGCTCGCGAACTCCACGCTACCGGCCCTCGGGACCGTGCTCGAGTTCCTGCTCTCGGGGCCCCTTGCCTACGCGGTCTTCACAAACTGCTCGGGCACCGAGCGATGGAACAACGGCTCGCTGCGGCCCACTCTACAGATCCAATTCACAGGCGGCGGCTTCCAACTTGTCGACTGGGAGCGGTGGATCGAGATCGACTGTGACGGGAACTTGCTCACAGGCGACTCCGCGGGCGCCGACGTCCGCGTGAGGATGACGCCGATCGTGCAGAACCTGTCTTACGCGATCAACCCGTCCTTCGGGAACGGATCGTTCGGCCTCAACCCCTACGTTCGCTTCCTCGGGGGCCTCTCGATCGAGGCGGAGCGCATGGGGCCCTCGAGCGCGCCCTCCCCACCCCTCGACCTCGCCGTGTTCAAGTCCTTCTCCTACGACAACAACAACTATGTCTGGTTCGCCAAGGTCGACCTGCCCTTCGTGCCGACCTCGTTCAACATGACGTTCACCTCCGACGAGGTCGTCGTCGAGACGGGCGCGGGGAACTTCCTCGAGAACATCGCGGCCGCGGGGCTTGGGAACCTCACGAGCGCGAACTACATCTCCGAGCTGCGCGGGCCCTACCGCCTCGGCTGGAACCTTGCCGAGGACTCCTCGCGGCTCGCGATTTCCGCCGGGTACATCCGCTACTACAGCGGCGGCCCGAACCCCCTCGTCCGCGAAGCCACCTGGTTCGACGTGGCCCTCACACCCGGGCGCCTCGAGACCGCCGTGCCCTCCCACGTCTTCTTCCGCCTCGACTCGGAGTCCTTCAACAAGTCGTTCGACTTCCTCCAGTGGAACGGCGACCGCCCGGCGCGCCTCGAACTTGCCTACTACGACGACCGCGAGAACTACACGTACGCGCGCGCGGCCCTCGAAGACCTCCCTGCGTTCCTCCAGGCGACCGTCGACGAGGTGGGCTCCGGGCCCAACGCGACGGCCAAGATCGCCTTCGAGGCCGACACCTCGATCCGCCTCATCGACTACGAGGAGTACATCTTCCACAACCGCGCGCCGGACGACTACATCTACTCCCACGTCCGGCTCGAGGACGTGCCCCTCTCGATGCTCATCAACGGGACGCTCGACGTGGGGGGCACGCCGGTCGAGCGCAGCCTCCTGCGCCCCGGCGGCGCCTCGATCGTGGGCGAGCTCATCGACCGCGTGATGATCCGGATCGCGTCGAAGCTCTACTCCGTCGGCCAGACCCTGCGCTCGATCCCCTACAACATCCTGAACCTGCCCGACGAGAAGGGCTGGGTCTCGATCGACCTGCCGAAGGGTGGCGAGATCGGGCTCCTCGAGTTTTGGCTCACCTCGGGCGCCTACGTGGTCGCCGGCGGCGACTTCGTGGCGTTCTACAACGACACGACGCTAGGCGTCCCGCCGGGCTCCGTCGGGACCTCGTTCTCCGGGCGCCTGCGCCACATCGAGCACATCGTCGCCGGCTTCATCGAGGAGACGACGCTGACGCTCGTGACCGCGGGCAACGAGCCCTTCGTCGCCCTCTTCCTCGACGGCCCGCAGAACGCGACGGCCGCCGTCGAGTTCTCGAACCTGCCCCACGAGATGACGCTCCGGATTTCCCCGACCTCGCTCCGCTACGCCGCGAGCGGCCCGATCGCGTCCCTCTCCTACACCGCGACGATCGGGAACCAGTACACGCGCATGCGCCTTGCCGACCTGCCGCGCTACATCGCCCTCACGCAGACGCCGGGCGACGTGCGCATCGACACGCTCTTCGACCCGTCCACGGGCCTCGACAGCATCTCGCTCTTCGAGATGCAGGTCTCGGACGCGGAGCCCATGACCCTGCCGGGCGACCACCTCCTCTCCTTCGAGAACGAGACGGTCCACGCGGCCTCGGCGCGGATCGCGGGGATCGGCTCGCTGCGCTACCTTGCCGGCGCCGGGGGCAAGGTCGCCCTAACCGCCAAGGGCGGCGCGCCCTTCGCCTTCGTTTTCCTGAACCGCACGGCGCCCCTCGAGGCGATCCTCCACTTCGACCCGTTGCCTTCGTCCCTCGACGTGACGCTGCCCGGGAGCCTCAGCTCGATCAGTTCGCTCCGGCTCCCGAGCCTTGGCGAGCTCACCTCCGTCGTCGACTTCTCCCACATCATCTTCGGGATCGACCTCTTCGGGCGCAGCCTCGTTGACATGCTGGGCCAGGTGGGGCGCAACATCGCGGACGGCATCGGGCGCTTCGACCAGAACTTCTCCTTCTCCTTCGACTCAACGGCAAACACGACGCTCATGGCGAGCATCTCAAAGGGCACCTGGGACGGGCGCGACGAAGCGCCCTGGGTCCACGGGCTGCGGTCGAAGCAGCGCGTCTCCGCGCAAAACAGCTCGGCGCTCGACCTCAACGCGAAGCTCCTGCTCACGGGCCTGCCGAAGCACATGGCCTTCACGCTCAATGTCGAGTCCGAGACGCTTAGCGTGAACGCGACGCTCGAGGACTTCACGCCGGCCTTCGACTACCTCGCGATCGAGACGGACGCGGCCTCCACGGACCCCAACGACCAGCCGAAGGACGTGCGCTTCTTCGTCGACGGCATCCTGCCCCACTCGAACCTCTCGCTCAAGGTCGACTTCCGCTCGGACCTCTCGGTGGGCGGCGCGGTGATCGGCAACATGAGCGTCGACTCCTCGTTCCCGATGAAGGACTTTTACGTGCGCCTCACGACGAAGCGGCCGCGGCCGACAGCCGTCGAGGTCCTGATCCCTGAGATCCCCATGCAGATGGCGACGCGCGCGGAGCTCGCCGAGGGGATCGCGATCGTCCACCGCGCCTCGGCGCCCGTCCCGTTCGTGCTCGTCAGGATGGGCCGGGGGATCGTTGGGCCCGACGCCTCGGGGTTCGCGGTCTTCCACGACGTGCCCGAGCAGGCGGAGATCCGCGTGCCGGCCTCCACAACCTTCGACATGGCGGCCGCCAACCCCTTCAAGACGCTGCCAAACATCACGCTCCAGGCCTCGAAGCCCGGCCTCGACCTCATCGCGGACTTGAGCGGCGACGCGCTCGGGTCGCGGGGGTCCATGCGCTTCCTCGTGCAGGACCTCGGCGAGCGTCTCAGCATGATCCAGTCGGGGAACAGCTACGCGATCTCCTCGGACGGGGTCGCGCGCCTCCTTTTCGAGATGGCCGGCTTCCCGATTTCGAGGGGCCTTGCCATCGACGCGACCTCGATCTACGCGGAGGACGTCGAGTCGGTCACGATTTCGTACCAGATGGTGTTCAACGCATTCCCGATCCTCTCCGTCGACAACCTGAACGCGGGGCTCGTCCAGATCCGGTTCGAGCACCGGATCAGCGCGCTCTCGGGTGCCACGAAGCCGACGAACTTCGTGTTCGTGACGCTGCCGGTCGGCGGCGGCCCGATATCCGTGACCTCGAACGGGATCGTCACCTCGAGGGCCTCGTCGGGCCGCTACTTCATTGTGCCCGCCCCGATCTTGAGCTTCATCGTCTCGCAGTTCTAGGGAGGCAAGGCCATGGAGGACCAGGGGAGCGGGGGGCCGGACCCAGGCACGCGCGGCCTGCCAGAGCGCCTCAAGGGGCTCATCTATTCGGGGCCGGTCCGCAGGTTCCTCTCGACGCACGAGGTGCACATCCTGCCCGCGGCAGTCTCGCACCGCCGGCGCGTGCGCCGGGTGGCCCCGGTCGTCTTAGTCGCCTTCCTCCTCTTTGCCGCCTGGTGGTGGGTCGTCCCCCGGCAAGACGTGGTAATCCGCGCCCAGTACCACGAGGGCCTCTTCAACACGATTGCCGTCGACATGAAGGTCATCAACAGCGGAACGGTCGAGCTCGAGCCGCTGCGCATCGAGCTCGTGGTCACCGAGTCCGAGAACCACACGGCCATGGGCTTCCTCAACGTCACGACCTCGCTTTCCCCCCACCGCACGTTCAACGCGCAAGCCGTCCAATTCAAGGGCGACCAGCTGACGACCGACTACACGATCTCGGTCACGGTCGAGTTCACGGCGGGCGCCTCGCACACGACAAAGACGCTCGACTTCCGGACGGAGGAGCCTTTCATGAACCTCTACTTCGAGGGCCGAGTCGCCTGAGGGCGCCGGGGGCGTACTGGGGCGGACCCCCCAAGCCTTTTTCTCCAAGGGGCGGTTTCCCGCGGTACCCAGCGCCGCAGTAGCTTAGTTGGGAGAGCGCCAGACTGAAGATCTGGAGATCGCTGGTTCAAGTCCGGCCTGCGGCACTCCCTTTCCTCCCCGTCGCCTCACAGCCCCAACCGCCTTGAGGGCGAGGTCAGTTGGAGGCGGCGCGCCCCCGCCGCAGCCACTGCCGGACTCCATAAAGCCGGGCGGCCACGAGCAAGGCGACCGGGGCGAAAATGAAGGGAGCGCCTGTCCACCAAGGCAGGCCGAGGCTCATGAGCAGCCCCCCAATCGAGGGCACGGCGCAAAACCAGATGATCCACCATTCGGCCCCGTTTGAGCCCTGGGCCGCCGCGCCGGCTGCTCCGCCGTCCGCCACCCGCGTCCCTTGCTGCCCTTGTGGGCGAGCCGAACAAAAAGCGCTTGGTCTTGGAGCAGGCCGATGGTGGGATGGAGCGGCTCGTCGCTGGCAAGGGTCGGCGACGGGCCGTCCCGGGGCGCCGGAAAACGGGGGAATTTCGATCGGAAATCGCACGGCGCGCCGGCCGAGGCCAGGGATTCCTGGCCTTCGGGAGGTATAAATAGACCCCCCAGTCTTACCCGAAATTGGGCGAAAGCCCACCCGGGGATGGGTTGCGAGTGAGAGGCCTCACGCTGAACGGACGGTCTCCCCGGCGGCGGGCGGTCCCCGTTTTCCTCATTCTGGGGCCCGTTTCCGGCGCGCTTGCGCCCCGAAATGTGAGGATGGAACAACTCACGCAGGTGCCCCTTCGGGACCTCGCGCTTGAGGCCCAGTATGCGGAAATCCGCGAGGCCCTTGCCAAGTACAGCGCTCCCAAGGACGCGGGGGCCGGCGAAGGGGAGAGCGAGTGCGCGAAGTGCGGCAAGGTCTCGCCCGAGGCCCTCGCCCTCTGCGAGTGCGGCGCGTTCCTCCACGCCGCGCGCGTCTTCACCTGCCCGACCTGCACGGGCATCGTCGCGCGCGAGGCGCGCGACTGCGAGGGCTGCGGCGCGTCGTTCTGGTCACCCGTGAACCCCCCGGAGTCCGCCCTCACCAACAAGATTGTGGGGGCCTACCTGGCGGGCCTTAAGGGACTTTGAGTATCGCTTCGAAAGGGTGGTGGACACAAGTGGCCGAAGAGCAGGAAGGGGAGGGACGGGCCGACGCGACAAGCGCCGTCGCCGTCCTGGAAGAGGAGACCGAGAAGAACGACCGCATGATCCAAATGCGGATCGCGCTCGACTACCTGGCCGAGCTCATCGACCCCAAGCACAAGGACGCCTTTGTGCGCGCGGAGCGGAGCGCGCGCACGGTCGAGGAGATGAACCGGGTCCTCGAGCTTGCCAAGAAGTACATCGCGCAGAAGGTCCTCGTCGACATCTTGGACCTCAAGATCTGATTTCACCGCGTTGACGACGAATGACAATGGGAAAACAAGGGGATGGGGCGCATGCACCTGAGACAGATCAACATGGAGAACTTCAAGTCGTTCGGGCACAAGGTTTCGATCCCCTTTGATGACGGGTTCACGGCCGTCACGGGGCCGAACGGCTCGGGCAAGTCGAACATCTCGGACGCGATCCTCTTCGTCCTCGGGCCCCGCTCGGCCAAGGCGATCCGCGCGGGCAAGCTCTCGGACCTCATCTTCAACGGCGGAGGCACCGGAAAGCCCCCGTCGAAGTACTGCTGGGTCGAGCTCGTCTTCGACAACGCGGACCGGCTCATGCCGATCGAGACCGACGAGGTGCGCCTCCGGCGCCTCATCCGGATGTCGACGCAGAAGAAGGGCGAGTACAACTCGTACTTCTACATCAACGACCGCGCATCGTCGCTGAACGAGTTCGACGCGCTCCTTGCGCACGCGCGGATCTCCGCGGAGGGGTACAACCTCGTCCAGCAGGGGGACATCAACCGGATCACCGCGATGTCGAACCTCGAGCGCCGGCGCATCCTCGACGACATCGCGGGGATCACGCGCTTCGACGAGGACATCGACAGCGCGAACAAAAAGCGCGCGCAGGCCGAGGAGAACATGGGGCGCATCCAGCTCGTCCTCGAGGAGGTCAAGCGCAACATCGCGATCCTCGAGAAGGACAAGGACGCTGCCGCGAAATACAAGGACATCCAGGAGCGCCTCGCGCTGGCGCGCGCGCAGCTCGTGCACCTCGACGTGGAGGAGGCGCGCGACTTCGTCGAGCAGACGCGGCGAAAGGAGGAAACGTGCAAGGCGGACCTCGAGAAGTTCACGAAAGGGCTTGCCGACCTCAAGGGCGAGCTTGGCGGTGTGGTCGAGGAGTACGACGCGGCCGAAGCTGCGATCGCGGAGCTTGGCGGAGGCGCCTCGAAGGAGCGGCGCGCAAAGCTCGAGGGCCTCACGGTCGAGATTGCCAAGGCCGACCAGCGGGCCGAGAAGGCCAAGGAGTCGCTCGACGAGGCCAGGCAGCTGCGCAAGCAGCTCGGGGGCGAGCTCAAGAAGATGGAGCGCGACCTCCAGGCCGCGGAGAAGCAGCGGCAGGAGGCCGGCGCCGAGCGCGACCGCCTCACAAAGCAGCTTGAGGCCTCGCGGAAGGAGCTCGACGGGTGGCGGCAGAACGCCGCGCGCACCGACAAGGACGTCGCGGACCTCCAGCGCCTCGCGGCCCTCAAAGCCAAGGACCTGCAGGACGCGCAGAAGGAGCGCCACGAGATCGAACTCGAACTCGACCGCCTGAGCGAGCGCATCGGCCAGGGCGAGCTCTTGCTCAAGGAGCTCGACGAGAAGGTCAAGAGCCAGGACCTGCAGGCCGCGGACGCGCAGTTCCAGATCGCGGAGATCAAGAACGCCACGTCGGGCGCGAAGGGCACGCTCGAGAGGCTCCAGAAGCGCATGGCCGAGCTCAAGCGCGAGGAGAAGGAACTCGCGGAGGACCAGGTGAAGGCGGAGCGCGAGGTCACGCAGCTCGCCCGCGAGTTCGGAGCGATGCGCGCGGAGGCCGAGGCGCAGCTCGGGATCGAGCGCGGCTACGTCCGGTCGGTCACCGACGTGCTGCAGGCCAAGGGCCGCGGCGAGCTCAAGGGGATCCGGGGGACGGTCGCAGAGCTTGCCAAGGTCGACGGCAAGTACGAGCGGGCCCTCGAGACGGCCGCCGGCTCGAAGATGCAGGCGCTCGTCGTCGACGACGACGGGGCGGCCGCCGCTGCGATCAACCACCTCAAGAAGACAAAGTCAGGCCGCGCGATCTTCCTGCCTCTCAACAAGCTGCGCGTGACGCGCCCGCAGGGCAAGGCGCTCATGGTCGCGAAGGACCCGGACGTCGTGGGCTTCGCGATCGACCTCGTGAAGTTCGACGAGCGGTACGAGGCCGCCATGACTTTCACGTTCGGCGAGACGCTCGTCGTCAAGAACCTCGACGCGGCGCGCCGCCTCATGGGTGGCGTAAGGCTCGTGACGATGGACGGCGACCTCGTGGAGGCCGTCGGCGCCATGGTCGGCGGGACGCCGGTTCAGAGCAGCGTGAAGTTCGGGACTTCGGGGTCCTCGCCCCTCGACCAGGTCCGGGCGCGCCTTGAGGAGGCGACCGACCGGTCGAACAAACTCGCGGAGGGACTCAAGGACGCCCGCGCCGAGCTCATCAAGGTCGAGGACGAGCTGAGGCTCGCGGGGGGCACGACGGGGGACGCCCGCTCGAAGCTCGGGACGCTCGAGGGCGCGCGCGCCTCCGCGCAGAAGATCCTCGCGGGGCTCAAGGCCGAACGGGACGCGAGGGCCAAGACGGTTGCGGCCGACTCGAAGCGCCGCGGCGAGCTCGAGAAGGCGCTCAAGGCGCTTGGCGAGACGCTCGACGGCCTCGACAGGCAGCGCGAGGACGCCGCGAAGAAGGCCGTCAAGGCGGCGCCCAAGGAGGTCGCCCTGAAGATCCACACGTCGGAGAAGGACGTGAGCGACCTCTCGCAGGCCGCGACCGAGGCGAAGGGCCGCGCGGACACGCTGGAGACCCAGGTCGGCGTGCTGCGGGAGGGCCTTGCCAAGGCCGCCGAGGAGGCGCGCCGGATGGACGACAAGGCCAAGGCCGCGGAGGAGGAGATCGAGGAGGCGGCCGAGCAGTCCGAAGGCTGGCGCGGGGAGCGCGAGTCGCTCATGGCCGTAGACAAGAGTTCCCTGTCGAAACTCGAGGCCGCGCAGAGCAATCGCGACCGCCTTTACAAAGAGAAGACGGACCTTGCCAAAGATGTCGAGGGGCTCGAAGTCAAGCTCGAAACGACCCAGGAGCTTGTCGCCAGGCTCCAGGACGAGATCCGCACGGGGGACACGAGGCTCATCCAGGCGGAGGAGAACCTCAAGACGCTCGAGGTCAAGGTCAAGCTGCCCCTGCCGCCGCGCGACGAGGTCGCCTCGACCGTCGCCGCCTGCGAGAAGAAGATGAACGCGATGGGCGGGGTCAACCTGCGCGCGCTCACGGACTTCGACGGGGAGGTCGCCAGGCGCGACGCAATGGATTCGGAACTCAAGGACCTGCACGACCAGATGGAGGCGCTTGCCCAGACGGTCGAGGAGCTCAACAAGAAGAAGAAGTTCGGGCTCTTCAAGGTGTTCGACGCGATCAACGCGAACTTCAAGGACATCTATGCGGAGCTCTCGCAAGGGGGCTCGGCCGAGCTCATCCTCGAGAACCCCGAGGAGCCCTTCCAGGGCGGACTTGCGGTGCGTGCGCAGCCGAAGGGCAAGAAGGTCCTCCGGATCGAGTCGCTCTCGGGCGGCGAGAAGTCGCTCACCGCTCTCTCGCTGATCTTCTCGATCCAGCAGTTCCAGCCGTCGCCCTTCTACCTGCTCGACGAGGTCGACATGTTCCTCGACGCCGTGAATGCCGAAAGCGTGGCGCGGATGGTCAAGAAGAACTCCGCAACCGCGCAGTTCGTCATGATCTCGCTGCGCAAGGTGACGCTCGGCCACGCCGACCACCTTTACGGCGTGACGATGATGGGCAAGGGCGTCTCCGAAGTCATCGGCAATGTCTCGGTGGGCGCGCTCAAAGAAGACGTGAAAGCCGGCATCGTGCTGCAGGCCACCGCGCATTGAAATCGCGCGCGGCAGGGAGCGAGGAAGGGGGGACGCGGGATGGCACGCAAGGCGGCGGCGCGGGCACAGTCAAAGAGGGCGAAGGCGAAAGCCGAGGTCGGCGGCTCCCACGTGGGCGAGATCCGCGTGGCGGCCGCCGCGCGCTCGCCAACCGCGCCCGAGGTACGCTTAGTCGAGACGGAGCCTTCCCACGCGCCCTCCGAGGTCCTCCACGAGGAACCGGCCTCGCCAGGCGAGGAGCAGGCCGACGAGGAGGCGAGCGTGGAGGCGGCCCCCGAGCAGGGCGCACCCTCCGTGGGCACGCCGGCCGACCGGGCGCAGCTGGCGGAGGTGATGGCGCACCTCGTGTTCCACAAGTCGCTCATCCGCGAGGCCGACCAGGGCGCGAACGTCGAGCGGTACCTGGCGCTTGCCCGCGACATCCGCGAGGGCGTCCACGTGGCAATCGACGACCCGTACGACAAGTGCGTCGCGCTCGTCTTCGAGCTTGTGATCAACGAACGCATGAACCCCTGGGACATCGACCTCCGGCAGTTCTCGAAGCTCTACCTCTCGCGCGTGAAGGGCGTGGAGGACATCGACTTCATCACGGCCGGCAAACTCATGCTGATGGCCTGGTCCGTGCTCAAGGCCCAGACGGAGGAGGTGCTCGCGGCGATCGCGCGGATCGAGGAGCAGAGGCGCGCGGAACTCGAAGGCGCATCGGGCGCGGAGGCGGGCGTGATGGACCTCATCGACGCGAACCCCTGGATGTCGGCCGACGAGACGACGTACAACTTCACGAAGGCCGTGATCGAGGCCGACCCCCTCCACCTCGACGAGGCCGTGCACCCGCCGGGCGAGCGGCCGGTCACCCTCTACGACCTCATCTCGGCCTTCGAGGAGGCCAAGGAGGAGAGCGCGACTCGCGCGGTGCTCGAGGAGGAGCGCGCGAAGGCGCGCGCGGACCTCGAGCGGGCGCGAAAGGCGAAGGTCTCGGGTATGATGCACAACGAGAACCTCGAGGAGGAGATCGCGCAGACCTGGATGCGGATCCTCGAGCGGGTCCACCACGAGGAGTCGCCGGCGGCGAAGGTCAGGATGTCCGCGCTCCACGACGGCACGAAGGCGGACTTCCTGTCCGTGTTCGTCTCGTCGCTCTTCCTGTCTTTCAACCAGCGGGTCGTGCTCTTCCAAGAGCCCTTCCCGACGGGCGAGGTAATGCTCCAACTAACCCCCGAGGCGCAGAAGGGGAACTTGCCCGCCATGCCGCCGCCCCCGCAGGTGGGGGCCGCAGCGGCAGCGGCTGCCGCCGCGGCGGCCAAGAAGCCGCGCAAGGGGCGGCAGGCGGGCGCACCAACCGGCGCGGCAGCCTAGGGTCTTGGCGGCGCTTTCACGCGCACACGCACGCGCGAGTCCGCGGAGGGACTCGCGGGGGGCTCCGGCGCGCCCGCGTCCGCCTGGGGTAGCTCGGGCGCCCCGGCTGCCGCTTCGGCCTCGCGTTTCTGCTTGAGGACTTTCTTGAGCTGCTCGCGGGCGCCGCGGGCCGCCCGGTTGCGCTTGAGGCGACGGCGTAGAACGAGCGCCCCGAGGGCCCCGGCCCCGACCGCCCCCAGGATGAGCATCGTGCTGGGCTCGGGGAGCGCAGCGAGGATGTCTCCGCTGCGCACCACGAGCGTGAGCCTCACGGTCGTGAAGGCAGTCTGGGGTTGGCCCTGAGAGCGTACGTTGACCGTGAGTTCGTACACGTCCTCCTTCGCGTCGGAGGTGGCGTTGACCGTGAAGGTGGCGCTTGTCTGCGCGCCCGGGTCAACGGGAACGGTGATGGGTAGGCGGAGGTGGATGCCTTGGATGTCCAACCCCACTTTGTCCTCGACGTCGATCGTGAAGCTGTCGCGGCCGTTGCCGAGGTTGTCGAGGATGACCGAGACCGCGATCCCCTGAGGCCCCGTTGTGAGGTTCATCCGCGCATCGGCGATGTCCGCGCTGACCCCGTAGTACTGGGCGACGGTGACGGAAAGGCTGTCTGAGCAGGTGACCGCCGTGCCGGGCAGCCCCGGGACCGCGAGGAAGCTCGCGGTGACCGTGAGGGTCCCGCGCGTCGCCGCGTCTTCCATGGCGGGGACGACGAGGGTCGCGTTGAAGGGCACCTGCTCCACCGTGGAGACGTTTTCGGTGGCCGGCGAAACGGAGGCGGGCCAATCGGCGACGGTCGCCGACGCCTCGAGCGCGAGGTTCCGCGAGCCGGAGAGCGACCCGAGGTTCACATCGACCGTGCCGGCAAATGTCATGCTGTCGGAGACCGAGGACGTGGGGTGGGCGACGACTTGGTCGAGCGCGAGGTTTACCTGGCAGCTCGGAGGCGCCGGCGCAAGGGGCGCGGCCCCGGCAGGGAAAACCGCGGCCCCCGAGGCCAGGATGAAAAGGAGCGACGTGGCGGCCGCCCATCGGGTTTGGTGGTGCCGCGCACCCATGGCCCTTCTCCCTCACTTGGCGGGCGGCGCGCGGGGAGACGGGGGCGGAAGCGGGCGCCCGGGCTGCGCCACGCGTTGGGGACGCAAGGGCCGCGCGCCGGCCGCCCCCGGCAGGGGTGCCGGGCGCACCGCGCCGGGGGTCAACGGGCCCTTGTGCTTCTGGCGGGCGCGCTCGAGGGCGTCCGCGCGCTTGCGCTTGGCCCGCCTGCGCGTGCGGAAGAGGACGGCGCCGAGGAGCAGCGCCGCAAGGAGCGCGCCGGTGGCTCCGATCCCCGTCGGCGTCGAGACGAAACCGGCGACCACCTCGAGGAACGAGGGGTTCGAAGGTGGCGGGTTCGTGGTCGGTGGGTTCGTCGTGTTGTTCGCGGGCGGCGGCGGCGTGGTCGTGTTGTTGGTCGGCGGAGGCGTCGCGCTCGGGAGCACGGTGAGCTGGGCCGTGAGGTCGGCGTAGGCGCCCGCCGGCGGGGGCGCGGGCGCTGCGGTCGCAAGGATCCGGATCTGGAGGGCGTAGGTGCCCGCAATGGCCGCGCGGTTCGCGTGGATCACGAGGCGGACGACCTCGGTCCCGTTCTGCGCCACGTCGGCCGGCGCGGTCGACTGGAGGAGGATGTCATTCGGGCGCAATTCCGCGTCGTTGAGGAGTTGGGCGTCGTAGCGGGCGTCGCCGTTGCCCCGGTTCGTGACTCGGACGGAGAGGTTCGTGTCCTCGCCCTGGCGCACCTGGACATGGGAGGTCCCGTTCGCGAATTCGGCGGAGGTCGACCAGATCGGGCGGATCGTAAGCTGGGCGGTCGCGTTGCCGGTCTGCCCGGTCGAGATCTCGAGGGAGTTCTCCTCCCGGTACGAGGCGAAGAAGGTGGCCGCGACATTCGCGGAGACCTTGGGGGGGACCGTGACGGTCACCGAAACGCTCTGGGTCTCCGTGCCGCCGCGGGCCGCAAGGGCCAGCGTGAGGTTCGCGGAAGGAGGCACGACCTTCCAGCCCGTGCTCGTCCCAAACGTGATGTTCACCCACATCGTGTGGGGCCGCAGGCCGATGTTCTCCCCCGTGACATTCACGAGGAACGAGGCATCCACGGGGTTGATCCCGCTCGCGTCCACCTCCGCCTCCGTGGGGAAAAGCCGCACCTCGACGGTCGGCTCGCCGGGCACCGCTAAGGCCGCTGGCGCCCAAAGCGAAAGGAGGGCGGAGGCCACGAGGACGCCGCAAAGCGCCGCGGCGGTGGGCACGCGTTTTCGCCCCTCATCCGACGGTCTGGACACAGCCATTCGCGAGCCAGCCTTCCGTTCGCGCGCTACCTCATGTGGATATAAGAGAATTGTGGAGTGATGGCGGGAGCGGTGCGCGGGCGAAGCGCTGCCCCGTCAAGGCAGGAGCGCGGCGGCCCCCTGTGCTTGGAGGATCCCGTAGCCGTAGTGGGCGTCGTGGGGTGTCGCCTGCCCGCTAACCGCGCGCGTTGAACTCATCAGGGCATTCTTGACCGCATCGACGCCGGCGGCCCCGGCGCGCTTGTAGGCGGGCTTCATCTCAAGGAGGAGCGCAAGGCCGGCGCTTGCAAACACGGCGGCCGGGGACGTCCCTGAAACGGTTGCGGTCTGCCCCTGGGTCCATGCCACCGTGATGTCGACGCCGGGCGCGACGACTTCGGGCTTCCCGTCGGGGTTCCCCTGGAGGGGAATCGCGCGTCCCGCTGACGAGAACGGGGCAATGAGACCCGCTTGGTCGACGGCCCCGACGCTGATCGCGTCGCGGGCCACCGAGGGGCTTGCGACCTGCCCGTCATCCGCTTCGCCGTCGTTTCCGGCCGACCCAACGACAAGCACCCCCTGGGCGGCCGCTGCTTGCGCGGCGTTCACGGACGCCGAGCCGAGGATGCGCAGGAGCTTGGCGGCCGCGCCGCCAAGCGATAGTGAGATGATGTCCGCGCCGTGGGAGGCGGCATCGGTGATGGCCGTGGCCACGACCTCGTCGGTGCCCCCGCCGTCCGCGGCGATCGCCTTGATCACGATGAGGGAGACGCCGGGCGCGCCGCCGGCCAAGGAACCCCGCCCGGCGAGGATTGAGACCATCGCGCTCCCATGCCCGTTGTCGTCGTAGGGCGTAGCGACACCGCTTACGAGGTCCTCCCAGAACGCCAGGGTAATCCCGCGCAGGTTCGGGTGCTCGAGGTCCACGCCCGTGTCGATGACGGCGACGGTGACGCCAGCGCCCGTGAGGCCCTGTGCCAAAAGGGCGTCGACCTGGACCATCGAGAAGGCCCACGCGGAGCGCGCGGGCGGGGAGGGCCCCGTGCACCCGGCCGCCGCCACGGCAAGGGCAAGGACGAAAGCCGCAAGGCAGGCAAGGCGCCGGTCCATCGCGCTCCTATCCCGGGCTCGTGCGATTTGAGGCTTTGCGCGTCGCCCCGGCTGCGCGCACAGCGGCCTCGCGCCAAAGGTTGATATCCGTTTCGCCCGCTCAACGAATCCTAAAGCCAACGGGAGGCCCCGCGGTGCAGAAGGTGATGGCGGGAAAGCGCGTCCTCGAGAAGCGGCCGGCCAATGCCGCGTCGAGGCTCCAGGGGGGCAGCGGCGTCGCGCTCCTCTCGTCGCGCGACATCGTGCGCGCGCTCGGCGAGGAGAAGTGCATCGTCATGGCGTGCAACACGCGCCTGCACGAAGTCGTCCCCGGGATCATGCGGGCCGCCGAGGAGCTCGACGCGCCCGTGGCCTTCGAGCTTGCCAAGTCCGAGCATGGGCTCGACGGGGGCTACACGGGGCACACGCCGGACTCCTTCTTCAAAACCGTCGTGGGCTTTGCCGAGTCGGCGGGCTTCACGCGCCCCTTCTTCATCCACGGCGACCACATCACGGTGAAGGACGAGTCCGAGAAGGAGGTCGAAGGGTCGCGCAGGCTGATCGAAGCGGAAATTCGGGCTGGCTACACCTCCTTTTGCATCGACCCCTCGTTCAACCCCGTGCCCGTGAACGTGAAGATCATGAAGTACCTTGCGCCGCCCGTGCTCGAGCTCGGCATCGGCCTCGAGGTCGAGCTTGGCGAAATCAAGCACACGACCGCCTCGGAGGAGGGGCGCATCACGAGCGTCGAGGAGGCCGTGGCCTACATGAAAGGCCTTGCGGCCGAGGGGATCTCGCCCACGCTCCTTGCAATCAACAACGGGTCGAAGCACGGGAACTACAAGCCGGGCGAGGAGGTCCACATCGACCTCAAGCGCACGGGGGAGATCTTCGACGCGGTGCGCAAGTGGGGGGTCTTCCTCGCGCAGCACGGGATCACGGGAACGCCGCCCGCGCTCGTCGGGCAGTTCGCCGAGCACGGGATCCGCAAGGGAAATGTCGGGACTCTCTGGCAGAACATCACGCACGCGGCCCTGCCCGCCGATCTCTTCGCCAAGATGCAGCAGTGGGCGGCGGACAATGGGAAGGACATCAAGTTCACGACCAAGCCCTTCCGCGGGGAGCTTGACCGGCTTACGGAAGAAGGGAAGCGCCGGATTGCCGACGCCGCCTACCGTGAGGCCAAGGACCTGATCCGGCACTTCCGCGCCGAGGGCAAGGGGTCGACCGTGCTGTCGAAGCTTGCCGCTTGAGACGGGCTGCGGGGCACCGTTTAAGGCCCCGCGCGGCGCTTCGCGGCCGTGGCCAAAAGCGCGGAAGATACGGCAGCGCAGCCTTCCACCGGGCCCTTTGAGTCGGTCTCGCGGGCCCTTGGGGGACTCTACGAGGCGCGCGCGGGCGGCGTCCTCAAGCGCCGTTGGGGGGCAAAAGAAGCCGAGGCGTTCCGCGCCGCGATGGCTCCCGCCCTTGCGCCGATCGATGCGCGTTTCGGGCGCGTGATGGAGAAAGGGCGGCGCATCCGCACACAGCCCTCGGACGAGGCCCTCATGCGCGCGGCCGCTCGCGCGCTTGCCGAGCTCGAGCGCGCCGGGGCTGTCGAAGGCCTTCGCGACGAGGCGGCCGCGCTCGCCGTCCTCACCTTCTACGTGGGGGACTTCAAGGAGGCCCTGCACTGGGTCAATCTCGCGGCCCGCCTCGACCCCGACGAGCCGCGAAACAAGTTGAATGGCGCCGTGCTTTCCGCCGAGTTCCTTGACTTCCCGCTGGCCCTGCGCCTCGCCGGTGAGGTCTTGCTCAAGAGCAGCGACCTCAAGGAAGCCTGGGCGGTCAAGGCCCGCGCGCTGCAGGGCCTGCGCCTTGCGGAGGACTCGCGGGCCGCGGCCCTCGAGAAGGCGGGCGACCTCAAGGGCGCGCGCGCCCTGCGCAGGAAAGCCGAGGGTCGCCTGGACGACGCGCGCTCGGCGCTTCGCGAAGTTGTGCGAATCGACCCCAGCGACCCCTTGGCCTTCTACGAGCTTGGCAAGTTCGACTTCACGCACGGGCGTCTCCGGGAGGCCGCCGAGGCGTACGGACGCGCGGTCGCACTCGACCCGACGATGAAGCTCGCGTGGTACCAAAAGGCCGCGGCGCACCAGATGCGGGAAGAAGTCGATGCGGCCCTCGGGGCCTTCATGGCGGGCCTCGCGCTCGAGCCGCGCGAGGCGAGCGGGGTCCACTTCAAGGTGGCCGCGATGCTCGCGCTGAAGGGCGAGAAGGACAAGGCGTTCGAGTGGATCGCCTCGGGGCTTGCGCTCAACAAGCCCAACTTCTACGCCGAGATCTACCGGATCGAGTTCGCCAGCCTCTGGGGCGACCCTCGGTGGGACGCGCTCATCGAGGCGTTTTTCGCGGACACGGGCTTCAAGCATACGAAGGTCGCGCAGGCCGAGGTCGGCTTCTCGTGGGGGCTCTTCGAGCACGGCAGCGTGCTCTTCTACGATTCGCTCGCCGACGCGTTCTCGGCGGCCGAAGCGTTCCGCAGGGAGGGGGACGTCGCGAAGGCGCGTGAGTACTACGAGAAGCTCGTCGTGCTGCTTGACCGCGAGGGGCACAGCCTAAAGGCCGGGGTCGTGAGGCGCCGACTCGAGAGCCTGCCAAGCGCGTCGGGGCCCGAGGCGGCCTGACCCGCCCGCCCTCCCTCATCACGCATGCGTCTAGTTAAGTGCGCCAGGGGGTAGAGCGAAAGCGCTCGGAGAACCCCCCAGGAGGCTGGAACCTTCAAATCGCGCCCCGGGGATGGCCGGTCGGACGGAGCCCCAACCCATGCGCCTTGGCGTCCTTACCGGCGGCGGCGACTGCCCGGGCCTCAACGCCGCGATCCGCGCGATCGTCGTGCGCGCCACCCAGCTTGGCGACGAGGTCGTCGGCTTCGAGGAGGGGTGGAAGGGTCCGCTTGAGGGCCTCTCTCGGCCGCTCACGCTTGCCGACGTGGAGGGCATCCAGAAGGAGGGGGGCACGATCCTGCTCACGTCGCGGACGAACCCCTTCAAGGTCGAGGACGGGCCGAAGCGAATCGCAGAGAACCTACAGAAGGCGCGCATCGACTGCCTCATCGGGATCGGCGGCGAGGACACCCTCGGCGTGCTGGCGAAGCTCGCGGACCTGGGGACCCTTGCGATCGGCGTCCCCAAGACCATCGACGCCGAC
>Ga0209342_10001778_pt1 | contig 23878 bp, 17 predicted proteins | sample RifCSP16_2_FD_184023 | JGI IMG/M metagenome (GOLD analysis project Ga0209342, IMG submission 184023) | Soil microbial communities from Rifle, Colorado - Rifle CSP2_sed 16_2 (SPAdes) (version 2) | ecosystem: Environmental > Terrestrial > Deep subsurface > Rock core/Sediment | place: Rifle... | reverse complement strand
CCCGGGAGTAGAACTCGTAGCGGCCCTCTCCCTGAGGCCAGGGGAAGGCCCACTGCCAGGGGGCGGTCGCGTCCGTGCCGAAGGGCATCCACGGCCCCCACACGCCCCCGCCGTCGCGGCGGTAGAAGAGGTCCACGGAGGCGACGGGGCCGTTCGGGTCCGAGGCGGTGGCCTCGAGGAGGAGGGGGGAGGCGTTCCGCCAGTAGGGGGACACTGGCAAGAGAGTCGATACCGGAGGTGGGTTCTGCGGGACCCCAAGAGCATACTTGACCTGGCGGTTCGTCGAGTCCCTGTAGGCGATGTGAACCCTGCCTTGGCCATCCACCCTGATTCCGCTGAACCGCCCCACATCCCCAGCAGAGTTGTCGACGGTCTCGACGGCCCATCCAGCAAGTGTCCATCTGGCGTGGAAGAGATCCCTGGCATCCGGGCCCCAGTAACTGATATGGGGCTGGTCTCCCAAGTCCAAGGCGAGGGCGCTGTCCCAACCGACGCGCCCATTGGAATCCACGACTTCGGTGACCCACACGGCGCCGAGTTTCCTGGCGTACATCAATTCCCCATTCGTGACCTCCAAGAACGAAACGCGGGGCGCGCCCGTGCTGTCGAAGGCGAGAGCGCCAGCATCAAGCTCGGGCGCTTCGTACACCGTCTCGCTCTGCCAGGCGGTCCCGTTCCAGGAGGCAAACTTCAGGACATAGGGAGGGTCGAGAGGACCACTGCCACCCACGAGATACTTGAGATGGGGTGTGGAGCCGAGACCGAAGACAACCTCCACCCCCCCGATCTCCACAAAGGAGGTGTCGACCGTGTCGGACACCCACACGGTCCCGTTCCGATGGGCCAGCCGGACCTCCCAACTCCCCGGGGACGATTGTACGATAGAGGCGATGTAGGGTTGGTCCCCGGGGCCGACTGCAATGCTCACCCAGTTGAGAGCGGGCCCAAACGGCTCCGGCCACGCGGGAACACTGTCGACCAGCTCTCGCACCCAAGCGGAGCCGACCTTCGTGGCGTACCAGAGTGAGTTGACGGAGTCCAGCCAATCGGACCACGCCACATGAGGCCGATCCGCAGAGTCGAGCGCCACGGCGCTGGAGTTCACCCAGGTTGGGGCCGAGACAATCTCCGAACTCCATCCAGGGGACCGACTCGCGTACGTCAGGGTGGCCGTTGCAGCATTGTCGTAGATCACGTGGGGCGTTCCCGATGTGTCCAGCACGAGGGAGTGGGCGTCCAAGTAGAGGGAGCTTTCCGGATCGACCACCTCAATGGACCACGAATACGCTGCCGACACGGGCGTGGCGGCCATCGCAAACACAGCGCTAACGAGGGCAACGGCGAGAGCCGCGCCCCCCCATCGGTGCCCTCGGGCTGCCGCCGCCCTGTTGTCAACCCTGTGCGTTGGAGTCGTTTGACGGTCTCCGGCACGACCCGGAGGCTGGCAAAGGCGATTCGTCGCGTGGGGCTCCATGGTCGGAAGCGGCATTTCGCGTCCCAGCCGAGCCTAGTTGTGGCATGACCAGAAGGTCCACGTCGTGGTGCCCGAGTCCGTGGCCCGGATGTTCAACGTACTGCGGCCGCTCACTGCCTGATTCATTGTGAAATAGAATTGGACTGTCCCGTCACCGCTTACGACATCGAACGACGCCCCAAACCAAGTACCGCCATTGAGATTCCAATCAACAGCTAGGACGGGCGCCGAAACCGAGTCCGGCGTGAAGTAGCCTTCGACATAGACGTCTTGGTAGAGATTGCAGTATCCCCCGTCGGATGCTGGCGTTCCATCCACATAGACGTCGTGGAAAGCCCCGGCGGCCCTAGCCGAACCCGGCAGGAGCAAGCCGATCCCAATCACCACCGCTACAGACACCAAGCGTCTAGCACTCGCTGTCACAGTTCCACCTCGACCCCCGCTGGAGGTCGCTCGAAAAGTATGCGGAGCGCGTACTTCAACGTATCGTCGGGTCAGGGCCTATCACGTCTTTAGGGATTCTCTCGTTCTCCAGCCACCTCCGCGGGTGAGTCCCCCCAGAGGGCGTGTTTGGAGAAGTTCGCTGCGACCGTGTCCATCCCTAACTTCGTGACAAGACCGTCGGGTCACGTTCCAGCGGATCTGCCGGGCGAGGCGCTACCGATATGGGTCGCTGCGGTGATGCACCTCCAGCGCCCGGAGGAAGCCGCGGTCCAGTCGAGGTCAACGACGGCTCGGTTGTTCCCCGGCACGCAGGCGGTAGGACTGTATGTTGTGGAGGCGAACCAGGTGCCGCCGAGGGTCCCGGGCGGCTACCTCAAGCTCGGCCATAAGACGGCGCGCGGCCACGGGGCAGATTCTCCAGCCGGCCCCATGCCCGCTCCGGGAACCGGAGCTCCATGACTAGGCCAGCCGTTTGGCGACCTGGGCCAGAGTCAGCGTGCGCCGCTCGCGAATCTGGTGGCGACCCTCCACGATGTCCTCCAGCTCCTCGGGCGTGGGATCCTCCTCGACGAGCGCGGTGATGGCGTAGCGTATGAACTCGGACCGAGAGGCGAAACCGCGTCGACGGGCTTGCCTGTCGATCCCGCGCAGATGTTCCTTCGTCACCTTGATCGTCAGCGTTTCCACGTCACATGGCATCCCCGCTCGACTACTCAGGCCTTTGGATTTGGGATGCGCCTCACATCGAGGGAGCGGAGTCCAGTTCAGGGGGGCCTTGGGGGAGATGCCGTCACAGCGCCAATCGCCCTCCAGCGTCATGCACGACTGGGATCTGATTCGTCCTGGCGGCGACCAGCAGAGCGTCGAGGCAAGAACCGAGTTCTGTCTTCGTGGCGCCAACCTCCCTCCCCCCTAGCCGGAGAACCACGGAGTCGGCCCTGATGACCACCTCCCGCAGGTCCAGGAACGACACGGTTGTGACCCGCGCCAGCCTTCGAATCACAAGCCCTTCATGAGTGACCTGGAAGAAGCGGACGAACAGGTACGGGTACAGAAGAAGGAGAGGGAGTAGGAATACGGCGACATAGAGAGCACTAAGCACAACGAACTCGACGGTGAGCGCCCCACGCAGGGCGAGGGCGGCCGAGGCGAGCGGCGCGAGACCCATGAGCGCTGCGCTCAGGGCCATGACCGCGATCACCGCGACTCGACTTGCGACCCAAGCACCCGCCGAGCCCGATTGCGACTTTCCGAGGTCGCGCAAAGGGAGGAAGAACGCGAAGCCCGCAATGACGGCGGTGAGCAGGATGAGGAAGGGGAGCGACGGCACCACGGTCTCGGGCCGTTCGTGCCAAGCGCGGAATGCCATGAACCAGGCCAATGTCAAGCCTATCGCCGCGAGTGCGAGCATGACGCCGTTCCAGAGCAACACCCCTCCGTCCCACGATTGCGGCGGGCGTGGACTTTCGGAGCGCATGCCGCCCCCGTCAAGGACTGCCCGAGTGAAAGACCTTCCCGTGCCCGGGCTGACACGGGCGTCGTTCACGTCGACGCGGAGCGGCCTGCCTGCGCCGCGGCTCTCCGTGGGGAGGAGCGGTGGGAACGCCAATCTTGAAGTACAAATCGCCCTCTACCGCGCCCTGATGATCTCCCCGATGGAAATGCGGGTCCTCGACGAGAACGCCCGCCACTTCGGCGTCTCCATCCTGGAGGCGATGGAGAAGGCGGGGAGGGGCGTCGCGGACGTCCTCCTGCGGGAGTTCCACGCCACGGGGAAGCCCGTCGCCATCCTCGTCGGGACGGGGAACAACGGCGGGGACGGGCTCGTGGCGGCGTTCCACCTGCGCAACGTGTGCAAGGTCACGGTGGTGCTCGCCCGGGACTCGCAGCGGTTCTCCACGCACGAGGCCCGGCACCAGTGGGACCGCGTCCGGGGCCTCGTCCCCACCGCCGAGGCGGGCCAGGCGGGGCGCGTCCTCCACGAGGCGGACCTCGTCGTCGACGCGCTCCTCGGCATCGGGGCCGCAGGGGCCATCCAGGAGCCGTACCGCGCGCTCATCGCCGCCATCAACGCGAGCGGGAAGCCCGTCGTCTCCGTCGACGTCCCGAGCGGGTTCGGCGGGGACGTGGCGGTGAAGCCGACCGCCACCGTGACGATGCACGCCGCCAAGGCGGGCATGACGGAGGCGAACTCCGGGAAGATCCACGTCGTGGACATCGGCTTCGGCGGGGAGGTCGGGTCCCTCTGCGGCCCGGGCGACTTCCTCTACTACCCCGTCCCCGGCTCGGACTCCCACAAGGGCGAGAACGGCCGGCTCCTCGTCGTGAGCGGCGGCCCCTACACGGGGGCGCCGGCCTTCGTCGCCTTCGGGGCGTACGGCATCGGCGTGGACGTGGTGCACATCGCGACCCCGACGATTGCCTACCCGGTCGTGGCGGGCTTCTCCCCCAGCTTCATCGTCCACCCCCTGGCCGGGACGCGGTTCCACAAGGTGGACGTGCCGCTCGTCCAGAACCTCCTCAGGGGGATGGACGCCCTCGTCCTGGGCCCGGGGCTGGGTTCCGATCCCGGCACCCTGGAGGCCATCCGGGAGCTCGTGGCCGGGTGCACGGTCCCCCTCGTCCTCGATGCGGATGCGATGACCGCGCTCGCGGGCCACACGGACCTCCTCGCCAGGAAGAGAGGGGTGGTCACCCCCCACGCCCGGGAGTTCGAGACGCTCAGCGGGGAGAAGATGCCCGCCGACCTCGCCGGGCGGGCGCAGCACGCGCGGGCCTTCGCCAAGAGGGCCGGGGCCGTAGTGCTCTTGAAGGGACGCATCGACGTCGTCACGGACGGGGACTCGGTCCGCTACAACCGCACAGGGAACCCCGCGATGACGGTTGGAGGGACGGGGGACGTTCTCGCGGGGGTCGTCGGCGGCCTCCTCGCCAAGGGCGTGGCCCCGTTCCCCGCCGCGCGCATGGCGGCGTTCGCGAACGGGCACGCCGGCGACCTGGCGTTCCGCGCGAAGTCCTACGGGCTGCTCGCCACCGACGTCGCCGACCACCTCCCGGAGGTCCTGAAGGCCTTCCTCCACGCCGAAGGCGGTTAAAGCGCCCGGCGCGTTGCCGCGAGAGATGGACTTCCAGCCGATCCCCGACCACGCGGCCCTCCTGGCGGGGGAGAACCTCGTCGTCACCGACCTCCACATCGGCCTGGAGGCCGAGATCCAGAGGCGCGGCGTCTACGTGACGAGCCAGACCATGAAGATGGCCCAGCGGCTGATCGGCCTCCTCGACAAGCACGCCCCCCGGCGCCTCGTCCTCCTCGGCGACGTGAAGCACTTCATCCCCGGGACGACCGCCCTGGAGCGCCGCGACCTCCCCCGCTTCTTCACCGCCGTGGCGGCGGCGGTGCCCGAGATCCGGATCGCGCCGGGGAACCACGACGCGCTGATCCGATACGCCCTGCCGGCCTCCGTGCGGATCGGTCCCCCCAGCGGGTTCACCGCCGGCGGGTTCGGCTTCCTGCACGGCCATGCCTGGCCCTCGAAGCGGGTGATGGCGGCGAAGGTGCTCCTGGCCGGGCACAACCATCCCGCCTTCGTGGCGGTGGACGAGCTCGGGCACCGGACGGTCGCCCCTGCGTGGGTCCGCTTCCCGCTGCGGCGGCAGGTGAAGGGGTTCGCGAAGGTCGCGAGGGAGCTGGTGATCGTCCCCACCTTCAATCCGCTCTGCGGAGGGACGCCGGTGAACGACACCGCGCAGCGCCTCCTCGGTCCCCTCATCTCGAGCCGTGTCGCGCGTGTCGAGGAGGGGGAGCTCCACCTGCTCGATGGCACCTATCTGGGCCGGCTGGGGGACCTCCGCGTCGAGGCGCGCTATCGGGGAGCGGACTACCGACAATGACGGTTCCGTGAGGCTCAAGTGCCTGTGTGATACCGGAAGGGAAGGCCTTAAACCCTAGACGTGCCTGAAAGGGACATGATTTCTGTCGAGGAAATCAGGGCCCTGACCGCCCGGCAGCGCGAAGTCCTCACCCTCGTGGTCGAGAACAAGCTGTACAAGAACAAGGAGACGGACATCTCCGAGCTCTCCGAGGAGCTCGGCGTCGCGCCCTCCCAGGTCTACCGCCACCTCATCGAGATCGAGAAGTCGGACCTGCTCCGGATCGTCATCGCGCCGTCCGTGAAGGCGACCCAGCTCTACGAACGCATGACCCTGGAGCCCCCCGCGCCACGCCGCCACGTGACGACCGAGGCCTTGTCCGACACGAAGCGCGACATCCTCCTCTACCTAGACGTCAGCCCTGACGTGACGATGCTGGAGCTCTCCGAGGAGCTTCACATCAGCGATTCCTCCGTGTCCCAGCACCTCCGGGTCCTCGAGACAATCGGGTTCGTGCGCAAGACGCGCAGCCGGAGCAACGGGCCGAGCCGCCGCGGCGTCCCCCCCTACATCTTCAACATCACGCCGCACGGAAGAGCCGTCCTGGGACAGCTCCGGGCCGCTCCCTCCGAGGAAACGACGGCCTAGTCGGCACCGCGGGACCCGTTTTCCCGGAGGGGACCGCCGCTTCCTATGGAGGCGAAACCCTTTTTACCCCCCTCCCCCTCCCGGGAGACGGGAAAACCATGCCGTTCCAGCACCAGGGATGGACGCTGTACAGCAGAGAAGTGAAACTGAAGCGCGGACCGAAAGTGACCATCTACTTCTTCAGCAAGAGGAAGCCGAAGAGTGGGAAGCCGTGTGACGCCATGCCGTCCGGGAAGAAGGTCGGCGTGAACAAGCGCACCGGACTGCCGTTCCTGCGGAACAAGGTCCCCAAGTAGTCTCGCGATCCAGGGCGGGGCATCGTCCCCGCCCACCCTTACGATTCTTCTCCAGAACCATGCGCCTAGGGCAGGTGCCGCCCGGGCTCGGCGGCGATGGGCCCGACCGGATTCGAACCAGTGGCCTCCGCGTTGTAAGCGCGGCGTTATGGACCGCTAAACCACGGGCCCGTCCGCGGGAAGGGCGCCGGGTAGATAGAACCTCACTGCGGACCCTTCGGAGGGAGCTGGCGCTCCAGCTCCTTGAGCTCCTCGTGCCAGCGCTTCGTGTCCTCCCGGAGGAGGCGGAGCTCGTCCCGGACGCCCTCCGGCGGGAAGAAGGACGCCGCCAGCGCGTGCCCGATCACGCTGCCCGTGATGATCAGGGGGAAGAGGAGGACCGAGGAGACGCCCACCTGGCGCACGGTGAGCAGGGAGAGCCCCTCGAGCACCGCAGGGAGCCCTGCGAGCCACGGGGAGAAGAGGAACACCCCGACGAACCCGAGCACCAGGCCGGTCATCCCGAGCGCCGCCGCCGCGACGTGGGGGAGCTCGTAGTCCACCAGCACGGCCCCGAGCAGGATGCCGCAGAGGAGGGGCATGAAGAGGATGGCGAGCCCGGAGTCGACACGGAGGGCCCCGTACTCCGAGAAGAAGGCGGTGACGAAGAACCCGGCGGCGGCGACCGAGCCCACCACCACCCAGCCGAGCGCCCCGAGGAAGGCGCGCACCCGAACCCTATCCAGCGGGGAGCACCCCCGGCTGGCTGGGGGACCCGTACGCCCCCCTGTTCGCCCAGGTGAACGGCCGGAACACGTCGAACTCGGGGAAGGAGACGACGACCCTGGCGGAGGAGATCACCGGGTGGTAGCGTCCCTCGGCGTCGGGGACATGGAAGGCGGTGAACTCCGGGGTGTTGGGACGGACGTTGACACGGAGGGCGAGCTGCGTCGTCGCCCCCGGCGGGGTGGCGACCGCGCTGAGGCGGTCCCGGGAGAAGGATCCGGTCCCGACGCGCTCGTCCTGCGTGAGGCCGCGCGAGCCATTGCCCATGTAGAGGTCGAACTCGAAGGTGATGATGGCGATGGACACCTGGCCGACGTTGGTGACGTTGAAGACCACCTCGGCGTACGCGGTCGTGCGGTTGGGACCGGCGGGGAACACGAGGACCGCGGCGACGTGGATGTTGCCCTGGATGGCGCTCTGGGCCTCCGTGACCCAGACGTAGTTGACGGCGGTCTGGACGAGGATGCCCCCGCCGATCGCGGCGAGGAGGAGGAAGGCGAGGCCCAGGACCTTGGTGGCGGAGTTCACGTGGCCCCCCCTAGAAGAGCTTGCGGCAGAACGGGCACTCCCTCAGCTGGGTGGCGTGCTCGGGGTGATAGATCTTCGGGCAGTTGCAGGTGACGTTCGGGGCGCCCTTGGGGATGTACTGGTGGCAGGCCTCGCACGCCCCCTCCTCCAGCACGATGTCGTCCGGCTTCCGGGTGATCAGCTCGCCGCCGAAGTGGCATTGCACCCAGTGCCCCGGGGTGATCTCCCGCAGGACGGGCTTCTGCTCGCGGCAGATGTCCCTCTTGTAGAGGCACCGCGGGTGGAAGGAGCACCCCTTCGGGACGTTGATGGGGCTGGGCAGCTCCCCCTTGATCTCGACGCGCCCGTGCTTCGTCGTCGGGTCGGGGACGGGGACCGCGGAGAGGAGGGCCTCCGTGTACGGGTGCATCGGGTTCTTGATGATCTCCTCGGCGGGGGCGATCTCCACGATGTTCCCCAGGTACATCACCGCGATGCGGTGGCTCATGTACCGCGTCACGGAGACGTCGTGGGAGACGAACATGAAGGGGATCTTGTACTGCTCGCGCAGGTTCAGCATGAGGTTCATGATCCCCGCGCGGATGCTCACGTCCAGCATGGAGACAGGCTCGTCCGCCACGACGAACTCCGGGCGGAGGACCAGGGCCCTCGCGATGGCGACCCGCTGCCGCTGGCCCCCGGAGAGCTCGTGCGGGTAGCGGTACATGAACTCCTCGGCGGGCTTGAGCTCGGCGCTCTCCAGGGCGCGCGCGACCATCTGCTCGCGCTCCTCGTAGGTCTCGCCGACGCCGTGGACCAGGAGGGGCTCGGCGACCGTGGCGAAGATCGTGAACCGGGGGTTCAGGGACTCGTAGGGGTCCTGGAAGATCATCTGCACCTTGCGCCGGAAGTCCCGGAGGTACGTGCCGCGCATCCCCGCGATGTCGCGACCCTTGAACACCATGTTCCCCGCCGTGGGGTGCTCCAGGCGGACGAGGAGGCGCCCGGTCGTCGTCTTCCCGCAGCCGCTCTCGCCGACAAGGCCGAGGATCTCCCCCTGGTGGATGTCGAAGGAGAGGCCGTCCACGGCGTGCACGAAGAGCTCCTGGCCGAAGAGCGAGCCCATGAAGCCGGACTTGACGGGGAAGAGCTTCCGCAGGCCCCGGACCTGGTAGACGACGTTGCCCTCCGGTTCCGCGGCGGCGGCCATGCTCAGGTCTCCTTCAGCGAGCCTTCGTAGATCTCGCGGGCGAAGTGGCACTGGGACCAGTGGTTCGTGGCGACCTGCATCATCGGCGGCTCGACGCGCTTGCACAGCTCCTGCGCGAACTGGCAGCGGGGGTGGAACCGGCAGCCCGTCGGCGGGCGGACGAGGTCGGGCGGGGAGCCCGGGATGGACTGGAGTCGCTTCCGCGCGCCCTTGATGCTCGGGAAGGCGTTCATGAGGCCGATCGTGTAGGGGTTCGAGGGCCGCTCGAAGATGTCCACGATGTTCCCGTACTCGAAGAGCTTGCCCGCGTACATCACCCCGATCTTCTCCGCGACCTCGGCCACGACGGACACGTCGTGGGTGATGATGATCATGGCGATGCCCAGCTGCCGCTGCAGGTCGCGGATCTCCGCGAGGATCCGGTCCTGCATGATGACGTCGAGGGCCGTGGTGGGCTCATCGGCGATGAGGAGCTGGGGGTTCAGGGCGAGGGCCATGGCGATCATGGAGCGCTGCCGCATCCCGCCGGAGAACTCGTGCGGGTACCCGTCGATGCGCGAGCGGTCGATGCCGACGAGGTCGAACAGCTCGAGGACGCGGGCACGCGCCTGGTCCCGGTCGACGTCCTCGTGGGTGAGGATCGCCTCCGCGATCTGGTCCCCGACCTTGTAGACGGGGTTGAAGGCGTTCATCGCCGACTGGAAGATCATGGAGACCTTCTTCCACCGGATCGCCGACAGCTTGTGCTCGATCTCGCGCTCCCGCTTCGTCCGGATCCGGACCTTCGTGAAGCTGTTCAGCTCCCGGAGGGTCATCCGGCGCAGCGACTCGCGGACGGCGGCGTCCTCGGGCCCTGTCCGCCGGTTGTAAAGGTCCCGGGCCTGACCCAGGTACGCCTGTTCCTCCCGCAGGTAGCGCTCCGACTCGATGACCTGGACCCCACCCGACGCCGCCAGCGCGATCTTGGCCTCCCAGCGCTGGAGGGCGGCCCCGTACTCCGGCTCCCAGGAGGACGACTTCAGGATCTCGAGCGCCTCCGTGGGGACGTCGGTCATGGCCACGGCGGTGCCCTCGAACCGGATCTCCCCGCCGCAGATCATCGCGTTCGGCGGGAGGAGCCGCATCACCGAGTAGGCGGTGGTCGTCTTCCCGCATCCGCTCTCGCCGACAAGGCCCATCGTCCCACCCTTGTGCAGGGCGAAGGAGACGCCGTCGACGGCGTGCACGGTCCCCTTGAGGATGCGGAAGTACACCTTCAGGTCCCGGACGTCGAGCAGGGGGGCATCCATGGTCTCACCGCTTCCGGAGCCGCGGGTTCACGATCTCGTCGAAGGCGCGGCCGACCAGGAAGAACGCGAGGGAGATCAGCGTGATGGCGAGCCCCGGAGGGAGGAGCCACCACCACGACTTGAGGGCGTTGGAGTTCTGCACGTAGTAGAGCATGATGCCCCAGGACATCGTGTTGACGTCCCCGAGGCCGATGAAGGAGAGGGCCGCCTCCGAGAGGATCGCACCGCTGACGCCGAAGGTCATGAAGAGGAAGGCGAGTGGCATCACGTTGGGGGCGATGTGGCGGAACATGATGCGCGAGGGGCTCGCCCCCGTGACCCGCGCCGACTCGATGAAGGGGCGCTCCTTGAGCGAGAGCACCTCGGCGCGGATGACCCGGGCCACGCCCGGCCATCCGACCAGGGCGATCACGAGGATGATGTTCCATATGCTGGAGCCCAAGACCGAGGCCATGATGATGATCAGCGGGAGGCCGGGGATGACGAGGATGACGTCCGTGAAGCGCATCAGCAGGGAGTCGATGCGGCCGCCCAGGTATCCGGCGAGCAGCCCGATCACCATCCCGATGAGCACGGTGAAGAAGGCCGCGAGGAACCCGACGAGGAGCGCGATCCGGGAGCCCCAGACGAGCTGGGAGAAGATGTCCCGCCCCCGCGAGTCCAGGCCGAGCCAGTACTGGTTCCCGCTCTTGTACCCCGGCTTGAGATCGCCCTGTTCGTCCGTGTACTGGTGGGCCCAGCTCGGCTCGGAGGGGATCGTCACCCTCCCGGAGACGGCGAAGGAGTGCATCGCCGACCGGGGGCCGGAGCCGATGAACCACACCGACTTGCCGATGTTCTCGGGGTCGGACCATGCGATCGGGCGGGAGGTCATCACCTCGTCCTCGAAATCGAGGCGGTACTGGACCGCGCCGGTGTCCATCCGGAGGGAATAGAACACGCCGTTCGTCTGCGTCGTGTTCTCGGGGCTCTTCTTGATTGCCGCGCCGAACATGATGGCCGCGTTGGTCTCCAGCGTGAGCGGCGCCGCGCGGAACTCCGGTGCGAAGCCGACGTCCCGGAGCTCCTCGCAGAAGAACCACTGGACCGACCCGTTGGCGGCATCCACCCCCGTGCCGACGACCCGCACCGTGTAGATGCAACCCGTCGTCGACGCGAGGAAGACATTGGAACCCGCCACCGCAGGCTGAGCGAAGCGCCCGGCATCCGGGGAGATGACCTGATGGTCCTGGTTCGTGCGACCGACGAAGGTCCCGCCCGTGGGAAGCCCTCCTACGGGGGGGATGAGGAAATCGCCCCGGTCCCAGCCCGCGATCAACGACCCGTTCAGGTAGCGTGGGAAGACCCAGCCCTCCCTCCCCGCGGCGTAGACGATCTCCGCGCCGTCATGCGGGGGCTTCTGTTCCGAGGCCGCAATCACGGGGGCCGATCGGTAGTCCGTGGCACCGGGGACCGCCGTGAGGTTCCAGTCCTCCGTGACCGAGTCCGGGCCCACGGACCCCACGGATAGGAAGTGAATCCTGCCACGGGCGGAGCCCACCGCGAGGCCCTGGCCTGTGTGGTTGAACGCGGGCGACCATTGGGGCAGGCTGCCAACACCCCGCATCGGGCCGTCGGCGAGGCTAAGCGGCGCTTGGTTGGTCTCGTTCCATCGTCCGATGAGCGTGTGCGGCACGGGCGTGTCCAGGGGGTCTGCCAAATCCCAGAACCCGGCCCCCACCCCATACACGTAGAGTTTGCCCTTGTCCGTCGCGATTGCGACGCGCTCCCCCCCACTCCTCTCATAGTCCATGTCGGGGGTGAAGACGGCGATCCCGGTCACATTCCCGTCCACGGTGGTGTTCCAGACCTCGGCGGCCTTGGGCCCGGGGCGCCGCGCGGCCGGGCTGTCCGGGTTGACCATCACATCCCGGCTGAAAGAGTCGCGGAACGCGATCACCCGGCCATCGGACATGCCGACGTAGAGGATGTACTCGGGATACTTCTCTTCCCCCTGGCGTAACGAGCCGCTGTAGTCGCCGTAGTTCACGAGGACCGGGTTGGTGGAGACAACCCCGGGGCTCCAGCGTGTCAGATTGATGTAGCTGGACCCTTCCGAGCTTTCCCAGCCCGAGGAGGGTGTCCAGCTCCTGATCGCATACAGCCGAGTCCCGCTTGCGATGTAGACGCGGTCGGCGTTGGCATTGTCCGCGGACGGGTACACCCGGAACGCAGGGGACGTCTCGATCCTCCCGAGGTTCCCGAAGAACGAATTGGGGGTGTCGATGAGCCCCGGCTCGGTCCAGAACGGGTCCGTGTCCAGGGTGTCCGAACTCGGGGCGACCCAGCGGATCGGGTCGCGGAGGTTCATGAAGGGGGCCAGCAGCGCCATGAGTACGAACGCGATCATCACCCCGAGGCCAATCACGCCGACCCGGCTCGCCTTGAACAGCCCCCAGTTCGTGGCGAACACCTTGCGGGAGGCGCGGAGGTTCTCCCGGAAGCGCCGGTTCGCCGCCATTACAGCCTCACCCGCGGGTCCAGGAAGGCGTACATGACGTCCGCGACCATGTTCGAGAAGATCGTGATCAGCGCGAGAAGGTAGAACGCGCCCTGCACCGCCGGGAAGTCCTGGGACAGGGTGGACTGGATGAGGTACAGGCCCATCCCGGGCCACGTGAAGATGGTCTCCGTGAGCACGCCGCCGCTGATCACGCCACCGACGGACAGCGCGATGCTGGTGACCACCGGGAGCATGGCGTTGCGCGCCGCATGCCGGTACATGATGGCCCGCTCAGAGAGCCCCTTCGCCCTCGCGGTCATGATGTAGTCCTCCCCGAGGACCTCGAGCATGCTGTTCCGCATGAGGAGGATGCTCCCCGCTAGGCCCAGGATGAGGAGGTTCGAGAGGGGGAGGACCATGTGCCACAGCACATCCTTGACGTAGCCGAGCGAGCCCACGCACTCGCCGGACTTCGGGTTGCAATAGGTGGTGGGGTTGTAGTCGCTCCATCCCGCGATGGGGAACCAGTTGAGGCTGTGCGCGAAGAACCAGATGAGGACGAGGCCGAGCCAGAAGACCGGCATGGAGTTGAAGAACAGGCTCACCACAATCGTCCCGAGCTCGAGCCGCGAGCCGCGCCGCCACGCCATCACCGCCCCGAGGGCGATGCCCACGAGGGCGCCGATGACGAGCGCGGAGCCGAAGAGCAGCATCGTCGGGCCGACACGCTTGGCGATCTCGTCCCACACCGGCTGGCGTGTGTAGAAGGAGTCCCCGAAGTCGAGGAGCAGCATGTTCCGCATGTAGACGACGAACTCCTCCAGGGGGTTGTTGCGGACCGCGATGTTCGGGTGCGCCATCGGCGGGAGGGAGCGGTCCACCTTGCCCGAAGGGAGGACGACCTCCATGTGCGGGCGCAGGATCCCGTCCGGATGGGTGATGTTCACCGTGACCGTCCCCTGGATCTTCGAGGCCGATAGATTCAGGTGCAACTCGTCCTCGGGAAAGGCGAAAGGCGAGATGTCGCGCCGGTTCAGCTCGAACGCCGTGTCCACCGAGTAGTTGTTCGCGGAGTTGTCCACATCGACGACGTCGATGCGGACCTTGTAGACCCCGAGGTCGAAACCGTCGGTGTCGAACGTCTGTATGAAGTCGTGGTTGCCTTCGGCGTCGAGGGTCGCCGCGCCAAGGGAGAGCATGGCGGTGTCGGGGGTGAAGCGTGAGGATACGGTCGCATTGGCGGTGACATTCACCCATCCGGCCAAACTCGGCGGCCGCTGGAATTGCGCGTGGAGCGTCAGCTCGTCGCCGGGCGTGTAGTTCCAGATCTGCCGGACCCCTGCTTCGGAGACGTTGGCACCGATTACTCTGTATCGGGAGGGATCCGACGGGAACCGAGCGTGTGCCACGTAGAGGACGAGACTATCGCTTCCCGTGGAATTGATGGTCACGTTCGCCTGGTACACCCCGACGGGGTCGGTGTTGAACGTCACCCTGTAGCCGTTGCCGGGCGCCGGGACCCACTTCGAGAAGCCGAAGTCGACGAGGATCTGGTCCCGGTCGGCCTGGGTCTGGTTGGGTCGCTGGAAGAACCGGGTGGGGTCCCCCGGCATGAGTCGGAACAGGACGAACAGGAGCACGAGGACCACGATCAGCGTGATCACCGTGTGTATCGCCCGTTTCACAAGGTAGGTTCGGAGCTGCATGGCCTTCCCCCAAAGGGTCCCCGGCGCCGGTGGGCGCCGGGGTTAGAAAGAAGAGAAAGGTGGAGAGGGTCTATTTGCCTCTCCTGCGCGCGCGGACCGCGACCACGCCGATGATGCCCACCATGGCGATCAGGAGCACGATCTCCGGACCGGGGATGTTCGTTCCGCCCAAGGGCTTGCAGGTTCCGTCGGTGGCCCGGTATTCGCCGGCCGGACAGGCCGCCGGGGTGGAGGCGATGGTCACCTGGAACCTGACCGGGATTGAAGTGTAGCCCGTCTTGGTCGCCGAGACCGTGACCTCCACCGGGGTGTCTTCCGCCACGGTGCCTGCGCGGAGGGCGACTGTCGGCAACGTCCCGGACGTCCCGCTCGACGGGTTGGCGGTGAGGCTCGTCGACCCGGTGTCGATGTTGACCGCGGCGTCGTTGACCTCGAACCCGTCCTGGTCCGTCACGGTGACCTCGAGCAGGAGCGTCCCGAGAGAGCCCGTCACGTCGCCGCTCGGCAGCGCGATCGTCACCGCCAGGAAGTTCTGTCCCGGCGGGAAGACCGTGATCTGCGACGTGCGTGACTGCGGATCGAACCCGGCGGCCGAGGCCGCCAGGTCGATGAGCACCGTCACCGACGCCGAGGTCGGGGTCAGCCCGAGGTTGGCGTTGTAGTTGACGACCGCCTGGCCCGTGGCATCCGTCGTCACGTTCAGGTCAGTGCCTGTGGTCGTCAGGTACGTGAAGTCCCCGGTGTTCGGGGTCTTCAGCTGGAAGCGCACCGTGGCGCCCGACACCGGGTTGCGGTCCTGGTCGAACACCGTGACCGTCACCGGCGCGACACCTTCCGAGGTCACCGCCGAGGGGAGGGTCGGCGTGATGACGATGCGCTGGTCGCTCGGCGGGCGGATCCCCTGCAGGCTGTAGAAGTTCCAGATCGTCCCCGACGACACCGTCCAGTTCACGTAGCGGTCCTGGCGGTAGCCCTCGATGTTCGTCCGGTAGTACAGGACCTCGTAGGGGCGGTTGTTGGCCAGGTTCACCTGCGCGTCGAAGATGTACTGCTGCCGCAGGGTGCGGTTCAGCTCGGCCCTCGAATTGTCAATCAGCGTGTCGAAGGGGCCGTCATCGTAGCCGGGGTAGTTCTGGCCGGCCGGGCCGTTCGAGCTGTGGAAGAAGCTGAACAGGTAGTCCGGGTCGGTCCCGCCGATGCGCCAGCCGAGGATGTACTGGTCGAAGTTCCGGGCGTCGAGGCGTGCCACGATCTCCCCGAACGCGAGCGGCGTGGAGACATAGTTCAGCCCGACCGTGCGCAGGGAGTCCGCGATCATCTGGCCGGCCGCCGCGCGCACGGGGTCGTAGTCGGCCTGCGGCGTCAGGATCTCCGTCACGCGCGTCCCGATGACCGGGAGGCTGCGGCATCCTCCCGGGTTGTCCCTGGTGCAGTCCCCGGGCGGGTCGGTCGTCCCCCAGGCATCCAAGAGGTTCCGGGCGAGCGTCGGGTCGAAGCGGGGCTTCGGGATCCCGTCGTTGTACCAGAAGGTGTTCGCCGGGCTGATCGTGCCGTGGCCGATCACACCGAAGTTCTGGAGCAGGTTCTGCACGATGGACTTCTTGTCCACGAGGTGGGAGATGGCCTCGCGCAGGGGCTGGCCGACGTCGACCCCGGCGCCGTTGTACCCGTAGGGCTCGCGTCGCATGTTGTAGGCCATGTAGAAGAAGCCCGGCTCCGGGTTCGCCTCGACGGCGATGTTCACGTTGCCCAGCATGTCCGGGACGAACTCGGCGGGGATGTTCCAGTGGTAGAAGTCGATCTCCGCGCGGCCGAGGGCGAGGACGCCGAGAGTCGTCGAGCGGTAGATCTTGAACAGGATCCCGTCGATGGTCGGGAGGTTCATGTACGTCGGGATGTACGGGTCGACGAGCAGCGGCGGGTTCTTCTTCATGTCATAGCCGATGAAGAAGTCGGGGTTCGTGTTGACCTTGGCGAAGGAGCCCTGCGCCCAGGTCTCGAAGACGAACGGCCCCATGCCGATCATGTCCGCGTCCGTCGGTGCCCAGGACTCCGCGGCGGCGTAGTTGAAGGCCGCCGAGCAGCCCGTCGGGAGGTCCGTCGCGCCCGGCGGGATTCCGCGCCCTGCCTTCGTCGTGTCCACGTAGGCCCCGGAGGCCGTGGCCGGGTAGACCATGCAGCCGAAGTCGGTAGAGTGGAGGTTGGGCACTACCGGAGAGATGCCGCGCTCCCCGAACTTGGTCCAGACGTGCTCGGGCCACAGCCCGACCGCCATCGTGGATTCGTAGAACAGGGCGAACGAGGTCTTCATCGTGAAGCGCACGGAGGCGCGCAGAGACTCATCGCCAACGGCCGGCGCCTGCCAGTCCGTACCGCTGCCCGCGACCACGATGTCGATGTTCATGCGGCGGTTGTTCGTGAAGTCGTCGTCCATGATCACGCGCAGGTCCGTGTTGTACCGGGGGTTCAGCGCGTACAGGTGGTACGTGAACAGCATGTCGTAGAGGTCCACCTGGCGGCCGTCGTGGAAGTAGACGCCGTTGAAGTCGTAGAAGGCCGTCACCTGGAGGGCGCAGCCGTTCGCGACGTTGCACGGGTTGCCCGCGGAGTCGGGGTCCTCCTTGAGGAACTTGCCGTACTCGTCCCGCTGGAAGGTCCCGTCGCCGTCCGCGTCCACGCCCTTCACGATGTAGGGCACCAGTTCCTTGGTGACCGGGTGGCTCTGCAGCACCCCGTCGTGGAACCGGCCATGGACGTCGGACGTCCAGACGTCGTTCGCGATCGCCGGCAGCGGATTCCGCGTCTTCATCTCATCCTGACCGCCAACGACGAGGATCAGCTCATCGGCCCTCGTTCCCACATCACCGGCGACCGAGCCCCGCGGGATGCTGACGAACAGCACCGCCAACATCGCGAAGACCAGGGTCACCGACGCCAGTCGCACTGCCCTCTCGGACATTCTGTTTTCCTCCTACACCCACGCTCCAAGCGCGTGTGCTCGTGACGACCGGGTCCGAACCTCGTACACCGGCACTGTCACTGAGTCCTCGGGAGGGTGGGGAGGTTATTAAAGCCGTATGGAGCGCGCTTTGGTAGGTTATATAACAATGTTGGTGCACGGTTGGTAGGGCCGCATGATGGATCGTGACAGGCCTTCGCACCAATCACTTTAGGCCTGTTGACCGCTTCCTTCTCCGCATGCGTTGGTGGGCGTTCGTCGTCGCGCTGGCGGTCCTCATCCCCCTCCCCTGGGCCCCTCCCGCCCAGGCCTTGGTGCTCGTGTCCGGGGACATCACCGTCGACACCGTGTGGACCCCCGCGGAGACGTACCTCATCGTGAACGACACGACGGTCCTTCCCGGGGTGGACCTGACGGTCGAGGCGGGGACCACGGTGCTCTTCCAGACGAACCACACCTCGAACGACTTCCCCCAGCTCAAGCTCACGGTGCGCGGGAACCTCCGGGTGCTCGGAGCCCCGGGCCTGCCCGTCCGGTTCACGTCGGACCATCCGGACCCGACGCGGGGCGACTGGGACTCCCTCCGGCTCGTGAACACCCGGGACGCGGTGATCGAGCACGCGGTCATCGAGTACGCCCTCATCGGCCTCCTCCTCGACAACGCCACGGCGAGGATCGCCAACACGAGCTTCCTCGAGTCCTCGATCGCGGGGCTCGAGCTCTTCGACGCCAGGAGCGAGGCCACGGTCGTGGACTCCCTGCTGAGCGCGAAGGACGTGGGCGCCACGTTCATCCCGAACCAGCGCCAGGGCGCCATCGTGTTCCAGGGGACGGCGACGTTCCGGAACAGCACCTTCGCGGAGAACCTCGTCGGCCTGTTCTCCCTGGAGGGGTCCACCGTGGTGCTCGAGGACACGGTGATCGAGAACGGCTGGAACGGCATCACCGCCGTCGGGACGGACCTGACCCTGCGGGACAGCGTGATCCGCAACAACGGCGTCGAGGGGTTCGGCGGCGTCGGGATCAAGCTCTCCACGGGGACGCGCGCGGTGATGCGGGGCAACGTGATCGAGGACAACGGGTTCGGCCTCTCGATCGAGTACGGGGCGCGCGCGAGCGTGGGGCTCTCCTCCAACAACACGGTCAACGGCATCCCCCTCGAGTCGATCTACTACGTGGGGCGGTCCGACGAGGTCGTCACCGGTGTCGTCATGGACTCCGGGCATTCCGGGGTGGACCCCGGGCACCCCTCGGGCTACCGGGGGAACGCCTCCTTCGAGGGGCACCTGACCTTGTACGACTCCCGGAACCTCCTCTTCGACAGGGTGACGCTGCGCGAGAACTTCCAGAACCTGCAGGCGGAGAACTCCACGTTCACCTTCGTCAACAGCAGCCTCTCGGACACGCCGCTCAACTTCGCGCAGCGCTTCTCCGGGGACGTCGTCCTCGGCCAGGTCTCCACTGGCCAGTTCTTCAACGTCGACTTCAACCGCACCGCCGTGACCGTGAACGACGACGTGTCCCGCCTCTGGGTGGGGAACTTCGTCCGCGGCCAGGCGCGCACGGAGACGGGCGACCCCCTGGGGAACGTGACGGTGGCGGCGAAGGTCGGCCCGACCGATTACGACACCGACACGACGGACCCGGCGGGCCGGACGCGGTGGCTCCGCGGGGTCCACGGCTACCACGCCAAGGTGCCGAGCCAGAGCCTCACCGCCTACACCGCCGTCGGCGCCGGGATCGAGGCGCGCTCGTCGGACGTCTTCCTCGACAACCCGCGGGGCCTCCCGTTGGACGTGCCCCGCACCGAGGTCTTCACCCGGCTGGACCGGACGCCCCCGACGGCCGTGGCGGTCTTCCCCCCGGACCGCTCGCTCGCGGTCCCCGTGGGATCCGCCGTCACGCTCCTCTTCAGCGAGCCCATGGACCCGGCGAGCGTCGCCGCCGCCCTGGCGGTCGATGGGGAGACCGTGACCAACCTCACGTGGCGGGACGGGAACCGGAGCCTGAGCTTCGAGATCGTCGGGATGGAGGCGGGCACGACCTACATCGTCTCCCTCTCGAACGAGGCGCGGGACGTGGCGGGGAACCGGGTCACCCCGGTGACCTTCTCCTTCACCACCGCGGCGCGCGCGCGTGGCTTCGAGCTCCTCCCCGTCGCCCTGGTGGCGGTGACCCTGCTCGCCGTCGGCCTGCTGATCGCCGCGTTCTCGTGGTCACGGCGACGGGACGCCGCGCGGGAGCAGGAGGGCGACCCCCGCCGCGGCGGCGAGGAGGACGGCGGCGAGGACGCCGATCGTGACCGGGGCCGGCGGCCAGATCCAGTCGCGCGTGACGAAGTAGACGGCGACGAGAAGGACGACTAGGGTGGCGACGCTCCCGAGGAGGTACGCCGTGGAGGCGCCTTCCAGCGGCCAGTCCTGGCGCCCGCGGGGGAACCGGATCGCGATCAAGGCCATCGCCGTCATCAGGATCCCGATGAGCGCGAGCGCGACGGTGAGCGCGTTCACATGCGGACGCTCCTCCGCTGCGAGAACTCATGGGCCTCCGCGAGCGCCTCGAGGGTGACCGAGGGACGGACCCGGGCGAGGCCCGCCTCGATGTGGGTGAGCCGCAGCACGGGGGCGCCTTCGCGCACCGCGGCCATCTTGGCCTCCTCCATCGCCGCCACGAGGTCCCCGCTGCTGTAGCCTTCGAGGCGTGCGGCGAGCGCGCGCAGCGTCTCCGGGGGGAGGATCTCCGTGGGGATGCCGCCCAGCCTGGACTCCAGGATGCGGAGGCGGCCCTCCGCGTCCGGCGGGGGGACGTAGAACGCCCGCTCGAACCGCCCCATCCCGAAGAGGGCGTCCGGGAGCGCCGCGGGCCGGCCGGTGGTCGCCACGACGAGGAGACGCTCCCGCGGCCCCACCCCGTCGAGGAGCGCGAGGAACTGCGTGAGCAGGGGCCTCGCCGGCCCCTCGCCCGCCAGGTGGTCCACGTCGTCCACGAGGACGAGGGCGGGGGTGTTCTCCCGCGCGAGGTAGAACAGGCGACGCATCTCCGACGCCGGGTCCGCGGCGGCGAGCAGGAGGGGGACGCTCAGGACGTGGAGCGAGGCGCCGAGCTCCGTGGCGGTGGAACGCAGGAGATGCGCCTTCCCGACCCCGCGGGGCCCGAAGAGGAGCACCCCACGGGCGGCCCGCATCTGGAAGTCCTGGAGGCGCTCGGGCTGGCGCAGGGCGAGGTCCAGGTAGGCGGTGAGGTCGCGGCGGGCCGCGTCCAGCCCCGCGACGGCGGAGGCCGGCGCCGAGGTGCGGTCGCGGAAGTGGACCTTCCGCTCGTACCCGAGGCGAAGGCGCTCGTACTCCTCGATGCCCGCGATCGAGATGGACGGCCTCGCCCCCTCCAGGACCGCGGCGAGGTCGGCGCCGGAGATGGGTTCGGTGACGCCGGAGGCGAGGGAGCGCTTCATCGCCCGGCGCGCCGCCTCCGTGACGACGTTGGCCAGGTCGGCGCCGGAGAAGCGCTCCGTGCGCTCCGCGATGGCCTCCAGGTGGAGCGGCTTCGCGGTCGGGCGGCCGCGGAGATGGACCTGGAGGACCTCCTTCCGCTCCGCGCGGTCCGGCGGGGGCACGTAGATGATCTTGTCGAAGCGTCCGGGGCGCAGCAGGGCCGTGTCCACGAGCTCCGGCTTGTTCGTCGTTCCCACCATGATCATGCCGGGGGTCTTGTCCATCCCGTCGATCTCCGCCAGGATCATCCCGAGGAGGCGCGGCGTGACGTCGTCCCCGGCGTACAGGTCGCGCGACTTCGCGATCGCGTCGATGTCGTCGATGAAGATGATGCTCGGCCGCCGCTCCCGCGCGACGCGGAAGAGCTGGTCGATCTTCGCCTCGCTCTCCCCGTACCACTTGCTCATGATGTCCGACGACTTCACCGTGAACATCTCCACGTTGAGCTCGCCGGCGAGCGCGGTCATCAGGAGCGTCTTCCCGCACCCGGGCGGCCCGAACAGGAGGATGCCCCGGGCGGGCTGGACGCCGTACACCTGGGCCACCTGGGGGTGGAGCAGGGGCACGAGGATGGACTCCTTCAGGTCCGCCTTGACGTCGGAGAGCCCGCCGACGTTCCTGAAGGAGCCCCGGGCCTCGGGCAGATCGGCCAGCCGCGTCCCCACGTGGCCGAGCCCTTCGCGGGCGACGAAGTACTCGCGGAAACGTTCCTTCGCGTCGAAGCCGAGCGCGATGCAGCCCACGATCACCGCCACGAGCAGGAGCGGCAACAGCGCGCCCACCGCGTCCAGCGGGACCCCCAGCGCGAACGCGCTCACGAAGAAGCCGCCGACCAGGAGTGTCGACGTGAGCGCCGACACCGTGAGCCAGGACCCGATCGAGAACTTGCCCTTCGCGAACGCGGACACGAGGTACACCGCCGCGCACCAGACCGCGACCTGGACGAAGGGGAGGAGGCTCGCGCCCAGGTTCGCCCCGAGGACCGAGGCCATGACGTCCGGCTGCGCCTGCGTGACGCGGAGGAGGCTCGTGACGATGTCCTGCGGGACGAAGCGGGCGTCCGCGGGCTCGTTGAGGACGAGGAAGCTGGCGGGGTGGGGGGCGCTGACGAGGAACCCGAAGACCTGGAAGTTCCCGCACGTGACGAGCAGGGTGAGGAGCACCCCGGAGACGGCGGTGACGCTCACCGCCAGGAAGGCAGGGAAGAGCAACGCGGCGAGGAGGGGCGGGGCGAACCCCAGCCCGAACCGAGCGAGGAAGACCGTGGCCATGACGAGGAAGGAGAACTTCCAGTCGAAGAGCGCCGCCAGGGAGAGCACGAGGGACAGCACGAGCATGAGCAGCCCGAACTCCGCGCGCTGGAACGAGGCCGCCGCGGTGACGGCGACGGAGAGCAGGATGAGGGAGAGGACGGGGAAGCGCAGGGAGATCGCCCCGATGACGAACGCGATGAACAGCGTCATCCACAGCGGGTAGAACGGGATCCAGGCCGCGCCGAAGACCGCCAGCGAGAAGAACGCGGCCGTCCGCGTGAGGACGGGGCGGGAGCGCTCCTTCGTCATCAGCCCCTCCAGCGTCTTCGCGTCGAGGCCCGGGATCAGGGTCGGGAGGAACCCGCGGCGGGGCTTCGCGCGCGCCTTCGACGCCACCGCCATCCTAGCCCTCCTTCCGCCCGCGGGACCGCTGGCCGAGCCCGAAGCCGACGGAGAAGGCCACCGCCACCGCGGAGGCGAGGAGGAGCCCGACGATGACCTCGCCCTGCGGGTAGAGGTCCGGCGGGTTCGCGGTGTAACGCTCCACCGAGAGGGAGTAGTTGTGGATCGAGGAGACCATGGGCTGGTTCGAGAGGTCGTACGCGATCACCCAGAAGCGCACCGTCGTCCCCGCCCGGTACCCGGGGATGCGCGCGGTGAGCGTGGCGTTCCCCGTCCGCTCGAAGGTGAAGCCGCCCTCCGACGGCGGGTTGTCGTAGTACGTGTACACGACCCAGAGGTGCGCCGTGGAGATCGTGACCTCGGGGAACACGGAGGTGATGTTCACCGCCACGGCCTCCTGCGGCTGCGGCTCCGCCGGGGCGAAGGTGAGGTTGACGTTCTCCTCGAAGGTCTCCCGCAGCCAGTTGCGGCTCACGACCTCGCCGAGCACCGTGTAGTTGTGCAGGAGGCTGCCGCGGGGGACGTTGAAGAAGTCGTAGGCGTCCACGCTGTACGAGATCACCGTCCCGTTCGGCCGCGGCGCCAGCGCCGGGGCGAAGAACCGGCGGCTGTTGCTGTTCGCCGCGGGCAGGAAGGTCTCCGAATAGGGACCGTCCTCGCGCGTCGTCCCCGGGAACCGCACGAAGTAGCGGAGCTGGGCGAAGCTGATGGCGATCTGGGGGTCCTTGACGGCGATGAAGATCTGGACGGAGTCCACCTCGGTGGGGGACGCCGGGTCGCGCGTGATCTCCACGTCCTCCTCGAAGGTGTCGTTGATCCACCCGCCGTCGGCGGAGGCGGGGGGGATGACGGGGACGAGGAGCAGCAGCGCGAGGAGCAGGAGTGGTCTTCTCATACGCGCACCGCGATCTTCTCTTTCCGGCGCAGCTTGATGCGGCCGCGGATCAGGTCGGTGATCCCGACGGCGGCGAAGCCGCTGAACAGGTAGCCGATGGAGGACGAGGACGGGAGCGCCAGGCTCGGCGGTGGCGGCGGGGGCGGCGGGTTCGGCGGCGGGGCCAGCGGGCCCCCGGCCGCGAACC
>Ga0209342_10001776_pt1 | contig 23895 bp, 20 predicted proteins | sample RifCSP16_2_FD_184023 | JGI IMG/M metagenome (GOLD analysis project Ga0209342, IMG submission 184023) | Soil microbial communities from Rifle, Colorado - Rifle CSP2_sed 16_2 (SPAdes) (version 2) | ecosystem: Environmental > Terrestrial > Deep subsurface > Rock core/Sediment | place: Rifle... | reverse complement strand
GCGGGATCCGGCCGACCCGATCGGATCCCGCTATCGCACGGTCGAGATCGCATCACCTTCGGAGACCCGGCGCCGACGGGTCTTCCCGTGGCGGGCGGTGCGCGATCGATTCCTTCTCCTGATCGAAATCGGCGCGCTGATTGGCCTGGTATTGGTCGTCGTCGGCATCGAGCAGACGCGGCAGGAGCTAAACCGCGACGTGGCCGTTGCGCGAAATATAGGACAACCCTCGGCCGAGCCGACGCCAGTGATCCGCGCCGTGGTGCTGCCGAGCGGCCACAAGCCTCCGACGTCGCCCGGCGGCGCGGCGCCCAACTTCGATGAGATTCCGGCTCATTTGCGCGCCTACGTGCAGTCGGTGACACCACTCCCGATTCCGACGCGTGGTCCCGGACAGCCGACGCGCATTGTGATTCCGGCGCTGGGGGTGGACGCCAATGTCGTGCCGGGAACCGACTGGGAACAGTTGAAGAAGGGCGTTGGGCACTACCTCAACACGGCGAACCCAATATCTCGCGGAAACTTGGTGCTGGCTGGGCACAACGATGTCTTCGGCGAGATATTCCGGGATCTGGACAAGCTCAAAGTCGGCGACGAAATCATGGTCTATTCGGTCGATCGGGCTTTCCGCTACATCGTCACCGAAACGCGCATCGTCGAGCCAACGCAGGTGGAGGTCATGGATCCGACGAGCGAGCCGACGGCGACGCTGATTTCGTGTTACCCCTACCTGGTCGATACCCAGCGCATCGTCGTGTTTGCTGCCCTGCAATCGTGATCCTCTCACAAGGAAATTCCCAATGGCGAAGAAAACGACTCGACAACGCAAAGAACTTTCGAGGCAGCGCGCCGTGCAACAGGCGGCTGCGAATGTTACGGCGGGAATTGTGCAGCCCGCTTCGCCAGCGCCTTCCCTGAGCGACGCCGAAGGGTCGACGCCGACGCTGGCCCCGGCCGTTCGCACCGGGGTCGACCCTTCGGCTGCGCTCAGGGCAGGCGTGGGCGAGGAGTATGCCTACGTTCGCTCCGATCTACGGCGTATTGCGATTCTGGCTGCCGCCATTGTCGCGCTCCTCGTCGTGCTCTCGCTTGTGATTGCCTGACCCCGCGCCGCCCTCACCCCTGACCCCTCTCCCCCCGCACACAGCAGGCGAGGGCAGGCCGTCGAAGACGACAGGAGAGGGGGACGGGGGTGAGGTCACACGATGACGTCCTCCAACGGCTCGGCACGCTGGCGGGCGGGCGCGATTCTTGCCAGGCTGACACGCATCGTCACTTGCAGGACGCTCGCGATCCAGAAGTTGCCGCCAGTGAGCGCGAAGAACGTCGCGCTGCCCATCCCGAGCAGGGCGCTGGACACGGAGATGCGGCTCACGCACCCTGAGCGGAGCGCAGCGGAGTCGAAGGGCGCGCGCCGACCGGCCAACAGCGCCTCGGCCGCGGCGAGCGCGATTCCGAGCAGCGCGGCCCGGCCTGCGTCACCCCACAGCACCATCGGCAGCGCGCGATAGAACGACCAGTGCACTTCCGCGTATATCCCGTCGCGAATCGAGTGCGCGACCGACGCGTCGCTGCTTGCGCCCGTGCTTGCCCCCCGCCCAGCGGGGCGCGCAGCGGGGTCGATCTCCAGCGCCTCCGGCGCGCAGCCCCCGGCGCGCCGTATCTGCCATGTCAGCAACCGGACGGTCAGCAGCGTGAGCAAGCCCAGTGCAATCGCCTGGCCGAGTGCGCGCATCCATTCCTCCGCGGTCCATCCCAGAAGGAGGTCGGGCGCTGGCGATCCCTGTAGGCCGACGTCGCTCGGGGCGAAAGCGCCGGTCAGCAGCGCCAGGTATGGCACGCCCAAGAAGTAAACGAACTGCGCGCCTTCCAGCAGCCATGGCCCTGGCGGCGAAGCGCGCAATGCCGCGCCGCTGCGTGAGGCAGCCAGGCGCGCCGCAACGACGTACAATGCGACAGATCCAGCCGTCCAGGCGATGAGCGCGCTCAGGCGGATTCCTCACTTGAGGGGCATGACCAGTGTGACGTGCGTGCCTTCCCCCGGCGCAGAAGCGACGGAGAGGGCGCCCTTGACCAGCGCCGCGCGCTCGGTCATGTTGACCATGCCGAGGCTGCCACGCTGATCATAGGATTTCTGCACGGCCTGCACCTCGAAACCAATCCCGTCGTCGCGGACCTCGGCGGTGAGCTGCGAGGAGTCTTCGTGGAGGTTGATCCAGATGTGGTGCGCCTGGGCATGCTTGCGGGCGTTGCCGACGGCCTCTTCGACGATATAGAAGATCGCGCCTTGGGCGTCTTTACTAACGCGGTCGGTGATCCGGCCAGCCTCCAGGATGATCTCGACCGAATCGTCCGTCTCTCTCAATTTCTGCACGTACTGCTCGAGCGCCGGCACCAGCCCCTGCGTCTCCAGGACGAGCGGTCGCAGCGTGAAGAGCATATACCGGATCTCTTTGGTCGTCCTGCGGGCGAGATCCTCGATCTTTTCGATTTCTTCTTCGGCGCGCGCCGGACTGCGCTTGAGCAGCGTGCGCGTGTAGTTGAGCCGCATGGCGATGGCAGCCACGTTCTGCGTCGGTCCATCATGCAGATCGCGGGCCAGCTTCTTGCGCGCGTCTTCTTCGATGTCGACGATGCGATTCTTCTCTTCTTGAAGCTTCTGGTAAAGTTGTGCGTTCTGAAGGGCGATGATAGCCTGCGAAGCGACGACGGTGAGCAGCTCCAGGTGATCCGGCGTGAACACGTTGGGTTCGGGGCTGCCGAAGACGGCCACACCGTACGATTCAAAGCCGGCGCGCAGGGGCACGACCACGGCCGTCACGCATCGATGCAGCGCGACGAAAGTCGCCAGGTCCGGGTCGCCCTTCGGGTCCTGGCAAATGATAGGCTCGGCCGATTGGAGAGCCTGTGCGATCGTGCCGCTCGGCGCGGCCAGGCGGGCCGCTTCGTCGCGCGCCGTGAGCCGGCGCGAGGCGCTCACCACCAGGCCGTCTTCGGTAAACAGCATGATCATGCTGACGAGGCGCTGCGCCACGGAACCGAATTCGCGCAGTCCCATCGCGCCGACGTCGAGCACCGCCTCCAGAATGCGCTCGTAAGACAGCGTCGCGCTCAGCGTGGAGGCCATCTCGAAGATGGCGCGGGCTTGTTCGCGCCGGGTGCGCAACTGGCGCAGCTCGCCTTCAGCCTCGGTGCGCATGGCCTGCAGCACCAGGTCTTTCACCCGCCCACCGATCGTCCCTGACACGGTCGCCGCCACTCCGAGGATGAGGAGTGTTCCCAGCGCCTGGAGGACTTGCTCTCCGGCCAGGTCCCGGCTGATCATCTTGAGCGCCACGTAGGCGCCCATGATTGCGCCGGCCGTGACGACGTTGAATAGCCAGCCGAAGCGCAAGGCTGACGTGATGATCGGGAAGATCGCGTAGAAGATGAGCGGGCTTGTCATACCCGGATCGAACGAGATTAAGATGATGGCCAGCATCGTGTCAACCGCCAGCGCGATCAACGGCACCGGACGCGGGGACATGTCCACGGCCAGTGACAGGACGATGAGCAAGTTGCAGACACAGGCGACGATGACCGCAGCCAGCTGGAGAGGGGGCAGGCCCGACCCAGTCGCTTGGGCTTGAAGTGCGATCACGGTACCCGCAGTGATCAAGAGGAACCAACGCAGATTGGCGAGCCGACCGTCGATCTGGTAGAGAGGCTTGATCGTGCGCATGTCATCCGCCGCGACCGGAGTGGCTGTGAAGTGGAACGAATCAGCGCATCCGGATGCGCAGCATGGGCGAGTCTGAAAACAAAATGGCCGCAGCGCCCCTACGCTTGGCGCTCCCGCGGCCGCCGAGTGGGCGCGACAGGACTTGAACCTGTGACCCCACGGATGTGAACCGTGTGCTCTAACCGGCTGAGCTACGCGCCCGAGCGGTTTGCATTATAACATTCTCTCGCAGGCTTGGCAACACATATCCACTGGTTGTGTGCACGCAAATGTTGTCAGTCGTTACAGTGCTCGCCAAACCGCGTCCTCGCGGTTGGCCGCCCGCGGGGACGCGGGCGGTGAGCCACCTGACATGTTTTGCGTGCACACCACTGGTGATAATCCACTTTGACAACAATGCGCGCCTATGGTAAACTCGCTGCCAGTCAATCGAAGACTTGCGATGCTCTTATCCAGAGAGGCGGAGGGACCGGCCCTGTGAAGCCTCGGCAACCAGTCTGGATGTTAGAGAATCGAGGTTAGAGGTTGGAGCGCATGGCCTCCAACCGCCAACCTCCAATCTCCAACTTCCAAACCCGGTGCCAACTCCGGCAGACGTGAGTTCTGGAAGATGAGAGGTCGACGGTGATGCACATCACTCTGCCTCTTCTGCGTCGCGAAGAGGCAGGTTTTTTTGAGCCGCAGGTCTGAGAAATCTACTCTCAGGGGGAATTCCCGTGACCAATTCGTTTATGCGGTCGCCGCAGTTGTACTTCACGTCGGAGTCGGTGAGCGAGGGCCATCCCGACAAGATGTGCGACCAGATCTCTGACGCCGTTCTCGACGCCATGCTGAGCCAGGATTCGCGATCGCGCGTCGCGTGCGAGGTGTCGGCGACGACCGGCTTGATCGTCGTGATGGGCGAGGTGACCACTCAGGCTCACCTCGAGGTTCAGGATGTCGTGCGGCAGACGGTAGCTGACATCGGCTATACCGACGCCGCATACGGTTTCGACGCGCGCACCTGCGGTGTGGTCGTATCGCTTAAGGGCCAGTCGCCCGACATCGCCATGGGCGTCGATCGGGCCGCCGAGGCCAAGAGCGGCGAGATGACCGATTCGGAGATCGAGGCGGTCGGCGCAGGCGACCAGGGTATGATGATCGGCTTCGCCTGCGACGAAACGCCGGAATTGATGCCTCTTCCCATTGCCCTGGCTCACCGGCTTGTCAAGCGCCTGAGCCAGGCCCGCCGGAATGGCGAGATCGGGTGGCTCCGCCCCGACGCCAAGTCGCAGGTGACCGTCGAATATTCGTATGGGAAACCGAAGCGCGTGGATACGGTGCTCGTTTCGACGCAGCACGACGAGCGCGTGACGCATAAGCAGATTCGCGACGACGTGATCGAGCGAGTCATTCGGGAAGTCATTCCCGCCGATTTGCTCGATGCCAGAACCAAATACTACGTCAATCCCACCGGCCGGTTCGTCATCGGCGGCCCAATGGGTGACGCCGGCCTGACCGGCCGCAAGATCATCGTCGACACATACGGCGGCATGGCTCGCCATGGCGGCGGCGCGTTTTCGGGCAAGGATCCGACGAAGGTCGATCGCTCGGCGGCGTACTACGCTCGCTACGCAGCAAAGAATTTGGTCGCCGCCGGAGTGGCTGACCGGCTGGAGATCCAGGTATCGTACGCCATCGGAATGGCTCGCCCGCTGTCCATCATGGTCGAGACATTTGGCACCGGCAGGGTGCCGGAGGAGAAGATTCTGAGCATCCTTCGCGCCCACTTTGATTTCCGGCCGGGCGCAATCATCCAGAATCTCAATCTGCGCCGCCCCATCTATCGGCCGACCGCAGCCTATGGCCACTTCGGGCGCCACGATATTGAAGCGCCCTGGGAAGTGACGGACAAGGCCGACGCCATTCGGGCCGAAGCCGGATTGGAGCCGGCCCTCGTCGCCGCATAGTACCGCGCTCCCAGACGGCTCGAAGCCCGCTCGGCGACTACTGTCAGTGTGCCCCGAATCGGTCGGTTCGGGGCACAAGTGTTATGCGTCTGTTATGAAAGGCGGGGCCTCTGTTATGAGCCTTTTACAAATTGCTGGCATACTCCAAACATATCCGGCTCCTCAGAGTCCCAACTCGTAAAAGCCGGACGGCGTCACCGCCCCGCCAAGTTAAGCGATTATGCTGACATACCATGGGCGGCACCGGTGAGACTCTACTCCCCCGTGGGCCTCACCGGTTTGAAAGTCCCGCCTCCCCCCGGGCGGGACTTTGCTTTTGTCATACAATAAATTGAGCCTCAACAGGAAACTGTTGAGGCTCAATTCGCCTGCGTCCTGGGCTACACAGCGCGGACGTCAGCGGCGTGCAGGCCCTTTGGGCCTTCCAGCACGGTGAACTCCACCTGCTGGCCTTCGTTGAGGTTGCGGAATCCCTCACCCTGAATGGCCGAATAGTGGACGAAGACGTCCGGTCCGTTCGGCTGGGTGATGAACCCGTAACCCTTCGTCCGGCTGAACCACTTCACCGTGCCTGTGATGCGCTCGCTCATGAGCTTGGACTCCTTTCGTCCCCACGAAGTTTCTGTAGGGCAGAGCGCCCATCACGACGACCGCCGGCATACACCGCGCATTCGCCGTTGTGCTGCTTGCTGCCGACTACGTGGCTGAGTTTACCACCGGGGATTCATGCTGTCAAATTTAGCCGATACTCGCGCCAACCACTTTCCAATTCCCCCATGCTCCCCACAGTCATCCGTAGAAGGCGTGCCGCGCAAGCGGATCCTTACAGGACCGATTCGATCAGGAGGCAGGCGGCTCTGTGGCTGTTCGAGAGTTCCACATAAGGCGGGTCGATTTGGCGGCATTGCTCGATCGCGACCGGGCAGCGCGGATGGAAGCGGCAGCCGCCCGGCAGGTCGATCGGGTTGGGTGTCTCACCCTGTAGGATGATGCGCTCGCGACGCAGGCGCGGATTCGGGACGGGCACGACCGACAGCAGCGCCTTCGTGTAGGGATGCTGCGGATTGCTCAGCACGTCGCGCGCCGGGCCGATTTCGACGATGCGGCCGAGGTACATCACCGCGATGCGGTCGGCGAAGTACGCCACGGTGCCGAGGTCGTGTGTGATGAACAGCACCGAGATGCCGCGCGTCTGGCGCAGCTCGGTCAGCAGATTCAGGATTTCGGCGCGGATCGAAACGTCGAGCATCGACACCGGCTCGTCGGCCAGCAGCACGGTCGGCTCAAGCACCAGGGCGGCGGCGATCACGACGCGCTGTCGCTGCCCACCCGACAGTTCGTGCGGCAGCCGGTTGAAATACGACTCGGCGGGCTTAAGTCCGGCATCTTTCAACGCGCGCTTAACCCGATCGATCCTGTCTTCCCGGCTGCGCGCCAGGTGATGGACATTCAGCGGCTCGGCCACGATCTCAAACACCGTCATGCGCGGATTCAGCGACTCGTACGGGTCTTGAAAGACCATCTGGATCTGCCGCCGCATCTGCTTGAGATCGAACGTCGCGACATCCTGGCCGCAGAAGTGGATCGTGCCGCCGCTTGGCTGTTCCAGGCCCATCAACAGCTTGGCCGTGGTCGTCTTGCCGCAGCCGCTTTCGCCCACCAGCGCCAAGATTTCGCCCGGCTGCACCTGGAACGAAATATCGTCTACCGCGTGAACGCTGTGAGCCGATCGTCTGCGGAATGAGGCCAGCAGTCCACGTGAGATCGGGAAGTGCTTACGCAGACGAGTTATTTCAAGCACGGGAGTGGGGTTCATGGCAACGAAGTGGTAGGATGAATCGGTAATTGCTCAGTGACCAAATGGCACGCAACCCAATGACCCGGCTTCACTTCGCGCAGCGGCGGATCGGCCGTGACACACTTGCCGATTCGTACCGGGCAGCGCGGCTCGAAGCGGCAGCCGGCCGGCAGCGCATGCAGGCGCGGCGGATAGCCTGGGATCGCCACGAGTTTGCCTTCGGGCTGCGTCAGATCGGGAAAGGCTGCGAGCAGCAGTCGAGTATAGGGATGCAGCGGCTCATTGTAAATGGCGTCCACGTCGGCATATTCGGCCACCTTGCCGCCATACATCACCAGCACCCGATCGCACATCTCGGCCACCACGGCTAGGTCATGCGTGATCAGGATGACGGCCAGCCCGAGTTCGCGCTGAAGCTTCTGCAGCAGGTCAAGGATCTGAGCTTGGATCATCACGTCCAGCGCGGTGGTCGGTTCGTCGGCGATGACCACATCGGGCGTGCAGGCCAGAGCCATCGCGATCATTGCCCGCTGGCGCATGCCGCCCGAATACTGGTGTGGATATTGATCCTGGCGCGACGAGGCAATGCCAACCATGTCCAGCAATTGGCGGACGCGCTGATCGAGCGCGTGGTTGTCGAGCCGCCCACCCACCAGGCCGTGGCGCCGGATCGATTCGGCGATCTGATCGCCCACCGTCCGCACCGGATTAAGTGCGTTCATCGCGCCTTGAAAGATCAAACTGATCTTACTCCAGCGCACCCGCTGCATCTCGGAGTCGGGCAGGCGCAAAAGATCGCGTCCTTCCAGCAGGACTTGACCCTTGACAATCCGGCCATTAGGTGGCAGCAGTCGCATCAACGCGAGCATCGTCGTCGTCTTGCCGCAGCCGCTCTCGCCGACCAAGCCCAGGGACTGGCCGCGATCCAGGGTGAACGAGACATCTTCGACGGCGTGCATTACGCCGTCGTCGGTCAGGAAGTGGGTGGACAGGTTTTTGACTTCGAGTAACGGCGCAGGCGAGGACATATTATCGATCCGCCAGTCGAGCGCGATCGAGGCAGGGTCATTTCCCAGACGGCGCGGGTTGAATTTCATTCGGAATCGCTACCATTTTGTCTGTGCTGGACAGGTGATGCGCCTTCAAGCGTGGATTGAAGATTTCTTCCAGCACGTTGCCGAGCAGGGTGCAGGCCAGCACCACCCACACGATCCCCAGGCCGGGCAGCACCAGCGCCCACCACGCCCCGGCGCTCATCGCGCTGCGGGTGAAAGCGAAGTTGAGCATGCTCCCCCAACTGATGACTGTCGGATCGCCCAGCCCCAGGAAAGCCAATGATGACTCGGCCAGGATCGACAGCGAGATGATCAGCACGGTGTTCGCCAGCAGCAGCGGCAGGACGAGCGGCAGGATATGGTGCCAGATGATATGCAGATTGCCGGCGCCAATCGCCCGCGCGCGCGTGACGAATTGTCGCTCTTTGACCGACAGCACTTGCGAGCGAACCAGCCGGGCGGTGCTGCTCCAGCCGAGCAGGCCGATGACGAGAATGATGTTGATCAGGCTTTGGCCCAGCAGCGCCACCAGCACAATCGCCAGCGGCAGAAACGGGATGACCAAAAAGATATCGTTGATCCGCATCAGGAAGTTGCCCAGCCGCCCGCCGTAAAATCCGGCGATCAGGCCAACTGCTCCGCCGACGAACAGCGAGATCAGCGAAGCGGCAAACCCGACGATCAACGAGACGCGCGAACCATAGATGAACGCCGACAGCACGTCTTTGCCGGCGTCGTCGGTGCCGAAGGGGTGAGCCGCGCTGGGCGGCGCGTAAATATCTTCGACCTTGACCCTGACGCGGGCATAAGGATCGGTCGGCGCGATCAGCGGCGCGAACACGGCGATCACGATCGCCGCCGCCAGCATGATCAAGCCCAGTAAGCCCAGGCGGTTGTGGCGGAACGCACGCCAGAAATTCTTGAAGCCGCCGCGCCAACGCGAGAATCGGTTCATGGGACTACTCCGCCTTCACGCGCGGATCGAGATAGGTGTACAGCAAGTCCATCAACAGGTTGGCGAAGATGACGCTGATCGTCACGACCAGAAACGCCCCTTGCAGCACGGGGTAATCTTTGCGCGCCACCGCCTCGACGATCGCCAGGCCGACGCCCGGCCACGAAAAGACCCGCTCTAACTCGACCGCGCCCGAAACCGTAAAGCCCAGGTTCAACAGCACCAGCGTCACCATCGGCAGCATGGCATTCTTCAGCGCGTGGTCTTTCAGAATTTGAAAGTTCGTCAGGCCCTTGGCTTTGGCGGTGAGGATATAGTCTTCCGAGAGAACCTCCAACACGGAGGCGCGCATGACGATCATGTACTGGCCCAGCAGCACGATGGCATACGTCAGCGAGGGCAGCAGCCAGTGCCGGGCAACGTCAGCCAGTTCTTCTCCGAAATTGGCGTACGTCAGGCCGGTCGTGCGCATCCCATTGACCGGCAATCCGAATGCGCTGCTGCCGAGCATAAACATCAGGATACCGAGCCAAAACGTAGGCAACGACCAGGCCGTCAGAGAAAAGATCAAGGCCGAAGTGTCGAGCCGGGTCTTTCGCTTCCAACCGGCCACCAAACCCAATAAGGAACCCAGGATGATGGCGAAAAGTTCCGCGCCCAGCAGCAAGATCACGGTGTTGCCGATCCGCTCGCGCAGGATGTCGGCGACTGGGCGCTTCTGATCGTAAGAGATGCCCAGATCGCCTTTGAACAGGTTGCCGATGTAGATGAAGAGCTGGGTGTCGAATGGGTTGACGGCGCACAGGCTGGCCTCGAATACCATCTGCCCTTTGAAGCAATTGATCACCGGCTTATCCAGCCCGAAGCGTATACGCTGGGCCTCGATCATTTCCGGCCGGACGCGCGGGTCTTTGAGGCCGGCCTTGGCCGGATCGCCGGGAATGACGCGAAAGAGGAAAAAGTTGATGAGGAGGACAATGAAGATGGTCAGGAGCGATCCGGCCACCTTGCGTAACACATAGCCGCGTCGTCCCATGTTCATGTTCCCTTTGGAGGACAGCGCCAGAGCTAGCGCTCCGCCGCGAACAACAAGGTATTCCCCCTCTCCTAGCGACATCCGTTTAGTCGTTAGGAGAGGGGGTTAGCGGATGAGGCGGCCTACCGCACCGGCTCCACGTTCGACAGCGAGAGCGGATCGTCCAGCGACAACAGGCCGCCCTCTACGTAAACGTAACCGGTGAACTTGTCGCTGCGGTAAGCCATCACATTGTTCTGGTAATACGGAATGATATACGGCACATCCTCGAGCGCGATCTTCTGCATCTCCCAGATGATCGCTTTGCGCGCTTCGTGATCGACCGCCGTCGACTGGTCCACAAAGAGCTGATCGTAGACCGGGTTGGAGTAGCCTGTCTCGGAGAAACCGTTGTCGATATTATCGGTCCTCAGCACGTCTAGCAGCCAGGCCGGGTCAGGATCGGCGCCCCAGCCCCACAGGAGCACGTCGTAGTCGAAGGCCGGGCAGCAAGCCGCCGTGACCGTGTCGGGTTCCAGCACCTGGACGTCGATGGCGACGCCGACTTCGGCCCACATCGCCTTGAGCAAGTCGCCTTCACGGGCACCGGTCACGATGTCCGAGGGAATCAGGAAGCGGAACTGGAGCGGCTGGCTGCCGTCAGGCATCTCGCGCACGCCGTCGCCGTCGGTGTCCTTGTAGCCGGCGTCGTCCAGCATCTTGTTTGCCAGATCGACATCGTAGGCGTAGTCTTCGAGCTCGCTGTTGAACCAATCACCCAGCGAGCGCGGCACCAGGCTCAGACCGGGCGTGCCCAGACCAAGCAGGGCTACGTCGATAATCTGCTGCTTGTCGGTGGCGTGCGCCAGCGCCTGCCGCACGACCTTGTCTTTGATCGCTGGATGGCCGGAGCATACGCCACCCTCCGCTGGGCATTTGTCGTCCGGCACGACGTTGAAGATGATGTCGCGCAGGCTGCGGCTGCCGCCTACCTGCACCGTGATATTGGCCTCCTGCTTCAGCGAGGCAATCGTCGTCTGCGGCACGTCGGTGATCAGATCGGCCTGGCCTTCGCGCAGCGCCTGCACCAGCGCGTCCGAGCTTTCATAGGTCTGGAAGATGACCCGGTCGATCTTGGGCGGATTGAGATAATGATCGGTGTTGGCCGCCAGCTCGATCGACTGGTCGCGCACGTAATTGACCACTTTGAACGGGCCGGTACCGATCATCTCCAGGTTTTCAAACTTGATCGCCTCGTCGAAGGCGATACCTTCCCAGACGTGCTTGGGCAGCGCATACAGGAACAGCACCTGGGATTCCATGTTGCCGATGGGCGCGCCCAGCGTGATCACCAAGGTGGAATCGTCGGTCGCTTCGACCTTTTCGAAATTCAGCGTGTAAGTATTAAGATACGGGAACTCCTCGTGATCCTTGTAGAACTGGATGGTGAAGGCCATATCCTCGGCGGTGAAATCGGTGCCGTCGTGGAACTTCACACCCTCACGCAGGTGGAAAGTCCACACTGTGCCATCGTCCGACACCTCCCAGCTCTCGGCCAGTTCGGGATAATACTTGCCGCTCAAATCGAGGCCGATCAGGGTGTCGTACGTCAGCTCGTAGATCGTGTACGCTTCGCTGAGCAAACCGGCCGCCGGGTTGAGCGAGTCCGGCGCGCCGGACCATCCGATGCGCAGGATGGCCGGCTCTGGTGTGGCGGGCGGCGGCTCGGTGCGCGGCGGCGGTTGTGTCGCCTGGGGCGCAGGCGGCTGAGTCGGCGCGGGTGTCTGGGCTGGTCCGCAGGCAGAAACGATCAATGCCAGAGCCAGCACGAGCGTCAAGTACCACTTACGGGTAGACATGTGACTCCTCCTTGTTGTGTGTTGACCTGTACGGTCGTGTGTAGTGAGCGCCATGCGCGGGCTTGCATGGCCGGATCGACACATAGTATAAATTTAATAGGCGTTCGCTGCAACTTTCACGGCGCAGTGCTCCGCACGTCTTACACCAGGAAATGCCTGGCCGGACGCTCCTCGACTAAGATACGTCGGTCGATCTTGAAAGGTTCAATAGGGCTGCGCGTCGATCCCTCGATCGCCAGCTCGCCGAGTATCTTCCCGAAAAGAGAGGCGAACTTGAAGCCGTGCGCCGCGCCGAGCGCGACCAGCACGTGCGGATGGCCGGGCAGGCAATCGATCACGAAATCGCGGTCGGGCGGCATCGTGTACAGGCACGTCTTGGTCGTGATGACCGGGCCGAGCGCGGTAGGGATGTGCTTCGCGAGGAAGTCTTCGACGCGCTTGAAGGCGGCCTGGTTGACTTCGAATGTGCGCGTGTCGGGCGTGACCTCTTCGCCGCCGACGTCCTGCGCGGCCTTGGGGCCTGGCTCGCCGTAGGCAGGGAAGCCGTAGAAGCACGGATCGTCCATCCAGATCCAGATCGGAAAGCGATCAGGCGCGAAATCGGCGGCGCGCGGCGAAGCAAAGTAGGTGACCTGCTCTTGTGTGATCGTCAGCGGCACGCTTCGCGTCATCTCGAAGTGCGCGAGCAGTTGATTCGTCCAGGCGTCGACGGCGAGGATCGCTTTTCGGCAGCGATATGTCTCGCCGCCCGCGATGACCTCGATCTCGCCGCCGGCATCGCGCATCGACGTGACGGGCGTGTTGTCGCGAAGCGTCGCCCGGTATTCGCGCGCCATGCGAATGTGCGCCGCGTTGCACTTCGCTGCCGGCGCGATGCCACCGTCGGGTTGATACAGGCCGTGGATGTCGTCGGTCAGGCGGAACTGCGGCCAGCGGCGCGAAGTCGAGACCGCCGGTCTTGACAATCAGTTTTTCGCCTGCGTCCTTCTCCAGCGCCTCCCACGCAGCGTATGCCTGCTTCGCCAGCTCGACGTACTCCGGCGTGTGGTACGAGAGCCGGATGATGCACGAATGGTCCTGCGAAGCGCCGCGCGCGTGGCCGATCTCGAATTGCTCCAGTCCGAGCACGTCTCCGCCTGCGTGCCGTGACAGCCAGTAAGCCGCGCCACTGCCGATGCCGCCAAGCCCGATGACGATGTAATCGTAGTCACGTCTCATGCCATTTCGTGAGCAAGGCGGCGCCATGCTTCGAGCAACTCCTTCTCTCGTTCCGGCCTCAGCCCCGCGCGCCACTCGTGCGTCGTTGATCGAGTCGTCTCCCATTCGAGCGTCACGCGGATCGTCTCTTCGAGCGGGCGGAAGGTCAATCCTGCGGCTATGGCCTTGCGGCAATCGAACGCGAAGAAGCCCGCCGCATCGGGATCGGATTCGGGGATCCACAGCGGCACTTCGCTCCACGGTTGAACGGCCGAATCGATCAGGAATTGGTCTTCAACCCAGACGAAGTGGGCATGGCTGTCGCTGGCGATTTTGCTCGTCTCCAGTAGTGTCCCCATGCTCAAGTGGTAGTCCGGCCCGTCGGCATTGTACACGCCGGTGTGGTTTTGTTCAACGGCATGGATCATCCACTCCGCCAGGTCGCGCACATCGATGAACTGGATTTGCCGGTCAGGCCGGCCGGGCGCCAGCACGTCGCCGCCGCGCGCCACTCGCGCGGGCCAGTAGGTGAAACGATCGGTTGGATCGTGCGGACCGACGACCAGGCCGGGACGCACATTGAGCACACGGCCAGGCATCACGCGCTCGGCGGCCTGCTCGCACAGCGCCTTGAGCGGCCCGTACGTCTCGCCGGTGATCTCCTCAACCGTCTCGTCCTGGAGCCTGCCTACCGGCGCGGATTCGTCAGTGCCCGGCTGGCGCGTGGCGGCGTAAACAGAAAGACTTGAGACGAAGGTGTAGTAGCTCACCGCGTCGGCCAGCAGTTCGGCGGACGCGCGCACGACGCGGGGAACGTAGCCGCACGTGTCGACGACGGCGTCCCACCTTCGACCGCGCAGCGCGTCGAGATTGCCGTCACGGTCGCCGCGCAGCTTCTCGACGTCTGGGAATAAGTCGGGATGGTGCTGGCCCCGATTGAACAGCGTGACTTCATGCCCGCGCGCACGCGCCGCTTCGACAAGATGGCGACCGAGAAAGACGGTTCCGCCGAGAATCAGTATGTTCACCCAGAGACCTCCTGCCAGACAGGCTGCGAATTCACCACGAAGGCGCCAAGACACGAAGATACTTGGTGTCTTCGCGTCTTCGTGGTAAGAGCCTGTCCGAAAATCCCGGAGTGCCGGGCTTTAGCCCGCTTTGGTCATGCAGACTGAAGTCTGCACTCCACTTTTCGGATAGGCTCTAAGTCTGTCTACATCCTTTCAGGCGCCCTGATGCCGAGCAGCGCCAATCCATTCTTGAGACATTGTGCGGTCGCACTCACAAGGTGAAGCCGCGCCGCACGCAGCTCGGGCGACGGCGCGTTGAGCACCGGGCAGTCGCGATAGAACGCCGAGAACTGCCGGGCCGCGCCGTACAGCCAGTCGGCGACGATCGACGGCGCGCACGCATCGGCGGCGCCGCGAACGCGCAGCGGCAATAAGGCAAGCGCCTTGACCATCCCGACCTCGGCTGAGTGAACGAGCGACCGTGCGTCGACCGCGCCCGGCAGGCTGCCTGCCCGCCGCAGGATCGAGCGGCAGCGCGTGTGCATGTATTGCAAGTAGGTCGCGCTGTTGCCGTCGAGCGAGAACATGGCATCCCAATCGAGCGTGATGTTGCGCTTTGGGTCCTGATACAGGTCGTTGTAGATCGCCGCGCCGATGCCCACCGCTTCGGCAATCGCTTCGCGCTCCGCCGGGGCGAGGGCGGCCTCGCGCGCTCCCGCCTTCTGCTCGACCAGCTCCCGCGCCCTCTGCACCGCCTCGCCGAGCAGCGTTTCCAGGTGCACCATGTTGCCTCTGCGAGTCGAGAGCGGCTGTCTCTCGCCGTCATACACCGTGCCGAAGATGACGTGGGCCAGCTCGACGCCCGGCGGCGCATAGCCCATGGCTCTGGCCGTGGCGAAGAGCTGCTGGAAGTGAAGCTCTTGCGGCTTGCCGACGACGTAGATGATCTTCGCCGGATGGTACGTGTCTTGCCGGAACTTGATCGTGGCGAGGTCGCGCGTGTGGTACAGCGTGCCGCCGTCGGAGCGCTGCAGCAGAAACGTCGGCAGCCCGGCGACGTCGACGATGACGGCGCCGCCCGCGTCGCGCCGCGCCGCGCCGCTCGACAGCGCGTCGTCGATCACCTGCTGCGTCATGTGCGCGTAAAAGCTCTCGCCGTGCTCCGTGTCGAACCGAACGCCGAGCCGGTCGTAGTTGCGCTGGTTGACCTGCTTCATCAGATCCACACAGCGCTGCCATATCTCGTGCGCAGCCGGGTCGCCCTGTTCGAGCCGCAGCGACCAACGGCGCGCTTCGTCGTCGAGCGCGGGGTCGCGCTCCGTCGCCTTCGCGAAATCGGCGTACAGTTGCTCGAACCGCGCGAGCAGCTCCTCGCCCTCTCCCTGAGGTAAGCCGCGCCGGTCGATCGCGGCGAGCAGCACGCCGAACTGTTTGCCCCAGTCGCCCAGGTGGTTGTCGCCGACGACGGTGTATCCCTGCGCGCGAAAAATGTTCACCAGCGCCTGGCCGATGATCGTTGAGCGGATGTGCCCGGCGTGCATGCGCTTGGCGATGTTCGGCGACGAGTTATCGATCACGACGGTGCGGCCCGCACCTCGATCGTCAGACCCGTAGCCATCAGTGTGCCTGACAATCTCGCCCAGGACTTGGGCGGCCAGCGCCCGGTCCTCGACGCGGAAATTGACGAACCCGCCGCTGGCCTCGGCAGTACCGACGAGCGAATTCACCTGGATCGATTCCCTCATTTCAGTTGCAACCTGCTGCGCCAGGCGGAGCGGGCTGTCATGACGTCGCCTTGCGGTCCTGAAGCAAGGCAGCGCGAGATCAGCCTGCACGCCGCGCGCCGTCGGCGGGCCAAGCTCGATCTCCTCAGGCTCGACCAGCCCGGTGTTCAGCAATGCGTGTGCGATTTCGGTTCGGAACCGATCGAAGGCATATTGCATGGTAGTGGGTTATCGCTTATGCAACCAGTCCCACAGCGTCTGACCGTCGTTGAAGCCGAGCGGCACGAAGACTTGCAGCGTGTAGATGAACAGGTTTTCCAAAAAGGCGAACAGCGCTAGCCACCAGACGAGGGTACTGTGTGCATCACGAAGCGCGAACAGAATGATCGCTGCAAGGAAGGTCATCGCTGCCCCCCACAGCGGCCCGCCTAGCGCCCGGCGGATGTGAATGCTCGCCGGCAGCTCCGGTTCGTCGGGCGGGTAGAGTGAGATAGCCAAGATATACCACACGCCGAATCGTACGCCGATCATTGGGTAGCCGGTGCGGCGCGCAGCCCACGCGTGACCCAGGTGATGGATCAGCTCGAAGAGCCATTGCAGCGCCGTGGCCGCCAGCCCGAAGAGTATCGCCTCGCCTGCCGGGAGCTGCATCAGCCACAGTGCGATTCCAGTCAACGTTGCCCACAGGCCGAGTGTGCCGACGATTACGGAGGGCATGACACGTATCTCCAGCCCGGCCAGCCGGCCGAGCCTGTATTCAGTCATCACACACGACCCCGTTCATATCAGCGCCGCGAAACCGGCCACGAGACCTTGCCCCTCAATCCAGCCGCGCCACTCTGAATCGCGCTCACGCCGGTATCGCCAGATCAGAAAAGCACTGTAGAGGCCGGTCAGTAGAAAGGGTAGGGGAACTATCAAGAGCGGCAGCAAGGCTCCGATAAGAACTAAGATAAGGCCCACGCGCCGCGCGGCAGGCTCGCCTAGCACAACGGGAAGCGACAGCGTGCCACTCGTGCGGTCGCCATCGACGTCGCGCAAATCGTTCAGAAGGATTTGTACCATGATCAAGGCGCAGGCAGCGCACGCCAGCATCCAAGTATCTCGTTGCCAGACCCGGCCGTAGGCTGCAGCGGGCGTGATGACGATGACCAGCACCCACAGGACGGCGACAAATGGCGTTTTCATGCCCGGCAGGTGTTTCCATCCCACCCGGCGACCCTGCCAGGGAAGCCAGCGCACGGTGTACGTGAGCGCGAAGCCGAGACCCGTGAGCAGGGGCAGCACGGCGGTAGGGCGCAGCGTCAGCAAGCTGACAGCCCCGAATGAGCCGACCCATATTATTCGCTTGAGAAGCGGCGTATGCCGCTGCACCCAAGCGGTTCGCTCCGGCATCGTAGCGAGGTCGGTCAGATGTTCTTTTTCGTCCAGGCGATCGCGTGTGTAAAAGACGAGTGCTAAAATAAAGCCCAGGCCGATCAGGCTGAAGTCCATCGGCAGAGCCAGTGCGCGAAGGCTAACGACCACCCAGCCGGCAGCGCTGCTCGCGATGAGGATATTTGTCCAGATGAGCGTGCGCCCGATCACGCCTTTATCCCACTGGAACCGGCGCCTGCGACGCGCTCCTTCGACTTCCTCTTCGACTCGCTTCGCTCGCTCAGAGTCCGCTCAGGATGCGCGCCGCGCTGAGGTATGGCTGCGCGCCACGCGATCGCCGTGACGGGACAGATTTTCTCGCAGGCCATGCAGGCGATGTCACACGGCGTGTCCACAGCAATTGTATCGAACGGCGTCGTGAAGCCGGCCGCCTGAGGGCACACGGCTACGCACGCTCCGCATCGAATGCACGCGTTCCAGTCCACGGAGAAGACGACCGGATGTGGCTTGGGCATCAGTCCCTTTGATAGCGTGAGCAGTTACACTTTGCGGAACTCTGAGCCGGGACGGAAATAACCGGCCAGCGTTTGATACAGCATCTGATCTCGGCGCGCGATGTCCTTCTGCCGGAAGATGGTTGTCTTCACCTGGTGCAGCTTGCCCATCGCATGGCCGAACTCCTTCAGCCACCGCTGCTGGTAGCCGCCGAGCGCGGCGGCGACCGGCCGCTCACCGGCGGGCAACAAGTCGGCCAGAAATTGTCCGGCAATTACGCCACTGCGCAGCGCGGTATGGATGCCGCCGCCCGTGATCGGGTTGACATGGCGCGCGGCATCGCCGACCAGGATGATGTGATCGGCGTACGGCCGTTTGAGCGGAGCAGCCAGCGGCACGCCCCCACCTTGCACTTCCAGAACGCGGCAAGCCTTGAGCCGCTCGGCGAGAAAGGAGTGACGCATAAAATGATCCAGGTGCCAGCGCGCATCTTTGTCCGTCAGCGTGCGAATCACCCCCAGCCCGACTTCGGCGTAGCCGCGCCCTTTGGGGAAGATCCAGGCATAGCCGCCGGGCGCCCACTCGTGGCCGGTGATGATCTCCAACAGGCCGTTGCACTCGACGCCATCGACGATGAGCTGCAGGCACGAAGCCAGCTCGCTGAGCCTGATGTGCGTGGACAGGTTAGCCCACTTGCCTACCTGCGATTGCACGCCATCGGCCCCGACGATGACGCGCGCACGCACCGTCATCGGCTGCCCGAAGCGCTTGAGGCGCACTTCGGTGAAGCCGTTTTCCTGTGGACAGTGGCCGAGCGCTTCGGTCTTCAGCCAGACGTCTGCGCCGGCGCGCTCGGCCAGCATCGCCAGGTGACGATCGAAGCGTCGGCGATCGACGACGTAGCCCAGGGGCGCCTGGCCGTATTCGTCGGGTTTCAAGGCGCGGTAGTCGACGGTCGTGACGTTGCCTTGCGCATCGTAGACGGCGAAGCCGTAGATGTCGCTGGCGACGAAGTCGTCGATAGGAGTGATGTCTGCATCGTGCAGGGCGTGGGCGCTAACCGCGCCCGAGCACTGGATCGGCGCGCCCAGCTCCTGCTTCTTGTCGACCAGCAGCACGCGTAGGCCGCGCTGCGTGGCTGCACGAGCCGTGCTGGCTCCCGCCGGCCCCGACCCGACCACGACTACATCATAATCGACCGACTCAGGCACATGGCCCTCCTTAGCCTATTTTCCGCAGTCGCTATGAACTGCGTTCACCACCACACATGAAAATTGCTCGCGGCGGATGATCCATCCGCCGTCCCCAGCCGCCGGATGGATCATCCGGCGGAAGTGTGATCTCGCACCCGGCAAATACCGAATGTTGGAACGGCAGTTGCACTGCTGTTCACGCATCACGCCTGCGCTCGCGCTGCAGGCGCGGGCGTTTCACGTTTCACGCGTCACATTTCTTTGTGCCCGTAATACTCGAACGCCGACATTGGCTTGCCGGTCTTCGATTTCCATTCACGCTCTTCAGCAGGCAGCTTGCCGAGCGCTTTCGCCATGGCCTTGACGTGCGCGGCGACGGAACCGCAGCACGAGCCGATGTAGCTCACGCCCATGTCGCGCCTGTATAGCGAAGTCGGCCATCGCCTGGCGCGGCAGTTGTAGTGGGTCGAGCGAATATGGGAATTCCGGCATCGACGTGAAATCGGGATGCTCGTCGGTTGTGCGATACGCGACCGGCTGTGCGGCAACGTACCCCGGGACGGCTTCGCGGATTTGCCTTAGAAGGAGCAACGTCTGCTCTGGCCCGCGCAGGCAATTGACGCCGACGATGTCGGCTCCGGCGCCGGCCAGCTTCTTCGCGCACTCGGCGGGCGCGTCGCCTTCGTAGGAGCGCGCATTTTCCTCGAACGACATCGTCACCATGGCGGGCACGCCCGATTTCTTGATGCGCTCGACGGCGATCAGCGCCTCGCCGAGCCACGAGAACGTTTCGCCGATGATAAAGTCGACCCCGCCTTCGGCCATCATGACATCGATCTGCCGGTCGAGCAGCGCGCGGACGTGCTCGCCCGATCGGGGATCGCCGGGGTCATAGGCCCACGTCAGGCTGATGTTGCCCGCCACGAGCGCGTCACCCTCGGCGGCAACCTGCTTTGCGATCTTGACGGCGGCGCGGTTGATGTCATCGACCCTGCCCGCTAGGCCGACGGTGGCGAGCTTGTCTTCGCTCGCATAGAAGGTGAGCGTCTGCAGCACTTCGGCCCCGGCGTGCATGAACTCGCGGTGCAACTGTGCCAGCGCTTCGGGATGCGTGAGGCTCACCTCGGGTGTGAACGGCCCGGCCTGCACGTAGCCGCGCTTCTCCAGTTCGAGCAGGTAGCCGCCGTCGCCCAACACGACGCCTTCGGCCAGTCGTTCGAGGATGCCTTTGGGCATGGGTTTTCTCCTCTGATTGCGTGACGTGAGACCTCACCCCCACCCCCGGCCCCTCCCCCTCTCCTGGGCTGCAAGCCCAGGAGAGGGGGAGGGGGGTGAGGTCTACTTGCCCCTGGTGTACCAGATTGATCCTGGAGTATCGTAATTCAGCCCTTCGCCCCAGACCGCGTGCGTCGTTCCCCGATCGTCGATGTCGATCTCGAAGTAGTCGCCGAACGGAAAGCTGAAGCCGTCCGGAAAGATGAAACTGAAGCCGGCGACGTACGTGGACAGATCGGCTTCTGCCGACCACGTCTCGCCGCCGTTGATCGAGCTGCGATAGTAGGTGTTCCATAACACGCCAGCACGCGCGTCCATCCACGAGATGCGCACATCGCCGTCCGCCCTGGCGGTGATGGCCGGGAAGGCGTGATTGACTCCGGCGGGCGCCAGCGACACGTCTACTTTGCTCGACCACGTTACGCCGCCGTCGGTGGACTTTGCGAAGAAGATGCGCTCCGGACTTTTATCCACCGTTCCGGCATTCCACAGCGCGTACAGTGTGCCGGCCGCGTCGGAGGCCATGGTGATCTGCGCGCCGAGGTAGGCCCAACCGCACAGAAAGTCCGAGCAGTCGGGCGGCGAGCCGGACACGTCGATCAGGATGGTCTGCCACTTAGCGCCGCCATCTGAGGACTTGCTGATGTATAGATTCACCGGTCCCTTGGCGCCGCCGTTCTGCTCGTAGCCGTCCCACGAGAAGTACACATTCCCAGCCGGATCGACCGTCCCGCCGCCGGCCAGCGACCAACCCAGCTTTCCAGCGGCCGTTCTGTTGACGTTGGCCGAAGTAAAGGTCGCCCCGCCGTCGTGCGATGAAGAGACCCACACCTTCTGGGCATGATTGTATCCGACGTACACGTCCTGGCCGCGCACGGCGAGAATCGGCTTGTCGGTTGCGGCGTTGGTGCGATTGGCGACGACGGCCGACCAGGTCTCGCCGAAGTCGGTCGACCTGGCGACGACGGTGTCGCTCTTGCCATTCTGCAGCCAGGCGGCGTACACCGTGCGGCCGTCGATCGGATCCACGACGATCTGCGCATCCCACTGGCCCGTAGTCGCGCCTGCCGGGTATATCAACTCGGGCGAGGCCCAGGTCGCGCCTCGATTGCTGCTGATCTGGAGGATCATCGTCGGGCTGAAGCATTCTTCACAACCGGGCACGCCCAGGTACTGCGGATACAGCACGTAGACGTGGCCGAAACGATCGGCGGCGATCGACGGTTCCCACTGGTCGCCGGTGGTGAACCCGAGCCGTGTTTGCGGGGCGAAACCGGTTCTTGGCGGCGAAGGCGCTCTCGCCGGCTGCACAGCCGAGGCAGCGACGACTTCGCTCAACACAATGCCGCTGCGGCGCTTGCTCTTACCGCCGGCTTCGGGCGAGCCGTCCACATCGAGTAAGGCAATCGACAGCGCAGCAATGAGCAGCAGCACGATCGTGACGAGCAACCACGAGCGTGATGAACCTTTGCGAGTGAGCGTGTGCATGGTAGCCTCTTTAGCGGTTTTTTCGCGCCAGGTTCTTCGGAAGGACTCGCTGCCGCAACCCAGTTCGCTATTAGGCCGCGCCCTGCGATGGCATTGCACGTGTATTACGCAACATCATGCCAGCGGGGTCTTCCCCGTAGGGAAAAGCCTCATCGCCCTGGAACCCTTGGCGCTCATGGATACAAGTGTCCATATCCCCACAACACTGTCATTACTCAATTGGTCGATACTCCTTTCATTCTGTATTTGCTTACTTCTCGGACGAGCAACCTCATTCCTGGGTCATCACGGTGGTCAAGCGGCGTGGCGTGGCGGAGGGCGGGTCGGCTCCATCCGCTGGTTGACCGGCTTCTCGCCCAGAAAGACCAGCATTGAACCACTGCCTACTCAAGCTACCCGCTCACCGTGAGCCACCCCGCGACTTCAATAGTGGTACTTTGCGATCATAGGTAAATAGATATTCATCTGTGGCGGGAGGGGGTTGTTAAAGGGGTTCCAATAAACGAGCACTCGATTGCGATTGCTGTCAGCAACGTATAAATTGTCGTATCTGTCGAATGTCGCCGCAAAGGGCATAGAACCATAATCATTCAGGTATGCAGTCGGGTTAGTGTCGGGACCTAGAGGATCGTCGTACACGCCCACAAATCTCGTACCGGAGTACCCATTGTAGCCAACAACCATACGATTTGTGGAGTCGAAAGCTGGTTCGAACGTCATCGCAGGTTGCGTATTATCATACGGGAAGATCTTGGTTGCTGATGGGGCAAAGACGGTCGTTGAATTGACAGGCGGGAATAGGCGTGGTTCGAACATCAGAAGACGATAGTTTCCTTCCACCTCAAGACTATGATCAGAAACATACAGGTTCCCAAATCGGTCAAGTGAGAGAGCTCCTGGATAGCAAAGCATATCCGCTGTAGCCACTTGACTGGTACCAGTATTGGGTGGTGGTATGAGGCCACGATTACACTCATTCCCACTGACAGTCGTCTGACCCAATACTACGTCAACCTTTGGAGCAGTTAGGGGGGATCGGATCCGTAGGACACGATGGTTGTTAGTATCGCTGATCCAAAGGAATTCACCTTGACCCGCTGGTGCAAGACCATCGACACGATCGCCGATTGTGAGGGAACCTCCTCCTAATACTGGAAGCGCCGCATTCGGTTGTATAGCTCTGGTAGAAACAGCCCCTGTCCTCAACGGAAGCTGGTACACATCTATGCCGCCGTCGGGGTTCTGTACCCATAGCCTAGAAGCTGTATCGGTCTTAATCCTGCCGCAGCAGTTAGGTTGGTAGAAGAATTCCGCGCTGCCAATGATTCCATCAGCCGGTTTGCCACTCGAGAGCGTAGTAGTGTCGTTCCAAAAGAGGAGCCGAATACCATCGGCCACTATCAACTGATTCACAAAAACCGCAACGCCCAGACCCGAACGTATTCCCTTATTGCCGATTCTATTGTATCCATAGGGAGGAGAGAATAGACGCTTATCTGGCTGATAAACAACTCCTGGTTGCGGAGTAGGAATCGGAGCAGCGAAACGGAGTGCATCTTGGACATATACATATGCAGCAGGAAGAATGCTCCCTTCGGCGTCGATACCAAATCCACCTCCCCCATCTGCAACTAGGCTGCCCCAGTCATGTCCCAGTCTCAGTAGATCCGAATTTCAAAGGCGCGGCAAGGCTGGCGCCTCGATTTCCCGAATACAGCCATAGAGTTGCTCCAAGGCGCGGCGGATGAACTGGGCGAGTCGGGTCAATTGGAAGCGTCGCACAT